>OOCQ01000063.1_pt1 | contig 84322 bp, 131 predicted proteins | sample 1671121 | NCBI WGS metagenome assembly OOCQ01 (sample SAMN06348124, study PRJEB24527) | human gut metagenome | biome: human gut; feature: ankylosing spondylitis patient; material: feces | host: Homo sapiens | place: China | collected 2015-10 | reverse complement strand
TTAATAATTATTTAGGTTAATATTCATTAGCATTTGTTGAATGTAATAGCTACTCACGTTTTCAAAAAGTTAATATTTTGCATTTTTGGAAAATACCCCCATATATGGTAGAAAATACCATAAACAAGGGATTTTAAAACAATACATAATAGTTATTATGTATTGAATAGTAATTATATATAATATTTATATAATAATAGTATATCAATAAATGTAAGATATTAACAAATATGTAAAATATATCCATTAAGTCCAATAAATGGTACTTATTAGTTATAGGTGAACGAGCGTTTACCTATATGGTAATCGGACGCATGAAGAATAAGAAATACCAATACTCAATATATATATCAGCATTAATCTATACTAATACTATTTAATGTGCCATACGATTTCGTTATAATACACTATATAGTATATACTATATATCATGTTTCATGCATAATATACCATACAATATATACAATATGTCATATACTATATATAATGTATTATATAACATATATATTATATATGATATACTATATATACACATATTTACTATATTATATTATATACCAAACATATACTAATAGATAAATATGAAATACAAATATTATTACTATCTTAATATATAATATACTATACTACATATCATATATAATAATATACATATCACTATATAACTATCTAATATATATACTATACTGATACTATAGTATGACTATCATATACTAATATAATATCAACATATTGTTTCACGTGAAACAGAATATCAATATTATATAATCTAATATATTATATTACATATAATAATATATTATATCAATATAAATATTAATAATATATCGAATATCAATAAATGCGATGCAATTCCGTGAAATACAATAAATAAGGGATTTTTCGAGCTTTTAAAATCCGTTTCACGCCATGTATAAATTGCGCCTAATATAAATATATGTTAAAATATTTCAATCGATTTTAAGGCAGGTTATACGCTATATAAACGATATGTAAAATATTGTTATCATGAAATATAAAAAAAATATTGAATAAATGGATAAATATTAATTCTATAATGTTATAAATAGTTTGATAATTATATACAATAAAAAAAAATAACGCCTTTAGCAGGCGTTATAAATTAATATTATACTTCAAATAATGGATATTCACAATATTTTTTCATCCCTTTTATGCTACCTGTTACATGGCAGCAGGGGAAGTTTTCAATGTGGTGTTTTTTGCCATCTGCCACTTTTAGATATTTTACGCGCATTAGTTATCCTTCCATTCTCAAACATTCTGATAATAAAATTTTATATCTATCTACAAAAAAATATGCATTATTATTTGTATAATAAATCTTGCATTTATGGTATCTTTGAGCTTTTTTTCCGCCGTACCAACAATTAGAAATACAGTAAATAAAATCGTTTATACCATACTCGATACCTTTTATTTCCAGTCCGTTAAGCCCGCTATAGTATGCAATACTTTTTTTATTTTCACAATACTCTTTTTTAGTCATTTTTCAGTACCTCTTCTATAAAATTTTTTTGTAACTCCTGCAATGCTTTGCGCCCTTCCTCATAACTACAATTATAGGAAATTTTTCTTGCTTCTTTTTCGTATTTTTCCCGCAATTCATAACTTGGAAAAATTTTCCCAAATGGCGCATAGCCAGTTACGATAGCAACGCCGCATCCCATGTCGTAAATGTCCGCCGCCCAACCTTCGCGGCGTACTGTATACGCAATCGGACTTTTAAAATTTAACAAATACTGTAATTCGCAATACGGAACGCAGATAATTTTACTAAAATTTGCCTTTATTTCCCTTTGTGTCGTTTTAAACTTCATTTTTTTCTTCCTCCTCAATCTTTATTTTTTTGACAGAAACTTCAAAAAATCTTAATTCCTGCCTTTTTTTGTCATATTCTAACTGTAATTTTTTTCCAGAGTTTAACATTTTGTCAATCTCTGGAAAACTCCGTCCATTTATTCGCATGGTAATTCCTCCCATTCTTTTTTGGTTATTTTTGGCATATTTATTTCTGCTAAAATCTGGTTAATGTGTTTTGTGGTCGTCGACGAATGACCGCTCCATTTTTTGATAAGTTTACCATTTTTCACCACAGCTACAAGCGTGCTATAGCTGTAAATCTTTACCTCTTCCGCGTCTGTATCACAAAAAAGATTATTTTTGTTTATAATCATTATAAAACCCCCCCTTTTTTTAGTATTAATACAAATCTCTCAATAATTCTACTTGGCTTAAAAAATCAAAATCACTTACTTTACAGTACTCTTTGGTATCCCAAAGAATGTTACTTTTACCATAGTACCAATGCTTAAAAACGCCGCTTGTCATCGGACGTGCAACCCAACACCCTTTTTCATACCGAACGAAGTAATCTACAGTATCATGTCCAGCAAATTTTATCGCCACGCACAAATCACTACTAAATCAAAAGCTTACATCGCCGTTTTTGTGCTGTTTCATATGCATTTTTTATCTCTCCTTTTTTTTATTTTTGTAGTCACTGTCTCTTGACTACATATATATAGTACCATATGCAGTTAGACTTGTCAATGACTTTTTAGCTTTTTTACATAGTCTTTTTTTTATCATTAAAATAAACCAAACTTATATATTTTGTCCAGTGTCATAATATATTATATCTGTAAAATAAACTTTACATTTTACGCATATTTATACATTAATATTAATATTTATGCAACATTTTACAATATTTACAAGCGTTTTAATGCGATAAATACCGTATTTTTCGCTAAAATGCGTTTTAAGCCTGCATATTTTTTTTAAAGGGTATTTATACTTTATGGGCATTTTAGACGGCTTAAAATTGATTTTAGACGTTTGCAATTTCCGATCCTTTAGGATCGGAAAACTATATACTTTTTATCGGGTAAAACATTAATTTTATTTATAGTTATATATATAAATTTAATGATATTTTTTTAAATAAACGCTTGACAAGATCTTTAATTTATTATATAATCTTTATAATGAAAATAATATGGACGGACTGGATAGAGTTTCCAGATCTTGTCAATGGTATGGCGATTACTGGAAGAGGTCAAGTGCGGCGCAAGTACCGCACCTGCGAAATTTTAGGAGGTCATACCTTTTATTATGCTTTTTTATAATATAAACTTTATAAATAATCAGTATTTGCAAATTTTATATTATAAAACTAATTGATAATTATTATATTATAGCCGATATAGTAATTATAAAAATAACTTGTCAATTTGTAAAAATTTGGTAATTGTAAATTTTTGGGAATTGTCAGAATTTGTAAATAATATCAAGATAAGTTGAATGGAGGGTAATCGCGAGGCTAAAATTTTCGGGGGGATTTTGGGGTAATAGCGAGATTAAAAAATTTCGGGGGAAATAAATATATTAACTGTAATATTTAATATAAAGATTGTTTATTATTTAATCATGATAGTTTGAAAACTATTATGATTTTTTATTTTATCTTGATTTATCTATAAATTTATTTTCTTTTGTTGATAAACAAATATATAGATAAATTGTTAAAATTATTATTGACTTTTGTCTTATGCTTAATTATAATAAGATTATGTTAAAAATAAAATCAAAAAAAACAAAAGGAGTGTTTGAAATTATGGAAATGATGAGTTTAAAATGTAATCATTTAGGTGGAGGTTATTTTAATTGTATGGTTGAAAATGGCAAAGTATTAGCTGTTCAATTATCAGATGGGAAATGGTATTATTTATATGACAGTAAGAAAATACTTGAGGATAAAAGAGGACTTTCTATTCCACGATTTCAACGAAATAAAAAATATCTTGGTATTTGGTATTCTGAAAAATGGGCATTAAGGCAAGATGATAGAGATTTTGAAAAACCTCTATATGTAAACGAACATGGGTATTGTAGTTTTAAGAAACCGTTTTTAATGAAATGAGAGTCGAAATTTAAAAAATGAAAATCGAAATCTAAAATCGAAATTAAAATTTAAAAACGAAAATCGAAAAATGAAATTCAAAATCGAATTTTAAAATTGAAATCAGAAAGAGAGAATTAAAAATGCGACATTTAAAAGTTATGGAATTTGAAAATGGAAATTTAAAATCCGAAACGGTTTACAAAACAAGAAATGTATTGTACAAAGATGAATTGGTCGAATATCTCAATAAGACAATTCATAATCTTTACGGAAACGAAAATCAAAATTCAGATTGGGAATTGAAAATTGGTTCAAGAAAGTCAATTAAAGCTCAAGATTTAATATGTTAAACGCACAAAATCAAGGCTAAAATCAACGCAAATTAACTTTAGGTATAAATTATCATTGGATAAAATTAGACGGCTTAAAATTTAAAATAATGGACTTTGCACAATAATATCTAATAGTATTCATAAAATAAAAAGTGTTGACGTGCGCCTTTTGTAATGCTATAATAAACACATAAAATAAAACAAAGGGAGAGGTAAAAAATGAGAACAATTAAAGTAACATACGATAACGGAGATAGCATCATAACAAACATCAACGGCACGGAGTCCGAAATAAGAAATTATTATATTGGCAACATATTTAATATAGGCACTTATGAAGATTGCCTTGTAAAAGCTGTTAGTGTTAAATTTTTAGAATAAAGGAGAGTCAAAATGAATGAATTAAAAATTTTTGAAAATGAAGAGTTCGGAAGTTTAAGAACAATGGAGATTGACGGTAAAATTTATTTTGTTGCAAAAGATGTCGCAGGAATTTTGGGGTATTCCAATCCAAGAAAAGCTATTAGTGACCATGTGGACGAAGAAGATAAGGGGGTAACGAAATGTGACACCCTTGGAGGAAATCAAAATTTAACAATTATTAATGAATCGGGTCTTTATAGTTTGGTATTGTATAGTAAAATGCCCAATGCAAAGAAATTTAAACATTGGATTACCGCAGATGTATTACCGTCTATCAGACAATATGGAGCATATTTGACACCCGATACTTTAGAAAAAGCAATTTTAAATCCAGATTTTATTATTCAATTAGCAACAAGTTTAAAAGAATATCAAGAGGAAAATAAAAATCTAAAACGAGAAAATCAAACTACGCTTCCAAAATCACAGTTTTACGATGAAATCTGTGACAGAAACTTATTAACAAATTTTAGAGATACAGCTAAAGAACTCAAAGTGAAAGAAAAAGAGTTTATTAAATGGCTTGAAGATAACAAGTATATTTATCGTGATAATAGAAACAATATTAAACCTTATAGTCAATATTGTGTTGAGCCGAAAAGATTTTTTGATATAAAAGATTATAAAACTGACAAATTTACTGGACAACAGACGTTTGTAACAATTTTAGGCAAAAATGAATTTAGAATAAAATTAATCGAGGAGCATAAGAATAATGGATGAAGAATATATCCTTAATATTTTAACACACTACATTTCGGTTGTTGAAAGAGAAAGAAGTAACACAGTATTTGGAGTATTTTTAAAAGGCTCTCAAAATTATAATTTAGATACAGAAGAAAGTGATATAGATGCTGTTGCTTTATTGATTCCCACGAAAGATATGTTAATATCAAATCTAAAGTTAAATCCTCATAGTATTACCTCTCAGTATGGAATTATTTCGGTTATGGACATAAGAGATTTTGGAAAAGGTTTACTTAATGGGAATCCTCAAATGTTAAAAATATTAAATACTAATTTTTATATCATTAAAAATAACTCTTACCATATTAAATGGATTAATTTAAAATTATTTAGTAGTGATTTTGAATATATTGACCCAAGAAGAACTTTAGAATCATTAAAAGGTCAGGCAAAAAGTTATTATAATAATTTTAAAAAGAGTAAAGAAATAGATGGAAAAAATTTAATGCACTTGGTTAGATTAAATAATCTAATAGGCGATTATTGTTCTGATTATGATTACAGAAAAAAATCATTTGCTTCTAAGATGAAAAATCCTTCAGAACTTACGAGTTTAAGAAATGTAGAGAAAACGAAAAATATAAATTCCTATGCTGACTCCTTACTGGAACATTTAATGACATTTTCTTTAAAGTTTCTTTACCCTATAGATTATGACACACCAAGTAGAGAAATTGATAATTTTATTTTAGATTTGATACGCGAGGAGTTGAAAATTAAATGAATGAAAAATGTATTGTTAGCAACTTATCAGAAACCAAGTTCATTAAACAGGGCAAAAACTCTTTGGAGATAGTCGCAAAACAAGAATTAGCGACAGAATTTAAACCGCTTAAAGCTCAAAATATCTTAATTAATCTGCCAAGTGGCTTTAAAAGAACCGATAATTGGAAAATAATCAAATTTGAAAACGAAATTTCTCAAAATCAAATTGATTATATCGAAGAAACCGCAAATCAGCCTTATCAACAATGTTTTGATATTGATATGACTTATGATAAGCATCAAATTTTAGATGTTTTAATTAAAACAATTGAAGAAAAAGACAATGAATACCAAAGATTAAATAATAAACTAACAAAAGTATCAAGAGCTATTACAGACTATAATCATTTTAAAGAAATAAATGCAGGAAAACGGTCGGCAAGTCAAAGATGTAAAGATGACATATTTTACAGTCAGTTGTTATCACAAAGACGAATTATCAAACAAGAAATGCAATTATTAGAATGGATTGACGAGTTGCTTAATAATGAAAAATATTATAAGATTATTGATAAATACCGTAATTTTAAGAAGTGCAATTATGTACCAAGAGAATTAGATGATCTGTTTAAAACAGGTCAATTCCCAGATTTTAAAGAGTGGTATAATAAAAAATAAAAATTAACAATAGAAAATCGAAAGTAGTTTGGAATGTTTTACATTGTTAAAAAAAGGAGGAAAACAATAATTATGGATACTTTTCTTTGGATATTATTAGTTGGGGTTTTAATTCCTCTTTCAGTAGGTGCTGGTGCTTTTTTAATGGCATCGGTTATAGTGGGATTAACAGAAGATTTTAAAAAATAAAGGGGAGATATTATGATAAAATTATTAATCGGCGGTTCGCCTTGTACCTATTGGAGTATAGCTCAAAATAAAGATAAAAGAGAAAAAGAGGCAAGCGGTATTGGTTGGGAATTATTTAAAAACTATGTTATTGCAAAAAAAAATTTTCAGCCGAATTACTTTCTTTATGAAAATAACTGGTCTGCAAGTAAAGAGATAAAAGAACAGATATGGCAAGAATTAAACTGTGAGTTGATGAGAATTAACAGCAACTTGGTATCTGCACAAAATAGGGATAGGTTTTATGTGTTCAATTGGAATGTCGATTTACCCTCCGAAAGAGGTCAGCTATTAAAAGATATCGTGTTACCATATAATGAAGTGGATGAAAAATATTATATTAATAAGCCTATCCAAAAATTTGTAGATAGTGATAGAATCATCGGTTCTCTCAACCCTGATGGTTATAGGAGTTCAAATGAGGTTCATAAATTAGAAACAAAATGTGCGACATTGACTTGTGATGGAAAGGGTGGTGGTTTGGTTAAAAAAATTTACCAAGACGATAAGATAAGATATTTGACTCCTGTTGAATATGAAAGGTTACAGACAATGCCCGACCATTATACTGCTGGAATTAGTAACACTCAAAGATATAACTGTTTAGGTAACGGCTGGACAGCAGAAGTTATTATTCATATATTAAATGGCATATTAAAAGATGTTCCAAAAAACGAAGATATTATTGTTTTATCGATGTATGATGGTATCGCAACAGGAAGATACTGCCTTGATAAAATGGGATTTACAAATGTGAAATATTACGCTTATGAGATTGATAAATGGGCGATTAAGGTAGCTTTAAACAACTATCCAGATATTATCGAGTGTGGCGATGCGTTTGATGTCAGAAAAGAAGATTGGAGCTTGCCAGAATAAATATATTTTATCCATATAATAAAGCATGAAATGTTGACAATTACTTTGAAATAGTTTATAATAGTGTCATAAAATAAAGGAGGTTAATTTCATGGAATATAGACAATCAAATTTATTAAATTTTTCTCAACTTACGTTTTTGTCCCAATATCTTTTTCCAAATAGTATTATTGCTGGTGGTTGTTTTAAAAATATTTTCAATCATGAAAAAATCAAAGACCTTGATATATTTTTTCATGATGGCGAATCTTACGCTAAAGCAATTAATTCTATTGAATCCAATACAAGATATGCTCATGTTTTCACCACAGATAAGGTCACCTGTTATAAAGACAATCTTTATGATATTAAATTAGAGTTGAATAATTTTTATTTTTCTAAATCACCCTCGGATTTACTAAACCAATTTGATTTTACTATTTGTAAATTTGCTATATGCAACGAAAAAATTTTCGAGGAAAACAAAATCGATTTTCGCTGGGAAACCAAAGTATATTACCATAAAGACTTTTTCGAGCATTTGTCTTTAAAAAGATTAGTTGCGGATGATAATTTACTTTACCTTGCAAGTTCATTTGACCGTATGATTAAGTATATTAAATATGGATTTTATCCTTGCTTAGAAACAAAAATTAAAATAATCGAAGCATTGCGTTCGTTGTCGGAATTTGATTCTAAATCATTAACCAAATCTTTATATGGTGGGCTTGATTAGAAAGGATGGATGATTTTATGGATATTAAAAAAGCAATGATTAGTCAGCCTATGAATGGTTTGGCGGATAAAGAGATTGTAATTGCAAGAGGAAAAGCACTTAAGGCATTAAAATCAAAAGGTTATAAAGTGATAAACACACTATTTACCGACGAGTGGTATAATGAAGAAAACATGAAAAAACGAGGAGTAGTGCAAATTCCTTTGTGTTTTTTAGCTAAATCCTTGGAAAATATGAGCCTTTGCCATGTAGCATATTTTTGCAAAGGCTGGGAAAATGCACGGGGTTGTAAAATTGAGCATGAAGCAGCAAAAGCTTATGGATTAGAAATTATTTATGAGGAGTGAAGATATTGTTTATTCAAATATTGACGGTATTGAGTGCAATAGTTTTGTTTGGGTTAGTATTTTATATGATAATAGAGTGTGTTTCAGATACTATCAACAGAAATTTTCGTCATAAAACTCCAGAACAAATACAAAGTGAAATTAAAGAGCGTAAAGCTCAAGTTAAAGCTTATTTGAAAGGATGGTTTACTAAATGATTACCCCACAAGAAGTTTTAGATATAAAAAAGTTGGTTATAGTAGAGTAATATATCGACCAAGAACTCAAAAAGTGTAACTTTGATATAAAATTAAATCAATTTAAAGAAATTTTAAATCTGGATGATGTTGATTTGCTTATTGAAAAATATAAAGATGTGGGATGGGAAGTCGATGATATTTCATCTTTGCTTTCTTTTCGTAATCTTTTTGTTGAATGGTCTAATATTGAATTACTTTTCAAGATTCCAGAGGAGGTCAAAAACAATGAAAAATGAAACATTAAGTGTAAAATTATATCGTCATAAAGTATATAAAGACCTTTATTTAATACGAACAAACCTTCGTGGCGGGAATAAAAAATCGCCATTCTATGAAATAACCAAGGATTTACAGAAAGCTATTAATAGCGTTTTAGATTATAATAATCAAAAAAATGAAACATTTGAAAAATGGATGGATAGGTTTAAAGACGAGAACGGAGTGACCGAACTACAAGTAAAGACTGTCTTTAAAAAAGAGATAGAGCTTGACGGATATAAGGGTATCTTAGAGAAAGAAGTTATATTGCCAGTAAGTGAGTCTGAATTAGTGGAGTTAAGGGAGAAATAAAATGACTAATTGTAATGATTTTAGGACATTTAAAAAAGAAAAGGGCAGGATGTGTGATTTTTTTGAAAATAATGTGGAACTGTGTCCTCTAAAAATATATCATTCTGGATGGAATTGTTTAGAATGTGATGAGTGTTGCTTAGCGCGGATAGATTTTGCTATTAAAACAGTGCAAGAATGGAACGATAGACACCCGATAAAAACAAGACAGAGCGAATTTTTAAAGATGTTTCCAGATGCGCGTGTACGTTATTGGAACAATAGTTGTTTAGTATTAGATATTTGTCCAAGGGAACTTGATAAGTATTTTAGTTGTAAAAAATCTTTATTCTGCGCTGATTGTCAGCATAATTATTGGTTGGAGGTAGTAGAATAAATGGGTGATGAACCTCTGTATTCATGGTCGAAAGAAGAGTTATTTGAAAAACTATTAGATTGTGCAGATGGATATTTTTATGATGTTGTAGAAGAAATATGTGAAGAATTAAATAGGAGATTGGAGGCTAAGAGCAATGAATATTAATTCTCAAAATAATGACATAACTCTTACTTTTAACGAAGAGGAGATTAAAGATTTAAGTATATGGTTAGAATGTGGATTTTTAAATGATTTAAGAGATAGTGATACAGATAATATCAAATGGATTTCAAAATGGGCTAATTTTATTTTAGAACTTGATGAGGTGAGGCATGAATGAGAACGGAAACTAAAACATATTATGATGAACAGGATTTCGAGAATTGTGAAAACAGTTTAACTCTTCAAGAATGTATTGACGAATTAGAATGGATAGCTTCAGACTATTTTTGTCACTTTTCTTATCCAGAGAAAGGAAAGGAAGTAGACGAATGGAGTTATGACAGTTATCGCAAATATTGTATTTTACATTTCGCTATTGACCGATTAAAGGAGATTTCGAAAAATGTTAATTGAATCTCAAAATTTGAAAGATAAAATTGATAGACAATTAAAATATTGTCATGGATATGTAGGCAATAAAAAAGAAATTTATAAAGAAGCATTATTAGCTGTTAAATCAATGATTCACGAATTAGAAAATCAAAGAGGTGAGAATGTTGGATTTCAGAAATAGGCAATATTATGTAGTTGGAGTACCATGTTACGAAGTAGAGGAGATAATTGACTGGTTGAAAGATATTTTAGATAATATTAAAGTTCACTTTAACAAATATGGGGAACATAGCCTTAAATATTCATGGAAATTCATTGTTAGCGCCCCTAAAACAGAACTCGATTTGAAAAATGTTTTAATTGATTTTGAAAAAAAGGGGCAGTTAAATTTTCGGGAGATTGTTCCAAGACAACATGATGATGTGACAGTAAATAGTTCTTTTATAAACGAAGCTGAATTATACGAAAGGAAAGAAATATGTTAATTTATCTTGCTGGTTGTATGTCGTATTACTATGAGAATAGCGAATCACAAAAAGCCGAACATTGGCGATATATCGTAACAGAAAGGCTGAAAAATATTGGGATATCTACATTTGACCCAACATTGTATTATACAACCAATTCTTCGTACGATAGCGATTTAATGGTGCAGCAAAACGAATATTATCTAAAGAAAGCTGATATTATTTTAGTTAATCTTGATGATTTAGATAAATCTTATGGAACAATTTATGAATTGGTTTATGCTCATGCTTTGGGAAAACCAATTTTAGCATTTGGAAACACTACTATTTATGGACACCCTCATTTAAAACATATAATACGAAATTGTTTTGCGTCATTAGGTGAAGTTTTAGAATTTATCGACACGGTATATTGTCAATAAAAACAAATAATAATATAGATAAACAATTAAGTGTTGACAAATCTCTTTCTTTGGTTTATAATGAATACATAATAAATCAAAGGAGAGATTGATATGAAAGAGTTAATGGAAATGTTTTTAGACACTTTAAACAGCAAAAATACAAAAGAAGCATATGAACGAAATATTAATAATATGTTATCTTTTGTGGAAAAGTCAATTACTGATATCAAACCTGTTGATTTGATTTCTTGGCAGAACAGCTTGAATAACTTATCAAGTGCTTCACAAGCACAATATATCAATGCAGTAAAGTCATTTTTTAAATTCTTATATGACATTGATTATATTCAGAGCAATCCTGCCGAAAAATTACATTCAGTTAAAGTTATTAATAAACCTAAAGATTATGTTAATGACGAGCAGGTTTTAAACATGATTAATACCGCAAAGAACAAGAGAGATAAGGCAATTATCGCTTTACTGTTTAGCACAGGATTAAGAGTGAGCGAATTAATTAATATTGAATTAGACGACTTACAGGGTGATAGCTTATTTATTCAAACTAAAGGCGGTAAATATCGTGAAGTATTCATTAATGATAGTTGCAGGAAAATAATCGATGAATATTTAAAAGTCAGAAAATCTGGTTGCTCAAAATTGTTTGTTTCAAACCAACACACTCCAATGCTAAGAGCGAATATTAATAACTTATTAACCAAAGTTAAGAAACAGTGCAATATTAAAGAGAATGTAACTCCACACAGTCTTAGACATACTTTTGTGACTGATATCGCAAAAGAGTATGGGGTTGAAATTGCAAGAGATGTTGTCGGACATTCAAGCATTGCTGTGACTAACAGATATATTCATTCCAACAGAGAGGAAATCAAAAAAGCAATGTTAGGTGTTCAGCTATGAAGAGAACTGTAATATTATTATTGGGGTTATTGATAATTTCTTTAACTCCAATAATGATAACGGATATTGTAGTATACAATGAAGAAATTGAAGTTTATGATAATGAGCCGACATTAATTGAAATTGAATTACCACAAGGTAAAGACACAAAAAACAAAACCTATATGGATTATAAACTCATTACAGATAAATCATCTCCTCAATATAAATTCATTCAAGAAAATTGTAGAGTATCAGATAACGGATTTCTAATGGTTGATGATGAATGGTATTGTGTGGCTTTGGGCAATTATTTTTCAGATAACATAGGAACAAAATATATTATAACATTGGAAAATGGAAATCAAATTAAAATTGTCAAAACGGAAATTAAAGATAATTTACACACTTGTGATTTGAATTATCAACATAAGATTGACGGTTCGGTAATAGAGTTTTTATTAGATGCTACAAAGCTCCAAGATAAAAAAACACAAAATGGTTACTTATGGAATGGTAACTTGAATAATGTTGATGAATTTAAAGGTGGAATTATAAAAATCGAAAGGGTAATTGAATGAATTAGCAATAATTCTGATAAAGATTTAAGTTAAAGGGGAGAGGTGTTAATATGGTATGCAAAAGTTATTTAGGCGCGCATTGTATTGACGTTGGCTGTCCAGTGATTTTCGCCGAACAGTTTCCAAAATATGGCTATGAAGGAATACACGGTTGTGAAGAATGTGGGTTATATGACGGTTGTATTGGGTGTGTTTGGAAAAATATGAATGTTTGTATTAAATATAAAAATAATGAGAGGTGTGTTGATATTGAATTGGATTAGTGTTGAAGATAGATTACCTGATAGATTTCAAAAAGTTTTAGTTTGGCGTGAAGCTATTGGATATGATATTGCTTGGATAGGTTATGGAAATTGGATTTACGATAATTTAATTGAGGGTATAGAAGTTGTCGCATGGATGCCATTACCAGAACCACCACGAATGGATGGTGAATAATGAATAAAAACGAGGTATTATACAGAATGCTGTATGAAGAAGTGGAAAAAGGTGTCAAACTTGACTTTTTAGATAATTTAATTGACGCTTATATTGCTATGGACATTAAGTTGCAAAGGTTAAATAATAAATTAGATAAAGAACAAGAGGTGGAGCAAAATGAGACTAATTGACGCAGATGAAACAATACGCAGGATAGAAGAAAATATACAAGCATATTACAAAGAAAGTAGTGGCGGTTATTATCTCGCCGAAGATGCCGTAGATGAAATAAACGTCATGCCAACAGTAGATATTAAGCCTGTAAAACAAGGACATTGGGTTGAATATTCAAAACCACATTATTTTAAATGTAGCGAATGTGGATATATTGTGCCATACAGAAAAGCGGTAAGCGTAAATGGAGAACGAGAATATGATTATTGCCCGAAGTGTGGAGCGATTATGGATTTAGAGGAATAAAAATAATAATTTTAAAATTACAGAAAAACTTTTTAAATGGAAAGGATAAAAGAATGAAAGATTGGACTGGCAACAACAAATCTGTTTTTACTTGCAACGGAGCAAGCAATCATTCTGACGAAGAACGACAAATTGATGATTATTATGCTACAGAACCAAAAGCGGTTGAATTATTATTAGAGCAAGAAACCTTTTCGCCTTATGTTTGGGAAATTGCTTGTGGGGAAGGACATATTTCTGAAGTATTAAAATCTCATGGCTACAAAGTACGTTCTACTGATATTGTTAACCGAGGATATTCCGATACGGAAGTTAGAGATTTTTTTGATATTACCAGAGATGAAATTAAAAATGAAATTTCCAGAGATATCATTACTAATCCACCATATTCCAGAGCTAAAGAGTTCGTTGAACACGCTTTAGACATTTCATCCGATGGCACTAAAATAGCCATGTTTTTAAAATTGACATTTCTTGAAAGTAAATCTCGCAAAGAATTATTTAAAAAATACCCATTCAAAACTTTATATGTCTCATCTTCCAGATTGCAATGTGCTAAAAATGGCGATTTTGAAAAATATAGCAAAGGTACTGGCACAGCAGTAGCTTACGGTTGGTACGTTTGGAAAAAAGGGTTTAAGGGTGATCCAATTATTAAATGGATAAACTAATAGGAGGTTAAGATGAATTACAACGAGTTTGAAATGATAATGAATAAATTAAATGTTTCTTTTCTGGCATTAGATTTATATTCAGATTATTTTTCGCAAGATTTTTATGAAGAGAGCGGTATTTACATGATTTTAGATAATAATGTTGATTTATTAACATTATTTTTTAGAAACAATGATTGTTCTATCAGAGATGAAATTTTTGATTGTTTGTCGATTGTAGGTGATGACTTTGAAATTAAAGTCGCTAATATTTATGACAAATTACAAGAAAGCAATAGAAATAATTGTTTAACTCAAGATGATTTTTGTCGCCAAATGGATGGATTAATCTCTTGTTCAGATTATATGGATAATTTTAAATTGATTTTTGGCGATAATGGTAGATTTATTGGCTTCGTAAATGACCTAATCGAAACAAATCTCGATTTGTTAATTAAATTAACTAACGATGAGGAAGAAATTTTATATAACACCATTAGCAACTACAAAGAACGTAATTATACAAAAGACGATTTAATTAATATATATAATGAATTAATAGAGGAGGATAGCGGCATTGGAAACAATAGATTTTTTTTGAAAAACTAAGATATATTTGCAACCGATATCATGGCGATTGCTTTAGATGCCCTTTAGAAAAATGTTTTATCGGAATGTATTTATATTCAGATTGTGAATTAAAAGAATTTATAAAAGAGGTTGAAAATTTTTAATGAAAACAAAATTCAATTTTATTTTAGACGATTGGAAAAGGGTAAAAAATCATTGTAGAACAACCGATAACAAAGATTTTACCGAAAAAGAGCCAACAGAAAAATTCAAATATCAACTTTTAATTTCCGAACATTCACCTATTAGATTGTTAGAGTTTGATTGGACATGGAGTGATATTCCGTATTGGGTTAGTACGGAGCATAGCCGACACAAATATGAAAAATTTATCAGTACACAAAGAGATGATAGATTGATTGACGATACCCCAAGAGGTGAAAAACCACAAAATGCACCAGTGAACTATGATGGTTATGCTAATATGCAGAGTTTAATTGATATGTGTCGCAAAAGATTATGTTATCAGGCTACAAAAGAAGCAAGAGAATTAGCAGAAGATTTAAAGATTGCATTACATGAAACAAATCCGTTAGAAGCCGATGTTTTAGTCCCTAATTGTATTTATAGATGTGGTTGTCCAGAATTTAAAACTTGTGGATATTTAAAGCGTTTCTTTGATTGGGCAGCAAACAATAATCCCGATGTAAATTTAGCCAACATTCAAGATAGATATGATGCTTATAACGCATTTTTTTATAAAAATGTAAAAAAATAGCTTTACAAACATAGAAAAATGTGTTAATATAAAGTATATCAATTTTAAAGGAGAGATTTAATTGTCAAAAAGTATTTTAATTGAAGGTTTGCAAGCAAGTGGTAAAACGTGTAGTTTACGGAATTTAGACCCTAAGAAAACATTCTTCGTAAACTGCGATGGTAAATTTGACCCATGGAAAGATTTTAGTAAAAATTATAATGCGAAGAACAAAAACTATTTGAAAACAAAAGATTTTGACAAGATCTTAAACCTGCTCGATGTTATTAGTAAAAAGCAAACGCAGATTAAATATGTTGTCATTGATACAATTTCAGCAGCTATGGTTGCAAGGGAAATGTTGGACACCAAATCCAACAATGGTTTCCAAAAATGGTCAGACATTGGCTCGTTTGGCTATGGTATTATGAAAAAGGCAAATGAATTAAGAGACGATTTGGTCATTATCATGGTAGGACATACGGCAGTTAATGACGAAGGATTTGAAACATTAGTAACCAACGGAAGAAAGCTTGAGAAGATTAATTTAACAGGGTATGCTTCGCTTGTCTTATTAACACGGCACGAGGACGGACAATATAAATTTATTCTGCGTTCCGAAAATTCTTCTGCTCGTGTTCCTATGGGGTATTTTGAAGATAAAGATGAAATTGAAAATGATATTGTATTAGTCCTTAAAGAATTAGGTTGGGAATATTAATTTAAAGAATAAGAGGAGATAATAAGATGAAAAAAATTAGCTTAGAGAATGTCGAAGATTTGAGTACCAGTAGTTTTAAACAGTTGCCAGCAGGCGGTTATGTTTGCACTATTAAAAAGATTATTGACCATGAAGATGAAGAATATTTAGAAGTTCAATATGACATTGTTAAAGGCGAATATAAAGGTTACTGGACGAATTTTGAAAAAGAAAAGGGTTGGGCAAATAACACCTTTAGAGTATATTATCGAGAGGGAATGTCTTTAAGATACTTTAAGTCCTTTATTACTGCTATCGAAGAGTCAAATAAAAACTTTAAATTTGACGGAGTTCATGAAAAAACCTTAGAAAAGAAATGTATTGGTTTAATTATTGGCATTAGAGAATATCAAGGGAACGACGGACGAATTAAAACGAGAGAAGATGTGAGATTTTATCGTTCGATGAAAACAATCGAAAGTGGCGATTTTACAATTCCTGAATTACAAAAATTAGATAATTCTGTTCGTGTTAACAAGCCAAAAGAAGCAAAAAAACAAGAAGAAGAGGAAAATTTTGAAGATATTTTCAGTGGCAGTGGTAATGACAATAGCAACACTGATACTGAAGATGATGATGATTTTCCGTTTTAAAAATCAATTTCTAATTTGTGGAAAGCTATCTGAATATAATATAGAAATATCAAGGAATAATATTAAGGCAAAAGTATCAATAAGAAGTAATAAAAAGTATTATTTATGCCATTTCAACATTAATAAAGAATATCAACGACAAGAATATTATAATTTCTTAGGCACTTTTGGTATTCCTTATGAAATGATTAGAGATTTTGACAATGAAAGGTACACAGTTTACAAGCAAATTCCTAACAGCTTGTTAGGTGGCGCAATAAATTTAAAACGCTTTAATGGCACTAAAAATCCGTCCTCTTTATTGGTTGGGGGAAATGTATTACAAGTGGGTAATAAAACGATTTTTAGTGCTAAATTCCTTGATTTAACATATAAAAATGACTATGAAAAACTAACTGTTGATGCAATCTATATAGGACAAAATAAGTTTTACAATAAAACAAAAGGTAAGTTGAACATTTTAAATTTGAATATGAATAATTGCCAATTTCAAAATGGCTATGTATATCAATTAGAATTAAAATATCAATATCCTTATATTGATAATGACAAAGCCCATAATTATCAAGAGCCAAACCTTTTTATCATAAAAGCAATTAAAACAGGACACAAACAGATATATACAAAGATTAAAAGTGAGGTTTTGGAATATAAACGAGAACAAAGAATGATTGAGGAGAATAGGCAATGGCAAAAGAGGTATTAGTCACTTGTAAACACTGTGGCAAGAAAATCCCAAAATCGCAAGCATATAAAATTAAGGATAGAAGCTATTATTGTAATCAGAAATGCTATCAAAAAAGCCAAGATGAAACATTATCTTATCAAGAATTGCTTAGATATCTTAATGTTTTATATGATAACAATATTCCCCAATTCGTTTATATTCAGATAAAAAAATTCCATAATGAGCGAAATATGAAATATTCGGGTATAAAATTATCCTTAGACTATTTTATTAATGTAAAAAATGGCAAATGGGCAAACGACAAAGGTATTGGCATTGTTGAATATGTTTATGATGAAGCAAAAGAATACTATATAGAACAGCAAAAATTAAAAAAAATATCAATTCAAAAAGATATAGAACAGTTTGAAACCATAGTTAAGAAAAAACATTTTAAGAAAATTAGGCAAAAGTCGAGAATTGATGATTTGTAGAGAGGGTGAAAATGTGTTATATTGCTATGAAGATGCGATAATGGTATTGGGTTGCATTATGAATAATGTTGAATTATTAAAAAACGACAAGTATCCTCTTGATAGAGATGATTTTTCGCCCTCTAAGTTTCATCAAATTTTATTTGCAGTAATTGACAATATCGCAGATAACGATATTACAGAGATTGACAAAGTTGCTATTGACAGATTTGCTCAGAATTACCCCAAACAATACGAGGTTTTAGTCCGAAATGATTTCTTAAATTTCATTGATAATTGCAAAAAGATTGCAAATCAAAAAGTTTTTGCATTATATTACAATAATTTAAGAAAAATGTCTTTATTAAGAGCTTATCAAAAACAAGGCAGGAATATTAATAATTTCTTTGACGAGAATTTAGATAGTGCTGAACAGATGGAAAATCTTGATAGATATAAGATTGAGCAAATTGTTGATTACTTTGAAGCTCAGGATTACGATATTCGCAAGAGGTTTATCAAAAATGCAGACATTAGGGAATATCAAGCAGGAACAAACTTTGCCGAAACAAAAGAAAGACTAAAAGAGTCCCCTTTGATGGGTTCAAGTTTTCAATCTCCATATTTAAACACTATTTTTCGTGGAGCAATGGGGCTTATCTTGCGAGTGGGCAAGTCGGGAGCAGGAAAGAGCGTTTTGTCGCTTGGTGATTTATGTAAAATGACAGTGACGGAATATTGGGACTTTGAAACTCAAAGCTTTATTAAAAATAAGAGCCGAGAGGGAGCTTCTTTATTTATCAATACAGAAATGGATTTGGAAGTAGGCTTGGATATAATTATTATTGCTTGGATAAGTGGTGTAAATAGAAGTAAAATTCTCAATGGTAAATATACTAAAGAGGAAGAAAAACGAATTGACAGAGCAGGACAGATTTTGCTCGAAAGTGAGTTATATATAGTAGACGACCCAAGTTTTACTGTTGATTCTTTAGTATCGGAAATTAAAGATTATGTTTATAACAAGCAAGTAAAAAATGTTTGTTTTGATTATGTGCAAGATAACGGCATTGTTTCAGGTAGGTTGGCGAATGAAACAAAAATACCACAAAGACAAGATATGGTTCTGCTGACATTGACTGATAGGCTAAAGCAAGTGCAGCGTGAATGTGATATCAATATTATAACAGGTTGTCAAACAAACAATGAAGAGGATAAAATGCCGTTTCCGACAGAAGCTTGTTTAGCTGGCGGTAAGTCACAAATTCGCAAAACAGACGGAACAATGGTTATGATGCCTCCACGACAAAAAGAATTGGATATTTTCGAGGAATTAATTGTCAATGGCAAGTTAGATACGCAAAACAGACCAAACAATATAATACACATAATCAAAGGTCGTTCGAGTGAATTTCCTAAATATATTAAAGTTTTTCAGTATATAGATTTAGGAACAGGGCGGTCGGAAGATTTATTAGTTTTAGATAAAGACAATAATCCTATTAAAATAAACAAAACGTATATTGAATATGATTAAAGAAAGTAGGTGGTTATATTCTTTATTTTTGTATAGGAGTTTTATTCAGTTCAGTTTTATTACCGATTTTACTTGATATTAGAGATATTTTTGATACATGGTGTCAATCTAAAATGGCAAAAAATAATGTGATAATTGCACAGTGTAATAAAAAAATTAATGATTATCAATATGATGAAGAAGAAGAAAAGGTAATAAGAGGGTTTTCATATGAAAGTAATTCTATAGATGAGGATGAATTTTATGAGTAAGAAATCAAAATCTTATTATCATGCGATTGGAAATTCAACAAGTCAAGTGACAGGTAGTTGTCATTTAATTAAGCATTTGGATTATAATATTCTATTAGAATATGGTTCAGTGCAAACCAACTCTCCCATAGATGATTATAAAACAAATAAAACAAAATCAAAATATCTTAAAGCAAAACAATTAAATGCTATAATCATTGGTCACGTTCATCAAGACCATATCGGATTAATACCAACATTATATAAGGCTGGAGCAACTTGTAGTTTATATGTTCCCACAAACACTAAAAAACTATTAGAAATAATGTTTCTTGATAGTGTTAAAATTATGAATAAAGAATACGAGTTATACAAGAAATCGCAAAGAATTTCAATGCCTCCCTTATATACTGAAGAAGATGTTTATAACACTTTAAATCATGTAATCGAATGTCAATTTAATAAAGAAATTTGGATAAATGGTGATATTTCGTTCCGATATTTGTCGGCTCATCATATCGTTAATTCTGCACAGGTTATCTTATATTTGCGTGATGAAAATAATATTAAAAAAGTTGGATATACTTCTGATATTGGTTCGTCTAAATTAGATAAACGATATTTAATGCCACTAAAACCTATTGAACAGGTTGATTTATTAATAGCAGAATGTACTTATTCAGACCATAAACGTATTCACAGGATTAAAGACAGACAAACTGATATTGACAAATTAAAAACTATTGTTGGGCAAATTCAAGAATATAATAGTAAGTTATTAATCCCTGTATTTTCTTTGAATAGATTAGAAGATATATTGTCAGTCTTGTATGATATTTTTTATGACAATTTAGACATCGATATTGTTGTTGATACTCCATTAGGGATTAAAATTGCCGATATTTGGGAAGAAATTATACCCAATGAGCAACAAGAATATTGGGATAAAGTTTGGAATTGGGATAAATTAAAAAAAGTCAATTCTCATGAGGATAGTATTGTATATCAAGAAGATAAAAAACCAATGATAATTTTAGCTTCTTCTGGTATGATGCAGTCAGGCAGATCGATTATGTGGGCAAAGAAATTATTGCCCGATTGTCGAAATCATATTTGTTTTTGCGGATTTACTGGAGAAAATAGCTTAGCTTGGCAAATAAAAAACAAGGTTAAGTACCCCATTGTTAATATTGAAGGCAAAAAGTTAAGCAACAATATTCAAATTACTGTTTTAAATTCTTTTTCATCTCACGCTGATTTTGAAGATTTGTTGAAATATTATTCTCAAATTAATTACAACAAGATAGTTTTGGTTCATAGTGAAGAAAAGTCAAAACTAAAATTTGCAGATGATTTGAGAAATGAATTATCCAAAGTCGACAAGACTTCTAAAGTTATATGTTCAGTTAAAGATATGAAGATTGATATATAAGATATTTTTAATCCTGTTATTGAAAAATAACAGGATATTTTTTAATTTAGCTATTGACATTTAAAAAATTGTGGATTATAATACATATATCAAATAAAACAAAGGAGAGATGTAAAATGAAACCTATTACTCCAGAATTGAAATCTAAATTAATCCAATCCAATGCTGGTTTGAAAAAAGTTAAATGGAATGAGATTTTTTGATACAGAAGAAGAACTTGTTATGGCTATGTTTAACGAAAAGGTTATAGTGGAAAACGCTTCTTTTTTAAATTTATGCAGAGGGTTTGAATATATTAAGTCTTTTAAAGAATATTATTCAAAAAATAATTATTTAACTGACAGGCAAATGCCTCAACTTAAAAGATTAGCCTCTCAAATGGCTTATCAAATTTATTGTAACTAATTAAAACAAAAGGAGATGTTTAACATGAATTTGATTGAAAATTTTTTATTGGGGTATCTTTACGAAAGAAAGAGAACAATCGAGGACAGAATTTCGAAGAATCAAACTCTAAAATTAACAGCATCAAATGACGCCATAAAAGAGACAGCAGAGTATGATATAGCTGAAAATATTGGGAGATTATTAGAAGTAGAAAAAATTATTGCAATGATGGAGAAATAAAAAACAAGGAGTGTTTGTTATGTTTAATTTTCCGAAATTTTATATGTTATGTGGTTTACCTGCAAGTGGCAAATCGCATTACTCTTTAGACCTTCAAAGAATAATGTCAAATGAAACTAATGAAAAAACTGTCATTGTTTCGTCCGACAATATTAGAAAAGAGCTATATGGAGACGAAAATATTCAAGGAAATCCAGAAGAGGTTTTTAATCTTGTGCATGAACGCATTTTACAAAGTTTAAACAATGGCGTAAATGTTATCTACGATGCCACCAATTTAAGAAGAAAATATAGGTTAGGAATCTTAAATAAATTGCCTAAGTTTATTAAAACTGAATGTCGTATTATATGGAAACCTATCAACCAATGTATTAAAGATGACTCAAACAGAGAAAGAAGTGTTGGGGAAAAAGTTATTAATAAAATGGTTCAAGGGTTTGAAATGCCATTTTATGACGAAGGATTTAGTTACATTAGTTATACCGAGCCGTATGAATTTAATTATGTGGACTATGCAACTGAAGTTAGAAATTCGATGAATATTCGTCACGACAACCCTTATCATAAATTCACTATTTTAGGACATAGTCGAGAAGCACAAAAATATGCTGCTGATAAAAATTTTGGATATATAATTGAGGGAGCTGCATATTGGCATGATTGCGGAAAACCATATGTGAAATCATTCGTCAATACCAAAGGAGAAACAATGGATATTGTCCATTATTATAATCATGAAAATGTTGGAGCTTATATTTCATTAGGAACTACAAGGAATATTATTATATCATGGTTAATTAATCATCATATGGACAAATTTCATCATAGTAAATATTATGACAGATTACCGCAATTTTTAAAAGAAGAATTAGATAAATTAAATGAATGTGATATTAATGCTCACTAAGGAGAAAATCAAATGAAACTGCAAAATTTTATTTTAAATAATCCAGATTGGGAAGAAAAATTATCTGATTATCCATATTATCTCACCATTAAAAGAAAAGATGGATATGTTTTGTTTAAATACAATCAACAGTTATCAGATTTTAATAACGAGATTGTAAGAGAAGCAAGAGGTATTATTTTCAGAGAAAAAGATTGGAAATGTGTCTGTCATGGATTTGATAAGTTTGGTAATTATGGCGAAAGTTATTGTCCAGACATTAAATGGGAAGGGGTATCCGTGCAAGAAAAGATCGATGGAAGTTTAATTAAAATTTGGTACTGTGAAGATGATGGGTGGCATATATCAACAAATGGATGTATAGACGCTTTAGATGCTTCATATGGAGTGGGTAAAGATAAAAATTATCGTTGCTTATTTGAAAAAGCTATTTTAAATAGTAATTTGCAGGATTGGGGAGAATTTAAAAAACTAATGTATCAAGCAGGAAGATATAACACATATATGTTTGAATTAGTTTCACCTTTAGATAAACACGTCATCTTATATCCAGAAACAAAATTGTATTTTTTAGGTTTTAGAAATAATAAAAATAATAAAGAGTATTTGCCAGAAGATAGTATTGTCTCTTGTTATTTTTCATTTCCTAAAAGATATAAATTTCGTTCGTTGGAAGATGTTGTCGAAATATCGAAATTACTTCCGTATGATGAAGAAGGTTATGTTGTATGTGATGAGTGTTTTAATAGAATAAAAATTAAATCCCCAAAATATATTAAAGCTCATTATCTGAGAAATAATGGTCATGTTACAGATGAAAGATTAATTGATATTATCTTAAAAGGTGAACAAGAAGAGTTTCAAACATATTTAAATGAGTATTCCGATAGAATTGAATTACTCAAAACTGAAATGATTTTTTTTGAGAACGCCTGTAATCAAACCTTATTTGAAATTCGACAAAAACATTTCTCTAACCGAAAAGAATATGCGGATATCGTCAATCTTGAACCAAAAAGAATAAGAGCATTTTTATTTAAAGCTTTTGATAAAGGCAAAGATTATCGTTTTGCGGATTTTTCTTGTGACTGGAACGCTAATGATTGGGTGAAGGTATTATTTGTAAAGGAGTAAAATAATATGGACGAAGCGAAAATTTATTTAAAAATCATGATTTTACTATTGTTTTTAGCTGTCGGATGTGTTACAATTAATATTGCAAAGGATATTTATAATTGGCACGAGTGGAATGAAACCAAAACGGTATTTACTGTGATTGTCCAAGAAGGCGATACATTGTATAATTATGGATATCAATACAAGCCAGATTGGATGGATATTAGAGATTATTGCGAAGAAGTAAAAGAGTTAAATAATATGAGTAGTAGTACAATCTGTGCATATCAGGATTTAAAATTATATAGGGGAGATTGGTTATGATATTCAAAAGGAAAGATAAAGAAACAGAAAGAGAAATGGAAATAATCAATATTAAAAAACATTCTTTGATTAGAAGAGCGAGCAATACTATTGCTTTTTTCAAAAAAGGCTTAATTGATGAAGAAGAATTAGACAGAGAATTTTCCAATATTGCTGGAAAGTATAGTCAATTAAATGGGAGGATAGAATTTCTAAAATTTTCTTTAGAATATAATAATCAAAAAGGAGAATTGAAATGAAATATGTTGGAAGTAAAAATAGGTTAGCAAAAGATTTAGTCCCAATCATTCAGAAGTATATTGATGATAACCATACTGAAAACTATATGGAAAACTTTGTAGGAGGAGCTAACATTATTGATAAAATTAATTGTAAAAATCGCTACGGTAGTGATATTCACAAATATTTAATCGCACTTTTAAAACAAGCACAAAGAGATACTTCGGTATTTCCTAATACAATTTCAAAAGAAGAATATTATAAAGTAAAAAATCATAAAGAGTTATATCTGAATTGGTATGTAGGGTTAATTGGATTTTGCGCCTCTTATAACTCTAAGTGGTTTGGTGGATATGCAAATAATGTTAAAACTAAAGTTGGAACAGTAAGAAATTATACTGATGAAGCAATTAAAAATATTATCAAACAAGCCCCTAATCTGAAAGATATTCATTTTGAGTGTTGTGATTTTAGAGATGTCGATAAAAATATTAAAGGTTATGTTATTTATGAAGATATTCCATATAAAGATACTACAAAATATGCAACTAAACAATTTCCCTACGAAGAATTTTATGATTGGTGTAGAATGATGAGTCAAAATAACATTGTATTAATTAGTGAATACAATATGCCCGATGATTTTGAATGTATTTGGAGGCATTAAAATGAAGCCATATTTAATTAAAACTACCTTTGATTGTATTAGAGCAGGAGAGAAATTTAGGTATGAGCCAGTGGGTATAACATATCTAAAAACAGAATTGATTGTGATTAATTATGGTTGCAAGCTTAATTGTGTTAATATTAAAACAGGAAAAGCTATGTATGTAACTGGAAAAAGTATTATATATGTGAAAGGGTGATAATATGAATTTATTAAATGAAACTTTGGATTGTTTAAAGGTATTAGGAATTGACGAAAAAGATGCTTATGGTGTGTATGATGGTAAAACGCTTTTAAACTGGAACGATTTTAAAAAATTAGCAAAAGATATTAATTATGATAATGGATACGGATGTCAAAAGATAAGCCAATCTTTATTAGTTTATACGGGAAAAGCAATCTTGTATCGGCACGAGTATGACGGAGCGGAAGGTTGGAAATATGTTCCTATCTTAGATAAAGAAGATTTATTAAATCCAAAAAGACTTAGTGAGTCTAAGATTTTATTCAAAGATGTTAAATTCGTCATCGGAGAGGATTATTCTTTTTTTGATGATAATTATAATGACTGGTATGGATCTCGTTATGATTATGAAAATCTTTTAGACTACAAAGGAGATTATATTATATGAAATGGCACGATTTTGAAATTAGAGAGACAAATAAATGTGGGCAATATGAGCTGGTTTTATGGGGGACTGAAAATAGTTATTTTACGGTTGCTTTAATAGATTATGATGAACAGAATGAAGATTTTAATGTTAAATCAGTTGGTTTAAGGTTATTTAAACATTGGCAACACGGATTAGATGAATATATTCTAAGATACTTAAATCTACTTCAATTACAATATGAATATGATTGATATTCAAGACTTAAAATCTCAAATAACAGACGATAATATTAAGGATATAATGGACGATTTAAATATATCTTTCGTCAAAGAAAATGCAAAGGAATTAATCTACATGACAGGTTGCCATAATGTTAATTCAGACAACGGATCACCTAAGTTGTACTATTACAAAGAGTCTCAATCATTCCATTGTTATACTTGTGGCTTTAGTGGAGATATAATTGAACTAATAGCAGAACGCTGGAGATTATTAAATAGAACATTTGTTTTTATGGATATAATTCATTATTTAATAAAAATTGTTAAATATCAAGGTTCTCAAAATGAAACAAAAGAGTTTAATTGGCAGAGATATTTCAATAAATTTAGCCAAAATGAAATAAAAAACGACAATTTAACGATTTATGACAAGAACATTCTCGATAATTTAGATGTTTTATATCCCGACAATCTACTAAAAGACAATATATCAAAATCAGCTATTGACAAATTCCAAATTAAATATTATATCCCTAAAGGACAAATATGTTTTCCTGTGTTTAATATTAGTGGCGATTTGGTTGGTATTCAAGCAAGAAATACCAACCAAGAATTAATTGACAAAGGATATAAATATATTCCCTTAAAAACATTATCAACAGAGTATAAATTTCCTACAAGTCAATGTCTGTTTGGGTTGTATCAAAATCAAGACAGTATTAGACAAACAAAAGAGGCTATATTGTTTGAAGCAGCAAAGTCTGTTTTGCAGCTCGAAGAATATGTTAAAATGAACAATTCTGTAGGTTTATTCGGTGTAAATGCAAGTATTGATAAAATATACCAACTACTTCAATTAGGGGTAAATAAAATCAATATAGCCCTTGATAAACAATATTGTCAAGTAAAAGACGAAAACTTTGAAAAGTGGCTCAAATGGGTCAAAAAAATATATGAAAAGTGCCGACCGTATTGTGATGTGTATGTTATATACGATAAAGAAAATTTATTAGATTTTAAGGATAGTCCGACAGATAAAGGTATTGACATTTGGAATGAATTGTATTATAATAGAGTAAAATTAAAGTAAAGGAGATGAGATCATGGATGAATTGTTTCATTACTTATGCAATATTTTATTTGTTTTAATCTTTATTCCTATTCTTGTGATTATTGGAGTATTTGCATACGGAGTAATGGGTTGGATAGGCGTTATTATTTTCATAGGTGTTTGTGTTTATAGTTTTATACAAGGTTTTAAAGAAGGAAATGGTGCAAATAATAAGAAAAATAATTACCAAAATGGTGCAGACAACGATGATTATTTATATTATCACTTTACAAAGGAGGACTAATTAATGGATAGATTAACAAAATGTAATAGATGGCATGATGATATTGATTTAAAAGAAGAAATGGGATATGCTTATATTTATGACAGATTAGCACAGTACGAGAATACAGGATTGTCACCTAATGATGTTTGGGATTTATGCTTCAAGCTCACAGATAGCGCAGAAGAGGATGAGGAATTATTAGAGGACGATAAAGTAAATTCTCCAACACATTATACAAATGGCTATATGGAAGCCATCGATGAGATGATTATGTTTTTTGGGAAAGAAAAAGTAATGGCTTTTTGTGAGTGCAATATTTGGAAATACAGAAAAAGAGCGTTGGATAAAAACGGAAGAGAAGATATGCAGAAAGCCGATGTATATGTAAAGTTTTATAAAGCTCTATATGATGGAAAGGATGTGCATTATTATCTTAAACCAGAATCTTGCGACAGTAAATGATGCACATATTATTACAAGTGAAGAAATGTTTAAAATGATTAATAACTCAATTTGTTTTAATTGCAAAAAATCAACAAATATGAACAATAAATGCTCATGGGCGAGAGATTTAAACGCCAGAAATGATATGGTTCTCGTTACAAGACCAAAATTTCCCAAAAGATACCAAGGGATTTATTATAAAGTTTTGTTTTGTAACCAATTTGAGCTTGAGGAAAACGAAAGATGAAAATAAAAGAGTTGTTTAAGGATAATGAACAAATTAACATTCAAAACCTATTGCAAAAATATAACATCAATGATTGGCAAGAATTTTTAAAGCCAACAAAAAAATCGGTAGAAGATTTTATGTTATATGATAATATGAAAAAAGGCTATGACTTGATTCATAAGCATATTAATAGGCGAATTTATGTATTGTTCGATTGTGATGTTGACGGATATTGTAGTGCTTCAATTTTAATTCAATATTTAAAACAAGTAAGCAAAAGAGCAAATATCATCCCTATTTTCCACAAAGGAAAAAAGCATGGATTGTCTGACAGAGAAGTTATGACATTTTTGACACAACAATCAGATGGGTTATTAATTATTCCCGATGCAAGTGGAGAGGAAAAAGAATGTGCTTTATTGGCAAAAAAAGGCTATGAGATTTTATGTATTGATCATCATACTAATGAGCCAAATAAATACATGACTATGATTAACGCTCAATTCTCTGAAGAAACATTAAATAAATGTGGTTCGGGTACAGCAACGGTTTATCAATTTTTGCGATATTTAGATGCGATGGATAATAAAAGGTATAGCGGAGATTTAGTTGATTTAGTCGCTTTGGGAAATATTGCAGATGATATGAGCTTGTCGAATTGTTATAATAGAGCGATTAATTATTACGGTTTACGGCGAATTAAAAATAAATTATTGTTGGCTATGATTGAAAAATTTAAAGCCGAGCCAACCCCGATTTCATTCTCATTTACCATTATTCCAAAGATAAATGCCGTTATTCGTGCGGGTAATCAGGAATTAAAGGAATATTTAGGTTGCGTATTGTCAGGATTAACTACAGTGACACAAGATGATATTGATAATTTACTAATAGAATTAGAAAAAGCACATAGAAATCAGCAAAATATTATTAAAAAATTATCAACAGATTTATCAAATAAAATTGATAATAAGAATAATTTTATCATTTGTGAATATAATGATTGTGAGCCAAATTATACAGGCTTATTGGCAAACAATATCGCAGGAAAATATCAAAAACCAACAGTTATTATTCGCGATAATGGCATTGGTTCAATGAGAAGTCCTGTTCCCATATTGGAGATTTTTAATCAATCCGATAGTTGCGATTGGTGTAGAGGTCATGATTGCGCAGCAGGAATTAAAATTAACGATATTGAAAGCTTTAAAAATTATTGTAATAGTTTGGATATGGATTTTAATACGGAATATTCTGTTATAAAATCATTGGATGTTCAGAATATTCCGAGCTATTTATATGGATATTTTGATGAATTTAATGAGATATTTGGCAATGATTTAAAAGAGCCATTATATCATATTTATAATATTCATATTAACGGTCAAGATATTCAAGAAATCGGAAAATCGAAAACAACAATTAAATTTAGAATTAATGATATTGATTTTATTAAGTTTTTTTGCTCCAAAGATTGGAAAGAAAGGTACAGTATTCAGAAAGATGTGGATATGAATATTGAAATTATTGGTAAATTGCAAATTAATGAATATGAAGGAAATACAAAGAAACAGATTTTAATTGAAGAAATGGAAATCCAACAAGAAGAAAATAATTTTAATTTTGATGAATTGTTCTCTTGACAAATGATAATTGATAGGTTATAATAAGTAGGAAGGTGAGGAATAATTGCAATTAAGTTTTAACTGTCCGTACTCTATAGAAGAATATAAGAGGCTACTTTTAGTAGAAAATTATCATAAGCACACTTCGTTTTCCAATACTTCAACTCCTGACAGTCCAGTTATTATGGATGACTATGTAAAAAGAGAACAAGAACTTGGAGCAAAATGTCTTTTTGGGGGAGAGCATGGAAATCAAGGGAATTTTGCAGAAAACTATTTTTTAGCTAAAAAGAATAATTTAAAATACGTCCATTCTGCCGAAGCCTATTGGGTAAAAAATAGACATGAAAAAGACAGGACGAATTGCCATATTTGTATTATTGCTCTCAATAATAGGGCAAGGCAAGAATTAAATTATATTTTGTCTATCGCTAATGAAGATGGATATTATGGAAAACCCAGAATAGATTTAGAGTTAATTCTATCATTAAATCCAGAAGATTTTATTATTACAAGTGCTTGTTTGCAAGGCTGGAAATATGATGATGCTGACGAAATTTGGTTAAAAATAGCTAATCATTTTGGAACTAATTTTTTCTTAGAAGTTCAAAATCATAATACTGAAAAACAAAAAGAATTGAATCGACACATTTTATCTTTGGCTAAAGAATATGATTTGCAAATTATCTGTGGTTTAGATAGTCATTATATTTCAGTGGAGAAAGACGAGGAAAGACGAAATGAATATTTGAAATATAAAAAAATGAATTATCCCGAAGAAGATGGTTGGTATTTAGATTATCCAGACGGAAAGACTATTTATAAAAGATTTAAAGAACAAGGAGTTTTATCGGATGAAGAAATTTTATATTCGATGATGAATACTCAAGTTTTCAATGTAAAATGTGAAGAAATAGTCATTGATAATACTTTTAAAATTCCAATTCTTTATAAGGATAAAACTTTTGATGAAAGAGTTCAAATTTTAAAAAGTCATCTTAATAAGGCATATAAAAAAGAAAAGCTAAAATCAAAAGAAAAAATTGAAGGAATTAAGTGGGAAACTGAACAAATTGTAGACAGTAAAGTAATGGACTATTTTCTCACTAATGAGGCGATTATTTCTGACGCTATTAATAATGAGGGTGGAATATTGACAACTACTTCCAGAGGTAGTTCGGCTTCGTTTATTATTAATAAATTACTTGGTTTTACTACTTTAGATAGGTTTAATTCCGAAATTCCTATTTATCCCGAAAGATTTTTAACTAAAGAAAGAATATCGGCAGGACAAATGCCCGATATTGACTTCAATGTTTCCAGTCAAGAGCCGTTTGTTAGAGCTGCAAAAAAAATAGTAGGCGAAAATGGTTGTTATCCATTAATGGCAGTTGAAAAAATGAGCGAAAAATCAGCATGGCAATTATATGCTTCTGTTAGTGGTGTAGCTCCTATTATTGCAAATCAAATTTCTAAATACCTCGATTCGTATAATGAAACAATTAAACATTTAGAAACAGAGGAAGAAAAAAAAGATATAAAAGTTGAAGATTATATTCCTAAAGAATATATATCAATTTATAATAAAAGCAAAGAATATCAGTCTATTATTGTAAATTTAAAAGTCCATGCTTGCGGTTTCCTTTTATTCGATGGTGATTTAAGAAGAGAGTTTGGATTAATTAGTGCAATTTCCCAAACAACAAAAAAAAGAACATTATGTGTTGCTGTTGAGGGAAAATACTTAGATGATTTAGGATATGTAAAGAATGACTTTTTGATTGTCGATTCGGTTGGAGTGGCAAACGAATGTTTCCAATCTATAGGGCAGAAAGTGCCAACAACAGAGGAACTTAAAACTTTAATTTCGAAAGATAATAAAACTTGGCAAATATATGAATATGGAATTACACAATGTGTAAACCAAGTAGAACAAGAGAAAACAAAACAAAAAATTGTAAAATACAAACCTCAAACCGTATCAGAATTAGCCGCTTTTATTGCTGGTATTCGTCCTGGATTTTCCTCTTTACTCCCTACCTTTCTTGATAGACAATATTATTCCACTGGAGAAGATAAAATTGATGAAGTGTTAAAAGATAGTTACCATTATATGATATATCAAGAAAGCATTATGAAAGTTTTATCATTCTTACAAATGCCCATGGCTTCTACCTACGATGTAGTTAAAAGTATTTCAAAGAAGAAGTTAAAAGGTAAAAAAAAAGAAAAATTAAAAAATGAATTAAAACAATCATGGATGAATATTTTCGGAAATACGAAAAATTTTGAAAAAATATGGCAAGTCATTAATGACGCTGCAAGCTATAGCTTCAACTGTCTAAGTGAAAATACTATAATTTATAGCCCAAACCATAAGAAATCCGCTAAGCTATTGACTATAGGAGATATGTATAGAATATGTCATGATTACCAATACGCAAAAGAAACCAGACATTTAGCTTTACACAAAAAATACAAATATAATGGATATGGTAAAACTTTATCATTATTTCAAGATGGGAAATTACATTATAATGACATTTTGGAAATTTACGATGCTGGTATTCAAGATACCTATACTGTTACTACGAAAACAGGGAAAACTATTGATTGTACTATGGAACATAAATTTCCAACTCCTAAAGGAAAATTGCCTTTAAAAGAATTAAAAATTGGGGATAAATTTTATGTTAAACCTGATTTTATCGGAATATGTTTTGATGGTATTCCAGTTTATGAAGATGAAATTATTTCCATTGAGTACAAGACAAAAGAACAAGTTTACAATGTGTCTATGGCTGACCCTGCACATAATTTTGTTGTAAATGATGGGATTGTTACTTCAAACTCACCCCATGCTTTATCTATGGCATTTGATAGCCTTTATTTGGCTTATTTTAAATCACATTATACTTCAAAATTTTACGAAACAACCATCAATCATTACTTTGCAAAAGGAAATAAAGATAAAATTAATAAACTAACTTTAGAAGCAGAAGAATTTTATTATTATGAGAATAAAATTCCCAAGTTTGGCAAGAATTATGATACTGCCATAGTCGAAGATGATACGAAATATATTTATCCTATTTTATCAAGTATTAAATCTATGCAAAATATAGCAAATGATATTCTTTATCAAATATCCAAAAAAAATCCCGATGATTTTCTTGAATTGCTATATATGACCGAGCAGATTAAAGTAAACGGCAAAAAGATTAATAAAACCTCAATGGAGATTTTGATTAAATTAGGGTTTTTTGATAAATTCGGAGATGTAAATTATCTTTTAGAATATTATTCTATATTTCAAAAATACTTTGGAAAAACTCAAGTAAAAAAGCAGGATTTTGGCTATTCTTTATCGAATAATATTATCAAGAAAGAAACAGAAAAGACGATTTTTATTTATGATTCATGTATGATGATTGATGAAATAATGCAACAAATAAATATAAAGGATTGTACATTATATCAAAAAAGTTATTATCAGTTAAAATCTTTAGGATACACTGATATTCATATAGATAACGCAGGACGAGATGTTTATATGGTTATGGGCATTGAGAAGAATAAATATGGAACACCGTTTGCCCAACTATATAAACCTAAGAATGGCAAAAGTCAATTAATTAAACTTGACAAAAAATGGTATTCAAAATATCCTATCGAAGGGGGTGAAGTATTAAGATGTGAATTTGAACATAAAAATAAAAGTCGAAAAGACGAAAGAGGAAATTGGTATAAGACTGATGAAAAAGAATGGATATTGAAAAGATATTCTATATTAACAAAACTGGAGGAATAATTATGAAATACTATGTTGAGGGTAAAGTGTTTGAAAATGAAAATGAAGCATTGCAGTATGAAGAAAAGTTGAATGAAGAAAAACGCGAAAAGGAAGAATTGAAAGCGCAGAAAAAAGCAAGACTCGATGAAATTACACAAAAAGAAAAAGAATTGCAAGCTTTAATTAATCAGTATTATAAGGATTATGGAGTAAAATCTGGGTTTGATAGTTGGATTGACTTATTCTTTTAATTAAAAAGAGGGGGATATGAATATGTATTATTGTCCTTTATGTGGTAGAGAGTTTGAAAATTTCTTTAGTGGGTACAATATTAATGTTGATGCAATCAGTATTAATAATCCATATGAAGAAAATTTTTGGGTCTGTGAAGATTGTGTAAAATTTTTGTTAAAACTTTTGAAATAACTCTTTACAAAACATGAAAAATATGATATAATATATATCCAAAATTTTAAAGGAGTGATGATTATTGCAAATTACTATTTACACAACAAATACTTGTCCTAAGTGTCAAATTCTAAAAAAGAAATTAAAAGAAAAAAACATTCCTTTTTTAGAAGAGACCGATGTGAACAAAATGTTGGAATTAGATATTTTAGCAGTACCACAAATGAAAGTTGATAACGGTAAGCTTATGAATTTTGAGCAAGCTGTTCAGTGGGTAAACAAACAGGAGGCATAAGGTTGGATATTAGAATTAAAACAGATAAAAATTTTACAACGACATTAAATAAACTCATAGAGAAATACGGAGAGGATTTTGAAATCCTTAATGGTTTCCATGACAGCCAAATGAATTTTAGCGACTTTATTGACAATTTTGTTGATAAAAACGTAGCAGACGTTACGATTGATGCTAATGCTAATGCTTCTCATAAGGATATTAGGAGTTTGTTAAGTGAAAAAGGAAAATCCCACGATAAATTATTCGCCTTTAATAAGCTATTCTATGAAATGAACAAAAAATATGGGTTAAAAGATGCAAGAGAATGGCTTGAATGCGAATACAATGGTGCTTATTATATGCACGATGCTCCAACTTCTACATTTTTAGCCTACTGCTTCGCTTACGATTTGAGTAGATTAGCCAAAGAAGGATTGTTTTTTTTGGATAATTATAATAACGAGCCTCCTCAACATTTAACTACTTTTATCGATGATGTAATTGAATTTATTAGCTACTTCTCGAATCGTTCTTCGGGCGCAGTAGGGATTCCCAATGTTTTAATTTGGACTTATTATTTCTGGAAAAAGGATTGTGAAACTGGATATTATATTAAATCTCCTGAATATTATCTAAAACAGACTTTCCAAAAGCTAATTTACAGATTAAATCAACCTTTTATGCGAGTAGACCAAAGTGCATTTGTTAATGTATCTATTTTTGATAGAGAGTATATTAAAAGCTTATTTGGCGGTTTGGAATATCCAGACGGAACTTTTGCTATTGATTGTGTCGAAGAATTAATTGAGCATCAAAAAGTTTTCATGGAAGTTGTATCAGAAATTAGAAGTAAAAATATGTTCACCTTTCCTGTTTTGACATATTCTTTATTGTATAAAGACAACAAGTTTATAGATGAAGAATTTGCTCGTTGGTGTTCAGACCATAATGTTACATGGAACGATAGCAATTTCTTTGTTAGTGGAGATGTAACAACCTTATCTAACTGTTGTAGACTCTTGAGCAATACTACAAAATTATCTGGCTTTATTAATTCTATTGGAGGCACAGCTTTATCTATTGGTTCAATTAAAGTAAACACTACTAATTTAGTTAGAATTTATTATGAAGTCGGAAATAACGAAGATAAATATTTGAAACTACTAAAACACAGAATTGAATTGTCTTGTAAAATTTTAGATGTCCAAAGAGAAATTATTAAAAGAAATATTGAAAAGGGTTTATTGCCTAATTATATAGACGGTGGAATGGAGATGGATAAGCAATATTCTACAATCGGCATTTTAGGTCTATATGAAACTATTGACAAATTTGGATATACAACAAAAGATGAATTTGGAAATATCGGTTACACAGACAAAGGAATTGAATTTGCATGTAAAATCTTTGATACTATCAATGAAGTTAAAGATAATTTTACTAACAAATACAGTTTTAATGTAGAATCTGTTCCTGCCGAAAGAGCAGCGGTAGTTTTATGTGCCAAAGATAATATGCTATATGATAAAGATTGCTCTAATTTCATCTATTCTAATCAATGGATACCGCTCATGGCAAAAAGCACAATAAAAGAAAAATTAAAACTGAGCTCTATTCTTGACATTAAATGTTCAGGCGGTAGTATCCTACATGTAAATTTAGAGAAGAATTTCCCAAATACCGATGTTGCGTGGGATATGTTAAACACTATTGCACAAGCAGGAGTTATTTATTTTGCATTTAATACCAAAATTAACGCTTGCAAAAATCATCATGGTTTTGTCGGAACAGATATTTGCCCAGTTTGTGGCGAGGGCGTTTATGACACCTATCAAAGAATTGTAGGCTATTTATCTCCGTCTAAGGCATATTCTTCTGATAGATTTAAAGAATTTAAAGCAAGACAATGGTACGATTTATCGCAAACAAAAGGTGAATTATAATGCTTATCAAAACTATTATTGATGAGGATTTTTCAAATTATAAAAAACCCTCTATGGTAATTGGTTGTATTTCTTGCAATTTTAAATGTTGCAAAGAAGCAAATATTCCTGTTTCTGTCTGTCAAAATGAACCAATTTACGCTCAACCTAATATTGATATATCTATTGATGAAATTATTGATAGATATATCAATAATCCTATTAGTAAAGCGGTAGTTTTTGGTGGTTTAGAGCCGATGTTACAATTTGAGGATATAGTTTTGTTTTTGCATAAATTTAGAAATGTATATAATCGCAAAGATGACATTGTTATCTATACAGGGTATTATGAACATGAAATAATCGGAGAAGTAAAAACTCTCCAGCATTATCCGAATGTTATTGTAAAATTTGGTAGATTTAAACCAAATGAAGAAAAACATTATGATGAAGTTTTGGGAGTGGAATTAATTAGTAATAATCAGTACGCTAAAAAAATATCATAAGGAGTAAAAGGACATGAAGGAATTAAAAGGAACGATTGAAAATTGGATTGCATTTGTAGATAATCCAAACAAAGAACCACATTTTCATATTATGGGTGAATACGAAGGCAAGGTTATTGTAACATCGAGAGTAATTTCTATTGACGAAAATAGCCTCGAAACAAACAATAGTATTTACACATTAGGGACACCGAAATTAAACTGGGCAAAAGGAGCAGAGCTTTATGAAAACAATTAGTTTTGCAAGAATTAACGAGGAAATTAAAATTCCAACAAAACGTGTAGGAGATGCAGGATATGACATCTATCCTTATTTTCAAGAGGAATTTATGCTAATTCAACCTCATGAAACCAAAATTATTCCTACTGGATTGTATTCTATGTTTGACAAAGATTATGTAGTCATTCTTAAAGAAAGAGGCTCGACAGGAACAAAAGGAATTGGACAACGCTGCGGTACAAAGCGTAAAATTGGGTGAGAACGAAATTGAATTTTAAAGACAGAGTTAATAAAGAAGAATTTATACAATATTACCAAGAGCTTAAAAGCGCGAGAAAGGTAGCTAAAATTTACAATGTAGATAAAGGAACAATTCTCTCTTATGCTAAAAGTATTGGATTTGTAAATCAATACAGACCAGAGCTATCTTTATGTGAAGTGGAATATATAGTTAGCCAATACTATTGCAATAATGCTCGAAATGTCTCTAAGGAACTAAAATGCTCTTCTGCTCTTATTTCTAAGATATGGATGGAGGCTGGGTTAAAAGGGAAAATGAATAGAACGTACTATTTGAATGAAAATTATTTCTCTAAAATTGATTCAGCAGACAAAGCGTACTTTATAGGATATTTAGCCGCCGATGGGTGCGCATATAAAAGAAATAACCATATCGGAATGATTAGTATTATTTGTCAAAAGAGAGATAAAGAATTGTTGGAGATGTTTAATTTTTATTTAAAAAGTAATTACCCTATATATGAAAGAGATAACAAATATACTCATCTTCAAATTAACAGTGAAAAATTATATACAGACTTATCTAAATATAATATCATAGATAGAAAAACATGGACTTACACTCCATCTTTTAAATCGGATGACTTATTTGTTTGGCATTTCATTCGTGGGTATTTTGATGGAGATGGAAGTATTTATAGTTGCCCTGCTCATACAGGAAGAAATTATATTGTTCCGAGTGATTTCCATTTGTCTCTTTGTGGAAATAAAGCTACTATGATTTGGTTTTATAATGCTTTTAAATTTTGGGGAATAGATGCTGTTTTAAAACAAGATCGAAAAGAGAGGTATTCTCAAGATTTTTATTATGTTCGAGTTTCTAAACTTGATTCTCTATGTAAGTTATATGAGTTGTTATACAAAGATTCTTCTTATTTAAGGCTGGAAAGAAAGTATAATAAATTTAACGATTTCCTTATAAAACTCGATGAATTTAAAAAGTGCCGTCCTTAATAGAAATATTAAGGTAATAAAATGGGGTGTATCGGTGAAGCCTTCCGTTTTATAAGGTAATACCGAGGGTTATATCTATCTAATATAATTCGTAACGCATAGGGAGTGAGCGATATAAGAGAGCAATAATCTCCCCACGAGCCCCCATCTCGTTTATCTATAGGATAAACTGAAAACCTAACGTCTAAACGAGGGAGAAAATGTATGCTGGACTTATGCGATGGAAAAGCATAAGAATTGTAGGATAAAAAGCCTACAAGATAACATTTCGATTATCGACTCCATTTATCGAGGAGAGTGGTTAGTTCCCATTACTAACCATAATGACAAGCCGCTTGTTATTCATAAAGATTTAACCGACCAAAAGAAAATGAGTTTAGAAAAAGATTATATTGTTTATCCGTATGAGAAAGCAATCTGTCAAGCTATTATCTTTGAGTTGCCTAAATTTCAAGTTCAAGAAGTACCCTTAGCTGTTATTGAAAATTCTAAAACAGAACGTGGAGCAGGAAAATTAGGCAGTAGTGGCAAATAATAAATAAATAAAAATAATATCTATCATAAAAACAGAGGTTGAAAATCTCTGTTTTTTTTATTAAAAAACAGGTTGACAGGAAAATCATCTTTTGTTATACTAACAGTATCGAAAGGGTGGGTGATAAAAGACTAAAAAAGGGAGATGGAAAATGAGTAATTCATGTTGCAATTTAGAAGAATATTATCAATTATTATCGGAAGATGATTATTATGGATTACTTAATCAGCAATCAAATGATAATTTCTATGAGGAAGATGCATTTTGCGACTGGACAAAATTGTGCTATTGGGCAAAGAAAGAAGCATTTGCAAGAGATGTACTTAACGACCGACACTCATATTTAAAAAGGAGCGAATTAAAATGATAGTAAAAAAATATCCTTTCTTAGAAAGTTTAAGTGAAGTGCAGGAACTACAAAATTGCTATATAAAGGCAGAAAATATTATTGCATTAACAGAAGATATTGTATTAAGACCTTTAGACTATTACAATTTATATTTGTTAAAAACAGAAGAAACAAAAAGGTATTATGCAACAGAAATGCTTGTAGTTTTATGCCCTGCTAATTCAGAAGAGAATGATTGCCTTTATTTATTTATGAAAACAAATGAAGAAAATGCAACAGATAGTCCTATATTGCGCGATTGGTATAGAGATAATTTAACCACAGACACCAACGAATTTCATGAAAACTTACAAGTTTTACTATCCATATGTGAAGAAGTATAAAAAAGGAGATTGATAAAAATGATTAATGAAAAAGATTTACAAGACATGACCAAGGCAGAAATAAACAAATTACAAAAAATGATTGATGAAGAAAATAAAAGAAGAGACAAATCACAATATCAACAAATTGCAAAAGAGTTTGATAAACTTATACACAAAGCAAATGATTTATGCATGGGCTATACTGTTAATGGTGAAGAAATGTGTTTTGCATCAGTATCGCTTGATGAAAATGATGATTTAGTTTTTGAATTTTGGGCTTGAATTAATTCAATCCTTTTTTGGCGTCTCATTTACGAACCAAATAAGCAGTATTTTTAATTTTTTAAGAAAAAAATCATCATTCCAGTAAACCTCATTTTCCCCATTAATAAAACTTATATTTATCTATTGCTTTTGTTTATAGAAAATTGTAAAAAAGCTATTGACAAATAATATTTGCTATATTATAATACATATATAAATTAAAAGAGAGGAATGATTGAAATGAAAATTAAGTTTATTATCAACAATTATCAATTAGGAGGCAAACTTTACATGACACCTGTGGATAAAATTATCTCACAAAATAAACTTGATAAAAGCCATACAGAAGTTATTTATGATGAATTAACCGAAAATGAAAAGAATTTTTGTGAGAAAGTTTTACCCAGACGAGGGGGGGTAATTATTGATGAATCAATTTGAAGAAAGTCTTAAAGATTTATCTGAAAGAATTAAAAATATGTCAGTTGAAGAACTTAAAGATTGGTTAAAAAGTATTGGAGTAGAATTTAAGGAGAGTGAATAATTATGAAAATTGATAATGGTAAAATGTATGACGCAATTTTTGATACCTTTTTACGCTTGGATGATAATTCTAATAATGAAGAATTACAAACATACTTAAAACATAAATTAGATGTATTATTATTTGTATTAGAAGAATTAAGTGATACGTCTTTATATGAATTGTTCCAAGATAGTATGTTAGTCGAAGATATTGAAATGGCTCGCGTTTAATGGAAGTGAGGGGTATAGAATGAAAGTTTGTTTCTTGAGAAATGACGGAAGTCAAATATGGGCGGGGAACAAAGAACAAATTCTACAGGATATCGAAGATAACTATTCTTATGAATTAGCAGATGAATTAAAAAGAGAGCGAGAATATTATGAGGATTTAGAAGATGGAATCATCTCATTGCAAGACACAGACTTGGATTCTGCTTATGAGGATATTTCGTATTTAACAAGCACTCTTTTGGAAATTGAAGAAATGATAGAAGGTTTTGAGAATGAGGAATATAGTAAAAAGAAAGTTTTATCTCTTTTAGAAAGCATAAAAGAAATTTGTCATAATAGAAGTTAGGATGAATTTATGGAAAAAGTATCATTGCCGATAGTTGAATTTTATTTGGGAGGTATTGAAAAATGAAAGGGAAAGGAAAGAAAAATTTAATTGATGAAATTGTATTGATTATTGATAGCCAAAAAGCAGAATGTATTGGCTGGGCAGAAAACTTTAATGAAGCCAAAGAAGCCCTATATCATTCAAGGTTAATTACCAAAAGTACAATGCTTACAACTAAAGGTCAGGAAGTTTGTAAAATTGCAGACATTCTTGAAGATGGTAGATTGCACAAATGGTTAAAAGGTTTATCCCCTAAAGAATTTGATTATTATTTTAACGATTTATACTATTTTGATAATATTAAACACATCAATAAGTACAAGGAGGTTTTAAAATGATTACAACAGTGAATTATTACAATATTTTAAAAGAAAAGACTAAAGAAATGGATATTGATTTTTTATTAGATTTTCTTGAAACTGAAATCGACAAACACTTATCAAAAGGAGAATTATCTTTTGATATTCAATCAGACTTGCTTAAAAAACAAGATTTAAATTCAAGAGAAAACATTTTGTTTGCTATAGACATTATTGTGTGGGCGTATTCAAAATTAGGATGGGAAATTGAATTAAGACATTTTAATTTTTGGCGTGGTATTGTAAATATGGTGTTTCAATTTAAAACAATGAGAAATTGCAACGATAGAGAAGAAGAAAAAAGCGTCAAAGATGTTTTAAGAGAGAGATTTTAAAGATACTGATTTGGACGAATTTAGAGAACACATTGTCCCTAAGTCTTATGCTGATATAGTTAGAAAAAGAGATGTATTATAATGATTAAAGTAATATTATTAACGCTAAATACACTTTAGAGCAAAGCAAGAAGGAAGTGGATTCTTTAAGAAAACAAATAAAGGAGAATGTTAATAATGTTTAAAAAGAAAAAGAAAAATGCAGATACTCCAGCAGATTTACAACTAAAAGAATTGTATTATCCTTTTATAGATTTGCGTGATGAATTTTATTCGACAATAAGAGAAGTCATAGTAAAAGAAGAGGTAATTAAAATTTATCCAGATGGAGCAGATAAAAATAAAGCCATTAAAAACTATCACTTTGAGCAACAGCATTTGTTAGCTCTTATTGGAAAATATGATGATTTAAGAGACCAAATTGATAATTTTATCAAAAATAATAAAGAAGAAAGATATACAACAGCACATTGGGAAATTCCACGGACAAGTCATGAAACGATTGAAACAATTTATAAAATAACAAAGGGAATGTGATAATATGATTAATAATTTTTTTTCTTGGGTTGATAATAATTTTAATTACAAACTAATCTTTTGTCCATATGATAGGCGAATATATTGTTGTAAGAAAAAGTATCAATATGCTTTATTAAACTATACAGATTTTATAAAAATAATTAATGTTGAAGAAAATGATTGGTACAATACAGAGTCTTTTTCAAGTTATGCTAAGCAAGTATTTCCAGAGACTAACAAAGAAATTTGTAAATATGCATTGAAAAAACACAAAAAGGAAATAGAAAAATTTAAAAAACGTATAAAGGAAAGTGTTAATAAATGAGAATTGATGAAAAAGAATTAATAAATATGAGTACACAAGAACTTGAAGAATTATTACAAATCATTGCTAATATACAAATGGATAGAAAAATTCTTCATAGAAAAGAAATTGTAAGTAAAATTCAAAAACTTATAGATGAAGCAAATGAATTGGGAACTTTTTTTGTCAAAGACTCGTTTAAAGATTGTAATACTTATGGAAAAATACGCGTATACTTAAACAATAGTGGCGATATGGTATTTTCTTTTGAAAATTAAAAGGAGGACAAAATGAGACTTAATATTAATTTTGAAAGAATAAGTTACGAAGATTTAGATAGCGCATATCATCAAATTAGGGAGAAATGGATTCAGAGAACAACAGACAGGTTGGCTTCTCAAATTAGAAAAGAAATACCTGTGACAGATTTGAATTTTCATTATCACGATGATATAATTGTATACACTTCAAATGGGAAAAATGTGTTTAGTCGAGCTAATAGTGAAGAACGAAGGGATCGATAATGTTGATACAAAACGAATATGAAAAATTAATTACTTTAAAGGATGTGGACAAATATATCCAAACGGCAAACATAGAAAATTTAAAAGAAGTCCAAAAACTATTAGATTTAAGACAAAAAAGATTGGCGCTAAGTCAATATGAAGAACGGTTAAATAATATTCTAAATGAAATTCGAGCTTTAGGTTACAATATTTTTATGGATAATTGGTTTGAAGAAACATTTGATGAAATCCGTTTTGGTATTCAGGCTGATGATCCTATGGATATTTGTATTGATTTTTCACACAATTAAAGGAGACATAGAATGATTAATATTTTAAAAGTAATTTTGTTTATTACAACCATTGTTATCTTTCTTTTGGTAATTAAGAAAAGTTATGATAAGTCAATTCGTTGTGATAAGTGTGGCACGGAAATGAGATTAGAATATGCCTTATGCTCTAATCCACCTAAATATCAATATATTTGTCCTTTATGTGGAAATAAGGCAATTTTAAATATTAAAGGAGAGAAAGTAAATGAATAATAAGGATATCTGGATATTAACTTTAAACTTTCTCTTTGAACGTGTAACATCTTTAATTCACCAAAAAGATAAACAGGTTACCAAAATGGTTGACCCCTATCTTTTAGATGGTACAAAAGAAGAGTTAAGAAACTCCGTAGAAGAAAAGGATAGACAAATCGAAGAAATTTGCAAATTGATTAATTATGTTTATAAATATCAATACCGAAAAGAAAATCCATTTGAAAATTAGGAGGATAAATAATGAAAATTTTATATTTTAGTAATGCTATAGAAACCTATGATTATATTTGGGGGGCACTCCAGAACAAAAATTTTACTATCATGAATGTGTCAGAGTAAGACCGATAAGTAAAATGTGTGGCATTACAGAAGCTCTATTAATTCCCAATTTAGAAAGAGGTACTTATCTCATAATCCCTGATGCCGGAGAACATCAGAAAGTATTCTATAAATTTCAGGATATTTTTAATAAAGCATGGGATATATATTCTGATAAGCTTTGGATAAAATGCAAAAAAGAAAATTTAGTTCCAGAAGCATATATCAATTCTTGGTTTTTTGATTTTACCAAGAAACAACTATTATGGTTTCAATCAACTCCTTTTAGTGAATTAGAAGAAAAAGAAAATCTTATTTTACAGGTTTTTGAGGAGGTATTATATTGAGAAAAGATTATCAATGCCCACGTTGTAAAGAAATATTAAATAATGATGATTGGACATATCAAGATAGTGTATTTATAGGTGACAAAGAGTTTTATACAACATATTATCAAGAATGTCCATATTGTGGTTGTGATATAATTCTAACACAAGAATACAGTTTGATATTAGAAGATGAATATGTAGAGGAGGACGAATCATGATATCTTATAAATTAGAATTTCAAAATGCAAATAACGAAAGAATAGATAAAGGCATCTTTGATTCGATCTCCGAAGCTAAAAAAGAAATGTTCAGACTGATTAAAGAAATGGGTTCTGAGTGTTATTACACAAGAGAAGTAAAAAGAGAGAATTATTTATGGATTGATTTTGGAAGTCATCATGAATTTTTTAGAATTTATTCCTTAGAAAGTACAGTTGTTGGAATTATTCATGGAGGAGAAAATATTCAAAAGGATTTAATCGTCGTAGATTTATACCCAAATACTGATTTAGAATGTAAAAGATATTGTAATTAAAGGAGGTAGTTTATGTCTAATTCATTAAAGCAGGCTTTCGTGCTTAACAAGCCCCCAGAAGTATTATTCGCTTGGAGAACTACTACTGAAAATGATACTATTACAATAAGCCACTATTATGGAGAAAGAACGAAGTATCGTTATAAAATATATTATAGCATAAAATATGGAAAACATTATCGTTTTAAAATTAAAAATTGTAAACATAATTATAAACCAAAAAATATATCTAAGCAAGTTGAAAATCTTATTTGGAGAGATGGAGTGTTTAAATTAGGATAATGAAAATTTTAGAAATGACAAGCTTATCTATGTAGATAATAATAGTAAAAGTTAAAAAAAATAAGAGAGGTATTTGACCTCTCTTTTATTATTTATTAAATCTTTATAGAGTTTAATTTTCTTGTTGTTATACCAGCAACAGTAAAATCATCTCTGTTTAAAGACAAATTACAAAGAACTGAAATTTTATTCACAACAAATCATTTCTATTTAATTTCAGCATAGACTTTAATACACTCCATACTCATTTGTTGGTCTACAGACAATGGAATATTTATTGTTTGAATTAGATAATCTTCAATTTTCCCATCTGGATTTTCTACTCTAATTTTTTGATTTACGTCTAAAAACGGTATAGGAATACATTGGATATTAATGCTATCATTGAATCTTGAATGTAAAATTAATTCATATTTACATCTATCGTCACATTGCTCTTGATTAATAATATTATCATCCTGAATTAAAGGTAGCCAAATTTCACCTATTGTTCCTTCAATTCTAAATGGACTATTGGGGTCTTTGTCTTGTAATTCCGATTCAACTTGACTACCATCTTCTAAAACTCGACCATATACTTTTACAGAATTTTTAATATTAGAAAAGTCTGTTGTCGAGGAAATAGATGTTATCAATCCTGTTGTTAATTGAGTGAAGTCAAATACAACAGAATCATCTAATCCATTGGGAATCCGATTAAACCTAAAAGTGCCATCAATATCAAAATATATTTGCCATGTATAATATAAATCTCTTAATTGTGAAATTATTTCATATACTGTCGTGCCACTTTCAAATTTTAATTCATACGGTGTAACTTGACCTATGTTATCTAAAGCATATTTTCCAATCTTTCCCATTTGAACAATGGTATCCTGAATAGCTTGTGTAATATTACTATTAATAGGCACTACGACAGTCATATCGGGAATATAACCATTTCTATCTCCTGTTAGCAAAGACATTAAATCTAAGCCATTAATTGTTAAAGTATTAGTTTGAGAATTATATACACGTTCAGGATTGTTAATTATAAATATACCCATATTCCACCAGACAATATCTTTTGTTCTCGGATTTTCTTCTCCAATATAAATCTGAATCCTTTTATCGAGCCAAATTCTTCCACCCTCGTCTATATCAAAATTCTTATCTTTAATAACAACAGATAGAGTACAAGAACGTCTTAAATCAGAAGTTGCGTCAATGGTTATAGAGCCATCAAATATATCACTCTCAAGGCTATCAACAACTTGATATTTAGAATTTAATAAATCAATTCTTACATATCTTTTATGACTTTTTAATTGAATTAAGTTATAATCTTCAGCAGTGATTAAATAAGCCAATATTAATCACCTCTTCTATTAATAAATATTAAATACATAAAATTTATTATTATATATTTTACCCAAACACATCGCATCGCTTTTAAGTAAACCAGCCGCAATCGCAGTTCCTTGAGCTGTAACCATAGGCATTGTAACACCATTAATTGTGATATTCGCCCCAGCGTTATTTACAATATTAGGAATAAATGCGATTAAGCCACTAACATCAAAATCTCTCGTTTCTAAATAAGGAACGGTTATGTCAATTAAACTTGCCGTAGAAGAATTGACAGTAACATCTGTAAAGGTAGATTGTAAATTTTTTATATTAATATAATCAGATTCCGTACTTGAAGTCGCTCTTTGCAAGCATACATATTGAGTAGCCAAAATAAATCCTCCTTTTATCCTTAAATATATTCTACTTGTCCACACTTTTTCTCATTACATTTAAAAGTGCCACAAATAGCCGTAACAGTTCTTCTTGTAAAACCCGAAACAACAAACCATATTCTACCTTTTCTTAAAGGTTGATTGTCTAATAATAATTGATTTTCTCCACATTTTTGAGTTCCACAAATAAACTGTCCACAAATAGTAAGATTTTTTAATTCTGCTTGCTTTTGATATAAATTGAATTTTTCAATATCATCAGATACAGTAAACAATAATGTCCAATATTGCGTATTAGTTAAAGGAATATTCTGATTTCCGTCTTTTGCAATATATAAAGATTTTCCATCTTCACTTGTTACAACATTATTTTTCTCATAAACTTGACCAGATTGAAAAGTTCCAGCATATGTTAAATCAGAACCATATCCTGTATCACCAATAAAATTAAATTCCACCCATGAGGTGCTATTTATATCAGGAACAATACCTTTTTGATTTGCTAATGATAAATATGATTTATGCTGATATGAAACAATATTGTTGATTAAATATTGTGCGGAGATATCAAATTCTCCTATATATTCAAAATTGGCAAATCTTTCTCCTTGCTCCTCCAACGCTCTTTCTAAAAATCCATCAACGCCATCTTTGATATTGTCCTCTATATATTTTAATCCGTCAGACTGCTTATTAATCTTTTCTGCATTAAATATTTTACCAATTAAAGATGGATTTGAAGTTAATATTTGATGAGCTTCGTCATATTTATTCTGGTTAAGAAGCTGACAGAAATTAGTCCACAATAATCTTTCTGCAATATGAATATCTTCCATTAATTCTTGTCTAAAATGATAATTAATCAAGATGTTCCACCTACCAATTTAAACCAAAAATCTCCAACTTCTAATCCCGATGGCTGTGTAGAAGCAATGATGTAAGTTTGAGGTTTGGGAGCTTTTAATACTAATGTCCACCAATTAGAATTATTTGGTGAATACCCTTTATTATTATTTCCTTTAGAAGCATACAAACCGCCATTGTAAGAGATTAAGTTATCAATCTGATATGTTATTTGACTTGAATAATCCCCCACATATACAAGACCAACACCACTATCGCCCTTTTCACCTTTAATAGTGACTTGACGCCAATATTCTGTATTGGTAGGAATAATGCCAGTAGTTGGCGTTACTTTAATACAAATAAATAAAGAATCAACATTATCTACTGTATAAGAAACCATATTATTAACATTGTATAATTTATTAAAAGCAAATTCCCCAATATATTTTAATTCAGAGGCAATAACTTCCCATGCTTCTTGTTTCGCTTCAATATATTGTTGGTAATCTGTTTTTAAATATCGTTCCAATGCAACAATAATATCTCTATTTGTATTTAATTTATCGGCATTAATCATTTTATTATATAAAGAGGGATTTTGAGCCAATAACTGTTGGGCTGCACTAAAATTGCCTTGCAACATATAATCTTGAATTTGATTTACCAAAGAAACTTCGCTTGCATTAGAAACATCTGAGTAATCTGGAATACTATCTATATTGTCAGGGAAACTTGTTCTTGGCAAATCTGGATAAGTATTTGACATAACTTCACCTCCGCTTTATATATTTAAAACTACAAAAAAACCATGAATATAATTATACATTATTGCATATAACGCCCCAGCTTTAAATCCATCTTCGTAAACACTCCAAGAGCCTGCATTATATTTATACAACACCCCAAAATAATTTAAAGTAGCGATTGAAATACGCACCGAACCTTTATTTCCCTCAATATCTACATTAGGAGAAAATAAAAGCAGTCCGATATTTTTTCTTTCAGCTTGAGTAATAGAACTAAAATCGCAAGTATTACTTTTAAGTTGAATTAGATTTGATGAAATGCTTGTAATTTCCAACATATGAGTAGCACTAATATCTGTCCAGTTAAGCCAATCATATGAATTTTCAGAAGTTGCCACCCACGGAGTTACATCAACTGTCGCAGCCATTAAATCACTCCTTTTATTGTAAATAGTCAACAAGATTGTTATTATACAAATCCTTTTGGCTATTTGCGTTTCCAATTTCAACCCAACTAAATTCAATATAAGAAAGAGCATTTCCCATTGATTTTATATCTGATTGGTTAATATTATCCACAATCATAATAAGATAAGTATTGCCGTTGCTATCTTTCATGATTTTAGCGTTGCCATTAGAAAAGAAAGAATTGATAATTTCTAAATGTTTTCGCTCCAAGTCAATATCCACATGAGGCAAATTAGAGATGGTTGGAAATGCTCTCACAGAACCCTGTTTATAATTTAATTTACCATTCTTAATAATTGTAGGATATTGCTCTCCAAAAGGCATAAATTGTCCAATTTGTTGAACTTGTTGTTTGGAATTATTTTCCCATTCTTTATATAATTGAATATTGTTATCTTTATCAACCACAAATAGTCCATTAAAATCACTATAAATACTATTGGTTAAATAGTCGCCCTCTTCCTGCCCATAAACAGGAACTAAAGCATAATCATAAGTTTCTCTGGCACTTGCATAATTGTCTAAATAAATGAAATTTAAGTCGTCTACAGAAGAGATTTTAATTTCTTTCAAAGTAATCCAATTAAAGTCAGTTCTTTTCTTTCTTTTAATTCTAATAGCACTAATTTCATCAACTACAAAAGAGGCATTTCCTGCGTTTAAATTTCCGTTGAAATCTGCATTTAAAATTGTATTCGCATCCCATACAAACTTATCTGTATTATAAGATTGCGATATATCTCTCGAAATGCCTAAATAATCAAAAATGCCATTTTGTAGCTGAATGAAATTAAATGTTATTTTATTTGTTGGAGTCGGAGATAAACTTTCAGAATCAGAAAAGAAATTATACCCTAAAGTTATCATGCTACCACTCCCATGTTTTCTATTCTTAAATCATATAAATTATCTATTCTTCGCAACCACACAAATACATCTTCGGTTGCATTTGGGGTCGAAATATAATTAGATTTGATATAGTATTTAAACTCTGTTAAATCATCGTTATAACAATAAAGCTCAATAAAAGCTTTTTCTTCATCGAATGTAAAGTTATCAACGACCCAATTTAATATTAACTTTCCATTATTTCCAGATAATTCAATAATTTTACTATTGGGTTTAAAATCTCTACCAATTAATTTTAAAGTAAAGTCATTATCTATAGAAAATCCATCTTCGAATCTAACCCACGAACCATCTTTTCTTAAATCCACCTCTTTATCGTCTATATAAATAGGAGGAGATGGATTAGATGAACCAACGATTACATGAATATTAGAGCTAATTTGAACTTGCCCAGTATCGCACAAATTTTCTAATTGATTAATTGTATAAAAGTCAGGAATGATATAATCGACATTAAATAAAATTTGTCCTGTTGAAGTGGTTATTCCATTAACTGTATTGACAATTAATTCAATGAAATATGCGGTATTATCCTCTAACCCATAAAATGTATATTGAATATCTGTAGAATAGACTGCTCCACTTGTAGATAACAATATACCATTATTATCATAAAGATTAAACTCGAAATATTGTAGCAACTCACCTTGGGCTTGGTAGTAATCTCCAATGAAATTATAATTCGAGGCTTGAATTATCAATGAAACTGGTAGATTTGAGATATTGATAATCGGCGTTGATAAACATTGAAATTGAACGGGGTCTGAAACAGGAGATGAAACACTATCTACACCAAAAGTTTGAATTGTAGCTTGGTATGATGTTCCATTTGTTAAAGTATTAGCAGGGATAATATGATTATACTGAAATGTTTCAGTATAATCATTAAAAACTGTATTTCCTGTTAATTGGTTCTTGATGACTAATGTATTTCCAATAACCTGTTGCCCTGCTTGAGATATAAATTCAATTATTTTTTGAGTTGATGAATCAAATGCTTTAATCGAGCCTATGATAGGTTTTGTTAATGACATTTATTCTCACCTAATTAAGAGATTGTATACCTACGAATACCCTGCAAAGTAGGAATTGTCGGTTGGCCTGCTACATTAGTAAAAATTAATTGAACAGTAATATTTTGACTAAATTCAAAAGGGTTATTTAACAAGCCAATAACGGTATTAGTTCCAGCAGTACCTTGAATAAAATTCAAACTTACATCTGATTTGTTATTATTTGGAAAATATTCCAATACACTAAAAGCAGACTGTGTAGATGGGATTAGAATTGGTTTCAACCCTTGGTTTGATTGTAGCTGTGCTAATACTTGATAACCAGAAGTTAAAGAGGTAAAAGCATAAGGATAAACAATTCCTAAAGTACAATTAGAAGTAACAGAACTTGACGATGATATAATGCCCACCCACAAAGATTGTTCTAATGCGGTCTTACCATCGCATGAAACAATAATTCTCGCTCTTGCCACCCCTGAACTTCTGGCGGGCATAGTAAAGTTAGGAATGTAGATAGATTCTAAATACCCTTTAGTTTTCTCTCCAGATAAAGTTTCAGACCACAGAGTGTAAGTATAAGTATTTGTTCCAGTTATTGGGTTCGGAAGCGATATAAAATCCTGAATTAAATTTCCCTTAAAAGAAGAATTTTCCCCATAGGGCGAAGAAATATTGCTCGGCTTACCCATCATAAACTTGATATATTTTTCGTCCACTGTTCCACCACTTATTTCCTGTTGAATTTCTGCAATATCAGCACTATGCTGATTAATAGTAGAAGTATTTGTTGCAATATTATTTGTATTTGTATTAATTTGAGTTGTAGCATTAGCAATACCTTGTTCAATATTGTTAAGATATTGAGCATTAACAGGTGTTGTATTATCTACCCATGTAGTAGGATTATAATTAATTGCCATTATATCAATCCTTTCTTATTTTATATAAATTGTGCCATTAATATATTCAACTTTTAAATTAGATATTTTTTCAATATCTCTTAATTTAATATAATTATTTCCATTTATATTAACAGCTTGTAAATTAATAGGTTGATTATTTTTATATACAGTTATATAATTATTATCTTTTTGATTAAACAATTTCAACTCTGCTTCTCTCCTATTAATTAAACCTTGTAATATTTTACCATTAGATTTGCAATATGCAGTCCAATGGTCTTTAATCTGCTCTCTTGTGCGTTTGCCATTATTAGTTAACTGGTCGATATTACCAATATTGTAACAAAATGAAACTAAAGCGTCAAATTCATTTTGGTTAAAATGGTAAATACTTTGATATTTATTGACTTTATTCTCATATAGGATAAGATTATCTAAGAGTAAATTATCGGCTGTTTTTTGGTCGATTTTAAGCCCTTTATATATTGATTTACCATTAACTTTTCCAGTCCAACCATAACCAATAGTCCAAATACCAGAGCTGTCTTGATATGCTATAAGAGAGCAACCTTCATATTTTTTAATTAAATTTAAACCCTTTTGTCCTATGTTCATAATGTTATTATCTATCCTTGTAATTTTATTGTATATTTATTTTATTCCTTATAAGTAACCCATAAAAATACACACACTACCGTCGGGTCTGATAATATAAATAACATTCTGCCATATTAATCTCCTTTTGTTTATTGTTTGAATTGTTTAGAATTAATTATTTATTTTAGTATACTTCATAATAATATTGCTGGGTTGTGGGAAAATCCATCCTCGTATTTTGCAATATAAATCCATCATTGGTTATTTGTATTGTAATACTCTGCGAATCTACAGTAAGTGAGTAATCTCTGATTCCTCCACTATAACTTGTTATATTGCCATTATCATATAATGCCCATATAAATGTTCCGGGATCAAGGGTACTATCAGTATGCAATAAAACTGTTATGTGTTTAGGTGTAAAACTTAGATTGCTGACTTGAAGTCTTGTTGAGTTTGTTCCCTGAATAATTCCATTTATAGTCTCTCTCTCTGTCTGTGTTTGTCCATACAAAAAAGCCTCGCTCATTATCTAATCACCTCTATCTGCAAACTGAGCGCTTGGGTCGGCTTTTCTTCAAAGCAAGTAAACGTTATCTTACCTGCACTCGTCACTGCCTTACTAATACAGTTCCACGCTTTTTTCTCCAAAATAGCCGTCGCATTAGTCGTCGAGTACACAGGCGTAATATGCGGCTTATCAGTCGATAAGATACCGCTTATCGAGATACTTTGGGTGTACGGCGCACTTGTGCCTGTCCATGTTGTCGATAGACTCGCTGTATAAGAATGAACCGTAGCTTTTGTGTCAACATATTCTTTATTTGTTGCATCTGTATTATTAGTAGGTGTTGCTAAATTTGTAACTTTACCCCCTGCAACACCTAAAAATCCAATATTTGGTGTAGTTGTATTATAATCCATACTAATACCAGAAGAATTGTCAGCATCTTTTCTCATATATAAATGATTTGTAGTAGGATTAAAATATAAATAAGGGTTATTTTCTGCTGGATTTACTAATTTAATTATACCCTTATCATCTATTGAATATCTTGTAGAGTTAGGAAATTTATTTGATTTTAATGTAGATAAGAAACTTGTTGAATTATCTACAGCATCTGTTTTATTGATAGCTAATAGACCAGATAAAGTACCACCAGTTAATTTTAAATATCTGTCATCTGCACTCGTTTGAGATATTGCGCCTACATCGGAAGCTGTTAGTGTTATATCATTGTCTAAAGATTTGTTATTAATTTTTCTTGTATTCGGAACATAGGTATCTTGCAATGTTTTAATTGCAGCTTGATTGGCGGTATTACCTGTCTTTAATGTGGCAACATCGGTTTGTAATGATTCAATATCGCTTTCAGCCATAGCTATATTATCTTCATTAGTAGATACACGAGTTCCAAGAGCGTCAACATATTCTTTTGTTGGTATATCTTTCGGGTCAATAATTTGACCTAAATTTTTCATTAATATTTCACCTCTCTATTAAAGAGTTGCAACAATAATTTTGATATTATAATCAGTCGCAGCTTCAATAGAAATAGTCAATACGGTACCGACCAAAGCAGAATCGACCATTATAGTTTCTCCTGTTGTTGCATTAGAAGCTTCAATGGATAAAATATCACTACCAGAGGTGATATTCTGCGTTGTAGATGTTTGTCCAGCAGTTAAAGTTAAACTATATTTAGTAACTACAGAAGTTTGTAAAGTAGAAACATCTTGTTTTAATTTTGTTACATCAGTATCTAAACCATGCAATAAAGTATAATCTGCACTTGTTAGCAAACCGTTTGCGCTTGCACTGGCAATAGCATCGGGAATGGTAACTGTGTGTGCTCCTGCAACAGTTAATCTGCCAAATTTATCAACAGTAAAACTTGGAACTTTAAATGTAGCACCAAAAGCGGGAGTTTGAGCAGTAGTATCGCCATACGCTTTTGCGGTTACTCCGCTATCAGCCATAGAGATAGTACGCTTTGCATTTTCACCATCAACAACTATTGGAGTAATACCAGCGATTTCAGTAATCGCTCCGTCAATATTAGTCTGAATGATATCCCAATCAGAATTTTCATTACCCGAACCCTGACGAGCAACAACAGCAATCATCATATCTCCGACTTCACATTTTTGTCCAACATATGTTCCTGCTGTACCAATCACATATAACCAGCCAACTTTATAAGTTGTAGGAATATCATCTACAGAATTAATCGTGCCTTTATATTCAAGACCCTGAGAGGCAGAAACAATTTTATCAATATAAGATTTGATAACTTTGTTTTGAACTGCATTAATAGAACTATCGGACATTTCGGTATCAATAGTCGGTTTGTCTGTCAAATCATTATAAGAACCACTAAATGAACTCGTGCCTGCACCGATATTAGTTCTTGCTTGTTGTTTCTGATTTTCTGTCAAGTCTTGAATAATGGTTTTAACAGCGTTTGTCGTAATTGCTCCACTTGTACCATCTACAGAGGACACAATATTTGTGGTATTGTTTCCTAAAGTGATAGTATTTCCATCAATTTTAGCATCAGTAATACCATAGCCCTCGATAGTGTCAGGTTTACTTAATATATTTGCCCATTCAACAGCGTCGGCAGTACCACCGCCAGTTGCACTCAAAGTGCCATCAGAAGAAACCGCTAAACCTGCGCCAACTTTGACACCGCCAACCTGTGTAGTTGTAGCAGTCGGCAAAGCATAAACAGTCATTTCAACGCCATCTACTTTAATATTACCGTTAATATCAGAATCTTCCACAATCATACCAACTGTTTGCCAATTTTTGCCATTATATTGCATGAGCTTATTGGTATTTTTATCATAATAAATCTGACCTTGTTTAGGAGTAGCTGGAGCTGTTGTTAAAGGCGAAATGACTGCGTTTTGTAATTCATTTTGATTTAAATTTATATTTGCTAAATAAATCATTATCTTACTCCTTTGCTTATATATACATAACAATTACTCTCAATGGAGCTTTTGGTTTGTCTGCTAAAGTGACGGTGACTTTTATATTATCAACATCAACATCGCATCCGATTTCATCTCCGTTAATTTCATCATAAATAAATACATTTAATATTTTTGAAGCATCTGTAAATGTCTTGCTACTTGATTGTTGAATGGTGGCGACAGTGAAATCTCCAAATTTAATTCCGCCACCACCGCCACCGCCAATCAAGGTTATCATTTGTTCTTTTTTGTCTACACCAAAAGAATTTCCATCTAAGAATACTCCACAAGGTGCTTGAATTTTAGCCATATGATAACCCCCTTAATACTTAATTAGAAATAGGATTAATCGTTAGAGTATCACTATTTGCTGTCATAATCAATGTAATGCTGAATTTTGGAGAAGTGCCAGTAATTGTTATACTACTATCGTCTGCATTAGACATCATGGAAGTTAAGTCAACAATAGATGTACGACTTACATTACTGCTACTAATAGTATAATTCTCCTTAATAACAACTTTTGGTACAATGCCCTTTCTCATGGCGTTAACAATTTGCGTTAAAGATAATTTAACAATGCCTGTTTTAGAAATTTGAGCCGTAATTTGTTCGTTATTTTCAACTGGGATAATAGGATGTAAAGAATCCACATAACCTTTATTTGCCAACATATCGTCTCTATAAGGATTAGCAGAACAAAGAATTGGAACTTGATTTCCGTTGTCTGTGGTTTCAATACTTAACACACTTCCAATAGGCGAATTTTCGTCTAAAGAATTGGTTAAAATAAATTCATGTCCACCCTCTATTTTACGAGCCAGCGCAATATCTCCTACAACGCGAATATCGCTTGTTCTTATATCTCCATTAGGATAGATTTTAAAACCATTATCATATCCCTTGAGATAATAACAAGTTCCCTCATATGGGTCAGAATCGTCTTTGATTAAATTTTGATTTTCTTCAAAATATAATTTATTAACAGCATCATTATTTCCACTTGGATTAGGAACTGTGCAACTATCATCTACCACTAAATGATTGATTACTCCGTCACCAGTAACAATAATATTTTTAAAAGTCATAGTTTCATCAGTATAATCGTCGCGAGGAATAAATTTGCTATCAATTTTATGAACAAATTCTCTTACTTCCCAAACTTTAAGAGAATGTAATTCATCATACCTGTAAACATCAGGAGATGTCAACAGTATAGCAGAATGAATATCGGAATAATCTTTTTTGCCATTAGAACCAATCAATTCAATTTTCTGGCAAGCACTATCCCAACTTTCGCCCCCACCTAAAAAATAAGAATCTTCATCAAGTTTGAGTATTTGTAAGTCAGAGTATCTTTGACCGTCAAACTCAACAACATAAGAACCACCGACATATACTTCGGGGATTTCAACATCAGACACATATGCCTTTTTAATATCATTCCATTTAAAAGAGATTTGATTATCAAAAATTAATTTACTTTCAACGTGAGAAAAGATAGAAATATTTCGACCAATAATACTCTTGTCTAAATTAGAATCATCTGTTTCAATAACATAATCAGCGACCAAACCATTGTTTTTTATTTTAAAATTAATGGTTAATTTAATATCTTTATTATTAAAGGGGAATGTAAAAATCCAACTATCTGTACTATTTTCAGAAACAGATAATACGGAAATTCTTTTAGGGTTGATTTCTTTACCATCTAATAAAATTTCAAATTCGCCATTATTAGTACAATATAAAAAATCCTCTAAAGCATTTTGGATAGAATAATCTTTGGTTAATTGAGTATATTTATCTCCAAAGCTTTGTTTCAAATCTGTGATAATAAAATCTAAAAGTTTCTTTCTATGGGTTACATAACCTAAGTTACTTTCCAATTATAACACCTCTTATTATTCGTCTTTTTTAGGTACGGAATAAGTTAATGCTTGTTGACTATCAGAAACACCGCTTGTAGTAAAGTCAATAACAGCGTTATATAAAGACACCAAAACTGCAACAACCACTACAGGATTTTTAATAGCTTCAACAAACAGATTTCCTAAAGTCTGCCATGATGTCATTTGTTCCCAACTTAAACCGAAATAAGCCAAAATAGGTGTAACAATACTTAATACAATACTTACATAAAACAAAGGATTATTAAAGCGAACCTTCCAGTTAATTTTCATAAATTATCTCTCCTTATTGATAGGTAATAGCATAAATTTTTCATGGATGTCATCCATAACACCATTTGCCCCTAAACTATGATATTGTATCCAACAATTTTCAAAATTATCCCTCGCATAAATCGGAGCATATCCTTTTTCGTGATAATGATTATATTCTGAAATCATTTGTGCTCTCAATAATGCTTGGATTCCTAACATTGTCGCAACCGTTTTCTTTTCCGTCTCTGCTAATTTATTTTTTGTTTCCTCATTGTGCTTTCTTTCATGGGAAATAAAATTTCTTACAATAAATAATATTGCCCCAGAAAACAAAGATGGTGCGCCTATAAGGCACAAAAATTGATACCACGTCATGTTTATCTCTCTTTTCTGATAATTATTTTCTTGTCTTTCTCCCAATAATCCACTTCTGCTCCTAAAATTTCCCCAATTAATCTTAATGGAACTAATGTTCTATTATCTTTAATGGTCGGAGCAACATCTGATTCTTTGACCTCACCATTAAATGTATATTCTTTATTGTCGATTTGTAATTCAATAATATCCCAATCTTTTATTTTATCCACAACAACCCACGCCTCATTTAAGGGATAGCTCCAAGGAATAATAGCTACACCATTATTTCCCCAAGCTTCGCCCCAACTATTTTGAATTAAAATTCCATTTTTTGTATAGCCAAATGCACAAATAGCATGATAGCCAGCTTTATCTTCATCGGATTTTGGCATTGGCAATTTCATATCTTTCTCACTCTTAAACCAAAAGGCATCAAAACTTACTGGTACATGAATAGATAATACACACGCACCATATTGGAAAATTGCCTCTTTAATATCGTTTTTATCTGACAAACTAATGTATTTTGTACCATTATACGGCAGGGCTTTGTCTTTTAAACCTTTTACCATATTTTTAATGCCCATATTGGGGTATTCTGTATTTGTCGGCAAATCTTTTTTTAATACAACGCCATCTTCGCAAAGATGTTTACATCCCTCTCTTACATACATTCCTTTGCCTTGCCAATCTTCTTCTGTTCTATTATGGTAAATAAAATCAGTAGAAAATTCTCTATTTGACTTTTTCTCTCTTTCTTCTTGATACCATTTCATAGTAGACAAAGCATGAGCAACGCAAGAGCTTACATTATATTGATTAATAACAGGAGCATATTTATCTGGTAAATATTCATCAGGTAACATACCCATGTTTAAATATTCTTTTGCCTTATAATCTCTACTATCTTTGGGAGACGGAATTGCGCCATAAGCGTGTTCTCTCATTATTTCACCCCTTATTTAGATAATATAAACGCATCACTAAAATCATTTAATGGAACAACAATTCTTACAACCTCATTATCAGAAAATGTTCCAGAACCGTAAACTGGCAAATCATACTCTTTACCGTTTAGCAATACTTTATAAATACCTGCACTAATATTAGATACAATCTTTGCACGATAAATTTTTGTAAATGGCAAACTTTTACATATTGTGTTTATGCAATCCACGATACCATCTGACAATTTCTTAGACAGACTTTCGCTCATTTTCTAACACCCCAAATTTGAATTGATGAGCCTTGTGGAATGTACGCTTCTCCATCTCCACTAACTTTCGCTGCAATAATTCTAATTTTATTAATTGATTCAACATTAAAAATTGTTTCTGGATTAAAATTAGCTTTATTTATCGTTGTTGCTGCATTTTGAAATGTGTATACATTAGTTGGATAAACAGTATCTAAATAACCATTTACAATCTTTGAATATACATAAGTATATATTTTCTTATCATGAATGATAGCATACTGATTACATAAATTCTTATTATTATTTACAACAACTGATAATGAGGATGTGTTAGTAGCAGGCTCAATATCCATATATAAATATAATGCTGAAAAATTATATGGTAATCCGTTTGGTTCTGTAGCTTTATCAATAAAAGGCATATCTTTATCTAAAACAACAGTTTCAATTAATTCAAATTTGTTTTCTTTATTGGCCCACTCACACAAAAATGTTCCATCATCATTAACCTGTTTTACAACTAAAATATTTCCCACTGATGGCATATTCACTGGCTTATCCAATTTATTATCAACATTTGGAATAGTCGGCTTATCTGTTAAGTCATTATAAGAACCACTAAATGAACTCTTATTGTTCCAATTATTAATCTCATTGTCTGAAACAGTTTTGTGTTCCGAATCTTCTTCTAATTGAGATAATTTTGTAGGAATTGTTATTTCAGATTTGGTTTGATTTACAATACTTTCAATATCACTATCTGTAAAATAGTCTACACCTTTAACTGGGGTTTTGCCATTTTGAATATCAGCGGTAGTAGTTTGTTCTTTGTCTGTAATGGTTATTCTCGCACCATTAGATATTGACCTTACCTCTGCCGTAGGAGAATATCCATCTTGTCCTTTTAGGCTGTTTAATTGTTCTGGGGTGAACATATCATAAGTGAAATCTTTACCATTTTTTATTATAGCACTTTTAACGCCTAATCTATCAGTAATATAAATTGTTGCTCCAGTTTCCGTTTGTTCTGTTTCTACTGTAGGGGAAATACCATCTGCCCCCTTTAAAGATACAAGCCAGCTTTTAACAGAACCCTCGAATCCCTCTTCAACTGCGATTTCATAAGCAGATTTACCGTTATCGCCACGAGCTTTAATTCCAGTATCAACAGCTTTACCTAATTCATCATCGTACTCAAACCAATTTCCATTTTCTCCAATGTAGGGAGAAATACCTTTCTCAATAACCGCCTCGGTATAGGTTTTAACTTTATGATAGTTATTATTCTCAATTTGTTTAATTTGATAAACATTATCCATCTTGTGTCTCACCCATTATATTCTTATTATCCCACTCTACAATAATATCATTAATTTTTTGAGCAAACTGTGTATATCCATCTTGCCCAATCCATTTAACCAGTATAACGCAATTTCCTGTGCGATAATTAATTGTTTGCTCTTGAGTTTGAGGACATTCAACAATACCCTCTCTAATTTTTACCGAATTAATATCCCAAGTGGTTAGTTCATTTGAACCTACATATAAGCCTATTTCAATTTGTTTAAGCCAACTCATATCCTGTCCAAAATCAATAAGAATAGGTTTATTTGTACCTTGAATAATCAATATATCACCCACTTTGTTTCTTTTATAAAAACCATAAAGGGATGCCCCAATAAACACCCCTTTAGTTTTAAATACTATATGCTTTTTGCTTTAATTTGTTTGGCAAATCTAATAAAGCTCTTTGAATAGTTTCAACAGAAGAATTGTCACGAATATTGGGTAATGCAACAGTCAGATTTTGAATATTCATATTATTGCTGCTATCTTTCTGATTAACCGTATTCATAATACTGGCTAATTGCGGAATACTATACCGTCCTAAATTCATAAGATTTTCGGTCAATTTATTAGGGATAATACCATCGCCCTGATTTAATACTCTTAATTCTCTGCCTTGTTCACCAACTAAAGATAAACCAGATTGTGGAACAGATAATGAACCAGTGGCATATTTACCTTGAGCAATTTGACTCTGCGCCCATTTCTTTTGTCCTGCTGTTCCACTACTTACCAAATTATCTAAATATTTTTTCTGATTAGAACGATTATCTGTAGAAGATGACGAAGCTCCTCCTCCACCAGACGATAATCCAGCCCCAGCTCCAGCACCCATATAATTCTGTCGAATTTGTAGATTGTTTATTTCGTTGATAATTCTCGTATATTCATCTTTAAAATCTTCAAGATTTTTAATTCTATCTTGGATATTTTGATATTCTTTATTTTTGCCAATAGTTTGTTCATTTAATAAAATATTCTGTTGCTTTTCGTAATTATCAACAACATCTTCCCACTGTTGTTTATAATCCTCGAGTTTTGCAATTTCCTCATCGATTCGCTTTTCTTCTGCTTCTTGTTGCTGATTACGTTTATATTCGTCTAATTCTTCTTGAGCTTGTCGAACAGCTTCAACGTCCTGCTCATATGTCCATCCAATTCCACTTTTCCAGATTCGAACTTTTTTCTGTTTAGCGGCTTGTAGTGCATCTTCTAATCTTTGAAGTTCGATACCATCTGCTATTTCATCGTTACGTTCTTTTAAAGTGTCCTTTTCTTTCTCTAATTGAGCAATTTGTTCGTCAATAGCAGAAACACGCTCATCTTTAAGATATCTTAAAAGCTCTAATTGAGCATCTAAAGAATTTTTTAAATTCTCTAATTGTTCTTCTTGAGCCTTTTTTACATTTTCTGTTATCTTATCTTGAATATCTTTTATATCGTCGGCATACGACCACCATTGCTTGTTAAGCTCTTGAATATATTCATGGTTGCTCGCCAAACCTTGTTTTTCATATACCGCCCTTTGAGATAATAACATCTCTTGGATTTTCTGCATCATTTGAATACGTTCTTCGTCTGAAGCACCATTCTTTTCTGCGATATATAATTGATATTCCATATCGGAAATAATTTTCTGATATGCTTCATGCTGAGCTTTTAAAGATTCCTCTGCTCTTTCTTGAGCTGTTTTTACAGAAGAGCCGCCACCAATGCCAGTAGAAATAGAATCTCCTGTGCCACCAGTGGAAACCCCCATAGCATTAATTGTGTCAATCTGATTTTGAATTAATTGTAAAGCATCTTTAGTAGAATAATATGTCTGATAATCGGCATATTTCTTTTCTAATTGAGAAGTGTCTACACCTTGAGCTTTTTGCTGAGCAATTTGATTTCTTAAACGAGCCAAATCACGTTTAGAATATCCGTATGCTTCAATGCCTCCTGCTCCTGACAAAGCTAATTGAGCATTTGCTTCGGATTGATAGGCTGCAATACGAGCTTGGACTTGTTTTAAGGTTGCTTCAGTTTTATCGTATTCGTTTTGTTTCTGAACTCTTGCAGCTTCCTTGGCGGCTTCAGTGACAAATACATAAGCGTCACCTTCGACCTTTAAAGATGAGGCAAATTGTTGAGTAACAAGAGAAAGAGCAGTTGTTCTATTTTTGATAGTTTCAGTTACACCACTAACTTTATCGGCATATGCAATTAATTGTTTTTGAGCATCAGTAAGCTCAATTCCAGCCTTTTCGTATTCTTCGAATTTGGTAGCAGTTTCAATTAATTGCTGTTTTAATTCATTTTGTTTATCAGAACCATCTTTGACTGCCTTTTTATAATCCTCAATCATCTGTGTAGCTTTAGAGTAACCCTCAATGGTTTGCTCAACACCGCTTTCATCGGTATATTTAACGGTTGGAGTTTCAGTCCAGCCCTCTGCTATATACTGCTGTTTTAATGATTGGTTGATATCTTCCTGTTTAAGTCGGGCTAATTCCTTTTGTCTTTCAATTTGCTTATCAAGATTAGCTATTTCGGCGGTTGTTCCTGCTGACGATTTTTGAGATTCTAAGTCTTGAATTTTAGAATTAATTTCGTCTAATTCATCTTTAAATCCTTGCGTTTTTTCTCTTGCTCTATCTGCCGCTCCAGCGATATAATCGAAAACTTTATATAATGCCATTCCTGCCGTAATAACAGCGGCAATCGGATTCGCTTTAATAATTCGGAATAAAGCTGACAGAGATATCTTTAATTTTCCAATAATTCCAACACCTTCGCTTAGCGAAAGAAAGAAATAAGAAAAAGCACTCCCTGTTTTCTTAATCATGGTTGTCGACATAAAGGCGGGGATAACTTTATTGGCAGCTATTACGGCGGTTGTGAATAATCCTAATTGAATAATAGCCGCTCCAATATCTGTGTTTGCAAACTCCAATAACGCAGTTCCCATGTCAATAGTTTGCTTTAATAAATCTGAACTTGCAATGCTATTAGCTAAATCCTGAAAAGCTTTCTTTAACATTTGGATTTTATACTCCAAAGACTCAGCATAAGCCTCATTTTCCTTTAAAGCAGAACCCGAAGAATGTAGTGCAGTCTCATATGCTTTTTGAGTTTGGGAAAAATTTTGAAGCTCTGAAGCCAAAACCTCATATTGATTCTTCTTTTATTAAGTTTTGACTTATTATATTTTTAAAATTTCCAGTTTCTTTAATCTCCCAATATGGTATTTCAATATATTTTAAACCATTTCTTAAACAACATTCTTTTTTATACATGTCTATCTCTTGCTGTTCTTTTAAAGTTTTGGTAAAAAAATTATTTTCTTCGTAATGTTGCGCTCCATGAACCTCGATTATCGTATTGTAATCAGGTAAATAAAAATCAAACGGTAATTCGCGTTTATTCCTACACCAAGAAAATCTTTTTTCTCTAACATATTCAACACTAATTTCTTTTAAAAATTCTTCTATTATAAATTCATAATTGCTTTCTGCCTTTGAACAGACTGGACATCTATTGTGATGGTAATAAATAATATTCCCCCACTGAATTTCAAATTCTTTTCCACATTGAGAACATATCGCTCTAAGATATCCTTTTTTTGTGTCAATGTTTTCTTTTGAAAGAATTTTTAAATTTAAGTTGTTTTTATCAATATACAACCTCATATTCTCAATCTGATATTTGTTTTCTTGAGAAAATTTCATCATTCTGTTAGTCCTACTGTCCAAAGTATAAACCGAAGCGTTTGAATATTTATAACCATATTTATCAACCATATCAAAATTATGTCTACTAACATAAGTGCTGTCAATAATGTTATACCCATGTTTTTGACAAATTTTATTTGTTTCTTCTTGAGTGGATTTATTATGAGGGTCTTTGTATGCGCATTTATTACATTGGAATTTTTTATTGTAATAGATATGCCCCCATCTAACCTCATATTCCGCTCCACATTCTTGGCATAATAGTTTAATTTTATTTCTGCCACCACTCCATTTTGTTGATAAAACTTTTGCTGTTCCTCCATTATTGTAAATATAAGTTTGAATATTTTCAAGAGTATAGGGATTATGCGATTTAACTATTGCAAAACCACTTCTTTTATCGTTGATGTTTTTTATGGTTAAAAAATATTTATATCCTTCTTTGTCTATAAAAGAAAAATGGTCTTTTTCAGGAGATATTTGTTCTGGAAGTTCTTCTAAACATTCCAAATTAGCTTTTTTTATATATAATAAAGCTTTTTCTTTTTTCACTCTATTACCTCTCATATAATATTTTCATATTAATAGACTATATTTTAGTTGCTATAACAACCACAGATTCTTTCCATTTAATGGAATTACATAAGACTAATCTCATCTTATAACCAACCATGTTATGGCTGTACTCTACTCACTTCGTCTACTTTGTAGCTTATTCTATTTAATCATTATAACATAATAAATTTCATTTGTCAATAGTTAAATAGTTACATTTATTATTTGCTTTCGATAGTCGTTGAAACCTTGTCTTTTATTTCAAAAAGACGGTGGTCTGCTGATTTCCTAATTTATTACAATATCACCATACCACGATTATTGGTCGTGCCACTATATATATTACTATAATAGTTTGGTTGTAATAACTCTAAAGGTGTTCCAGCAATTAAATCTGTACAGGCAAGAATCAATTTACCTGCTATGGTCAGACCCAATGATTGTTTTTGGGCTTCTGACATTTGACCCCAATATTTAGCTATATCACCAAGGATATCATAAGTTGAGCGCATCTGCCCTTCTGAATCTCTAAGGGCAACGGTCATATTATTGTACCCTAATGCTAACTCTGAACTTTTGTTAGCAAGTGAACTGATGTTCAAGCCGACCGTCCTCAATCCGCGAGCAATTTTTCCTGACTGGTTAGGTAAAATTTCTCCTGCTCCAGTCATCAATGCAACAGTTTGCTCGAAGCTGTTGCCTAAAGTCCCCATAGCCGCCGCAGTTTTACTTAAACCTAACGACAGATCGGTGCTTGAGACACTATACTTATTCGAAACCTCGTTAATAGCATCTATAACTCGTATACTATCTTGTGCATTAAAATTAAAAGCTTTTAGGTTACTTATGATAACAAGAGCGGCATCGGCAGCACTTAATTCACTATCTGCTATGTTCTGAAATACTGAAGCAGTCTGGGCTAATATAGCAGCGTCACTTTCGGAAAATCCACTCTTTTTAAAGTTTCCTGCGGCTTCTACCATTTCAGCAGTAGTTCTACCAGTCAATTCACCCATTTCGGATAACGTCTGAACATATTTATCAAGCCCAGAGCCTCTTAAATCTGAAACCTTTTTAAATTCAGTCAATGCCGCGTCTAAATCGCTAACAGCTTCATACCATCCACGAGTTGCAGAAGTGACTAATCCAATTATTTGGCTAACCGTATAAAATTTTGACATTTTTTCAAAAATATCGCCTACGGTTTGAGAGGTTCGTTTCAATGTCTTATTTATACTATTCGCACTCGCATCTACAATCTTTACATTTTTAGGCAAGTCAGAAATTTTTCCAGATATTTGGACTAAAATTCTGTAAGTAGATTGTAAATTCTTGTTAATATTATTAAGAGAAGTTTGAACACTACTTAAACTTCCTTTGTCAATATTAACTTTTAGACCTTTTTGCTCAATAGTTTGTAATTGTCTTAAAATCTGGGAAGTATCAATATTGGCTTTTAGATTTAAACTATAATCTGCCAACTGTTATGCACCTCCATATTATTTTTTCACACGATATTTTTCTCTGGTTGAAGCAAAAATCAAGATGCTATCAGAAATATCATCGTCTGATTTTTTTTCTTGATATTTTCCTGTCTTACTATAAACACATTTCAGATCAAGATTAAACAATTTATTTGCCAGCTTGATGGAATTAGGTTTGAGATTTTCTCTTTCCATTCCTTTTTGTGTTCCATCATGCAAACCAATATTCTTTCTCCATGTTGAAACATAAATAAAACGAGTTTCAATATTAAATGAATATAAAACTCCTAATAGCATACCTTGAACCGCACCTAATTGAACTAAAGTCAATTTGCTTTTCTTATCAATTAAAGGCACATCTTCAATATATGCTATTTCTGGTTTGTATTCTAATAATAATTTATTCATTTTTGGAATTAAATTGATTATTCTATTTCTCCATGGAGCTTTTTCATCATCTGGGGTTAATTTTCCGTAAGCAACTAAATTATCTTCATCAAAAATGCTCCAACCAATAGCTGTAGTTGAAGCATCTAAACTAATATATCTCATCTTTTATATTCCCTTTATCCCTAATTAAAAGAGTGAGAAATTCCAACTTGTAAATCTAAGCCGTATTTTCTTGCTTCTCTTTGAAATATTTTGTCCAAATTCAAATTAACATATTTTTCAAATTCATCCCAAAATTTTGTCGCAACAACAGGTGAAAATCCAAAAGCGGAATTATTTGTACCATTATTTAAAATGTCGGCTAACTCATGCTCTTTTAATGGCTCATAAATATTACCATGCTGAAATAGCTCTGCATTCCAAACCATTACCGATAAGTCCTGATAAATGTTCGATTCAACATAATTTCCCACGAACTTTGCGTTCTCCATAACAAAACTATCACTGAATTGATATGTTCTTGTATACCACAAAGGTTCTGAATCGTATATTTTAGTTTGAATAATAGTAATTAATTGATCGTATAATTCTTGGGTTGTATTATTTAGTATGTCGGTCAATATTACATTGAGTTGATTATCAGCTCTTGAGCTTATTTTCTGTACCATTTTTCGACATCTCACCCATAATTTTTTCTACCTTTTGTTTACTTGGCATTTTTTTTACCATTTTATTAGTAGATTCTTCTAAACTTCTCGCCAATTTTTTAATAGTATTTTCAACACTTTCAGCTTCACTTAAAAGGTCGCAAATCAATCCATAACTACTACATTCATATTCTACTTCGTCAATTAAAAGAATTTGCATGAAATAATTATATTTTTCGATACTAATATTTTCATCAACGCCGACATTTGTAGCGAATAACAATAAATACCAGTCAAGCATAATTTTTCTATCAGTTGCATCATCGACTTCTAATAATTCTTGGACGATTAATTTAACTTTCTCGATTGGTAAATATCTCTGAATATCAATATCAAATCTTTCGCTATGAAAAATATTTGTATCTTTAACTTTTAAATCTTTCATTTTTAATCTCCTTTTATCCGATATTCTCCATTTACTTTCCTTAATTTTACAATTTGAGGTATATAATCAAATGGATTTTTGAACACAATAACTTGATTGTCAACCTCAACATAAAGTTTACCCTTATGTTCAAATCGCACTTTGTATTCACCTTTACCTAATTTAATAGGTTCTTGTTGAAATTTGCAATTTGCCATTTGCGACATCGGACGATTTCTTTTTTCTTTTTCGCACCTGTAAACATATGGGCAATAATCGCCAGTTTTTGTACATTGGCAATCTTGATTATAAGGTGCAACAATACAATATTCACAAAATATGTCCATAATACCGCTCCCTAAAAGCAAAAATTGAAAAAAAGGGGCGTTTAAACCCCTCTTTATTTTATTCTACGGTAACTTCCGCATAAGCTTTAATATCAGACTTATCGGTAGCGGTAATTTCAATAATGGTAGTGCCAGCCTGTTTAGCCTCGATTTCACCAACATTGCTCACAGTAGCAGTAGCCTGTGTACCACTGGTAAAGGTTAAGTTGCTGTTGTTCAATACACCAGTAATACCACCAGAGAAAATACCAACAACTTTCAAAGTCAATTTCTCGCCAGTGTTCATAGAAATTTCTGCGCCATCAACAGCCATAGACTCCAAATCTTCAGACCAGTTCTTGCCATAAATTTTCATCTTAACAGTAGCATAAGCGCTCATGTCATTGCAATTAGTAGTAGTATAATATGCTAAAGCCTGACCACTTAGGGGAGTATTAGATACACCAGAGGCAGTCATATCCAAAGACATAGCCCCAGATAACTGAAATCTCGGAATGTCAACAATTAATTCACCAACCTGAGAACTGGTACTAATTGTTTGAGCACTAATACCACCAGCAAATAACGGATAAGTTACAATTAAATGAACTTCGCTCGGAATCATAGCTGACGGAACAGTAAACAACTGCATAGCGTCATCATTAGAATTATAAGTTACACAAACCTTAGAGCCAATCGGTAAATTAGATACTTTTGCAGTTTTATCTACAAAAGTAATAGATTTATAATCTTCTTGTCTTTCAATAGTATAAAACCCAACAGTACCAGCAGTACCAAAAGCCACAGGTGTACCAGTAATAGTAATCTGATTTGCAATGGTAGTAGTTACACTTTCGGTGACTAAAGAGCTACCACCAATGGTAATATTACCACCAACATTTAATGCCAAATATTGTAAATTAAATAAAGCATCTGTGATAGTCATTTCAAGTAAACTATCATGGAAATAACGCAAAATCTTCCATTTGAAACGCAACTTTCAAATGCGCTCTTCAAGAGAGCTGCTTACACTTTCGCATAAGTTGAGACTATATGTCCATTTATATATCTACATTAATCGTTGTGAAATTAGATATATAAATGTTGTATTTTTCTTCCACCATTTGCTTGTGGCTTTACTCCTCCGTCAGAGGATAGTCGTTGGGGGTCTCCCATATCATAAAGACTTAGGGCTTTCCCTGCTAAACACCCATTTACAATCACTTAGGATTTAACCATATGATTATCCTATAACTTTTTTCTGCTTTCGCAACCATTCAGTTTGTCGTTTCCAATTACTGTTTAGGTATATAGGCTTTAGGGATTCCAAGCATTAAACACAAGATACTCACTGATTACTCAATGAGCAGGGCGCATCGTTACCCCAAAAGAGGATTACTCAAACCTCCGCGAACATCCTCTGCACTCAAGCTAATGTCCATACCACCATTTTGCATGGTATTAGTTGTAAAAATAAGTTGCGGAGAAACACTTGATTGCGAAAAAGCTTTCGCTGTACCCACACCAGCTAAAATATATTTATCCAACTTTATTTTCCTCCTTACTAAATACTTGTAAATTGTTTTGCATATTCATTCGCATCACTAAATATATCATCATAAATATCCTTATCTTTTTTATATACCCAATGGTCAATATCTATTTTAGCACCTTGTGTGACTGCTATCATATTAACGATATAATCATATTTACTAACAATAGTATTAAAGGTTATTTCAAATAACCTATAGGGCATATCCATAATTTTTTCATGAGTATATCCACTCGAACTAAGAACAACACCTACTTTATATTCCAAAGTCGGATTTTTAATTCCCTTATTTTTTAACGCAAAATAATCTGTAACAATTCTTTTAAAATCATTACTCATAGGTCTATCATCGTAACCCTCGATATTTTGATATAGAATAATCTTTCTTAAATTATCAAAATCTGAAGCAGACAATTCTTTATTATTTAAAACAATTCTTGCTTTGTTTTTTTTTATCATTAAACAAATATTACGACCATTAATATATAGATTAAAATTATTTTCGTCAATATTTTCAATAAGTAATTCATCTTGAGGAATATCTGTTTTGTTCTTAAATTCTTCATCATATGCAATACCAAAACACAAATCTATTATATTTATAAATTTCTGTTTAATCTCATTGTTACCTAAAATTAAATATATTAAATATTCCAAATAGGACATTTTAATAACTTCGACATTCCCAATGGAAGATTTATCTATATCTAAAATCCCATAAGAATCTGAAAATTTTAAAAAATCTCTAACTTTAATCGGAAATACCTTTAATCCCTTATATTCTACTGGAATCCCTAACCCTACATTTATGGATATATCTTTAGCTATTGCACCCATCTACACGACCTACATCTGTGTAAATTGTACTCATAATGAAATAATACCCTGTAAAAGTAGAATTATTCCCTATTCCAACTCGCGACCTATCTAATGTTGATAATTGATGATTATATTGTAAATATCCTACCCCTGCAACATCTTGTCCGTTCAACGATTTCATTAATTCCATTTCAATTAAATCGCCTCTATTGCAAGGAACACCGTTGTAATCTACCATGGGTATTTTTGTACCGAATAGAATATCAAACTCATAACTAATAACAGCGGTTGTATATGTTTTTGGAAGAGTATCGTAACGATATATTTTTAATACAGGTCTGCTAATTGTTTCTAAATTAGGCTGAATATTAGTTAAAAAAATCGTATAATCATCTGTTCTATCTTGCCCATTCCAAATCATATTAACCTTTTGTTCTAAAGTTAAATTTGGCTGAGATAGCGCATCTTTCGTTGGATAATATAAGAGTTTAAAGAGATTGTTATTTTCAACGAGAGCCATAACTATCTTATATGGAATATATGGCATTGTTGAAAATGTATTATAATTACTTTGTGACATATTAATTCTCCTTAAAAGAACGACTTAATAGTAATTAACATATCTTTTCTAATGTCATTATAACTAAAAGATAATTTAATTGGCTCATCACTGGGTAATAACCCTTTAATAGTAAAATTATTTCCTTCTCTATTTAAAGAGTAAAAATTACTTTCAGAATAAATAATATTAATTTCATCATCTAACTTAACATTATTGTTGCAAGCAGAAACATTAAATTCCTTTGTTTCATACTGTCTTAATTCTGTAAATTCAGGATTAATAACTATTGTATAATTGTCTTGGATTTCATCTACAATGTTAATTTTAATTACATCAAAAATATCTTCGTTACCCTCAAGATGAACTTTAAATACAATTTCGCCAGTAGCATTATCTTTAATTTGATAAGTGCCATCGTTAGAAATTATAGCTTCGCCTTGTTCTACACTCCAAACGATATTTCTGTCAACATTTTTACCATTCAATTTGACATCTACCGCTAGTTGACCTGTAGAGCCCTTTAATAATTCAGAAATATTGGAATTAATATTAATTGAATAATTATATTCAAATCTATTGGCAATATTATTTTTAATATCATCTGATGGCTCAATCATATCTAAATAAAAATCGTAATATAATAGAGTTGTATCTTCTGTTACATTATCATTTTGCAGAATATTATTAATAGCCGTTAATTTAAAAGGTTGCCCATTAAAGATAAATCTTTGATTTTTCTCAAAATTTAGAGTAGTTTCATTTCCTTGTACAATTATTACAATATGTCCATTAGCAGTAATAACATCTTTATCTTTTAATTGTTGTGGACTTGATAAGTCATATTCAATACAACATGGAAAAGAATTAATCTTGCCATTTGTTTTATCAATCCATTTTAAAACATTATTGCAACGCCGAACTTCGATTTGATTATATGGATTGGCATAATCTCTAAGATTAATAGTAATCCATGTATTGTCCTTCCATATAAACATTAAACCTAAAACATTTTTATCTGAAAGATTTTTACTTCCGAATAGTTTAAAATCGTCTGATTTCTTTAATCCTGTTCCCATGTCGATAGCCATATCAACACTAATATCAACAGGATTATATATTTCACTGCCTATATCTTCTTGTTTATATATTAATTCGCTATTTTGTGTTGAATTATCCCACCTATCATTTAACATAGCCTGTATAAATGAAGTGTATTCGTCTTTTGGGGTATCACTATACATATGCAACAAGCTTTTGTATTTACTAAATCTCATCTTTGTATAATAAAGAAGAACATTCTAAAATAATTGCCCTTTTTTCCTTTAAGGTTGCCATCTTAGAAACTTCTTTGAGACCTTTCAATTTTTTCAAAACATAACTTTCTTTTTCTGACAATTTATCTTCCCCAGATAATTCAACAATTAAATTAAACAAATAGGCATTGTACTCATTTTGACTATTTTCTAAAATAGGCAACAATTTCCAAACTTTAGGAGCATATAATGATTGCATTACCTATCACCCCTTAAAGCCTTTGGAAATTAAATCAAGATTTTTAAATTGATAATTTGTTCCGTCTTGTTTAACTCTGCCACGCAACGTTTTTAAATTTGCATATCTTTCTTTTAAATTTTGCCCTGTAGAATATTTTTTAAACTCTCTATTTTGAAGAGTTTCCTTAAATTCCAAAACATCATTAACTTGTGCTTCATACCACGCAATCAGCGTCCAGTCGGCAATAATAGCAATTTCATTAATATCAAAATCACTATCGAAAGTTTGAGATTCTAAATCATATGTTAAAGGTTTTAAACATTCAGTAAATTTTGGCAATTCTCGCAACATATAGGATTGGAGAATTTCTGTAAACAAATTTTCATCCTCTTTGTAGATTTTAGCTAATTTATAATCATTAATGATTATCATAGCTTCATCTATAATTGCCGAAAAAGGAGTTCCCACGAAATCTCCTCCTTTATTTCTTAATTAATTTAGATAAATCTTCAGCAATTTTTACAATATCATAACCAGACTCAACCTTAATTCTGTTTAAACTATTATAATCATAAGATTCATTTTGGTTAATACGTTCAGCAATGGCTCGAATAGTAGATTCTAAAAGCTCTTTATTGGAAATTCCAAGTAACATATCAACATCAGAACTATCGCGAAGTCTAATAATTTTATCTAATGTCTTTTTATCATATAATTTCGCGTAATCCTCTGCTAACCCTAATTCTTCTACGGCTTGTTTATCTGCAATATAAATCAAACCACTCTCCATAGTGTTAGGATAATTATTGACAATGTTTGCCAAATCGTCAAATTTAATCATTTGAGAGTCACCATAGGCTTTGAAACTATAAACTTTACCTAAACCATCTTCTTCTGTTGCAACATTAACCATATTATGCATTAAATTGATACATTTGATTTTCTTACCAGTATAAATAGGCTCAGATTTTACAGGCTTATCTCTTAATTCAGACTCTAAACTTTCAATCTTACTTATTAATTGAGCAATAATTTCATCGTAGTTAGGCTTTTCTTCAACTTTTTTTGCTCTCGTCTTGGTTTTAACTTCTTCAATAACTTCAGTATTATCTTTTTTTTGAACTGCCATTTTAAAACTCCTTTTATCCTTGAAATTAAATCGTGAAAAATAAGCTATAATGACAGCGCATTATAGCTTATTTTTATATATAAATTACTGCAAGTTGGTAACTACACCAGCAACAGCATTAGTAATAACTTGAACATCCCAAGCTTTACGCAAAGTGGACATCTGCAAGAGGTTTGCATTTTCATACATTTTATCGGTATTACTCATGGTTTCGCCACCCAAACCAATCTGTACCAATTTTTGTGCAGCAGGAGAAACAACGTAAATTTTGGTGTCATCCAATTTTAAAGAATACGGATTTGCATAGTTATAGGCATCGGGAATCTGCTCAATCGGAATAACGTCATAACCATTAAAACTCTGCAATGCGCCCAATTTAACATAATTATCATCTAACAAATATCTATAATTGTTATTAGTAGGCAATACAGATTTCAAGGCTACAGGAGTACCCATAATAACAGGTTTCACACCATAATTATAAGCAGCTACAATCTCACAAAGTTTGATTAAACCCTTTTCGGTATAGTTAGTAACAGCCAAATTGCCAGTCAAGTTACCCATAGTAGTTTCAAAAGCAGAGAAAGCGTCAGTTAACAAAGCTAACTCAATACTTCTTGCGGCTTTCATAACCTGTTCAGCAATAAACTCACGACCAGTCAAAATTTCATACAAATCAGTACCGACAGTCAACTGATGATTTTCAGGAACTAAAGTAACGGTAGTTTTGTAAAGTTTCTGCAAATCGGCGTGTTTTAATCTGTAGCCAGCTTTAGTAACAGTAAACAGAGAGTTATTTTCCAACTCGAAAGACATACTATCACCAAGGTCAGCAAAACGAAAATCTGCAATATAACGTAAAGAACCAGTGGTTAATACTTCGGGCAGAACCATATCAAGCAAAATATCACGAATCGAATTAGCAAATTCTCTTACTACGGTATGGTTTGCATATTTTTTATAACTACCCATAACGCCATCTACAGTCATGCCAGTACCTTTGACAATCTCTTCGGCAAACATTTTATTGATTGCTTTATTCATATCAGAAACAGAAGTTTCTGCAAATTTCTTACCTTTTACGCCTCTTTCAGCTAAAAAGTTTTCACAATATACATTCATTGCAGTATATAACTCAGGAGAGTTTTCTGCAAATTTTTTAACAGCAACAGTCTCAAACATTATGTCTATTCCTCCTTAAATTATTCCTGTACGCAAACAATCTTGTACGCAGGAGCATATTCCATGCCAATACCTACTTTTGGGAACGGTAAAACGCCAATCCATTCAACCTGAAAAGCTGTAGAGCCAGCAGTTGCGCCAGTAGCTTTGGCAACACGAGTAAAGGTACTCTGTTCTGCTTTAGCTTCTAAGAAGTCACCTGCAACAATTTCAGAAGTATCATCAATACAATCGGCGGTAATTACAATCTGGTCGCCCTTTACAGGTTTAAAAGCACTAAAAGTACGTTTTTTAATGTTAACAAAATCTCTCGGGTCTGCACTCAAACCAGCAAACATCTTACCGTTTACCTCGGTATAATGTTCACTCGGATTATAAGCAATCCACAAACCACCTAAAGTACCAGCAACAGGAGCGGTAGCAGTCCATACCTCATCTCCCTGTTTAGTCGGAGCAGCTAACGCGATTAAAGCACCACCCGCAACATCATTTTCACTTACACAAAATCTATTTAAAGCATCTACATCAGTAGCAGAAATTCTGCTTTCAACAATTACACCATTTGCCATGTTATAAGTCCTCCTTATATTATTTTAAGAATTTTTTAAATACATCCTCTTTGCTTGTTGGTTTTGCTTCATTTGTTACACTTCCAACAAAACCCATTCTGATAATATCTTCTTTTTTCTTAGTTTTCTTTTTGCTTTCATCATAAGCGAAAGATTTAACTTTAGATTCAAATTCTGCGATTTTCTCAAATTCACAGTTTTTGCCTTCCTCCATTAACTCTTCATATTTTTCAACACTCAAATCATCTTTAACATTTGCCATAATTTTATCTACGGCAAAATTCTTTTCCTCATTGAGTTTTTGAGTTTTAAAGGTTCTCAACTCTTCTAACTCGCAAGCCATGGCACAGACTTTTTCCATAATGATATTAGTCTGCTCGTCGGTTTTGTCAACCATTTTCTTAGCTTCTTCTCTTGCTTCGACAGTTTCAGCATTAACCATAGCCATAATTGCCTCAGAATTTAAACCCATTTTCTGCACTTCGGATTTCTCCATTTTGTCAAAATCAATCTCGACTTTAAACTCTTTGTCATCTGCTTCTGCGTGAATTTCAGCAGGAATATCAAATCTTTCTTTAGTTTCTTCGTTAGTAACAACAACTTTATCGTCTTGAATACTATTGACAAAATAATCTTTGCCCAAATGTTCTTGGACTTTGCGAATTACGACAGCATAAACCTCTCTGCCCTCTAATTCATCAAATTTCTTTTCTGCCATTTTTTCACCACCCTCATCTGCTAAATCAAAATCTTTATATAATTTTTCAACTTTATCAATAACTTCTTGCTCATCGTTCTGTTTAGCATAAGTTAAAGCGGAACTTAAAGCATTTCTGTTATAATAAAAGGTGTCACCGACTAACTGCATTAAGGGATATTTCAAGTGTTCGGATGGAGCTTCTTGCCAGCCATCTTCGACAACACCGTAGACAACTTTAACTAATTCATCTCTGTTTTCGGCGTTCATAATTTTATCTCTAATATCAGTTTTATCAATTTCTCCCCAAGGAGTATCTTTCAATTCTTTTTCATTGATTTTATAAGTTTTTTTATCAGCCAATTCCTTTTTTCTCCTCTCGCTAAATAATTTCAAACTATTATTATGTTTAGAATAATAATCATCGGCACTTTCAGCAGAAAATCTTTTAATATTCATCTCTGCACCCTCACAACTCGGTGTATAATTTAATCCAAGAATTGTACAGCCATGAAACATAATTTTTTCAATCGGATTATCTCCATTTTCATCTGGCTCTTCCTGTTCGATACAACTAAATTCAGCACTAACATTTCTAAAATTATGCTCTTTAAATAACTGATATACAGGGGTAGCATATAATTTAGAAATCAAGACATCAAACACCGCAAATGTTTTACCATCTTTTTCTTTAAACTGAATTTTTCCATCTTTTGGAAAATAGCCTACAATTTGTTGATCTTGTGTATGAGTAGTGACATCCTTTTGAAAATCGGAATATTTAGCAATTAGAAATTTCCCTAACATAGTATGAGCATCACGTTTAAGAACATCGAGAGAAATAGGGTTTTTATGACTATTATTACCCTCGGCTAATAAGTAAACTTCACCTAATGCAAAATCAACATCTTCATCATCGGTGAATAAATAAATATCATCAACAGAAAATTGTTTTATTTTCTCCATTACTTATTCACCACCTTTCAATATATTTTATCAATTCATTAGTTTTTTCATAATAATAATAACCTTCCCAAAAATATTTTGGGAAAAACCCTTGTTTATGAAGTTCCATTGTTTTGTCGCTATCAACTTTAATGTATTTATCTTTCTCTCTTGGTTTTTGCCTAAACAACATTTTATTTATCTCCCAAGATAAAGAAATGGTCTTTTAAGTGAGCGTCAAAACTTGGGTTGTCTTTATATAGTTTGATTTTATCAACCAATAAAATACATTGGTCTACAATATTATTATAATACACATTGAAACTTAATAAATCAGATGCAATTTGTTTGTCCATATTCTCCATTGCAATCTTAATACACATAGAGAGCTGGTTTTGAAAATCAATAACGATTTCAAGCAGTTCGTTTAAAACTTCTTCTACAGTATTGTACTGTTTATCCATTACTGGAATACCACCAAATACAACACTAATATTATATCGTTCTAAACACTTTTCACTTAAATCGTCACCAATTCCGTTTGAAAAATAATGAGCAATATATTTATGAACCACATCGGCAGTCTCATTATACGATAAATCAGCCAACAAAACAGATTTCATTCTATCAATTCTGGCATTATCAATATAACATTGAGTAATTAGCTCTTGGACTGCTGACTTGGTAGGTGCTGTGATGTTCAAAGATATTCACCTCTATCAATCATAATCTCTACTTTCAGTTTTAACTTCATCCTGTTCTGGTCTGCCTTGGTTTTCTGTTGCATTTGCAGTATGAATAGACATTAATTGCCCAAGTTTAGACATAAAGTTACTATTTTTACCCTCGTCTAACATACGACTGAAAGATTGAGGTTCATAGCCAAAAGCTTGTGCAAAAGCCGATTCGCTAAGAATAATACCTCTATCTGCCAATGCGATAACTTTATCTTGTCTATTCTTTTGTTCGAACCAATAATTAGAACCATCGAAATGAAATCTAAAATGATATTTCTTTAATTTTTTGTTAACAAAGTAATTCAAAAAATTCTCAAATTGAGTGTATAACTTTTTCATTTTACCATAGTCATTACTAATTTGAGCGAACAATTCAGCTTCAGATACTTTATCTGTACTATAAATGACTCTACTTGCCGAAGCACCTAAGCTTGCGCTGTTCTTAGTTTGAGTAGTATACATTTCGGTGTCCTTATCTTCAAATTGGTAAAAATCAACATTTTCTGCTGGCATTGCACCAATTTTAATGTTATTCCCAATGCCTTCACGAACTAAAGATAATAACTGACCTAAAACGCTCGGCTCAAAAGCTGTGGCATTAGGCTCGTTCGTGTCTTTAAGCATCTTAATTTCACCAATTAACAAACCATAAGCAGAAGCAAAATTTTTATCATTCTGCAATTTTTGAACTACGCTATCTAATACGGTATCTTTCATCAAATTAGCCAAAGGTGGTGTGATAGCAAAATCGTTAGTGTTATACTTAAAAACCCATGCTCCGTCATTAGGTGAAGTTTGAGTCCAATATGCCCACGTTCCATCTCGATTAACAAATTGATTGGAAGGTATATAATTATATTGATTCTCTGATTGAAAAACATTTAAGTAATATTTTTTAAAAGCAGGAGCAAATAAGTTAATATCAATGCTTGGATTAAGAAATAAGCTCATATTAAAATCATATAAGAAGCCATTTTCCCAATACCCTGTAAGCATACAATAATTTTTAGGCATAATTTGAAGTGCGTATTTTGGCACTTTTTTATTACTTAGCCCGATGCCATTATCTCTAAACCACCTATAATCAACATCGTTTATCAAAATGTTTTTAACTACATCTTTGAAATAAGTTTTATAATCAAAATTATCTAAAAATTTAAAAACTCTATTTTCATCTTCTTTGTATTCTTTTGATGAATAATCAGTACCAAAAGCATTAATGCAATCCCAACGCAAATCAAAAGATAGAATATTCGCAAAGTAATCTACTGTTTGACTAAAAATTCTGTCAAAATAATTCATATATTGACTAAAAGAAGATAATAATTCAGAAGAATTAGGGGTGTCTTTTAAAGCTTTAACAATAGAATCATAATCTGCTCCAATCGGATTGCTTGTCAATCTTTCCAAATTTTTACTTAACAAATCTGGAGTATATAATCCAATACTATTTTTATAAGAATTATTTAGTCCGTCTGCAAATTGTAAAACATCCCAAACCTGCTTCTTAGTTAATTGTTGTTGTTCTTCCAATTTCTCATCTCCTTTCTTTTATTATCCAAACAATCTCCATTCATTTATATCAAAGCCAGTTTTAGTTTGACCTTTTTCTTTATTATTTTGGATTAATGTTAAAATATAATTACCATAAGACAAAGCAACGGCAATATCTTTTGTTCCTTGTCTTTGCTCAACAAGTTTCACATAACCCTCATTATAAACAGGAGATAAATTAATCATCTCATTTAACAAAAACATTCCTTGTACATATGGATATTTCAATCTTGCCCTTTCTTCAGAAGTCGCAAATAAATATTCTTTTTTCTCTGACATTCTTTGCTCGTAATCCAAATCATCTAAAGGCAAAGAAATTTCATCATTTTTTAATTTGATAAATAAGTCATTCCACATGGCACTATTTAATACTTTATGACCTTGCATAGGAATAATTACTGGTCTGGCACTTCTATCAATAGCTCGATTAGCCAAATCATTTATTTTTGCCTCGGCTAACACATTATATTCCATTTTTTTACAAACAGTTAAACCGCTTTTATCCCACGTTGAGCTTCCTCTTATAGGGTGGTCATACTCTCTTGTTAAATTGGTATAATGAATTTCACCGCCATTTAACAAGTCCATTACACAATAATCTGCTTTATAATCATAAAACAGTTCTCGGATTGTTTTTAAAGCCTTCTCTTGCTCGCCGCCAGCCATAGTTTGAATATAATCTACATATCTATGGTATTCTCCATTTTTCTCTAATTTTAAAGACATACAAATCATAACAGTATTATCGTTCTTTTCTTTTGTCGTGGCATTTGCAAAAGCAAAATCAACTACAATAATTCTGATTTCATCTTCTGCTTTTGGCTTCCCATGATATGTCCTCGAACTTAATTCCTGTGGTAATGGAGGATAGAATACTCTGCTATTATTTTGAGCTTTTCTTACCATATCCAATGTAAAGAAACTGCTTTCACTTTCGCCAAGAGTTTCATTTAAAATTTCCATTGCAAAATCATATGTTCCTAAACTTTTTCTGGTAGCATAAAACCATTTAGCATCTTTCAAACCATATTTAATCGCTAAGAAAATATCCGAATTAAATACCCTATGTCTGCTATATTTGTCTTTAAAATATGAAACAAAGGTTTTATTATATAAAGTATTAAACCATTCATTTTTAAATCTGTTTGACGTAATATAGACTTGCTTCATTATATCAAATTTACTTTTATAATTAGAGTATGCTTTATTCTTTTTGTATTGTGGTTGCCTTAATGTTAGCATAGGAACACCAACACTATCAACCATAGTTTTTTTAATTAATCGACATTCTTCAACAATTAACATTTGAACGTGTTCACCACGAGAAGAATCAATGGCTGGTAGAAAGATAATTGATGAACCATTCCAAAATTGAGCAATGTAGCCCTTTTCAGTTTCTTTATATGTTATTAATCCATTGTTTAATAACCATGCCATAAAATACGAGTTTTTATTACAAATTTCTTTTTTAAATGTTGTTTCAAAGTCAGCGGAAACTTGTCCTCTGCTAACCGCCATAACGGCAACGCTATAATGCGGAAATTGTAAACACATAGCAGCAGCATACACTATGGCTTTAAAAGTCTTAGAAACACCACGAGTTGAAACATCTACATAGTTTGTAGCATCTCCCATAGTAAAATATGAATAATGCTGATATGGAAATGATGATATCCCCATTTTGTAATGAATATAAAGATTAGGATTATTGCGCCAAAAGGTTATCCATCTTTTCTTTCTATCTTTTATCTCTTGCTGTCTTTTTACAGATAATTTCTCTTCTTTTCTTCGAGAAGATTTAATACCCTTAATTTCTTGAAGAATTTCTTGATTTGTCATTTCTGCAAATCCTCAACATTCAAATCTGGATATTCTTTTGAGCCTAAAACTTTATTCCCAATACAACGCATAATATCATCGTTATCACTTCTAAAATGACAAATATCATCCAAATGTTCATCAACCCAATCTAAAGGTTCGATGTTTTCTTCTGTATATGCCCAATCTTCAATTAATTTTTCAACATCAGTTTTTTTTTCGTCAAATTTAAAATCATCTAATTTAAGTTTTTTGTAATATTCCATTACTCGCTTTTCATCGCTCGAGGTGTCTTTTCCTGCCAATCGTGCCTTATGGACATCCAACAAAGCCAAACAAAGAAATCTCAAAACCGTTATGGTACTGTTCGCTAAGTCTTTCTCATTTTTAGCATATTTACCATATTCATTCTCTAAAAACAAATAATCTTCTAAAGAATTTTGATTCCCCCAATCTTCCTGTAGCTCGTTTAGTGCTTTTATGTCTGTCGGGTCAATTTTGAGTCCAGTTACAAAATTAGTAATTTCTGGTAATGAATTTTCTAAATCAGTATATCTTTCGGCAGGGGGATTAATCTTATTAATCATTTCAACGTATTGTTTTAAATAATTAACATTTTTTTTAATCTTTTTATTTGATTCTTGAGCTATTTTTGTATATACCCTCAAATCAAAAGGATAATGAAAAAAATTACATAAATTTCTAATTCCATTTTCTAAAGTTGAGGATTTAGACATAATTTCAGATGCTAATTCATCGCAGCATTTTATACAGAATACACTTTTACCCTCTTTTAAAAATGGAGCTTTATTGTCATAAAAAAAACCAAGAACGTGTGTTTCCCCACATCTTGGACATCTTAGTTCTTTCTGAACCATATTTTATCATTCCATTCTGTTCCCTTTTATTCTTTATATATAGCAAAAGAGAACTCAAATGAAGAGTTCTCTTTCTTCCGACACAACATCGGACATCAGAAGCCACGAGTAGGCTTCGAACCCACAACGTCCACTTTACAAGAGTGGCACTCTGCCCATTGAGTTATCGTGGCAAAACTATGGTAATGTCGTAACACTACCAATACAAAACTCTCATTTAAATAAACCATTGTACACTAATTTATTTAAACCGCTACTAAGAATTTTCCATCCTTGCGGGAGTGAGAATCGAACTCACCTAACCGAGCTTATGAGGCTCGTAAGTAGCCACTACTTTATCCCGCCATAAACCACAGCTATTATAAAAGCTTTTCAGCAACCAATTCTATAAAGTATAGTTTTATAATAGTCTTATGTGGCAGTTATTTTTTATATTCTATCCTCTCTTAATTATTATATTCCAGAGAAATCTATGTTATAATAGACTTCTCTGGATAGTTCAAAGGAGGGAGAATGAAAAACCTATACTAAATTAATATTGATAATGTTATCATCATTACCAGAAATAATATGCAAAACTTGACTTGGCTTAGTATACTTTCTGATTTTAACAGCATAATCATCTGCTCCAACCACAGAACCATTTACAATTACCATTGTTTGTCCATTTTCTTCTACTTGTAAATGGTGAGTATGCCCCATGTAAATATAATCTGGAATGTAGCCTAATACTTTAGAAAAATCATTAACTACATTTCCAAATTTATCATTATGCCCATGAGTTGCAATACAACTACTTCCACCAACATTAAATTCAAGATAATCGCTATGTCCACTATCAATAACTTTTAAGCCAGTCCTCAGCTCAATATATCTAAAGATTAATCTTTCAAAATTTTCAGAGTCGATGTTATCTTCTTTGCTTGCGTTCATTCTTGAATGATTGCCAACAACACCATAAATATTTACAAAAGAAATTTTTGAATTGATTTTAGTAATTTCTCGAGATAAAATTTCACTAATAGCTATAATTTGCTCTGCGACATCTTCTTCTTGTGCTACTCGTGCCGATAATTTAATTAAACCAGAAATTAAATCTCCACATAAGACAATATTTAAAGTTTGCACATGATATAATTGACAATATTCAATAACTTTGGTGCTCCAAAAATTTAAACGACTGCTTGCAATAGTGGTTGAATACATATTTACATTATTATCTACTTGTAAGCCGTAATGAATATCTGATAATAAAGCAACCGCAATATTATTCCTGTCATTGTAAGATTGAGATATCTTAACCTCTTTTTCTTGAGGAATTTGAACAATATTTTCTTTTAAGACTTCAAGCAAATTTTCAAATCTTGCTTGTTCTCTTAGATAGTTTCTTTTTTCTCTATTTACATCTTGCAATCTTACTCGCTCTTTGTAAAGTTCATTCTTTAAATCATTTAATTCAATAGAATCAAGAGTGTTGCCGTTTGAAATTTGACTACGATAATGCTTAGCTACTCGATAGCCACTAAATATGCCACAATTAAAAGAACGTCTGATTGTATCAGCAGACATATTTAAGTCTAAATCTTCCGCAATTTCTTCCCAAGTTTTATCACTAATGCCATCAACTTTATCAATTAATTCTTGAATTTGTTCTTCAAATTTATCCATTTTGAAACTCCTTATTAGATAGTTTCAAAATCTTCGTTTGCCAAAATGATAGTTGTTCCAATCATATTTTCTAATAACTCGACAGCATTGAATTTTCTCTCATTACCATCTTTTTGGCTTACAGTAATAATATACTCGCCATTTTCTCTACTTAAATATCCAATTACTTTTGTAGACACTTTTTTTTCGTACATTTCCTTCATAGTTCCGTTTATCTCCTCTTATTCAATATATGGGTCGCCTGTGGTTTTGCGCTTGATAGTTTTTTCAACTACAGGGTTGACCGCAAATTTAATACCGCTCTTTGCAGGAATTTCCTTTAGCTCGTAATCTCCAGTTTGAAAGTTTTGAATACGTCTTGTCTGTCCTTTAATTGTATAAAATTGGAAAGACCCTAATTTACCCATTCTAAAAGTACAGTCATTCATAATTAAATCATACAAAACTGATTCATAACTTTCGACTATTCTCGAAACTTCTTGCCTTGAGATTCCTGTATTTTGAGCAACCATATTAATAATTTCCGCTCTTGATACATAAACCTTTTCCATTATTTTTCTATCCTTTCTCCGTCTAATCCTCATTGGGTTTCCCTTTATGTGCATAGTATTTTTACAAGAAATCATTATAATTCTTAGTATAAAAATCCTCCACTTCTCGAACCTAAAATCGGATTATATTTTGGCATTTTTCCCGTATTTTTTTGGACATTATTATATATATATTCTCCGTAAATATCCCAAATAATTTTCAGACAAGTTTTCGCATTTGTGTTGTAAAATCTTAATAAGAGTATATCTACAAGCTTTATAATATTATATTGCGAATATTTGTTTTCTAAAACTTCCCTTATTTCCTGTGGTATCATTACTTTTGATATATCTATATTTATATT
>OOCQ01000055.1_pt1 | contig 88891 bp, 106 predicted proteins | sample 1671121 | NCBI WGS metagenome assembly OOCQ01 (sample SAMN06348124, study PRJEB24527) | human gut metagenome | biome: human gut; feature: ankylosing spondylitis patient; material: feces | host: Homo sapiens | place: China | collected 2015-10 | reverse complement strand
TGAATAAAGATGGCTAAACGTAAGTTAGGTAAGGCGTCTAGACATAAAGATTTTATGGGTGGCAAGAGTGCTATGAAGTATATTTTTATACCTTGCTCACTAGTTATTATTGCATCTTGTATCTTTCTTATCTGGTACATAAACAATCAAAATTCCACTTACAGTAATATTGCGTATATACGTGGTTTCATGACAAGTTCAGGAAAGCTTAATGATTACTCAAATAAGCTCGGTATGCATGATCCAGAAACTGATATTAAGTGGTATAAAACAGAGGATGAGATTAGAATTGAGTTTGGTAGAATATTCCTTACATGGGAGCCAGAAGATTTCTATGCTCAAGAGAATCTTGATGCCCTCGCGACAATTGGTTTTACTATTGAGATAAAGAAAGATTCTGATGGAAATAAAGTTTTGCACTTGTACTATATGGGTGAAGAAGTAGAACGTTGGGTTAAGTAGGAGGATTTAAAATGAACAAAGTAAGTAAATGTTTGATTGCTATTGGAACAACTGTAACAGTATTTGGTTGTGGCGTACTGTATCACAAGAAAAGAGAATATGATAGGAAAGAGAAAGAGATTTTCTTGTCAAGTAATATGGCTACGATTGATGATATTTTCGTTAATGGAACTACCATGATAGATTGCATGCCAGCAGCTCTGTGGCACAGAGTAAAGGAACACATTGCTGACTTTAGACTCGGATATGAGATGACTTTCGCAGGTGTAGATACTGAAGACAGTAACAAGTTCTATGCTACGTCATCTGATTGTAACTTCAGTTTCGAGTTTACTTGGAGTGAAGAGAAAAATAAGTTCGACTATGTTATGAGTCCATTACCGGGAGCTGGTAGAAGATGGTTAGAGTATTTCGTAAACTGTTATTTATCGTAGCAGCATTTATATGTGTAGGTATAACTGTATATAATCTTGATACTGTACCGACAACAACTGTCGGTACAGTATATCTAGTTGATGAATATGCAGATACTTATTACGAGATGTTGTCAGACAATGTTGGACTTACAACTATAAACGGGATTAGTAACGTGTATGTTAATATGAAAACAGATGGTTACTCTGTGTATTCAGAAGACATAACTGATTCACATATTGATGTTAGTTTCGTAAAGGAAGGAAGTCCATCATATCGTTTCTACTTCACTTATCCTGACGGAAGAATTACATTTTTCTGCTCAGAGTATGAAAACAGCTACACGGGATTTTCATATATAAGTGAAAGAAAAGAATGAGGTGCATAGAACAAATGGAAGAGTTCTTTAACAATGTTATAGATGGTATTATGGATGCCATTGAAGAGTTTTTTGAAGCCATGATAGTGCCAACACGAAGGTACACGTTGGATGCATTCTTTGTATCGGTTATATTTCTTGGGTGGTCTATCGTAGCCTGGTTATTTGATTTGTTTTCGTTTGTAGATTGGCAGGAAGCACTTACATGCACTTTGCTATTAGGCGCTATTGTTTTGATTGATTCATCGGCAAGGTCTGCAATATCAAGTAACTTATCTAAAATAAAAAGTGTTGCCTCTCGGTTCTCTTACAACGGAGAAGAGGTAGAGGATATAGAAGAGGAGGTATACAATAATGAGTCAGGAGATTAACGAAGTCTTAAGTGCCATTATACTTATGGAGAGAGTGTTACCTAGAATGCATGCAAATTCACGTGAGACTATTAAGCGACAGCAGTTAAAGCAGGTGGTGCAATCATTATCAATGGTGTTGCGGTCACTGTCTGACTATTGCAAGGAACCTTTAGTGTTAACACCTATAATGGAAGTAATGACACTTATAGACAATGTAACAGCAGATGAGACGTTTGTTGAAACCGATGCTGAGACAAAGGAGTTGATTGTTAGTAGACTGGATACAGCCTTAACGCAGTTATACTTGTTTGCAGGAAAGTTCTATATGGAGCATGAATTTACGTGGACGCTAACAAAGACAGATGTATTACGGCACATTGTCGATGTCTGTATGGATAATGGCTTCTACTTTGGTTATGATAAAATCCTTCAGGCTGAGGGAGCAATATAGAGAAAGGAAATCAAGGATATGTGTGATACAAGCAAAGAACATGTTTGTAATTGCGGTAGTAAATGTGAACACTGCACTTGCGAACGTAGCACAGAGAAGCCTACTAATGAAGAAGTAAAAGTTGAATCCAGGTCTCACATTATGAACCGCTTTATGCGAGTAGAATAGGAGAATATTATGGATAAAGAAGAATTGATGCGTGCAGCTAATAAAGCAAATGCTGAAGATAAGTTCGAAAAGTTTAGACGACTAACAATTGAATTAGCGGACACCTTTGTTAAAGAAGGTGTATGCAATGGGTACACCTTAGAGGATATTAAAGGTGGTACTATACCATTGTTGACTTTGGATGTAAGACCTTTAGAGTATGGTCAAGTAAGTAACGAAAAATATCGAGTTGTCGCTAAGCGATATTTTGAACTCATGCATTCGTGTGGTATATCAGACGAAGAATTCGAACGTGCAAGAGGTGGATTCAATTTGTTATGTGCGCCTAGTAGAGATGGTGCTGAAGATAAGTTTGCTAAGTTCAGACGCTTAGTTGTTGAATTAGCTGATACTCTTGTTAAAGAAGGTGTATGTAATGGATACACCTTGGAGGATGAGGAAGGTGGTACTATGCCACTATTGACATTAGATGCTAGACCATTAAAGTACGGTCAGGTTGGTAATGAAAAACATCGTGCTGTTGCTAAGAGGTATTTTGACCTCATGCATTCATGTGGGATAACTGATGAAGAGTTCGAATATGCAAAAGGTGGATTTCATTGGTTATGCGTGTCTAACAGGAGGTAATCATGGGTATACTATCAGAGAAAGAGCTTAACCTCAAGTTAGAGAATTGTTTAGCTTTATTAGACTCGGACTCGTGTAAAGATGTACTATTCATCTTATTTGTTGTTGGTGAATATTTTAAGTATCTCGCTGCACTTAAATCTGGAATGGGTTTATTTAATCTTAACAGCGTGTCTGACGCATTCGAGTTCGGATATGACTTATACTCGTACAGAAATGCATTTGCACATATTGACACAACAGATAACTTAAACCGCTTGATTGAAGTGTGTAAACAGTATCGAGATGACATCTGTTCTTACTTCACTGGAGATGTTTATCACAAAGTGTATAATGCATTAAGTTGAATAAGGGAAGGAAAAGAATATGGTAATATCAGAGTTGTATGATATTAACAGAATAATACTTGACATTGAAGTAGCCTTACAGATTGACGGTAAGGACTATAGTGAGAAAGATGTTGATGTTATTCTGGAGAATATCAGGAATCGTATTATCCGGCAATATCAGATTGATTTGCATGACCGGAAGATAAGTGATGATTCACTTTATATTGGTAAGTCCAGGAGTAGTGCTGTGTTATTCATTGAGAATATTGCGGCATTACATGCAAAGCTTTGTGGATACTTGCAGATTGTTAGATATAACAAGATTGTAACCATCAAGGCAGTAAACATAAATTATATGGGATTCACACAGAAGACGTTTATGAGTTTCTTTATGGCGGCTATGGGTGCATCTACTATGCCTAATATTGATTCTGCAGTAAAAGCAATCAAGCGTAAGTTTGGCTCTGTTAACAGTTGTATTGAGAAGAAGTTGATTCTCATTATGATTGTGGCTTATGAGTTCGGCTTATATGAATTGGTTGCATCAATTGCAGAAATCCTCTATCTTGGCGATAAACTTTAAGACTGGAGGAATTAAGCATGCGTCTACTCATTACGGATGAAGTAAGAAATGAGATTTCTTTCGATACAGTTGTCATGACTAGTATCGAGTTTAACAGTATCCACAGTCATCCATTTATTGCTAGTTCTAAGTTTGATGAGGTGATTGTTGACCTTAATGATAAGGTGAACATAGGGTACTTACAACCACTGTTAAAGACCACAAAGGTAATACCTCGTGTTGTTGGTGAGATTACATCACATTCTGTAAGTTTGCTCTGCGAGTTATACAAGGACAGAGCGGCTGAAATAAGATTCACTTTCATAAAGGACAAAGAAGCTTTTAAGAAGCTTATTGACGATATGAAAGTACAGTATCAGTGGGAACAATTCTATTAATTGCATATGCAAAGTAAAACGTAAAGTTAGAGGTGAAGAATATGAGTGAGTCCTGTATAAAGTGTGGCGGAACAGGAATCCTATTAAACGGTAAGCCGTGCCCTGATTGTTCAAAGGAACAAATCAAAATGGTGCCTACAGTATATGGTGTACCAGCACAGTATCAGGGTATACGGTTTGACAAAAGTTTTCTGCCTGAAAAAGAGCAGAAAGAATATGGCGTCTTTATGGAAGAGTTGCTTGAGACAATCATAAATGATATTGCTTTTTATCAGAAGAACCTTATAATCTGTTCACGACCTAATTCTGGAAAAACGGTATGGTCTTATAATTTGTATTCTCTTGTTACAGCAAAGGGATATGAAATGCCTCCGTTAAAAGATGTAACAGAAGTTAGGAACATTCTCAATTCGTACAATGATAAAGAGTTAGCGCAGTTGTTCTCTACATCGCGTTGTGCTGTTATCAGAATACCAAGAGATGTTCAGGCTTGGATGTTCGATACTATTGCGTATATTATTGAGCGTAGGGTAAGGTCAGATGGTTTCACTATATTTATGTTTGGCGGAACTGAGGCAGATTTAAAGGCTGTAGACAGATTTGAGAAATTGAAATATCTCAGAGGATCAGGTGCTTATAATACAGTGAGTATTAAATCGTTTAATTAGGAGGATTGTATGAAGAGTTATACAGTATATACTGATGGGAGTTTCGGGGATACAAATGAAGTTCATGGTGGGATTGTCTATTGGGGAGAAGAAGGTCCGGCTAGCTTTGTTCATATTAAGGCGACAATGCCTGAGTTCGTATCCATGAGAAATGTCGGTGGTGAGATATTAGCGGCATGGGCGGCAATAATGTCTATCGCTAGTAAAGTAAAGAGTGCGAATGAAAGCGAGATGGAGTATTATGAACTTAATCTCGTGTATGATTATAAGGGCGTTGGAGAATGGCTTACCGGTGGTTGGAAAACTAATAAAGTTGCCACACAGTGGTTTGTAAGGTCAGTTAAAGAAATTCTTAGTGCAGTGCCTAACCTTAAGGTAAACTATGTTTGGGTTAAGGGTCACGCAAGTACTGAGGGTAATCATTATGCTGACTTGGTTGCAAATTACAACATGGAATATAGTAAACGTAATAACATACCTATCTGCAATTTAGACGAGGTTGTAAAGTTATAGAGAGGAGTAAAATATGGTTGTTACAGCAAACGACCTTGATAAAGGAGTTAAGACAAGCCTCAGGGATGAGATTCTTAAGAGGTTGTTGAAGAGGGATAGGTCACTTCCTTTACCCAGTGAGACAGCGAAAATCTCAGAGGTAATAACTGGGGATACTATGCACATTCTCGAGGGTATTATTAAAGACTACTACAGAGAATTTTTCGAGTCTAGTGACATAAGTGTACAGCTTACCAAAGATGATTATCTTAACATTTATTTAAATCGTATATAAATACAAACATTCCGAAAAGGAGCAATAGGTAAATGGAACGAGTTTTTAAATGGTTTACCAAAGAGGGTGGTGACCCTCGGGCAAACATTTATACGGACTGGTTCGCTAGATACTTCGACCCTAAGGATTTTGATGGTGTTGATAGATTGTTTATGTGCTTTTTGAAATACTGCTCTAAACTGTCTGTAGTACCAAGGAAAGAATTCCTTACGTCGTACCTTAAGGTTGATGGTAAGAGAGACATAAAGAAGTACAATGTAAGAACGGATACGATGACGTCTTTAGATTATAGAGAGTCATCACAATTAGAGGAGGCTTACCAGATTATATCAGGTGCCGCTCAGTCAGCATATGACAACTACGTTCAAGTTGATTTAACTGATAGAGATTTCAAGATCGATATCTATGACTTTATGTCTGAAAAAAGGTCTGATAGAATTCAGCAGGTAATGATGGAAGCCTACCCTAGGTTGACTGATGGTTCAAACATTGGGGAGGTTTCAACAGACTTAAGAAATAATCTAGCAGAGCTGGATGAGATCTATGACACAAACAAAATAAAGGACATCGACTATACTACAAGTAATGAGGACGAGTCCGGTGAAATGCATTTCTTAGCAAAGACTGGTATACCATGTATTGATGGCGATATTGGCGGGATATACACTACGTTGATTTATACATTCAACGGTCAGCCTGGTGGTGGTAAATCCAGATTTGTTTTTGTGCATTTCATATACAAGGTGCTAACAGAAGCGAAGAAAGATGTGCTGTTATATGAACTTGAGTTATCAAAGGGGCAGGTTCGTAATATCTTAATCGCCTATCATATTACTCGTGTTTATGGTGGAAGAATAAAGATACCAGATTCCTTAATGAATAAAAAGCAAGAAATGACAGATGAACAGAGGCAGATTTATGAGTCTGCAAAGATTGATTTGTTTGAGTCTGGAAATTATGGAAAGCTTTATATCAAAGAGGAACTTGTGGTTGAACGGTACAGAGATGAAGCAATGTCTGTAATCAAGGCTAGCAATAACATGGGACTCATAGCAATAGACTATATGGGTCTTGCAGAGTCTCAGCCTGAAAGTAAATGGGATAGACAGAAGGATGGTTATGAGATTATCACAGACGCTTATATCATCACAAGGAAAATCCTTAAGACTGCAGATATCGCGGCAGTATGTATAAACCAGTACAATGACAAGGGTATTGAGGCGGCCTATGCTGGTAAGCCAATAAGGTCTGGTCATGTACAAGGTGGACACATTGTTCAGAGACATACAGATTATGATTTGTCTATGACTTTCACAGAGGAACAGGAACTTGCTAAAGTTAGAATGCTGTCAGTATCTAAACGTAGAGGAACAGCTGGATTTAAGAATGTTATGTTCTCTACAGATTTGTCAGTATCAATCTTTAGACAGGAGTTAAGCGGATAGGAGATTAGATATGGTAAAAAGTAAAAAGAAAAATAGAATATCAAAAAGAACAATCACAATAGCTTGCATCTTAATCGTGCTCGCAGGTGCTATTTGTGGAATAACAATATTCATTGGATTAGGTGGCAATAGACTATTCACAAATGGTAATGTTACAGTAGAACAGATTCAGGCCAATATGAAGTCAGCTATATCAGGGTATACCTATGCATTACAGACTCTAGATATTGAGAAGACTGTTGCTAATCAAGGTAGTACTACATGTAGGTATGTCTTATCATCTGAAAAAGATAAAAAGGAGCGTTCCTACGTGTACCTTGATTCTGATGGAGTTGAACTCTATCAGTATTGGGACTATGATCCTGAAGCAGAAAATTATTGTATATACATTTACGACAGTAATGAGGATGTGTGGGTTAAAACTTCTCACACAGATGAACCAGTTACCGGAACTCCATGGGATGTGTTCGATAATTTAACTGAGTATACTCTTCTTGATAACACGGAGTGTTGGTATGGTACTGAAGATGAATGTTACGTTTTGGAACTCATGGGACAGACAGATGACTATGCTGTCTTATACGAAGAAGTATTCATCAGAAAATCTGACTACATGCCTATGGGTATTGTAACTTATGGTGTGTCTGATGTAAATGAAGATAAGATGGTAAAAGGTGAAGAGATATCTATTGGGTCTGATAACATTGAAAGTGCTGAGGTAGAGATTCCTACATATAACGAGTGCGTTCAAATGTATGAGGTTACATTCTCTAACGAAGACTTAAAGATGTTTGCCGCACCTGATGTATATTTGTCTGAGGAAGATTATATGTCTCTTATAAGAGCAAGGGAGAGTGAGGAAAGTGAAGAGTAGAAGTTTTCCGGAAGGAGCAACCGGGCATGACATAATCGATGAAGTTGTTGTAAAGAATCAGTCAAGGAATCAGACTGTGTTTGAGCAGTCTCAGGACTATCCACCCTATTTTGGTGGAACAAACATAGGTGAGCATAAGACACAGTTAAAGCCTATTCGTAATAGAAACAAGCTGGGTAAGCAACGACTCATTTGTGATATTATTGAAGGAACACGTAACTTCAAGTTAGACCCTGGAGTTGCAAGGATTAGTCTAGTTGAGGACGGTGTAATCAGTAAGAACATTGAAGTAAGTCCTACAATAATTAAATTGATTAAAACCTGTGTTGCGTGCTCCTATAACGCTAATGAGGATTTCTCTATTGTTGTAACTGCATTTATTCATGCAGTTATCGAAACGGCTGAATGTCCTAATCTTCCATTGACATTGCCATGTAACAATAAGACACAGAAACTTGTTGCGGCTGAGTTAAACGAATTCATCAAAGAGATTTACGATGAAGAGGGAGTCAAGTATTATGAAGTAGTCGAAACAAAGAGAAGTAAAAAGAAGGGCAATCCGCTATTGGAGGCGGCTGAAAAGGCTAGGGTCTAAATGAGGTGGTTAAAGGTGTATAACAAGGAACAGAGATTGAAATTGATGAATCAATCATTATGCCAAGCTGTACTTACCACAGTAGAACACACCATAGAGAAGGATGGCGAACCATCTTATGTACGGTGTGCAGAAGTAATACAGTCTGTAGTTCCTGAGTGTTCAAACATAAGTGTAAATCCTATAAGATTTGATGTTATGACATCTGAGGGAGTTATGTCTGTTGTGTTTAAGGATGGAGTGTTCTCAGAGGATTAAGTATGGCTAGCCGGTGTATTTATTTTATACGGAACAATCAGATGTACATCAGGACTGTTGAAGTGGACTGGGATAAGGATGCTATTGAAGTTAGTAAGTCCTTGTGCCAAGATGCTATAAGCAAGGTAATCCTACCTTTTATGGAGCCTTGTGTTGACGTATCATCTGCGTCACGTATCTACCAAGCAAGAAGTTTAGCAACATGCTATGTAAAGGATTCTAATGGTAATACAGTGAAAGATATTTGGAAACGACTTGATGCTGGTGTTGATAGAGAGTTTCTGCCACCAGGTTGTTATGACTTGTTGTATATTACAAGTCTTAATGAGGCACAAGTAAGTTACGCGTTAAGTCAAGCTTCGTTCTATGATACCTTTCATAACCCAGACAAATCTAGTGCATGCAATGCAAAAGCTTTAGCTGCTTTACAATTATTGTTCAAGCAGAACAAGGTAGATTACATCGAAGATATGAATAAGTTCCTATGGTGGTATTACGTAAATTGCAGATACCCATTGAAATGGATTGATAAATATGATAATTAAAGGAGACATTGAAATGTCCAGAAAAGATGAAAATGCTAAACAGGCTGCTACATGGCTTAATATGTTAAATGGTAATCCAACGTATTCACAAGCAATTATTGCAGCCACAAAAGATACTTTTGTAAGGGATGGTCAACTTATTCTCGATGATGAGTTTGACTATTTACAAGGAAAGGCAAAAGTTGGTACGTATAAAGACAATATCATTATTTCAGATAAGACAACGTACGATGCAGCTATAGAGCTGAATAACGAGGTAAGTAATGTTTGTATCTTAAACTTCGCTTCCTATTTCAAACCGGGTGGTGGGTTTATAAAAGGTGCTTATGCACAGGAGGAATCCTTATGTCACGTGTCTGGGTTGTATCCAATCCTTAGCTCATTAGATGTGTATGATAAGCGCGCAAAGAATAAGAGTATCCCGGATGAATACCGTTCTGAGGTAATATACAGTTCTTGTGTACCATTTACGCAGGAACCTGGTTATCTGTCTATGCCAGTATTATTTGATGTCGTATCATGTGCGGCACCTAACTGTAACCGTGTACCTATTGCAAGAATGGAAGCTGTTGAGAGTGCTATCGATGAGAGGTTAAGTGCTTGCTATTTACTGCCTTACCTAAAGGGTTGTGATGCATTAGTACTTGGTGCCTGGGGTTGCGGAGTATTTAAGAACAATCCTATCTATATTGCATCTACGTTTCAAATATTAAATCAGCAGTATGGAAGTTTGTATAAGAAGATTGTGTATGCACTTCCTAATGATAAAATAAGAGAAACATTTAATAGCCTCATGAAATCTGAATGTGCATCTTAATTTAGTACATATATAAATGTAACAAGAATAACGGTGCATACATACAGGAGGATGAAATAATGAGATTTGGTGTAATGTCTGTAGACCAAGCAAACGAGTGGCTTAATACTCAATCACTAGACAAGGAATGGTTTAGTTTAGCTGAAAAGGCAAGCGCTGGTACTGAGCATATAGGAACTCCTATTTATTTGGATGAAATAAAGGATACTGTAAAAGGTATTAAAGAAGTTGCAGTTGTTGCAATGGATACTTGGAAGTGTTCTTATTTGTTGAACAGCTTAAGAGAGTCCGGCAAGATTCCGGCTAACTCTAAAATAGTACTTCATAACTTCGCGGATGTAAAATATCCTGGTGGTTACTTCGCAATGCACAATGGCGGCGCACAGGAAGAATCACTATGTGCTTTTAGTGCTTTGTATCCGGTCATTAACAATCATAAGTATGATTATGATGACTGTTACAATGCTGTTCGTAATGTTAAGCACAAGTATCTTAATTCGAGATTTGCGCCGGTGTTGTATTCGGCTGGTGTGCCTACGAGTAAAGAATGGGGAAGCACAAAAGACTTTTATTTGTGTGATTATGTAACAGCGGCATTCTTAAATCTTAAGCACGCAGATAAAGCTGAGGATTATGATGAGCAGTCTTGGGCTCGTATTAGTACAGTGTTATCAGCGGTGCTAAAGAACTCCAAGGATGTACCTACATACTTTGTAACAGGTGCATGGGGATGCGGTGTATTTAGAAATGACGCAAGACATGTATTTGGAGATTATAAGAGGTACATGGACCAGGTAATGAATCCAGACGGAAATGTTACTGTTATATTTGCAGTTCCTGGTGGTTCTAATCTTGAATGTGCAAGAGAAATATTTTAAGAAAGATTCTTGGGTGTTTAATCAGCACCCAGGAGAATGTGTGTGCTATTAAGTATGCACATTAAATTAAACCGTAAAGGTAAATATTATAAGCGAAAAGCTAAGGAGAGAAATCATGAAAAATGTAGAAACAAGAGAAACAATGAAACCTGAGATGAGTGCACTAATATGTTGGTACTACCAGTGCAAAGAGTACACACCAGTACGTATATCAGTTATTACTCATCTTGATATCGAGGTCATTAAGACTGTGTTGAGACGTAACTGCTCAGAGTTTAAAATTCGTGAAAGACAGGAGAGTCTCGATAAGGAGTACGCAAATAACATGCGTAAGGCTCTGGGAGTACATACAAATCAATATGTGAGGTGTCGTGCATGATTAGTGGAAGATTACCTACAGTACCAGAGTACTACTCGGAGCACATTGATAAAGACGTTGATTTAATAACGGCACCTAAACAATGTTGTCCATTTCACCAGGAGAATACTCCGTCATTCTCTTATAACATTGCAACAGGTCGTTGGTCTTGTTTTGGTAAATGTCATGCACATGGTGATGTAGTTGAGATGCACAGGCGTTGGTATCATTATGCTACCAAGGAAGAGGCGGAGCGTGATTTAAAGATTAGGTATAACGTACCTAAGGATGATTATGAAACGACTGTACTTAAAACGAATCAGTCAATGTTGATATCTACTGAAAAGGTAGATGATAATATAGTCTATGCTCAGGCTGTAGCTTTGGCTAATTGCCCGGAGCGATGGATTGAACTTGATTATGAGATGTCAAAGATTCCGTTTGACAGAAACGCTGTGCAGGAACTTATAAATAAATGGACTGGTAAGAAAAGTCTGTTAGATTAGGAGAAATAAAATGAAGTGTTTGCAGTGTGGCTCAAAAGAGCTCGATTATGACGAATTGTCAAATATGTACTTCTGTCCTAAATGTAACCGATTATACTCAGAGTCTGAGGTTGAGCCAGACGATGAGCTACTGGTAGATGATACTAGTAGTGCTAGCAAAGCAAAGGAGTGGGAAGCCGAGGAATTAAATGGATTCTCATTGATAGTGCTTAACATCCTGCAATCCATACCAATTATAGGGATATTGATTCCTATCGTTGTTACTAATGCTAATGTTAAAGAAAGTGATAAAAGACATTTTGGATACAGATTTTTAGCGCAGCTATTCAGTGTGTTAATCTGTGTAGTCCTGCTTACAATCGTGATGTATACTTATAAGATTGATTACGATGAGGCATTACAGCAGGGTATGAATAATATAATAGAATTCTTTATGCCTAGATTTAAAAGTAATGTCACCATAAGCGTTCCTTCAATGGATAGCATTACGATTGATGAAACATTGCCTGATGAAGATTCCACGGAAGACATTCCGGTGTTATCACAAGATAACTGGAATTTAGTTGATGGTGTTGTTATGAATGGAAAGCAAGTAATGAATATCATCAACAAAACAGAAGGGTGCCAAGTAGCGTATCTTGTACAAACGACAGGTATATCCGAAAGGCATGGAGAAGATACTTATATAAATGTTGGGTATGTTCTAGATGGGTTTGACAGGGACACGAGTAAATCTACGGTGTACTATATCGAAGCTAAGGCAGCTTATGAATTGTACACTGATGATTATGGAGAATACGTTTATGAAGAAATAGACACTATTAAAAATAGCAAGTACATTTTCTACGTAAACCCGAAAGACAATTATGTTATGAATGTTCTCTATGATTCAAATAACTTAGTAATTGGTTTTATGTTTACGGAGGTTGAAAATTGAATAAGTTATTAGCGATGCCAGCGGTTAGGCTACGTAACGCTTTGTTGCTATAAGGCTTTGCAGTTATAAGTGTAATACTGTTTGCTTGAGTTTATTAAAGGGAATAGAAGTGAAGCATATGTAATAACTTACATACTAATTCTATTTGTCATGATGGTTGTATACAGTACTGCATTTGTGTTTATGCAGGATACAGAAACAAGATTTGCTTACTTCACATTTACGCTATACTGCGCGTTTCATTTGTTTACAATGATAACAAGTCCTTACATTATAACATTTGTTTACATATTCCCTATGTTGTTATTGGGTATGATGTATAATAGTAAGTGACTTAGTTTTGTAGTTACAAGCATGGCGTCAATCAATACAGTAGTATCATGTGTGTATCATTACTTCACAGATGATACATTCAACCTTACAGAAGCAGAAATATCTATTGCATGTATTATACTCGTCACTGTGTTTATGAGATTAGGGCAAGTTCCAATTCTACAAAATCTTAGTAGGATGGAGAAGTTGGAAAAAGAACTTCTGGTAGATACTTTAACAAAGTGTTGGAACAGAAAGTTTTTGGACAATCTTATTGAACACGGATTTTTCAAGAGTAAGAATGTCAGCGTAATACTTGGAGATATAAATAACTTCAAGAGTATAAATGACACCTTAGGACATACGCAGGGTGATATAGTTTTAATTCGTGTAGGAAAGCAACTTAAACGTATATGTGATATGTACGATGATACATGGGAGATAAGAATTGGTGGAGATGAGTTCATCGTAGTCACAAAGCAGAAAGATGTTAGTTCACTTATGAAGGAACTATATGTTGCTTGCAACGAAGACGAGATGATACGTAACATGGATATTGACATAAAGGTTGCATTTGGTAAGTGTTCGAATGTTAGCGGTCGGTTATCTTACTATGAGATGTACGAGATTGCTGACCAAGAAATGTATGATAGAAAAGAGGAAATGAAGAATGGATAAAAGCAAAGTTGAACAGTGCGTTAAGACTGCTAAGTCTAAGATGCCTGATATCTTATATACAGCTGCTATTCTTGAACATCAGAATGTGTCTCGGGACGAAGTCAGTGCGCTGTATTTTGGAGCGAGATGTAATACAACGCAGAACCATGCTTTACTTGCTGTTAATGTAGAGCAGGCAATGAATTTCATTATGAGTGACTCTGGGTTCAATAACTGTTCTGAGTTGGTTAAGCAACTTAATAAGGTTGTTGGTTACGGACTCTATCCTAGTGCTGGTAAGTTCAGGACTGATGATATGCAGGAGATAAATGAAATGTTCTTCGAGATGAAGAAGCTTAACGAACTCGAGGATATCGAAGCAAGAGCAGTCGGATGGTTTTTATATCTTGCTTCATCGGCACTATGTTACGATGGCAACAATGCAGTGGCGTTACTTGTCATGAATAAGATACTAATCGAGAATGGGTATGGTGTAATGTACTTTACTACTGAGAACGCAAGGTTGATTACGTCCATGGTCGATAACTGTAGTCTGTCATCACCGAAGAGTTACTATGACTTAAGTTCATACCTTAAGTCTTGTATTGTTAAAGTTTAAGTATTACACGTGAAAGGTGTGTGAATAAGTATGCAGTATTTAACTGGATTATTAGCATTTGGAGTTGAGTGCGAAAGAGACTCTGTTGGTAAATGGAATATCACAAAGAGTGAGTTCTTGGATGATTCACTATTCGTGATGAAAGAATCTGATGAAAGTCCTTTTAAGAACTATGGTATTGAAGAGAACAAGATTGTTCCTTACCGTGAATTCTGTACATATAATGTTGCGGACCATGTAAGAGCATATTGTGATTTATTGTATGACCATAAGTTTGATATCCTTAAAGATGCATTTGCAGAGTATATTCGTAGCCTTAAATGCAGAAAGGATATTTTCATGTTGGTTTATGGGAAGTTACGGCACCTTGCTGGATTCCATGCTATAAATGAATTCATGACAGATGAATTTGGTAATGCATGGATTTCCTATATCGATTCAGTTGAGTCAGTTGCCGAGCATATAAGTAAACGTGCCGATGCTGTAGAACAACTTGAGAAGATTCAGAATGGAGAAGTTGATATAACTAATCCACTGTATGATAAAGGTAAGGCACCACGCATCGGAACAGCACCATACTCTAAATAAGAGGTATTATGTTATGGAAGAGAAAGTTTTAAAATGCCTTACTTATGCTAAAAGAAACTTAGTTGATTTAGTATATAGGTCAGCTAATGTTGAGGGGTTAGGAACGACATTTCCAGACACTGAGGCTATTATTGAGAACTTACCCGTTAACACTACACGGGATGAAGTTATATTTATTCTCAATATGCGTGATGCATATAGATTCTTATTTGACAATATCGATTACGATGATAATCTAATGTTTATCAGAGAGTTAAATAAGATTGTTGGTAACAACTTAATTTATGGTAGTGGCAAGCTTCGTACACAGAATGTAACTATTGGTGGTACAAAGTGGGTACCTACTATACCAAACGAAGCAGTGGTACTTGAGGATATTAACATGCTTAGTAGTGTTGCTAATGCAGAGGTCAAAGCAGTTGCTTACTTTTGTTACTTATGTAGAAGTCAATTATTCATTGACGGTAACAAGAGAGTAGCACAGCTTATGGCGAATAAGATTCTCATAGAAAATGGCGTTGGAATATTTGCAATACCTGTGGAAAGACTAACAGAGTTTAAGAGACTGCTAGTGTCTTATTACGAGACGAACGATGCATTAGATTTATGTATATTTCTTAAGACCTACTGTATTGAAAGGATTTAAGCATGATTTATTTGGATATGGATGGTTTCCTCGCAGAGTATGATTATTCTATTTATACAAAGAAGAACCCTGCATGGAACGATGTTGGCTCTCATGTTTTTAGAGGTGTTAAACGTGATGAGTTTGTTTATATGATTGTAAACAAACTTTCAGAGGTAATGCAGAACGATTTGTATATTCTTACATCAGTATGTGGTTTAAATGCTGAGATACGGAATGAGCAGATAATGGATAAAATGAATTGGACTGCAAAGTTTTATCCTCAGTTGAATTTGTGCAACTTCATAGCGTGTGAGTCAGATAAGAGAAATGTTATATCAAAGATAAAGGGATTCAGGCTTACAAAGTCTGATATCCTTATTGACGACTACAAGAAGAATTTGTTCGCTTGGACTGAGGCTGGCGGTACCGCAATAAAATATCTTAATGGAATAAATAGTGTTGGTTGCTGGCCGGGAACAATTATTGAACGCCCTAAGAGCGGTGTTCCTTTAGAGATAGCGTCAGATGAAGCTGTAGAAATAATTCTTCGTGCTTGGTACGAAAGTAGTAAATAGGAAGGTGCTTATGCAGAACGAGTATTCACCAAGTAGAGTGCTTGTAGCACAATCAATACCACAACGGTTTACAGTATCGCCAGCAGATACGTATATTGACATCTATACAGAGGCTGAGCGTAGTGCTATTGTACAGAAGTATAAGACTCCAAATCTGTTTAATGGACCTTGTGTCAGAATGGATGCATTGGTAGATGGTTACTGCGCACTATCACCAGTAATGTTTTACGATTTCTTATGTTGTAACATTGTAGGGTTCCATAACAGGGATGTATTAGCGTGGCCTAAGCTTGAGGAGAGTTTACGTAAGTATGGTAAACTTGATACATTCGAGAAAGTATTAAACGTTAGAGAATTACCAAACATTATTGGGACAAGCACATTATTGCATGATGTTAACAATGAGTACCTACTTGTAGAAAGAAATACTTCTGTATCTGTGGGCTCTGGTTTATTTGCATGTACTTCAAGTGGTTCGATGGATGTAGATGATATGTCCTACGAGAATCCTATTGTTGGATGTGGTCTAAGAGAGTTAAAAGAAGAACTTAATCTTAACTGCAATCTGGCAGTGGAGGGTGTTGTAATGCCAATACAAAAAATGCAACCTATAGTGTTGCTAACCGGAATGGTACATAGACCATGGCGTGAACTGTTGCCTACAATGTATAATGGCGTTGATTTCAGCAAAGAAAATAAGCGTGTGCTAATTGTACCAAAGTCAGACTTACTGGCTCTAATAAGTATGTATAAGTTTACAGATGCCGCTAGCTTCCATATATTCTTTGAGGCTGGTGGTAATAGAGATAGTTGGCGTAAAGTCAGTGGAACATTTGTAAACGTTAATCAATACTACGTGTAGGAGTATGTTATGAAGAAAGACGTTGAACGCGTGTTGTACATGCCATTATCTGATAGACAGTATGAAATGCTGTTGAAGGATTGGAATGCATTCACAGAAGAACCAGATAAGTATTCTAATTATTCTTCTATGGTTGAAGATTATCTTAGCAATCAACCAAAGAATAGGTTGGAGTTATTACAGGAGACACTTAATGTTAATCTAACAGATGCAAATCTGGATTACATTAAAGAATACTGGAAAGCATTTTATAATGATCCAGCAATGTTTAAGGATGATGTTGTATGTGACATGGTGCTACAGGATTTAGGGTTGACTCCCTATGAAAAGAAAGAAAAGAAGAAAGTTAAAATGGAGGAAAGAAAGATGGATATGGAAATTAGTCTGCTTGGTGTTCCTGGACTGGAAATCAAGCATTACACTCCTTGTGACACTCTCGCATGGGGAAAGCTCGGTGGTTGTCCGGTATATGTAAGAAAGGTAAACAGAATAAATCTGATGCCTTATTATGACGGAAGACCTGATACTATCAGTGAGTTGAATTCATTGGTTAAGGAAGATGGATACGTTGCTATTGTATTTCAGTCTGAGATGGATTACATTATCTATGTTATCTACAGTGATGGGCTCGGTACAATTGGTAATGTAAGCATTAACAGTATCTGTCCTGCGTCTTATCAGTATGCTGGTATTGTTAAGTTGGGTGACGGTGTTGAGGACCACGATGAAATCAGAATGCAGTTTACCAAGATGGTTTATGTTCCGTTCAATAACGGCTCCAATGGTTCCTTAATCCCTATCATGTGGGCTATTACAGGAACGGGTGACGGGCTGAATGGTTGTGTTACAATCACAGCAGAAGAGTATGAGTCTATTATTAGTGATGGTGTTGTGAGCATTGACAGTGCTAACAGTATCTTCACAAGAATAAAGACTGCTCTTCCGGCTATCGAGTTGGAGAGTTCCCCTAAGGGAGCGAGATACTCTTGTGTAAAGGTAGAGCACGACGGCATTGTGTCTATGTACGCTTACAACAGAAATCATGTTGCATATAATGGCAACACTGACTCTCTCAGAGCTATTATGTCTGTATTGCTAGAGAGACTGTATGGCGTGTTCTCTAACATTGTTAGATGTAATCTTGGTAGATACATCAATAATGCAATTGACAGGGATGACCTTGTTATTGCGTTTGCAGGGTCTGATGCTCCTACAGATGAGGTAGCTGGTAATACAAGTGTAGGAAACACAAATGCTGACGTTAAGAAAGAAGAGGAGAGCAGAAACTTCTCAGATAACCCTCTTATCAGAGCGGCACAGCGTGGTGACACAAGGTACAAATAAAGGAAGGTGATGGTTATGCTTATTGCTGGTATAATCATCATCCTTGTAGTGAGTATATGTGTGAAGTTGTTTGATGACAAGATAAGACCTAATCATTGGCTAAAGGTGTTGGTCAATACATCTACAATAACCGGATTACTTCTTATTCTTGTCGGCTTCATACGGTTGATTACAGGATGGTAAATTATATGGACATAACAGTATTATGTTCATAAAGTGATTTATATCACATAAGATATTTTGGTGAGGTGAGTAAGCTTTATTATGTAATACTAAAGCGTGACGTATGAATAATGTAATTGATAGTTTCACAGGGGAGTATGCTTACCTTAGTAACTCCTATATGGCACATATAAGAATTGGACATAAAACCTACATGTGCGTAGAATCTGCGTTTCAGGCTTTACGAGTTTGTGACGGTGGTATGTCTGGCATGTTTGACAGTATGACAGGTAATGAGGCAAGAAGGATAGGCCTAGATATGACAGAGCGTGCAGATTGGGATGATATCAAGTGGGACGTTCTGTATAAGTTAACATTGGAAAAATTTAAGCAGAACCAGTGTTTAGAAAATAAGTTGCTGAGTACAGGTGACGCTGTTATTAAGGATGAGTTTCTCGGTGATATTCTTATGAGAGTGAGGGATGAACTGAGAACACAAAATAAGTATGAGGTGTTTGCATGAACATTTATAAGAATGGTGTACTTGTTGATGAGTATATACCAACCTATGGGAATCGAAAAATAGTAGTCGCTATTGATTCTTCAAAATCGAATTCAGCAATTGCTGTTGCTGATGAATTTGGTAATATCTTAGATGACTATGAAATATCAGGTGCTGGTTCAGATGTTGATGTATATGACCTATGTGCATTTACCAGAATGCAACTTAAGTCACTATTTAGGGGAGCTGACATCTTATTAGTCGGAATTGAAGATATTATTACGAAGAAAGAAAAAGGTTATAAAGGCATTGAGATTCATCAAAGCAGATATAAGATTACTGCCGTGTTTGATAACTTCATTTTCCTCTTCGAAGAGTTCTTTGGCATACGCCCAATTCGTGTTAATAACTGGGATTGGAAAGTTGCAATACTCCCAGAGGAGTATAGAAAGAGAACACACGATAAGGGCTCAAAGGATTGGTTCGATGATTTACGTAATAGATGGGCCGGGAGAAAAGATGACGTTACAGATGTTGTCTGTATCTGCATGTATCTGTTTAAACAGAAAAAGATAAAGGCAGTTTATGAACTAAAGGAAACTGCACCTACCAGTGTAAAGTATAACTACGCTATTATGCCGGTTAGGGTTGCATTGCCAAATGGTGCAAAAGAATTTGTCATTAACAATAACGATACCTTAGAGCATAACATTGCTACAGTAGCAAACAGCATTACTACTGGTCAGGTAGGTGTGCTTAAGGTTAAAACAGAAGACGTTCCACTTGAATGGATTTACAGTGACAGGTTAAGATATTCAAGCCAACTTAAGTTTCAGAGAGTTGAAAAGGAGCTCTTAATCATTGTGGAACGTGAAAAGGTGTAGGAGGAGTTATGGGACTTTTTGGAAGTGGAATTGTTAAGCTAACTGATGCAGATGTTGAAAAGGCTGTTGATAGAATAGCTAACTACTATAGACAAACAAGGCTGTACTTAAGTCTGTGTAATTCAAGTGATGCTTACGATTATTTTGTTCGTGAGCACACTGAAGATATTAGGCTTATGGTGAGTATCGGATTTTGCTACAAGTATAAAGGTAACTATCTTACTGCCACGGACTTAGACAATTTCTTTGATGATTATCCTGAACAAGCAATGCATTTCTATGGGTGTGTTCCTGGAATGTTGGCTTATGTAAAACGTGAAATAAAGGATGTCTTATTTATAAACTCGATTGGACCTAGTGGTTCATCAATGGACTTGAACACGTATAAGCTAATCAGGGATTTTGTAAACATGTACAAGAAAGATTATGTTATAATATCTGATTGTACAGCAGGCATAGATTTGGAGACTGATGTTTTTGAGAAGCAGACTGGTTGTAGAAAGATAAACATTAACAGTAATACTTTCTACAGGTGGAATTAGTAGAAGGAGCTGAAGTGTATGAGTAAGAATGTTTGTCGACTCGATGGAGACCAGGTGTTTCTATCCGTACTTCGTGATGATGACGAAGCAATACAACTGTATGAGAAGTGGATGTCTGATGAGACAACATGCGTGTTTATTGAGCATTGTCATGAAGTTGTTGATATTACAAGTATGCCTGGCTGGGTTAAAGATACTTCAGTCATGCGTATGGGTATTGTCTTAAAAGAAACAGACAAGTTGATAGGGTACTGCCACATTGATCACAGGGCTAAGGACATGGCTGCTTGGCTATCCATAAACATTGGAGATAAAACCGTCAGGGGAAAAGGCATCGGGTCTGAAGTAATGCGAATACTCTTGCAATATTGTTTTATGGTGCTTGGTGTTTACAGTGTACATCTAGATGTTTTAGAGACGAACAAGCCTGCTATTAAGTGCTATGAAAAAGTTGGGTTTAAGGTAGTAGGCAGGTATAGAGGTCATTGCTATTACAACAGACAGCATTTAGACTGGTTACATATGGATATCCTATGTGACGAGTACCTTGAGCGCAAGGAGTAATAAGTATGAGTATTTCAGAAGTTATATGGTACATATTGCATTTGATAGGAAGTGCAATGCCACTTGCAGTCTTATGCTTTATGATAGTGTTCATATTAAAGGGACACAAGGTTAAATGGAAGACCGTAATATCGTATGTAGTTGTTGCGGTTATCATGTTTTTCATTTTATTAAGAACTTAGGAAGGAAGGTATAAACAAAACATGAAAAAGGTAATTATTATAATTCTGTTTGTTTTAGTTCTCGGTGCAGGCATAGGTGGAACCGCGTACTTTTATGTACAGAATAAAAATCAGATAACTGCGAACGAACAGTTGGCTCAGCAGAATGCACAGGTACAGGCACAGTTAAATGCTATTGGACAAATGGTAGAAGTATACGAGGTTAACAAGAAAGTTTATTCAGGAAATGAGATTCTTGATGGTGATCTTATTGCTGTCTCAGTACCTGCATCTACACTGGCAGATTCATCTGTTACAGATAAGTCACAGTTAGTAGGAAGGCATTACAGAGTCAACGTTCAGCCAGGAACAATCTTATCATTGGATATGTTAATGGATGAAGATAATGATACTAATGTTAAGTTTCCATATGAGTTAACTGTGTCTTCAGTGCCAGTTAGTACATCAGTAGGTGACTATATTGATATACGTATGGTCTTGGCAAATGGTGAGGAAATGATAGTCCTTAATCATAAAAAGATTGAGAGACTGTACAACACAACAATAACAATCAATGTATCAGAAGAAGAGAATGCAATATTAATCTCTATGTTCAACGACCTTGGAGTGTACTCTAATGGTTGCTTAGCATACGTAACAAAGTACATAGAGCCTGGTAATAATGATACAGTTGCGTTCTATCCGGTACAGCATGACATGGAGAACTTCGTAAGGTTCAACCCTAATATTGAGGATACTACTCGCTGTATTAACGAAACGTTACGTGACCATGTTGATGAAGTGTTATTGCTGTATACTAACTCTGCAAACCAGGCTACATCATCAGGTTTCTTAAATATCATGAAACAGCAGCTTACTGGGCAGTTGACAGCACATACTACTTGGGTTACAGAGCATACTGATGAGAATGGAAACTTAGTATCAGAGAATGGTACGGAGAGTAATCCGTCTGATGAACAGTCCTTTGAACAACAGGTAGGAGAGGCAACTGATTCGTTAGAACAGAGCGTTGAAGATTTGGAGGCTATACAGTAATGGAGATTGCGATTAAAGCTGAAACAGACTCCCGTGTGTTAGTGTACCCACTTATCAAGGTATTGTGTAATTATGGCACAGTGGCAGTCTATACCTCAAATAAGTATTTCACCCGACTTATTGAGAATGAGCTTGAGGGTGGTTTTAAAAATATCAGAATAGTTGTCAACCCTGAGGCTGACCTTGAGGCAATTAAGGAGTCAGATGATTTCAACAAGTCAAAGTACGATTTCATTATATATGATAATGTAGGTGCTACAGATTATGACATGTTAATCTGTATGCTTACTAATCGTATATCCGAATCATATGTTCAGGACTTGTTGTACATCATTCAGGACAGTAAGACTCATGTTCTGAAATTTGGTTCGCCGGCTCCTACAAGAAAAGAGAAACCTGAGCCTAAGGCTAAGAAGTCAGCAAAGGATGAAGCAGTCGAGGAAGATGACAGAGACTTTAATAAATGGCATCAGGAGAAGACAGACGAAGATGTACTCAAAGAAGTATTAAGTGACAGAACTACTAAGTGGTGTAAGTTCCCGTCATTTGACATGATTGAGAACATGGAAGCGAGACATATCATGCCTACACCTGATGACGGACTTATAAAGGAGTTGTTCCGATTATTTGGTGAGTCTCTATCAATTGATGAAAGAATGTTTACGAAAGGAGCGAGAATTAAAGATGAAAGTAGCAGTGATATCAGCGGTACCGACGTGCGGTAAAACAATGTTTATTGAGACACTCGGTGGAGTTTATTCCCGCTCGCAGGGTAGAGATGTTGCAGTGTTCACTACAGGTGATGCTAAGGACAATATCGAACAGGTAACAAATTTTACGGCAAATGAAGCCTTGGATAATCCATACATATTCAAAGCTATGGTTCAGAATGCAGGCACATCATCTAAGGAACTTTTGAACTACGGAGTACAGGCAGGTGATGAACATGTATATATGTACGATATTCTTGGTTCATCAATGTCTAAGATAGAAAAGGAAGAATTCCTTATTGAGGCAATTAACACTGTTCCGGTAGACCTTACGTTAATTGAGATATGTGGGGATATATCAAGTGAGTTAAATAACAAAGTTCTTAAAGAGTGTGATTGCTGTATAACACTTACAGAGCAGTCACCACGAGGATTGAGAAAACTGGCTGAACTTATCAACAGAATCCAAATTCCAGCGTTGAAGTTCAATCGTGCAATTGTTATATCTAAGCACGACCCGGTGGTTGCTTCCGATAAGAGAATGGCTGAACAGTTAGGAATATCAATTCAGTCATTGTATAAGTTCCCGCGGAGTTCAGTGTTAGCAAAACTCGCTTACAATGGGGAACTGGATAAGGCTGCATATAACATCATTGTAGGAGATTATGAATTAGTAAATTTCAGAACTCCTATGCTCGAGATAATGCGGTTCTTATTTGATGCTCCAAACAGAAAGATTATAAGAGGTGTCGATAAATGGTACAAATAATTTTATCTATTGTAGCCATTGCGGTTTTAGCCTGTATCACATTTCTTATGTATCGTTCCCGTAAGAATGAGAGACCAAGTGCAGAATATTCAAGCCGTATAACCATTGAGTCTCTTGGGGAACTTGTATCACAGGAGCTGGCTGAGTTAGTTCGTGATGACGATTTGGTTATTACGAATGATAAACACTTCGAGGCCTTATCTTATAAGAAGCGTACTTTAGCCAAAGCGCTTGATGAATGTATCTATGGTGTTGAGAAAGCAAAGAACGTAGTGCTGTCACATATCAGGTATATTATTGAGCGTGAACTTCCTGAGATTGAAGATTGCCTTGAAGTAGTAGAGTTCAATGATATGTTTTATATGGACCCTAATATTCAATGGGAAGTCTTAATCTACATGGTAAAGAAACATCATAAGGCAGACCCTATGGCTTACTTATGTGACAAGTATGACCTTGCCACAGAAAGAGAAATACCTAATGAATTAACTGGCGGAACAAACATGCGTTGTCTATTTGATGCACAGTTTTTAAGTGAAGTTCTTGAGCGGGAACTTGATGGACACCAGTTAGAATATAATGAAATGTTAGATATCATCACTATTCTTGTCTATCGTAATCGGTATGGATTTGGTGTAGTGGATACACTTCGTGGACTTGATATTGATGGTTTCAACTTTGGTACCTCAGGTTCTGTTCGTTATATAATCGATGGTACGTATAATGTTCCATACAGAACGACAAACTCTATATGGGTACAGCTGAAAGCAAAATGGATTCATTTCTCATTCCTTGACTTCATGAAAGAAGAGGAGATGAAGCGAATTGTAAATCAGTTGGTTGCTTGGGGTACGACGGCTCCTATGACCGAGAAGACACCATACAAGGTAAACGATGGTTATGATGGAGCCCGTGTCACGGCGATACGTCCACCAGCTGGTGAATGTTGGGCGTGCTTCGTGCGTAAGTTCTCTAGTGGTCTATACGTTAAGGAGAAACTTCTTAATAAGCCGCACATTAAGAATTGGGAGTTGCCATCGACTCTTATATATTACTTAATGAGAGGAGAGCAAACAACAGCCTTTACCGGACAACAGAATACTGGTAAGACGTCTATGATGAAAGCATCTATGGCAGACGTTGCTATGGTTAATATTCGTATTCTTGAAATGTCCTTCGAGTTGGCAATACGAGAACTTTATCCTTGGAAGAACGTTCTTACTGTTAAGCCTACGGATTATGTATCGGCAGCTAACCTACAAGACTTGCTTAAGAAGACAGATGGTTATTTGTCAATGGTAGGTGAGGTTGCAGAAGATATCGTTGCTGCTCGTATGATCCAGTTCTGTTTGATTGCTTCGGCATTTACTATATTCTCGCATCATGCAAAGACAGACGCAGACTTAATAAACGGTCTTGCTAACTCGCTTGTTGCGTGCGGTGAGTATGAGAATCATGATGTTGCGATGTCTACAGTTTTGGATGCTATCAAGAATAATGTACATCTTGACTTTGTTAAGGGTGAACGTGTTATTGCGTTTATTTCAGAAATCGTTAAGCTTAACGAAATTGAGCCTTACCCTACAATGAAAGAGTTGTGGGATAAAGTATCATCAGAGATGCCTGAGGGAACGGACCCTCTTGTTATTTCAAACCTTGTCAATGCTGAACTTAACAGAGAATATTATACCCGTGAAACTGACCGTGAGAGATTCAGCTCTAGACATATTATAGAGTTTAACCCTGAGACCATGACTTACGAGGCTAAGGAAGGTTACACGGAAGAAGCTCTACGTCGTATATGCTCTAAGTTAAAAGGCGATGATAGAAAGAACTTTATTGCGTGGTACAGAGAGAACTGGGCACATGTTCTTGCTGCGTAGTATAAGGGGTGGTTATCCACCCTGATGTGTGAAGTCTTAACTTCATACGTCAAAGGAGAATGAACAATGACAATAATAGTGGTGGTGGTGGATTCATCGGACTGATTATTGTATTCGGTATCATCATATTCATATTTGGCAAATTGTGGGGGTTGGTTCTAATGGGTGTGAAGACCAGAGCTGAGAGACGAGAAGTAAGAAACAAGAAAGTAGCAAAGCGGTTAAGTATGATGAGTGACTTCGGCATGCAGGGTGGAACTCTATATGCAAAACATAGAGATAAGGTGCAACATAGTGGTGGATATATGAGTAAGGGTAATGTATCGCACTACGTAGCAGTAAGACCGAGGAAACGTTATAATCGTAGTAAGGATGGTGCTCATGGCATTTTACGCGTTAGTGAAGAGAATACTGAGATATAAGGTCTCAGGTTATGTTGACCAGATAGCAGAATACAAAAAGTACCTGCATCAACAATGGTTAGGCTCTCTATCGGAAGAAGAGAGAACAGCGTATCTCGAGAAGAAGAAACGAAGTCATGACAATGCTATGGCAATGCTTAGTTTAATGTGTGCATTTAACATAGCACATGGCGGAGACTATTGGTAGTAGGATAAAATGAAATAGACGGTAAAACAGGTGTTATGTATGCCATCGCTTTGGATAATCATAATCTATATGATTTTGCCAGTTGATTTAATAGAAGACTCTATACTGGTAGCAGGAGTTCTTGATGATGCAGTGATTACATTTGTTTGTATACTTTGTAGCAAGCTGGCAGGAAATAAACCAGCAAAATAAGGTTGGGACCATTAGCTCAGTTGGTTAGAGCAACCGGCTCATAACCGGTCGGTCATAGGTTCGAGTCCTATATGGTCCAGTGAGGTGAGAATATGAGTGTTGAAAGAAGTAGAATTGTTAAAGGGTTTAAATGTTTCGTGGAAGGGAATCTTATAAAGGATGATTATGCGTCTCCGTATCTCTATACGTATGGTGAAGTCATTGAGACACCTAAAGAGGATGAAGACACAGTATTAGTTCTTGTAGAGGCAAGTCATAGGGAATTATCAGAGGAACTCAGGATTCCTATTGAGGATGTATATTATACAAATCAAAGTCGTGAAATGCATTATCACTAATTGGAGGAAACAAAAGTGAATATTAAGTACTTGAATGTCTGTTTAGACAAAGAGCAGTTCGTTGACAAAGTAATAGAGAAAACAATGCCTAAAGTGATATATAAAGATGAACGCGTATTACCTGATAGAAATATCAAAGCGTTATTTGTTATATCATTTGGGATGTTGATATTTAATATTACAAATATATTGTGCGGTGGTTCAGGCAGTACGTTCATCGATGTTTTCCTAACGATATTTTGGGCGTTTAAATGCTTTGAGTCATATTTACATTATAGACATAACAATAAAGCAAAGTGCAATAATATCATAGGTCATAGTTTATCCGCTGTAATTAATGAGTGTACGGCATTGGCCAAAGAGTATGTGTCATTTGATGAGATTGTAGCTGAACCACTATTCGGGAATATTGATGATGTTTGTCATTTAATATGGATAATTTACAATACAAAGATTATCGATGTTAAAGTAGAAGATGGCAAAATTATATTCTACTACGATTACAACGGTGAACTCTCACTCTATGAGTTAGATAAATTCTTTGATAAGGGTCTAACGGAGTATAATACAGTATCCGTCACCAAGGACGGGGTATTTCTTGGTATGAATAATGATGTTCTTAAGCATGCTATTAAGTCAATTGTGTTACAACAAGGCGTAGCACAAAATACAGAAAATGAAACTTAAAATATTTGAGAAACATATATCAGTGTAAAGAAGGAAAGTTATATCTTAATCTTTAGCTGATAGGAAATTGGAGGAAAAGACAATGGGATGGAATCCACAATTTAACTTCAAGCTTAGAGATGACGAGATTACTTTCGGTAACCTTATCGTGGATAAGAGATGTGTTGACTTGTTATCGAAAGCATTAATAAAGATTAAGAGTGGGGAGAATGTAGACATTTCCGTAATAAAGAATATACTCGATGTCGGGTGCTATACTGATGTTGAGTTCGAGAAGATACATACTGAGTTTGAAGAGGTTAAGAAGGATATAGCTTATTTCAAGCAGTTATGTTCAGCTAACCTTATATCAGGAATTTCTAACTGGGCTAAGCGTATGGATACAAACATTGGGTACATTGTTGGTTCGAATACATGGGTAGAAAAATATAAAGAGTTAAAACTGTGTGCCTGTGAAATGTACATAAGGCTTATTGGTAAGGGATTCGAATTTCCACCGGAACAGGCTAAGGTATATCGTGAGCGGTATGGTGAGATTATGAACACCACCGATTCAAAAGAGCGTTTGGCTGGAGTACTACGTAAACAATATTATGAGGATAGAGATAATGGAGTTCCTAATGCAGAGGAAATTTATATTCAGGCACAGCTTGATAATGGTCTTATAACACCAGAGCAGGCTGAGAAACACAGTCGTTTATTTGGTGCAGTTGCCAAGGCGAATGTTGAGGCTGATGTGTCTAAGCCTGATGAGATTCAGAAAGATCAACCTGCTGAAGAAGTTGGAGTTTATGTAAAGGATACAACAAGGGAAGAGATTACACTAACCGCACACATGTTAGCTGACAAGGTAAACGAAATGTTGTTACTGTCAGATAAACTTGAGCAAGCAGTTTGCTATACCGAGTTGTTTGAACTTGTTGCTTCTGTATGTCATGATATCAATATTGACATTACTAAGGCGAGTGAAGTTGTTTCTGCATTTTACGATAAGTCAAAGGGTGTAACTGCTGGGGAAGTAATAGATGCCGTTAGTGCATTGTTTGAAACAATCTGGTTACAGATGAACGCTACAATGTTTGATAGCGTGGAAAAGACTGTTGATAAGGAGTATTGGGACAACATTGTTAAAGGTAAGAAGTCTTATAATGAGTGTGGTGATAACAGTACCCACGTGACTGCAGATTCTCTTAAAGGTAAGATGGAAGAGATTAAAGAGATATCTGACGTAGTTAAACGTGTACGTTCATGCGTATCATTACTACAAGGACTTAAACCTGAGTTTGACCAGCGAGGCATTAAATGGCCGGAACTTGCAGATAAAACAATTGCAGGGTTCTCCGACAGCAGTATGAGCTTCGGACAGGTAATTTCAAATGTTCAGGCTATAGTGGATGATTTAACATCCGAGGAAAATGCACCTATTGTTGACGATGGTAAATTCTATGTTGATAAGAAGTGGTGGGATTACCTTAGTAATCCTTTAAAGTAGAATAAGAATGCTGTGTGGGGTAGAACTCACACAGCAATAATAAGAATGCGGGGAATTGAGAATGGTTGAAGAAAAGATTGATAAGAAGGATAAAGCACCTATTCTTGAGATGATTATTCTTAGTCTCATAATAATTATACCGGTGGCATTTAGTGGTTATGGTAAGTGGCTTGAGCATAAAGCAATGAATAGGTGTTCAGAAGAAGTTCTTGGATACGTTGCTGATGTTAATGTAGAGGATTACCTTTATGCACCGTATTATGGTGGAGTTGTTACAACTAAATACAATACCTACGTTACGTATGCTTTTGATACAGGAGAAGAAACATATATCGTAATCATGAAAGCCTATTATAATAGGGTGGACTATCCTAAAGTTATGCCTTTCAAGTATAATCCAAATGACCCATCTGAGTTTTTCTGGGATGTATCCGAGTGGAATGAACACGAATCTCCTGAGTGGAGATACAGTAGAAACGTTAAGGAGTGATATTATGAGTGAGAGATATAATTGGTAGACACTCATTGATAGGTACCCTAATAAGTGGCTTGTGTTGCAGGATTGTGAGATGCGTAAAGGTGATATCGTGTCTGCAGTCCTTGTGAAGGTACTGACAAGTGCAGAAGTAGATGACTACATGGCACAAAACGTGGGAAAGGGTTATAGGTGTAGGAAAACATCAGAAGAAACATTTGGAGGTTTAGTCACAATTGAAGGTGTTGAAACTAGACTTGAGTAATATGACACGTCCAATAATCAGGAGGTATTAAATATGTTGGTGATTGGTAAAAGAATGACATGGGATGATATTGTAAAACAGTATCCAGATAAATGGGTGGCATTCAGCTCTTATAATGGATGGGGACCAGACGTTGATGACGGGATTATTGAGATAGTATTATCTGATGAGGAATACCCTAAGTATCGAGTAGCACACATAGATGATGGTTGGTTCTATAAGCGTACAACAGATAATGTAGATTTTGGAGGTTCTATATCAGGTGAAGACGGTGGTTATACAGTTATCTAATAATACGAAACCTATATTTAAGACTAAGATTAGTAAGGTTGAATTAACATGCTTATATGATACTGGAGCAGATATAAGTGAGGAGTGAATAAGTAAAGTATGTCTAAGCAAATGATTTATATGAACTTAGGAATAGTGCTATGTACAATAGTTGCATTCCTATACTTCACAGCTAAGGCTAAGGCTAAGGAAAATAAAGAGTTTGCGTTAAAACAGAAAAGGAAGTTACACAACAGATTTTCGGTGTATTACAATAATGTTATTATTCGTGGTCCTTTTAGACGAATAGTAGAAATGTATGCATCGTTATCTTGTTATGATTCGGATACAGTTAAGGAAGAATCTGTAAAACTGTTTGAACGTAATATCTCTATTGTAATCCTATTACCTATAGTCGCCTTTATAATTATGAAGGACGCACTGGTAGCAATCCTAATGGGATTTATGGGATATGTTTATTACCAGTCTGTTGTTGAGAAAGAGAATGACAAGATATATGTTAAGTTGATGGAAGAGTGCTCTATGACAATATCCAGTGTTCGTGAGAAATATCTGGAGACAGACAATATTCCATTAGCAATCCTTTATGCAGAGAAGAGTAAATATCTTGAGGCTCCTATGCATAACATATATCGAATACTGACAGATACAGATGGCGCTGAGAGGTTGGATAAGTTTCAACATTCGTATCCGGTCGCCATTATAAAAACATTTGCAAATACATGTTATATTGTTAATGAGAATGGTGCTGTTAAACATGCTAATGGTGCTGACTCGTTCTCAGAGGATATGACTACTCTTAGACAGGAGTGTGACTCTGAGATAAGAAGATTAACGAAACAGAAGATTGCGTTTAATTCATTGCAGATGTTGTCATTAGCAGGGCTTATTATTATGCCTGCATTCGAGTGGTATTTACTTACGCAGATTCCCGGGACCGCATCTTTATTGAAGGGGTTCTATGGTTTGGCTATACACGTTGCGGTTATACTTACCACAATGTACTCGTACCATTACATATCAACTGCGTGTCGTCCTAGTGTCGTAAATCAGATTGATAAGACAAGTTGGATTGACAACCTGAGTAAGAACAAGAAGGTACGAGAATTCGTAGAAGCTATACGTCCTAAGAAATATAGGACTGTAACAAAGCTTCAATCAATGTTGGATGATTCATTATCAGCAAAGGACGTCAGGTATATTTATACTGCAAAGCCTATATTTGCTATAGCAGGTTTCATGGCGGCTTTTGTTGTTCTATTATTTGGTACTATTACTGTGCGGGATAACTTCTACAATAATTACAATTCCCTGAGTTTTATTCCACAGACAGTTACCGAAACACAGCATAACCAGATTATTAGGATGGATAATGATTTCATGGAGCTGACTCAAGAGGAGTACGAGGCGTATGATGATGAGACTCTCGCTAATTACGTTAAAGGACGAATCACAGGTATATCAGACTCCGATGCTTCAGAACAGGTTAAGCGTTTGCGCACTAAGTACGAAAGTTACCATGCCGCACATTACTACTGGTGGTGGTGGCTTGTGTGCTACGGCGTAGCAGTTATTTGCTGGCATGCTCCAGAGATAACTCTTAAGATGCGAAAGAAGCTTGTTCAGTATGAAGCAACAAATGATGTGTCACAATTACAGACCATGATGATTGTATTGTCAGAAACCAAGATGGATGTGTACAAGGCACTATGCTGGTTAGAGAAGCAGGCTGCTGTTCATAAGGCGGCTATACGTAGGTGTCACTATTCTTATATAGCGGACCCTATTGCGGCTCTTGACAAACTTGAGAAATCAAGTCCAGTAAATGACTTTAAGCGTCTGTTGAGAAAACTCAAGAGTAGTGTTTATACCTTGAGTCTGCATGATGCGTTTTCAGATATGGCACTGGATAAGGCACAGACGTTGACTATCACTGAGATGCTACGAGGAGAGGAATTGGAACAAAGGAAGAACTCTGCTAAGTTAATTGCAGTAGCTCCTGCAGCCTTGGCTTTGATTGGTTGTTTCATTGGACCAGTTTTAATCTTAGGCGTATCTGAGATGATTGATACGTTATCAAATTTAAGTAACTTTGGTGGTTAATAAATACCATCAAAAAGGAGTAAGAATATGAATTGTGAACTAAAGGCAAGAATAACTGAAACTAATCTTGAGGTCGTTGACATCAATGGTTTCAAATTCAATCTCCATAAAATGGAGGTTGGTACCTTGAAGGATTTCAAAATCTTACTTCCAATTTTTAATGACGTTTCAGTAGGTGACTGCATTGTTACGAGTGACTGGGTTATTTCAAGACTTGGTACTTGTAATAAACCTGTGGACTTATGTGTACGTGTTAAGAACTTTGAACTTGTTCCATCTGATGGATTTGTTCCGAGTAAATATCTGAATGGGAAGATTGTGGGAATGTTCCTTAATTCGGATAAGTGCTATTTGCGTACAGTTGGACCTGACCAGAAGCCATTCTATATGGCTACTCTTAAGATTAAGGATTCGTTCAAGATTCCTTATGAGATGCTTATTGTAGCATTCGGTAATCAGGCTAAGAAACTTTCCACAGTCAAGAAGCAGTCTATTATTGAATGTGAGGTAACAATCAAACACAAACGTGATGCGGAAGGTTATGAATTCGCAGTCATTAGTTTGGAAGTAATTTCGGAGGTAAAATAAAATGAAAGAATTTTTCGAAGAACTCAGTTATATGTGCTCAAGCTCTAACACTAAGTCTAGAGGCTTGTATATCTTTATCGCTGCATCAATGGCATTGATGCTTATCGGTGCAATCGCTATGGTCATCATGCTTATTGTAAATGTCGTTAAGTTCGGAGCTTTCAGTCCTATCTGGGCAATCCTGTTGATTGCAGACTTAGCGGCTTTGATTGGCGTATTCATTTGGCTTAAGAAGGCATAACATTTGATATTAGCAGCAACCCACATGGCTGTTAATATAGAGTAAGTATAAGTGCATTAAAGTCATCCTTAAGTATAAGTGTATTAAAGTATCCGCTACGATGTAGGCTAGGAAAATATAATTTAAGGAGGACATAAAACTATGTCAGAAGATGTATCCGCAACAATGCGTGTCGGTATTACCGTTATTTTGGTTGCCGCACTTGTTGCAACCGTATTAAACCTTATGGTTATGAGTAACTCGTTGTTACGTGGTGGTCAGACTACTTTGCAGTCAGGTATTGACTCTGTGTCAACACAGGAGTTTGCTACATATGATAACACTAAAGTTTCTGGTACACAGGTGGCTACGGCGTTGTCTATGTTCCAGGGACGTGATGTTGCTATTGTCATTCAGACTAAGGCATTCGCATCAATTGATGCTGCTCATGCTACCAAAGCCATCAACTATGGTGCTATCCTGACATCTAACGGACAGTCAAGTGAGTCAGGTAACATGCCTGCGAAAATTACAAGTTCTGATGGTGATGGTAAAAATATTATTACATCGCAGGCTAAGACTGCATACGTTATTAAGTATACAGATGGTGCGAACGATTCAAATGCTGCTTTGTGGAGAGAATCTGGTGCGCCTAACTATACTGGTCATCTGCATAACTCTAACGGTCTTGTTGATTCTTGTTATGATACAATCGGCACAACTGAATTGGGTAATGCTGCTTACTTGTTAAGTTCTTCTCGTTTCAGCTCTGTACTGATTAAGGACCCTACTGGTTCTATCATCGGTATCTTCTTTAAGCAGTTGCAGTAAGATGAACATGATGGTTGGCTACCTCTCAAATAAGCCTAGCCCGGAATTATCCGGGTGATATGTTATATTTTAATACAGCATATCAAAAGGAGAGGTGAAGTTATAATGACTGATTTAATATATGACTATATTACCATGGGAGTGGACATGATGATATCAGGGGCTATCTTGGCGTCCGTTGTTATCCTATTACGCAGTTCTACGATATTGTCAGCGTACTCAGCACAACAACAGGCTACTACAGATAGAATTAATTATTATAAAGAATTCTCTATGTACGATTGCACTGACAAGTTGTTAAGCCCTGATGTTCTAAGTGCCATGGTTTATTATAAGTATGATTTAGATATTGTAATACAGATAGGAAGTGATATTTACACGAATGACAGGCGTACTGGTAAATATTACAAGAACGGAACACAAGTACTTACGTATGAACAGTTATCTACTGCTGTTGGTACACAGTTAAAGTTCAAGGCATATTTGATAGAAGATTTCAAAAAGTCAGGCACAGAGCCTGCTATAAGTAGTAGCGGTTATATGGGTGGCGTAATAACCGGACTAAAGTTTGTCTATACACCGTAGGAAGGAGTGATATGGATGACAGACGAAGTTAGTACATCCATGCACATCTCAATAGTTGTATGGATGACAGGAGCACTATTAGGTGTTGTTGTCGGAGTTTTGATTATGTCTCTAAGTATTCTTAGGGATTACACAGATAAGTATAGCGATGCAATAGTAAACTCAGCTAATGCTGGAATTGTAGATGCAGTTAAAGAGGAAGCACAGCCAGGTGCTATTGTGTACGCAAGAATAGAGGATTCTATAAACTCTATAGATGTTGTGAGAATAGAGGGTGTTGGTTATATCTATAAGTACAATGACCCTAATTGTCAGAACATTATGAATTTAATGACTACGTATAAAAATAAGAAGTACAAGATAGCTGTAACGAATGGCGAACTTGTAAGCACACTAAAAACTGTTATATTAACGGAGGTTCCTTAATGAAAGCACATACTGGATTCATTGAACTCGTTATCATGATGGCTATGATGGTTGCGTGTGTGCCTTTACTGTGTACGTTAGTAATAACATGCAATAGAACCAAGATGAATTACCTTGAGGATAAGACTATTTACAAGATGTCAGATTCTATAGAATGGGATACATCAGTAGTAAATGGTAAGACTGTACTCGTGCCGTCAACATTGGCACCTATTGGTATTGATTATGGCGGAGCTCAGATTATAGCTTTAGTGAATGATGATTATTGTCCTGATGATGGAAAAATCGTTCGCTACAATTATGATGCTGACTCCGTCAATTCGCCGTTTAATGACACCACAGATGCTAAGTTAGAGATAACTGACGGGTGGAAAGCACAGTACAGTATCTATTGGGGAAATCAACTTGGTAATAATGGTTATGTGTCGAGTCTATATAGCCCGCATGTTAACGCTATTACAGGTGAGGCAGACGAACTTTGTATAGTTTGGAACACAGCAAATAAATGCTGGATGATAGCAAAGAAAGATGTAAATAAAATTATAAACATTTATGAGTGAGGTAGCGTATGAGACAATCAATAGTAAGTAATGTAATCGCTATTATCATACTGTTCGTCAGTCTTATTGTACTGCCGTCCTATTTCATCGGAATTATTAACTGGAGAACTGATATGAATATATGTCAGACTGCAGCTCGTAATTTCGTTGATATGGTGATTGATAATGGACAGATTACAGAAAAATCAATTACGGATTTAAACCTTTCAGTTGCAAGTTGTAGTGGTGACTTTACGTATGAGTATTACAGGGAGGAGAAGGTAGTTAACCCTGATCCTGATAACCCGGGCAAATATCTCATAACCTATGCACACGTAGAGGTTGATGAGAATACAGAATGGAGAACAGGTGACATTTGTACTATCGTTATAAAACAGCAAAGCACTAACCTGTTCCAGAGATTAGCTAATGCATTGATGAGTGCATCATACAACAACATTGAAATTAGACTTTCGGGGATGGTGAGATAATATGAGATGGATGTTATTAGCAGCGCCTCTTACCATACTGATTGATTGTATTGCCTTCATTAACTTTTATTCATGGCAACAGCAGTCTGTATATGAGTTTCAACAGAGGCAACTTGACTTGCAGGTAAACTACGCAATTGATGCAGCAGCACAGGAAATGCTTAGTGACGGTACACACATCGATACAGACTATATAGATTGGGGTTCTATGACAGTCGAACCTGAGATAGCATTAAGTACTTATGAAGCTGTATTGTTACGTAACCTTGGTTGGAGCGATTATGAGGGGAATAGAGAAGATTTAGTTGAGTCTTCTATGCCATTCTTCTTAGTTGCTGGGTATGATGGATATTACATGTATTGTAGGCAGAAGGATATTCTTGACTACAAGTTGAATGACGGTACAGTTGTTAAAGAGGAAGTGTATGATTTCCATTGGACACCCAAACTCCCATATAGTAAGACTGAGGGCAATAAAGTGTATTTCTATTACTTAGGCTCAGATGAGTATGGTACTTGTGATTTAAGTGATAGATTATCAGCACTTACAAGTGTGAAGCGTGATAATAAGCTTAATACTGGTATGGGACCTGCAAGTGTTAATGGTGCAAAAGCAACAATCGCTGAGACTCTTACGAATGCAATTAACTCTGCTCTATTTATTGGTTTGGAAGGTAAAACAGATGCTTGTTATTATTTACCTGCTACTATGTCTGAATGGTCAAACTCCAAGCCAGTTGAATCTCCATCGGTAATAGTTTATATGTCACGGTCTGATGGTTCAGTACTTTATGACACTGTAACATTTGGTATTGGTGGTGCAAAGATTGATAATGTTAACTTCGTAATCTGTTATAAGGTTGATGGACAGAAGAGATATGCATGGGCTAGTGATAGAGAGCGGATAATTGCTAACTATGGTGGAGGAAGCAACTTTATAATCGAAGTATTTACATCTCCTGAGAAAGCTGCAGAGAATGGATACTATTTCGATTACAATTATTACCATAAGGAGTGATAAGATGAAACATACTAAATATGTAAAAAGATTTTTAAGTATCCTGTTGTGTTTAAGTATGTTGTTTGGGAGTGCAATAAATGTTTATGCAGATGGTCCTTCCGTGCCTAGTACAGATAACAGTACGACAAATGGACCGAGTAGTTCGGGTAATGGAGGTTTTCATAGTGTCACTGATGGTGTATCTAAAGCAGGGCCGATGATATTCTTATCAATAAGAAATATAGATACAGGTTCTACAGATGAAGATACACGAAGAAATAAAGTAATAAGTCAGGTATATGCAGATTGTGCTAGTGGTAGTGGAGTCTACAGTGGTTCTAGTTACGGTACGTATATGTTTGCTATATCGTCAAGTAATAGTAATCCTGACCCAAAAATAATTCAGATAAAAGATGGTAAGAAAATAACCGATGTACCGCCGATATTACAAAGCTACGTGATGTCGTTGTTCAATGGCAAGTTTGATTCTGATTTTGCGACATGGGAAAATTTGGTAGAAGTGCTTAATGCTTTGGATGGTGTATCTGGGAACAATCTCAAAGACTTCTACGATTGTAAGACAAATATTTGCCCAGCATTGGAATGGACAGTAGGTATATATGAGTCACATAACGCAGACTCGACTCATTTTACATATAGGCCGTCTGACTTGGCTACGACGTTTTCAGCATGGTCAAATGCATACAGTAATTTTACTGATTTTGCTAATGCTATAGGAGGACCTAGTTGTGCTAGGCATAAGGATTCTGATTCAGGGTTACATGTTCACTGTCGAATATGGTTAGGCTCGCATCCAGGTCATTCTGTGCAGAAGACATGGGCAGATGCTACGAAATGGGCAGCAACGAACTATATAGCAAATAGTGATGGAAATAAGTATTATTCAAGGGGTTATTGGTCACCATATAATGGACAGGTACCGACAGTAAAGGATAGTGAGTATTTCTTCTGTACAAAAAGTAGTCCAAATGGTGCCTTGTCAAACGTATTGTCTGGAGCAGACCAGACTGCAGGATATGAGTTATACATATTTGCAAGTGATGAAACTAAGGCTAGAATAGAGGCTTTAGCGAATAGTAACTCAACAAAGACATTCATGATAGAAATAACTACAACAGACGGAAATAGTTCTGCTAATAGTCCAGATGTAAAAAGGAAAGGGTGGTTTAAACAATTAGGGATCGGTCCGTATCATGATCCTTCATTTAAGAATTTTAGCAGACCATTTAATGTAGATACAAGTGTAGGAACAGAGTATAACAGTAAATCCTCAACAACTATAACCCTTACAGCAAAGGATTTCAATAATTTACTTAAGCAGTCTTGGTATGTGAATTTTGAATTCTTAGTTAAAGGATATAAGGGAGCATCATCATTAAGCCAGGCATGTAAGTTTGAGGTTAAGATAACAGATGATACTGGAAAGACATATGATGCTCATCCAGATAAGTTAAGTGGTATGCAAGGTTACTATGATGGATCTTGGGACCCTGTAACATCTACTAACTATTGTGACTGGTATGATACTGTTAATACTCATGAGGATTGGACATTCAGCACATCATCAAACGTTAATGTCTACGCTGAGATTGTGGCTAACTGTGTTGGTAGTAAGAGTGGTACTTATGATAATCTTGCAGCTGACTGGAATGTGGCGCAGGGTATACCAAGTACGGAAAATCTATCAGTAGCTGCCGGTGGACGAGCATTCAGCTTAGACCTTGCAGGAAAGATCCATACACTTGGGGCTCCGATAGGTGCAGGAAGTTCACATGCAATGTCTAATGCTGATGGACTTAAGAACTCTGCTAACCCTGCAGCTCCTATTACAAGAACAATAACATTCAATGTTAAATTGACGGATATCTGGGGTGAGAATAATCCAAGGTGTAGTTTAAACTGCTCTGGGCACACATTATTTACAAAGTCACAATCTGTGAGTCCAGCAAAGCCTTCAGATGTTAGTGAGGGTTCAGGAACAAAGCCTCCTGTTACTTGGACTTGTGCTACCTGTGGTGCAACTGGTCAGTATACTTATACACCAGGTAAAGATGCTGTTCCTGCATCAGGAACACCAGGAAAACCTGGTTATAAAGGACCAGAAAAAGCTACTAAGGGTAGCTGGTCAGGTGGACATACATGTTCTTGGAGTGTTACGTTTGATTGTAGTAGTGGTACGTATGGCGGGTCTAATGGTGGTGTCACAGAAAATAAACAATCACCTAGTGCGAACGGTTCAAAGCAGTATTGGACAAGTGGAACGGGAAGTGTAACATGTGGAACAAAGACATGGACATATAATTCATATAGTGGTCCTGGTGAGTTATGCTTAGGGTATACTACTGGGTATGGATGTTCACCTTCAAATGAAACTAACTGTGTGCATCACGGTACTGCTACGTATACTTTCTACTTAGTGGAAACTGTTGATATGTATGCTTATCGAGAGCTTACTGCAGCAAAGGTATACGGCCTGGAAAAAGCTGAAATAACCTCTGTTAATACAGACTTGATAAGTTCTAATGTTGTTGGCCGGAGTTCATCGAATACTAACCTTGTTGCAAAGGTGTGGAGAGCAAATGGGGAATATGATGGTAAAAATGGTAGAGTATGGTTTACACAATTTGCTAATCCAGGGTATTGTGATTGGACAAGTACGTCAGTTACGAATACTGCCGGAACTACAAGTTATTGGCTTGGGGATTGTACTGTTACGTTGACTGCGTATGCTAATTCTAAAATTGCAGATTACGGTAATGATGGGAAAGTTGATGCGTTAGCAAGTTCTGTTAATAGTGATCAGGGACAGAAGTATAAACATTGGACAACCAGTAACACTTATGGTTCTACAACTTATCAGTCACAGATTGGTGATACATTAACTGCAGAACAAAAGCTTGCAGAAGCTTGTCAAATTGTTAATGCTTGGCAGTATGCAAATAAGAGTAGTGAATATACAGTAAATATCATATCAGACGCTGTTTGTATCAATGTAGCTGGTGCGGGAAGTCAGAATGTTTTGGCTGAATCTTATGCTGTTGACAATGGAATATCTATGTTCAACTACGGTTTTATAGATAATGCTGAGACATACTACAGGAATCATGCAACTAAGTATGGGTCTGCAGACGAGCTATCTGGATACTTTAAGAGTAAAACATTTTGGGATAGTTATGATAGCTTCAGTAGTTTAGATAATGCTAATACAATGATTGTTGGATATAATGGAGTTCCATCGTCTAATCCTGATGATAAGTATGATGTGATAGGCAGGAGGTACGGAAGTTTTGACAAAACTATTATTGGTTCACTTGGAAAGTCGTCGTTGGGAGGTTATACTTCTAATGGGGAACGCTGGGGAATAAATAGTATTTCGACTGGAACGAATGGCTGTTATACACGATTGGTTGGAACATCAGAAGTTAAAGCAGGAATAACAGAAGCGTCTACGAACACAAGTGGAACTAGCAATAAAACTACTTTCTCAGGATACTATACAAAGTTTAGTTATCCTAATATGGGAAATTATACAGTAGAGCATAAGCTTAATGGAAGTGTTGTTGGTTCTGGTGTGAATGTTACGAATAGTGGACCGGATAATTTAAAGAGTTATACAAATGATGATGGTAGTACAATCGATTATCAAAATGCACTAGTAATCAGTAACATACCTATGAAATATACAGCAGAGAATGGCAAGTACACTTCACCAATTAAGGTTAAAGCTACATACGTTAAGTTTATTGACTTGAGCACAAAGTCAAGATGTAGTACGTGTTCAGATGGGCCATCAATAGATGATAGGACTAATTTAACATTCAAGGCTAAGTTTACTAATGACTTACCTAGTGATACACTAAACGATGTGGTAATTCATGACCCTGTGTCTGTTGAATACTGGCAGGTAATTGGTAACGGGTATGGTGACTACGATGGTAATGGTCCGGCTGTAGATGAGACTGGAGAAGATTTCAGAACAATAACGAGTGGTATACCAGAGACTGTCAAGGATAACTATGTGGTTATTGGCAACACATTCCATTTGTGGGTTACAGATTTTGGTGACTTGATGGATACTGCTGGCGGCTCGTACTCTAATACAGCATCGTTCAACCGTGGGGTTGGATGTACACTGGAAGGCGCGAATGTTAACACCGGTGTTGTGAACACTAAGGCTAAAGGTTACACGGATGATATGAACACAGGCAGGTGGGTTAAAGAGCGTGCAGTAATGTTTGAGTTTCCAGTAGGATGTTATTTGTCTGATGGGTCTTACGTTGCTATTCCAGCCTATACTTGGATTGATTTGAGTAAGTTAAGGTGCAACACTGCAAATGGTTATGGTACCTTGTCAGAGGCTTTTCATGGTGCTCCACCTGCATTGAATTCCACAAGTTCACCAACATGGGATTTGCAATTTAAGTATGGTCTTGACTATGAGTTTGTACTTCTTACTTCAGCTTATGAGAATGTTGCGGCTGGAGTTAATTTCCGTACGCGTGCAATTAATGAGGGAGATACAATAGACTGTAGTATGATGTTGCCAAACAACGAAATACGTGAGGGTAATTATCAGGCAGATAGTGCTGTATACAAACGGAACACACTTGCTGTTGTAGGAAGAATAGGAAACCTAGCACTTGAAGATGTTGGTGATTTCAGATTTTCTAATCTGTTTAAGAAAGCAGAAGATACTTGGTTAATCAACGGTGTCGTTCATAGGGTTAACCCAAGCTACCCAGTAAAAATACTTACAACTGAGAATGATATTATAGGAAACAAGAGACTTAATACTGGAGTTCTTAGCAGTAGGTCTCATGCTACGTTATCTGTTACGAACTATATCTATGGTTCAACATCAGGGTTGGGTAAGGCAGGTTATTGGGATACTCTACCGCTGACAGCAGAAGATAATAATGTAAAAGAGTTAAGTGCAGAACAAATGCGTATGGGATATTCAGCTTACTTCGATATTGAGACTATTGGTAATTATTATGGAATAAATGATAGTGATGGTTATACGTCTGCGGCTGATGAATCCTTAGAGGATGAGCGTACACAGGTAATGACCGTTATTCCTCATTATTATCTATACGATTACGAAGACGGTAAGTTCTATGCAGTTGATCTGTATTCTGGTTCTGCAGGAGCATACACTAAGTACTACACGAGTACAGGAACAGCTAAAGTAGTCAAGACAGTTGAGAGTAGTCTTTACATTGATCTACCTAATGAAGCTGAAAGACGAAATGTAACGACTATTGAGAAGAACTATACGGCTAATGTTTTAAATGCTTTAGGATTTTCAAAAGCGGCATACCTGAAGTCTGATTACATTGGAACTGCTATGGGTATCATACTTGATGCAAATGACTTAGATTATATAGGGTCTGCTTATCTTTATAGTGACCTTAATGTCGGTGGTTATAACAGTGGTTCTGGAAATCAGCTTGGGAATGAGGACATGTTCTCAGGGTGGTATAATAACATGAGTGAGACAAGTGCGCTTGATTTTATGCGTCAGTCTCAGAGATGGTACTTTACATTAGCAGTGCCTAGTTCAACTATAGCAACGTATCCAGAAGCTGATGTAAATAACCAGACAGACATTGTAGCTAGTCATGAGAAGTTGAAGAGTCAGCACCCTAATTCAGTAATTGTAGCTTTCGCTGAAATTACAGTACATGGAACTGTTTATGAGTTAAAGTATAATGCAAAGACTATAAACGGAAGTGACATAGGGATAACCCTGTTCGGAAATGATAACAAGCCGGACAACTGGCAGGCCGGATGGCACAATACTATTTCACTAAGTGGTAGTGGATTGGATGTTTACAATTCAAGAGGAGATAGTGTTATTGGACACATAGAACAAGAGTGGGCTCCACTAGTAGTATATGATGCTTATGACACGAGTAATAAAGACCTTGACACTTATGGTACACATTAATACATTTAGTACACTTGTGGGAGAGTTTTCTCCCACAAGTGAGTGTACTGTAAAATAAAATTCTGAATAGCTATTAAACGCTATGACATATATAAATGAAAGAAAAGGTTATAGAGCATTTTCTTTAAACAAGCATAAGGAGGACAAGATATGTTGGATAACAAATGGAAACAGGTTGAAGGATTCTCTAATATGGGAGATGATGACGAGAATATCTTCGCAAAGAAAGTTGATGGAGTTACAAGTATTGCATTCGCGGCTTACGGCGGTCTCAAGATTATTGAGGTTACAAACATTGATGATTTTGGTAAGTTCGAGAATACAGGTGTAGACTTCTCAGTTGTAATCTCTGAGTGTGGAGATGATTGGGAGATTGCAGTTCCTGTAATTATTGGTGGAGTTCCGGTTATCATTGCGTCCGATGACAATAGCATGGTAACGGTAATCCCTATGGAAGAGAATGAGGTTATTACAGTGGTGACTCCTGATGTTGTATCTTCTGAGGAGTATGACGCAGATGAATGTGATGACCTCGAAGAGGACTTGTTAAGATTATTCCATTTAGTGTAAAGGAGTGACTGTCATGCTTAATTATGACGAGAATAAAAATATTCTGTATGCTTACAGAAATGAGCTGGCACGGCCTAAGTTAATCCCGGACAGAAAAGCAAGTGTAGTATACGATTCTTTTAAACGGTATATTAACGAGCGTGCAGTCGATGATGTTATGGAAGTGTTTATGCCGGCACTTATAAATGCTATTAAGTGTAATCCGGATATGTTAAGAACGGAGCCTGGAAGAATTGTTGCTAAGCAAGTAGACCCTGGAAAGTTTAATGACCTAACACATCACCTAACAGTAAAGTTTGATATTCCGGGTTTCAATCCTGATAACGCACAGGATGTTACAATTGTTAAACTTCCGCACGTAGATGAGAATGGTATCATTGAGTATGAAGGACAGCAGTTTGCTTTTATTCATATGCTTGAACAGGAACCTACAGTTTCATATGAGGCAAATGATAATACATCGAAAGCTGCTTGTCTTAAGATTAAGAATGGTACTCGTTCTATCTGGATTGATGATAACGCAAATATGTTGAAATTCAGGATGTCAGATAGAACAGGAAAGTCATCAAAGACGAAGTACACCCTTATCGACCTTATCGTGGCTATGGCTAAGAATGAGGGTTACGAACCTGAGGAGTTGTTCAATGAGTTTGCAAACTTCTTTATTATAAATATGTTCAAGGACATGGATGATAAAGAGCAGCGTTTAGCAGGTATCGTGAGTAACACAGCCAGTGTAAATGGTGTAGATTATAAGAAGCAGTTGGTTCCTCGCTTAACGCTTACTCGTATCAAAGAGAATGGTGAGGGTGATGACTCTTATGATAACACAGAGATAAGAGAAGACCTTAACGAGTTATTATCTCTGGACAGAGCAGTTGGTGAAATACTTGCTAAGGATGTTTACTCTGAATTGACAGAGGGGCGTATATTGGCGAGAACAGGTGAAGTTGTTGATAGTAATATGATTCAGATATTCAACTCTGAGGGAGTGTACAAACTTTACGTTAAACACATTCCTAATATTGAGGGTTACTACTTATCAGAGTCTGTTATCATAAACTACGCACCGCAGGGTTTACGTATTACAGAAGATTTGAGAGAGCATTTCCCAGAAGAGAAAGGTATGTATACATCTCACTTCTATGATAGAATGGCATTACCTATTATCTATGAAGAGGGTGAGCAGTTAACAAGTGATATGCTTAATGTTATCGTTGCTTTCGGGTATGAATCTATCAAAGTAAGTGACAAGAGAACTGGTGGAAAGGTAAAGACCTTAAACTTCTATGAGGAGATACTTTCTAACAGACAGTTCCCCGGAAAGGATATCGGTAAGACTGTTGGTAAGTGGTACTACTTAAACAAAGACAAACAGTTCATTACGTCGGATGGAGCGTATACAACATATGACTTTATGGCGTTGCAATCTTTCTGTGTTAAACTGTTTGAAGGTAAATGGATTGATAGAATTGTAAATGCAGATGCTGGATTTAGAAAGGTTTTAATTCCTATTGAGGAACAGTACCACCGTGCATTCTGCTTTGCAGTCAGAGAAGGCTTTAAGCAGATGAACAGAAAGTTCAAGGAAATCTATAGAAAGAATAAGCAGTATTTCCTGAACAGAGATTTGATTGATAATGAGTTTTATCCGTTTACTAAGAACTTCTGGAGATACCTACGAGACGAGGCTAAGTGCTTAGTTCGTCTGCAGGGAGATAACTTACATAACCCGGTTGCATATCAATCTGCGTGCACGAAGGTAAATGTGTATACTTCAAGTAAACACTCTATTGCAGATTCTCAGCGTGAGATTGCCATTGGTTCTTATGCTAAGATTGATGCATATGAGATACCACAGTCACAGAAGATGGGTACAGTATACAACTCATGTTGTGACTCAGTTATTGACCTTGATGGGCACATGTCAACATTGTATTACCGGCTGAAACCGTTAGGTACCAAGTCTAAGATAATGACTGACGAGATTGTTAGCCTGACAAGTAGAGATGAGGAACAGTATGTAATTGCTGATATTTGCTCACTGGAATTTGATGAGAATAATATCGTGCATGATAACACCAAGATTGTGCAGTGTCGCGTACCTACTCGTAATTCCGTTGAGAAGTCTACATTTGCGTATAGACCTATCAGCCAGGTTGACTTCGTAAATATTAACGCCGTGCAGTCTTTAAGCTGGGCGTCTGCTACTATACCGTTTATGAGTAGTAACGATGCGGCTCGAGCTATCTTCGCTGTGGCGCAGGAGAAACAGGCAAAGGGCTTATGTGAATCGGAAGAGCCTGATGTAATAACAAGTGCTTATGAACAGTTTGCTTGGCTTAATGATAAGTTTGGTATTATTGCGAAAGAAGATGGCGAGGTTGTAACATGTGAGTATCTGTGGCGTGATGAGAAATATCATCTTGCTGTACGCTATAATTCACAGAGTGCATCTGATGGAACAATCTATCAGTTTGATGAATACTTTGATAGTGGTTACTCAGTAACTAAGATGAAGGTACTTGTTAAAGCTGGCGATAAGTTCAAGAAAGGTCAGATGCTCGTATCGTCCAACTTTATTTCAGAGAACGGAATTCTTACACTTGGTTGTAATGCTTTGGTAGGATATATCTGTGATGGCTATAATTATGAGGACGGTGCACACATATCAACATCAATGTGTGACAGACTTACATCTTACAGAATTAACAAAGAGGACTTCACTGGTAATCCTAATTCTACAAGGTCTTACAGAGTTAGTAAGGTAAAAGATGGAAGATGGATTTCACCTGAACTCGGAAGTACTATACGTGTCTCCTATTCAGATAAGAAGTTTATGGAGAGTAAGAAGCGTGACGTTGAGGTAAGTAAGGCTTATGGCTTTATTGAGGGATTTGAGCCTATACGTGCTGAGCATAAGACTGGTAACTATGGAATGACAGTTAAGGCTGTATCAGTTGACCCGTTCAGCCGTGGTGATAAGAACTCTAACAGACATGGTAATAAGGGTGTATTGAGTGTGGTTGAGCCAGCGGCTAATATGCCTAGACTTATGAATGGTATGCCTTTGGACATTTGTCTTAATCCGCTTGGTGTAGGTTCCCGTATGAATATCGGTCAGGTAAAAGAGTCACATACTGGATTGTTCTCACATGTGTGTAGATTTAAGTTATCAACTGATGCATACAATTCTATCAGTGAGGAAGAGATATCTATGCTTATGTCTCTCACGGTAGACCTTATGAACTCCACAGGCGACCCTTCTGCAGTATTTGCTCGTCACAGTGAATTACTATCGCCTAAGCACATGATTAATGTTGAGGACTTCAAACAGCATTTGATTGAGGTTATTGACAAGATAAGAATATATGCAGGTTGCTTTAATGAGAGAGGAACAACAAAGTTGATACTGCCGACAAATGATGGTAAGTTTACAGAGACTGAAGTTTTACTTTCTTATCTGCATGTGTTCAAACTTATTCAGGAGTCTCACAAGAAGATTCACGCACGTGGTGGACAGAACATGTGGGAACCTTACGGAGATGTTACAGATGCTCCTACACATGGTTCATCAAATGGTGGTGGACAGAGATTTGGTACTATGGAGATTGATGCACTATGTGCTTACGGTGTAGCAGCTTATGTGCATGAAGTAACGAATGAGCGATGCGATAATGCTATTGCCAGAGATAACTTCAACATTGATACATACTTCCCGCCGGCTCTAAGAAAGCAATACCATATTGAGTCGAAAGGACAGAGAAGAGCAGTAACACAGTTCTTGTATTCTATGTTGGCTTTGGGTGTTATGTGCGAGCCTAACGATGATGAATTCTTGCCATTGGATAAGGATAACGGAAAGCAGTTAGCACATTGGAAACCTAGTGTCATTCAACAGGCTAGTCTCAACTTAAAGAGGACGCCTAAGGTGGAAGAGCAGCCTGAGCCTGATGATATGCCTGAAACAACTGAGATACAGAATGCTAAGGATTTAATTCTTGGCAAGTTTTAAATAAGTATGCGTTGGGTAGTCTTATTGACTACCCAACAAGTTAAGGAGGCACAAAATGATTGTGATTGAAAATAAAGACACTTAAGTAACCTATACTGTCATAAGTGTCTTGGAAAGGTAGAATTATGACAGGTGCACAACATAAAGTAGTAGGAATAGGTTTTGGTATTGCTGGTGCATATGTGGTTAGTAAAGGTATGGGTGACCCTTATGGGTTACTAGTTTTGCCTGCAGCAACAGTAGGATGTATGTTACCGGATATCGACCATGATATGACAAAGATTGGGCGTAAGAGAAAAGTCGTTACGAACTTGGCAACTAACACAATAAACTTACTGATATTAGCAGGCGTTGCTGGTGCGGCTATATTGACACTAGTAACAATGCTTGGATTTAAGGATTACGGATTTAGTCCGATTGAGTTAGGTGCTGTCGCGATTGGATTCCTAATAGTGGCTTTCCTTAAGAAGTTCGTTACGAGTAGTAAAACATTCAAGTGGGCAACAAGGCATAGAGGTCTTATGCACACATTGGTAGTTCCTGCATTGTTATATTTAGCAATGGGTATATCAGACTTTCCATTATGGCATTATACAGCAATGGGATTATTGATTGGGTATTGTTCACACCTATTCGCTGATATGCTTACAATCGAAGGATGCCCAGTTCTATTTCCTATTACAAGAAATAACTTCAGGATATTAAAACTGAGGACTAAGAATAAGTCTTGTACGTACACTGCTTGGATTGTTGCTGTTCTGGCAGTAGCAGCTGGATTTCTTATAACAGGAGGAATTTTATGAGTATCGAAAATCTCATGTCAGAATGTTTTATGAATTGCACAGTGTCAAATGGTACTGTGCAATTCGGAAGAAGTTTGAGTAAAGAAGATTTGATGGCTATCTATTCACAGTTCTCTGAGGACTTGCTTAACTGCAACATCCCTCACTGGAAAGTGATTGGGTTCTATCATGGTTGGGATGATGTGCATCAGCATTCATTGTTTAGACGTAATGATATTTATGGAATGTCTTTAATTGAATTGAGTATGAAACTTGGAGATTTGATACCGGTTGAGAATGGTGGTATCAATCCTGAGAAAGGTTGTTTCTATGGTGAAGATGAAGACGTGTCTAACAATAAGGAATTCGATGAAGGGTTTGGAAGGTCTGCGTCTATGCGTGCTGGTACAAAACATGCAAATGCACTTAAGTTGCATACCAGTGAAATCGGAAGTATGATGTGTGACTATGAAGGTCCGCCTGATGCAAATCCTGTGCCTTATCTCGGTTCAGATACAGTGTGGTATACTCAGTTCTCTTACGTGGAAGATGCAGAGTACCCTACGATGCTTTTGCCGAAAGTTAAGATATGTGACCTTAAAAGAGAAGGAATGGGTGTAGCAACAACATTCATGTTTATCAAGAAAGGTACTGGACGGTTGGATTATGAAGACACGCAGTGCTTATTCGATGACAGCTATGATAACATTATGCCATGCAGAACAGTTTATGATTTGTCAAAGTATTTTACGTGTGCGTACCCTACTGGTAATACAAATGGATTACGCCTTGTATACAAGACAGAAATAAATGAGGCTGCACTAACAAAGATATTACAGGACTATGGAAAGGTTTGGTGTAGATAATGAGTGTTTCAATAAGACCAATAAATATGGCGGACAAAAAAAGAATGGCACCTAGTGAGAAACAGGTGATAAATAGTTCGCCTATGGTAAGACTTGATACAGCGCACAAATATGAACATAACGTTGTGTCTTCATCAATATTCGGTGTGGCTGACCATAGTGATGACCCGGATTGCAATGAAAAGGTGTATGAAGATAGATTCACAAGAGTAGGTTATATTGACTTAACTTGTAGAGTCCTCAATCCATTTCTGGCAGGTAGAAATGCTCCGGTGTGGAGAGCCATCCTTGGACTGGATACTAACACTATTGTTGGTATTGTTAATGGAACAATTGTATGGGATAACCAAAAAGAATCTTTAATATCCTACACAGATATCGGACCTACTGTATTCGATAGGGAAAGATACATCTTCGGTGCAGACTTATTGTTGTTCTTACTAAGCATGGCTAACCCAAAAGAGAGACTTGAAAGCATGCTCATTGAAACCTATGTAGCTCCACTACTAACAAAGGATGAATACGAGGCTTATAAAGCTAATCATTCATTCTTAGGCGAAGTTGTAGCTATGGACCCACAGGATATAATCGATGGGCGACTTGGTGCAGATGAGGGTTGGTTGTTTGGAAATTACTTTATCGACTTAGAGTCTGGTGCGTTATCAAGTCAACGTATAGATGAACTTTATGCAAGGCTTATGGAGTCAGTAGAGAACTCAGATATTACAAATATGAAACAGTTCCCTATTATCAGTTTGTTGATATCTATGGTACATGGTGATGGTGAGGAAGCACTTAAAAGTCAGATTCTTGATTATGTGTTCGTACTGCCTGAGGGTTACAGACCTACGATTGATGGACGTGTTGATGTCATCACTTCGCAGTACAATAAGTTAGCGAACGCAAATATAGAACTGCGTGATATCCTCGAGCAACAGCAGAACCCTACATGTTATGCTGTGCTCAATAAGTACAGAGAAGTTGTACAGTATATCCGTAATATCTTTATTGGTGATGAGCAGGTCATCAAGCAACAGAGACTAAAGGATTATAAATCCATCTCCGATACTATAACGGGTAAAGAAGGTCTTATGCGTGGAAGAATGCAAGGTGTCAGAATTGACTTCTCTGGACGTACTGTTATCACGTGTGACCCTGAGATGCCTATTGATACAATCGGCGTTCCACGTTCTATGTTATACAAGATTGCGGAACCTAGCGTAATAAGAAGTCTCAAGAAAGAGAATTCAAATCTGTCAAAGAAAGTTAGTCATCGTAATCTTTCAAGACTTTCCACAACAAGTAAGTCTGATGTGGATGGTTTAACATATGGTGACTTACTCGACAGATGGTTAGCTGAGAAACCGAGATATGGTATAATCGGAAGACAACCTACATTGTTCTATCTTGGTATTCAGGCGTTCAAGGTAAAGCCAGTTGATGGTGATGCTATTGTTCTTAGTCCATTGGTTGTAATGCCGTTTAATGCTGACTTTGATGGTGACCAGATGCACTTTAATATGGCACAGACAGAAGAAGCAAATGCTGAGATAAAGAAGCGTATGGCATTTACAAATAACATTCGTTATCCTAAGAATGGTGAAGTAACTGTAGTCACAAGACACGAAATTATTTATGGTTTGTGGATGTGCAGTGTTACAAAGGATAAGGAAAACGCTAGGCATGCATCTCGTGACGAAGTAATGCATATTGCAGAGTATATGGGAATGCCTCAGAATAATGGCTATGCTAAGAGTGTGTATGATGCTGTATGCAAGCAGAAGATAAATATCTATGACAAGGTTGATACAAATTATGGTACACAGTCGGCTGGCATTGCTGCTTTATCCTATGCACTGTATGGTGGTGTAAATATGCAGAACCTTGAGGAAGTTCTCGGTGGAAAAGGAATCAAGGCTAAGCAGATAACTAAGATTCTGCAGGAAGCGTGTGGCTCTAACACTAATGCTTTCTTAGCATCAATTAACAGGTTGGTTAAGCTTGGTTTCAGTGTTGCAAAGATTTGGCCGCCTAACATCTCTACCATTGTTGATAGCGGAGTGCAGGAACACGTAAAGAAGTTGATTGATGATTTCAATAAAGATGTGCTTGAAAGAGAAGAGTACGTTAATATTGGAATTGAGATTGAGTCTGAGTATTCCAATTACTTCAATAAACGTTGGAGTGAATTGCGTGATGGAAAGGATGGTGTAGTTAAGTATCTACTTGATAATCTGGGTAATGATAATGGTTATATCGCTATGATGAACTCAGGTGGTAAGGGTGATAAGAATAACATCATGCAGATATTCGGCTTAAAGGGTAGAGTACAGAAGAATGATACAACAGCATTCAACTCTATTATTGCAGGTTCTTATGCCGGACAGCTTACAGGACTTGAGCACTTTATTTCAGCTTACGGTTCTCGTAAAGGTATTGCAGATAAGGTTCTCGCTACTGCAGACCCTGGCTACCTTTCTCGTAAGTTGGAGCATGCTGGTTCTATTATATCTGTATTTAATGAGGATTGTGAGACCACTGATGGAATGGAATTTACTCTCGAGGATATTGTTCCATTTCTTGATGATTCGCAGATATCTCGTTATGGTGTCAGAGTGCCTACAACTTCACAGGAGGACGCAGAAGAGTTTCGCAATACATCTGAGTACAAGACACAGTTACTTGCTGCACGTGAGTACTTATCCAAGATTATTGTTGGACGGTGGTGTGTCGACAATGAAAGTAAGGCTTCTGAGTTTATACCTAACATTGATGCGGCACATCAATTCATTGACAGATGCTGGGGATATATTGATACTAAGACACACAGGTTCGTAAAGACTGGCAATGGAACGGTTACAATGCGTTCTCCGGTTTATTGCAAGAAACCTTGTTGTCAGAAGTGCTATGGTAGAGACATTGCTGCAGGAAAGGATTATCCTGACCTTGGAAGACCTATTGGTTTTATTGCGGCACAGGCTATCGGTGAACCTGGTACACAGCTTACGATGAAGAACTTCCAGAAGGGTGGTGTCGTTACTGACGCTAACCTTACGTCTTCATTTAAGTTGATTGAGGATTATTTCGAGTTACATGACTTCGCAGGCAGAAAGACTAAGCATGGAGTAATCACTTACGATATGATAAGTCCGGTAGATGGAACGATAAAAGAACAGTATCTTGGTAACGGTACCAAGAGAATTATTGTCGTTCCGGATAACCCTACTGACCCAGTTGTAAAAGCAAGAATGCGTTCTCTATCCAGCAAGAAGATTATTGTGCATGCACAGACCAAGCTTAAGGAACATGTGTTGGAGGGTGACTCATTCCAGAAGATTCAGGGTAACTTGAATATGAAGGAAGTATTAAGGTATCGAGGTTTTGATAAGGCAGCATCTTATTTGTCACTTATGTTGTATAACACGTTCATGACGCAGGATGTTAACTTCAAGCATTTTGAAACCATTGTATCTTCAATGTCAGTGTGTTACATGCTGGCTGATGCACAGAATGTGTACGACTATAAGTCGTTACATACTGGTGCTAGCACTAACTATAAAGCAGGGTCTATACTTACTTGGCCGGAAGCATGTTATGATATTTCAGGTCAGGCTGTATATATGAGGACTCTGTTGGGTCTTAAGACATTGCCTAAGTATAAGAATGACTTCTTCGAGAGTTTACTTATGGAGAGTATGGATTCATACATTCCTAGGGCAATCTTGATGAACCCTAACGATTCAATGACAAACCCTATTACGAGAGCAGCATTCGGATTAAACATTGGTGTTGGTTCAGATGTTATGAGGTAGGAGGATAATAAGTATGTACGAGCAGTTACTGAGAATGACTTGGCAAGACATGATGAACAGTGACTACGTTTTTAAGTCAAATATCGAGAAACATGTAATACAGATATTTGGCAGTGAATTCGAAGACGGAGATGATTCGCTTATTCTTGTATACTACAATGTATACACGAATGAGCCTATGCTCTTAATTCAAAGGTACAATCGGAAGGGTGTAGAAATACACCCTCCTGAAGTTGAAGGTTTTAGTATGACACTTGTGGAGGACACTGAGACTGATGGATGTGATTTTACAGAAGTCACGTATGTTCTGCGTAGCCTGCAGGAAGCACTACAGGGGTAGTATTGCACTTGGGCTGGTAGTAAGTATACTACTAGCCCGACCTATGCAGGTTAGAGCAGATGATACAGAAGACTTATTAAATGTTTATGGGCTCACACTTGGTGAGCCGGTTAAGTCGGACTTGGAAGAAGAGATGAATCAGATTGAGTCAGACTTACAGGAGATGCAGGCACAACAAGCAATTAACGATGAATATAACGCTATAATGCAGAGTTATATTGATAGGCGGGAAGAGGAAATGAATAGAGTATTATCCGATATTTCCGTTTATCAAAAGCAGAACGATAATATAGCTGAAAAGATAAATGACAATCTATTAACTGGAGATATAGACGAACTGTTACAGTTAGATGGTTCCTACAAATCAAATGTATCAAACATTAATGTACTATTATCATCATTAGGGGACTATCAGATTAGTTACACATACAAGTATATATCAGCAGATTTGTCAGATGTTGAACAAAGATTAGCTGATACTAAAGCTTTATATGTTGAATCATTGGACACATTTAATTTGGGTGATGTGAAAGATATTCAATGGGTGATGCCTAATGAGAGACATATAACATCGTCTTATGGGTATAGAGTTGACCCGTTAAATGCAAATGAAGTTCGGTTCCATGCAGGTACAGACTATAGAGCACCTGTTGGTACACCTATAGGGGCACTATTTAATGGAACTGTGATTTCATGTGGTTGGTCAGACAGAATAGGGTATTATGTAACAGTGCAGTGTGGAGATAATGTCAAATATCTTATTTGTCACTGTTCTGAGCTGAATGTTGAAGTTGGTCAGATTGTTAAACAGTATGATATCTTAGCGTACTCTGGAAGTACTGGAACTCGTTGTACAGGTCCGCATTTACATCTCGCTTTATACTTAAATGGCGTTACGTACGGCGTAGACGAGTTGTTCAAATAATTGAACCTTATGTAGCGTAGGCATCATATATAAATGAACAAGGCGGTATAAGCATGATTAAAACTAAAGTAATTAAAGGTAGACCCAATTATGTTTATCGTGGTGGTAACTATCTCGAACAACCTGACAAGACATTGATTAAGAGGATGGTTTATGATGAAGAGTCTAATGTCACAAATGTGTACTGTAGGAGACCTGGACACAAGTTAGAGATTTTGTGTAGTATAGTCGTTTTACTGTGTGTATACGTAAACGTTGCTTATGTTCATAAAATGGAAGTTAAGCTGTATTACAACAGCATTGCAACTTATTATGATGGTGCATTGTTTATAAACTTATCTAATGACGATAGTAATATCTTTAATGTAAGGTATGCTCTATGTTATGATGATACAGAGATTGTAAGTGACGTGCTGGAACCTGGAGATACAGTTATAAGTATTCCAGTTAAAGACATTAAGGAGTCATATACACTTAAACTACAACATAGTACTGTGCGTGGAGTACAGACTGATGAAGTAAAAATCAATGTTATAAACAGGAGTAATTAAGTATGGTAATTGAGAATATGTATGACAGGTTCTTGATAGCAAGATGGACTTATCTTATGGGTGAGCCTATTCTATCTGATATCGAGTATGATAAGTTGGAGAAACAATTTAAGCTGGAGTATCCAGACGATGTTCATTCAAATCAGACTTGGTCGTTTGATGAATGTCCAACCGAGTTACTAAAGAAATACAATCTGTCGAATCTCATATGTAATCCTACAATGGGTTACATGGCAGAGTCTATCTATTCCATAAACACTGAGGAGGAGTTTTACGAAGTATTTCACAATCTGAATGAGAGATCAAGACTATCATTTAAGATAGATGGGTGGAATACTCGTGTGTCCTACTTCAATGGAAGGATAGTACGTGTTGAGACTAGAGGAAGGTCTGGCACTAATTTGGATATCAACAATATTCATACACTATTTCCTCAGAAGATACCTATTATGGCAAGAACTGCTGTGACAGGGGAATTATCAATACCAAATAGTAAGTGGGAAGACTTCAAGATGCTTACTGGAAATAATGACCAGCGTGCATCTGTACGGTCTGCACTTGCAAGGTCTGCGGTAGATTACCTATCATTTTTATCGTTCAATATATTTATTGAAAATGGCAATGAGGTCACAGACCAGTATGAACTTCTCAAGAGTTTAGGATTCCAGTCACCTAAATATGTCTGGGTAAATAACTTTGAGGAATTAAAGAAGTATGTGTGGTACATGTCTTACATTAACCGAGCTTATGGTTATTTAACTGATGGACTGGTTATTGAGAACTCACAGTACCAATATGCAATACGACTTGGTGCATGGGAGGAGCATGCAATGCACTCTTACGTAGAAGGGTACGAAGAGAATCAAGGCATGTATGGTACATTCCTAAAAGTTAAGTGTTATCCAGTCGGTGTAGAAGGAAAAACATTCCCAAGGATATCAATCAACAATATTGCTAATATTGTGGAGAATAATCTGCAGATTGGGTACCCTATAGCATTTAATCTTAGGAGTTCAGCAAATGTAGTTCTTGATGCTACAGAGACTGCAAAGCTACAATCTCAATGGAGAGGTAGATATGAAGAGTATCGTGATAAGATAAGAAAAGAAAACTAACGCAAAGAAAGGAAATAATTATGAAAAGAAAAATATCAATTATTTTGATTTTGACAATGGTAGTGAGTATGTTGCTCACTGGATGTTCGAATCCTCTCGACAAGTTCAAGAAGGATGAGGACGAAGTATCTACAGAGATAATCGAGGAGAATACTAATGTTACATTAACCGGTACAGGCTCTTATATGGTTGGTGATATTGTGACGGTTGATGATGTTATCAGCATTGATGAGAGTGTTGCGGGTAATGTAACAAATAAGGTATTCCTTAGTGATACTGGAAGTTTGCTGGAACAACTTGATACTTCAGAAGCTGGTGAGTTCACTGTAAACGTTGTAGTAGAATTTATTGACGCCGAGGGATGGCAGAGTCAGTATACCTATGTTGTTGAGGAGCCTGAAAGTAAATTACCAGATAATGTAAAAGCAAACTTCGAAAGTGCAGATGATATTGGTGTGTACGGTGAATTATCTATAGTAAATAAGGATGGCTGGCAATATCAGGAAGATACTGTTACTTTGACAGTAGGAGATGTTGAGATTAAGCCAGGCGTGTACTATTATGATACCGCAAACTCGAGTGATATTGGGTATGCCTACATCAGGGAGTATGCATCTATGGATGAGACTAAGGATGTGTTACGGTCTGAGTTATCAACATTGTTCGGGTTGACTCTTATGTCTACGACAAGTCCTGAGAGTATTGAAGAACTTGAAAAGAGCGATATTGAAATTGACACCGAGTCAAGTGATATCTGGAATAACTTTATTGGTCCAATGGTTACAGAAGAAGAACTTGATATTCCTGGAACTACTTTGTACGGAGTCGATGGTACTACCTATAACTCAGCTGTTACAGCTGTATATCTCGATTTATCATTTATGAACGAGGAGTATCAGCATGTGCTGTATGCATATAAACAATACTTCAATATTAATGATAAGATTTATGAGATAACTTATTTTGGAGATAAGGAAGAGGAAGATTATAATATCGATGAAGAGGACATTACATTCGTTGACGTTACAGCTGATATCATAGCTGAAGGTGGCTTAAAGGAACATTTAACAAAAGTATATTCCTCAAATCCTTCGTTAGCAGAGTCAGCATATAAGAGATTAGTCACTAATTCATTGTCTAGTGTTGACATGCTGAGTGATGCTGTTATTGTTGGTACCTACGAAAAGGAAAGTAATGAGGAACGGGTTGAGGACAATACTGTCAGTGTGGATGCTGAAGCAGAGGAAGAGGAAACGGTTTCGGGTATGGTTGGTAATGTTAAACCTACTTATCAGTCAAAGCATCCTGAGTTGTACACATGGCCTGAGAGCGATACCAAGTATAGAAAGTGGATTTATGTTATTGGTGAGGGCGTAACTTATACAGGTTCTATTATTCTTCCTGACGGAACTGTCTTATCTACGGAGAATGGGGATAGCGTTGACAGTTCTAATGGCGGTGCTGTTACTGGTGGAGGAAGTGATAACGGCAACACATCATACGATAATGAAACGGTAGTATCCTTAGTATCAAACTATGGTACATATTACGTAAGTAATAGTAACATGACAAGTGTACTTATTGATACTGCTAATTCTTCTTCAAGTGTTGCAGTACTGTCTTACAATAACAATAAGTATTATATCGAGACGGCACGTGCAGCTAATATAAGTAATTACCAGCAGAACTGTATCTATTCTACGAGTACAATGAGTAATGGAAGCTTTGAGGTAGAAGCTGTTGATAGTAAAGCTGTTACAACATCTGTTGGAAGAATCGTTCCTTATACAATTTCGTACACAGACTTCAACAATAAGAAACAGACTAAAGGGTATATGGCGGTGTATAACATAAACAATGATTATCTCGTTATTTATGCAGACAATATGGATGCAGATACATCAACGATGGTAGAGTTGTTATCAGGACTCGTTTCTAAGTGAGGTGCTCTATGAACAAAAAGATTGCTATTTGTTCTTGTGTTATTTTGCTAATCGTATGTTCAGTAGTAATCATTTTATTCTTGGTAAGGGGAGATAAAACTCCCCTTACCGAAGAACCTGTTGCTACGGAAGAACCTATTATCAGTACACAAGAACCTATTAAGGAAGAAGTTTCTGATTCAACTGAACAGTATGAACAGGACAGAGAGTTAAAGTTTGATAATTATATCACTACAACAAAGGGAGCTGATTCTTATGTTACAAACCCTAATGATGCAAAGAACAACGGAAACACTAACGTTGACGTTGTAGATTCATATGACTTCTCTAATGGGTTCGTATTGCAAGACACAGCGAATATAACAGTTAACTCTTATGGATTTGATGAAGGTAAACTTTATGGTGCAACTACCAATACAGTAATCTATGTGAAGGAAGAAGATGCATTGAGTACAACTGTACAACAATTGCGAATTGATACTTTGCAGATGCTAGCCATGAATTACTACTTGGCGTGTGAACCAATGAGCATACCGCGTGATGTCGACTTGAGTATTGGTAACGGTATAACGGATTATCAAAAGTATTTTGAGAAATCCTCAGATACGGACCCTACTGTTGAAGATTGGTGTCAGTTATTATGTGACACAGTTACAGATACAGCATTTGGTAGTACGCTGTATGTTGAGGTGTATTTGCCTGCAAGTGAAAAGTATACTGCGTATGCTTTCATTTTATGTGAGCGTGATAGAATATTAAGTATATCAATCAGTGATACCACGCGTGATAATTTGTGGTCTTACTTGATTGAGTTGACTAATGATTCAATTTCATTGGTCAAATAAATGGAGGTTAAAGATGGGAATGATTTGTGGTATTGATTTAGGAACAACAAATTCCTTAATAGGTCACGGTGATGAACTTTATACTGGACTGGTGTCATCAAGTGTAGATGTATCTAAGAAGGCACAGGTTGACAGAGATGTTGTATCAAAGGATATTGTATCCTCGTACAAAGTAAACATGACTACTGGTTCATCAGGTAAGTTGCCTATAGCGTGTTCATCAATTATTCTGAGGGACTTGGTTAACAAAGCGTCTATGCGGACTGGACAGTATATTGAAGATATTGTAGTATCAGTTCCAGCTAAGTTTTCTCATACTCAGAGACAAGCTGTTTGGGATGCGGCAGAACAGGCTGGTTTAACAATGCATGGTCTGATAAATGAACCAACAGCAGCTGCTATTTATGTCTGCAAAGATGTAAAGGATTTAGTTGTTGTATATGACCTTGGTGGTGGAACGTTTGACGTTACTATTCTTGACTCTCGCGTTGGTAACTATTTTGTGGTTGCTACCGATGGGGATGGTCATCTGGCAGGGGATAACTTCGACAAGGCTTTAGTGAATAAGGCGTTAAATGACTGCAAAGTCAAGATGAGATTCCGTTCTGCAGACGCGTTAAAGATGCTTACGTCCAAGATGCGTATTGCTAAGGAGACACTGCAGAAGACTGGACTTGACCAATATATTGATATGCATGTTGTTGGGGTTGATGGCGAGTGGAAACTTACAAAAGACACCTACATTGCTATTATGAAAGATGTATTCGCTCCAACAGTTAAACTGACTAAGCAGATAATCCAGACTAACCTCATGGAATCGGAAAAACCTAAATTAGTTTTTGTTGGAGGCTCTACGGCATGTCCATTCTTAAAGCAGTGGGTTAAGGAAGAGACTGGTTTGGAAGATATTCCGTGTGATGTACAACCTGACCTTATTGTTGCAAAGGGTGTTGCCTTATACGCCGAGATGGTTGAGAATGGTACAGCAGAGACAGAGGTTGATGACGTTACCAAGTGTCTATGTATCGAGAACGAACTTGGTATGGCTGAGGTGATAATTGAGAAGAATACTATTATTCCTGTCACGGAAGTCAAAGTGTTTGACAATACTGAGGATACACAATACCTCAACGTAAATCTCTATCAAGGTGACTCAATACTTTGTTCTGAGAATGATTATGTTGGAACGTTGGTGTATGATTACGGCGAGGTCAGACCTGCTCATACAGGTATTGTTGAGATTGAAATTACTGTGGACAGAAATGGCAGAATATCTTTATCTTGTACTGATATAACTACTAACGATACACAGCAAATTAATCTCGTTATGAAGTAAATGAAAGTTGTTGACAATCTAAAGCCTGTATTAGTGACAGTTGTAGTTGTGCCAGCCATCACTCTATGTGTGTTACTATGTATACTGTTAACGTTAATAGTAATAAACATATTAACACACATATTAGTACTGGCTGGTGTTCCTATCGAAGAATATATGTATGTTTTAGATGACCTACTAGAAATCTTTGAAGAAACTTTTTCGGGGTAAACATATATAAATGAAAGGTAGGTATTAAGTATGATTATTGCTACGGACATATTCGACATGGATAAGGTTATAGCTTTAAGAGATGATTACGAAGGTTTATGTGCGTATATCTGGACATTAGTTCCGGAGAGATACAAACATATAGATGTTATTTATCATAACACAAGATATTACATCAACATGTGTGTACTTAAGAGTGCGGATATTCCTCTTGAGAAGAAACTTCAAGTAAGTAAGTATTTGACAAAGAGTATACGGGTTGTTGGATATACGGATACTTATATAACATGCCGTGAACTTGAGAATAGAATAAACATGTCAAAAGTGAATAAGTATCATGAAGGAGATATAAGATGAATAAAGTTGTTAATTCTGTACAACAGATTTTATCGGAATGCGATAGTATGATTAAGCAGACCGATGATTGTGAGTTCATCGATGTCAATAGTCTGGCAAAGACACTAAGGGAACAGTGTGATGAACTTAAGAAATTGTTTGATGAAAGCCCCGAGAAAGAGCATGATATTATGACGCGTAAAGCATCTGTTGAGAACACAGCGTTAAGGCTGGAGTTTTACATGGATGTTAGAATGGGACTCTATAGTGATAGACGTAAGTTAAGAAAGTTTGCTGAAACCTTCTACAATGACCTTCGAGATATATGTTCTGAGATTACTATGCGGAGTAGTGATTATCCGAACGCAGTTATAGTAGAGTGGGGTGCCAGAACAAGATGGGCTATTGACTTCTACGCACGGTCACAGCATATTATATTTGAGACCGACGAAGAAGATGAAAAAACAATAAAAACAATAGTGGAAGAGATGAAGAAGTTTAAGGAGGAACAGTAAAATGGCAAGAGACAGGTTTTTAGTCGTAATTGGGTGTCAGAAAGAGAAGCTGGCACAGATTGATAAAAAGGCTAGGAATTCAATTCTTGACTTTATCAATTCACAGGGGCACACTTATACGGGTGTAATCTCTATTGTGCGTAAACCTATAAATGGTGACGACAATTTCAGGCGGTCTGGAGAGACTATGGAGTCTACCAATACGTACCTCGATTATGAGAGCACTAATATTATTGAGGTATCTGGATATGATGTAGATTGCAGTCTATTCAGAAAGGATGCAGAGTATGATATCATTGGAATATCTACAGCAGCATCTGTACTGTGTATTGCAATGTCTATGTATTCTTGCGGGCTGAAAATAAATGTACTTGAACGGTACTGCGAAGATAGAAAAGGAAAGAAGCTTGAGCAGGCGGCATTAGAGATTATGCGTGCTTATATGCCTGGTTGCTTAAAGTAAGGAGGAGACTATGATAAGCATTGTTATGTTATGTATGTATATTGGATTCAGTCTATTGACTTATCTTATGAGTATGATGCAGGGTTGGGAGTTAATATTCACACTCATGTTCGCTTTTCCAGTATGGTACTATGCGAGAAGACATAAGGTACTTTGGAATGTTTTATTCCTCGTACAAACTTTGGCATTAACATTACGTATTGGTGTATGTACTGTTGTAGCTTATAAAGTTGGTGGGATAACTCCGCCTATAACAATGGACATTACTATTATACAACAGTTCTGTGGCGTGACTGCTATAGTAGGTTGGCTTATATGGCTCGTGTGTACTGCAGTAACTTTGTTATCGACTGTAAAGTCTAGAGTCAAGAAGCATAATACTATTTCTTCACTTGAACGTGACAGGGATATTATACACGCAACGAACCTATTCAGCGTAACTACTGTAATCGTTATTATTGATATGGTTGTTGCTACGCAGGCATATGCATTAAATGATTATTACAAAAATACGATAACATTCATTGCTATTGTCATTGCTATTGCCATCGCAGTATATATGTCACAGGTAAGTATGATTCGTGCTAAGAAAGAAGAAATTATAGTTAAAGAAAAGAACAGAGATGAACTGGAGATTATCAATCTTGAGGAAGATAATTCTTCAGGTTCGGTATAATAAGTATGAGGTGATTAAGTATGGAACCGTCTGAAGATATCTATACGCGTGAGTTATGTATGCTAACTGGTAAGGTTAACAAAGATAGGAATTATCTTTACTACTTGCTGATAAAGGATGGTTCCTACTTCAAAGAGAATGAACCAGCTGAAGAGATAATAAATGACGAGTCTACGGTTAGCGACTTTGAAAGTTGGTTTAACGAGATTTGAGGTGAAATTATGCAGAATGTTTTCCAACGGAATGTAAGTATGGATTCTCTCAAGGATAGAGAGTTATCCGATTATAGTCCGAGTGAGCTTGTAGCATTTCTTACAACAGCATATCCTAATGACCCTGCGGGTGCTTTAAAGTATATGCGGGAAACTTACAGGGTTGGTATGGTGTTAGGCTCACAGGCTGCATTATTGCTGGAGGGAATGAAAGGTGTTAAGACAAACTAAGTGTTTCAGTACCTACCCGAGTAAGACAGTTCTCGAGGATTTGGTTACTCGGGAAGGGCCTGCTACGTATGACAGCTATAGCCCTTTTATGGGTGAAGCTGACGAAATAAAGAGGCAGTTCAACGGAACCTTAAGGAGTAGATTTAAGCAGAGTGATTTTATAAAGTATTCACTTTATGCGTACAAGGATTTAAACCCTTCAATGGTTCGCGAAGTAAAACAGTATGGGATGTTACAGGAAGCAGGTTCAACTGTTGGTGGTTATCTTACTCTCGAGGATTTAATTATCAACGGTGTGGAGAGTGATAAAGTAAAAGAATATGTAGTCAACATGTGTGTTGGCTATAAGAAAAATAGTAAGTCTCCAGTTGTTGAAAATGTGGAGACATATACAAGAACAATAAGAAATTACGATGGAGATGGTGAGGCTGAAGAGGAGAAGTTCTTGCAGGTAAGACAGGATGACTCGATATCTAATGATGATTTCGAGGAAGTTATCAGGGAGTTACCTTACATAATGAAGTCTATTTGGAGTTATTCAAAACTCTATAAAGCTAATCTATTTTCATTCATATTTGCGTACATGGATATAAAGGCTAAAGATAGGCGGCGTAACTACGTGAACGTCACTGACTTCATGCCGTACCCTACATTCCTTCTAAAGAGTGATGGAACGTATGTTAGAAACTTTGTTCACGCTAATGATAATAAGTATGTTATATATCCTAACGTTACGAAGATATTTATCTGTAGCGATGAGCACAAAGCTGAATTTAATTTGTGTACAAAGTTCATGGATGCACTAAGTACACTGGGTATTGATTACCGGGATGAAGACCCTTATGAATACACCAACGATTTTATAAATAGTATCGTATGTTCTTATCTACCGGATAATGAACAATATTTCAGTGAGTACAAGGATGTTGATATTGAAATAATGGTTGCTTTAAAACCGGAGAATATATTCAGTACAGCTAAGTCGAGTATGTACTCAAACACATTCAATGATAAGAATGAATTCGATTATAGCAAGTCTGCGTTCTTTATAACTGAGAGAATAAAGCTTGCTTATAGGATGGGTGAGATTGATGACGACTTTTTAGGAGATAACGAGGATGTTACAATCGAACTCTTACGAAGAGTGCTGAGTGTTGAAAAGGGATATGATGTGGCTGTTCCCAGACAGCTTATTACGTTTGAAACAAATGGATTACTGCACTTTAGAAAAGAAGTGTTCGCACTTACCGGAAAATATTTCGGTACGTTTAATGGACGCTCTGATTATAGAGTAGCTTTAACTAAGTATGGCTTTGTAGTTATATTGGAAGAAGAGTATGATGACGTATATTATATATCTTCTGATGATTGCTTCGAAGCATTAAAGGAGTATGAGACCTATGGAAAAGTTCAGTCAGAGGCACATTGGAAGCGTCTTGGAGTTAACTATTGATGATATTCTAAACAGCTCGGTAGAAGACCTTATTGACCAAGGAAAGCGTTTTACCATTGTTAAGGACGAACCAGAAATGGAGGACACTGATTATGGTGAATGATTTTAATGTGCCGGTAAAGTATACTAAGAATACTACAACAGTCACGACATACGATACTGGTCTAACAGATTGGAAGGACTTAGATGATTGTTACAAAGACATGATTTTAAGGGATAAGGTAGTATGTAAGTTAGATGTTTCGCTTCTACTTACAAAGTACTTTGAAGAAGACACTGTGAGAAAATATAGACCAGTTCTTATGCTTATGGCAAAAGGGCTTATAACCGACCCTGTTAAGTTTTCAAATTGTGTGAAGGACTTCATACAATGTGATAAGAAGTTTCGTAGCTCTATACATGACATATATCATAGCTGTCCAGAAGAACAAAGTTTCGGCAGCTATATTATTGACGTGCTGGCAGATGTTTTCAAGAATGCAGAGTCAACTTACAGGGGCTTCTTCAGAGGTAAGCCTGAGGTAGTTATATGCATAAGTGATGGGTACTTATACTTCTCCGTCGAGGATGTTAATAGGGAACCTATGTTGATTGAGAGATTGGACTGCGAGGTATTAAGTTATGCTAAAAATTGGAGAGGTGAATTTCAGTTCATCGAGTAATAAGTATTTTCTGATTTGGTACTCGGACAATGCTTCTAATGAACGTATTGATGTAATGGAAGACCTTGATAAGTATAACATGGTCAATACTACTGAGTGTGTTGCATCTTATGTCCATACAAGTGGTAATGAACGGTGCTATGGGGAAAAGAACATTATCTCAGGAATACTGAAGATAAAGATGGAATCATCATTATTGCACGTATCAGAAAAGAAAGACGTGCGAGTAGAGGATGAAAAGTTCATCATGGATGTGTCTAAGGAAAATGAAGACGCAGGAATATTGTATAAGCGTAACATGGTGAATGGTAAGATTGTTGGAGAGTATTATCAGACTGCACTGGGTGTTGTGCAGATTGACAAAGTTCAGGACACGACGTATATCTCTGCAGATAAGCCTATTAACTGGGACGATTACGAAGTAATAAATGATGTCTCTAAGGTAGACCGTAGCAAGACCGTTAGAACAGAGCAGGCTGAATATTATTCCTACGAAGAGTTGTTAAGAAAGTATCCACAGGTAATACATGTGCTGGATAATGACTATGTTGTAATTAGATCTTACGAAGAAGCAGTTGACAGACTTAATACTTGGATTAATTCAAGTGAGCAGTTAAAGTCATTCGATATAGAGTCATTCAGTACTGATTGGGGACCTGCGTCCGAAAATAGAATTACAGGTGTGTTCTTAGGGCTCGGTACGACATGGTCTACGTATTTTCCGTTTAGACAACAGAACTTTGAATACAACCTACCTTTGGACTTTCTCAAGTTAATATTCGACGCAATAAATAATCAGCCGAAGTTTCCTACAGTAATTATACTTGGACACAACGTAAAGTTCGAGATTGAGGGATTCTATCAGGAATATAGAGATTTCGTAAGATGTGATGTTGACACATATCTACTGGCTGTTCTGGTGAATCCGCTTATAAAGAAAGGTTCCCATACGTTGAAGAACCTCACTAGTCAAGTAGACCACAATTTCTATTTGACACTCGAAGATATATTTGTTGGCCCAGTTAAGTTCAATGTGTTGCCACCTGAGATAGTACTGCTTTATGGTTGCCCCGATGCTACGTCACCTGCTAAGTTGTATCCTTGGCTTATGGAAAAGCTGCCTAAGGATGAGGCATTCGTTGAGAGTTTGGAGATGGGGTTACCGCCTATCAAGGCAATGAATGAGTTCTACGGAATTCGTATGGACCAAGCAAGATTAACAAAGTTGATAGAGGATGAGGAGTATAAGGTAGAACTTCTTAGTGATATGTTCAAGAAGATTCATCACACATCTAGGAATATTAATTCCAATGATGTACTATCAGATATACTGTACAATAAGTTACGGTGTAAGGTAGAAGTAAGAACAAACAAGGGAGCACCATCAACATCAAAGTTCGCTATTGACAGAATTGTTGATACAGGGTACAGGCCAATCGATGAGAATACACCTATACCAAAAGATATTCTTGATAGGAACGGCGATGTACTTATATCCGGAATGGACTTGGCTAAGAATAAGTATCCAAGCCTGATAATCTATCAGACGTACAAGAAGTGTCAGAAGGAGTTAGGAGCACTTAATCGTTTAATGAAGCATAGTGTTGATGGTTACTTTAAGTTCTACATCAATCAGGTAGGTGCAGGCTCTAACAGACAGACGTCAGATGCACATCAGTTTTCTGATACAATGAAGTCTTGTGCTATTGCCGATAGTCCTTATCATGGATTAGTATCTTGTGACTGGAAGCAAGTAGAGCTTAGAATTCTCGCTGGGCTTGCTGGGCAGACAGATTTAATGGAATTGGAGGCAGACCCAAATGTAGACATACACAGGGCTATTCTGTCAATCATTCAGAAGAAACCTATGTATCTGATATCTGAGGAAGATAGAAAGGCTGGTAAGTCTGTAAACTTCGGAGTTGTCTATATGATGACTGAATACGGCCTCGCAAGGCGGGATTATGGTCCTGCTTACACAAAGGAGAACCTTGCAGAAGAAAGAAAGAAGATTACTGACTTCTTCAATGGCTTGCCTTATGTAAAAGCGTACCTAAAGAAGAACGAGGAGTTCTTAAAGCAGAACGGTTATATAACAACTGCATTTCACTATTACAGATATTTCTGGGAACTTCTCGACCCTACTGTTGATGAAAAGGCTGCACAGTCAATGGTTAGGTCAGGTAACAATACTCCAGTGCAAGGTACAGGTGCACAGATGCTTAAGATTGTCGAGACTAAGGTGTGGGAGTATATCAGAAAGAAAGGCTGGGACAAAGAGAAAGATTATGATGGTAAGATGTTGCCAATGGTGCGAATGATTCTACCTATTCATGATGAAATACTTTTGTCTTATGATAAGTCAATTCCAAAAGAAGAAATCATCTCTATGTTCAAAGAGTGTATGGAGTTGGATATCAAGGGTATGCCTCCGTTCTATGCCGCACCAGCGTTTATTGATAACTGGTATCAGGGTAAAGATGCAGCCTATGAAGTAGATATTCCGTTACGTGATAAGATTGTAGAGGAGTATCATAAAGGTAATTATATGCTTACAGGTAAGGACTACCTGCAGGTGTTATCTGAGTACAGAAACAATGAAATAAAGGAATACATGGAGAGTCTCATAAGACAGTATAAGACTGTGGACGAAGTAGCAAAACACGTTACAGATGATTCACTAACGCATACACTTATCGAGACTATGCTCACAAAGAAAGAGCGTAAGCCACTAACGCATATCGAGAGAATACATGAGGCCACACGCCGGTATATGGAACAGCTCGAGAATAATGGAACGCTACAGGTTATTACCGCTTCATCATCTGAGAAGGATGATGCTTCTCAATATATGGACCTCGACGAGTGGGCAACCACCTATACACATATCGATGCCAACGGTGATCTTATCATTGAGGATACAGGAGAGGATGAAGATGACGATGACCTCTCTACTGTAGGTGAACTCTTACCTATTGAGGATAGATTCATCAAGAAGTGTAACGTACTATTCTTAATGAATGAGTGCCTTGTTGATTTAACTGGTCTCGATGTTCATACAGATGCTGAGCAAATAAATCAAGGTATTCAGAAACTTATGACTCCAGATGGATTCTATCGAGTTGTGTATGTATTCGGAAATAAGACAGTTAAGACAGAGTTTAAGGTTAACTACATTGAGGATGAAATCAATGCACTGTTCGATAACCTTAGCAGTAATAAAGCCATGGAGGTAAGTTAATATGAGCGATCAAAGAACAGGAATGACTGAGGAACAATACAGACAGTTGCAGGAACAGATGAATGCAGGAGTACAGCAAAGTGCTCCTACACAACCTGTACAGCCTCAGTATGGTCAGGCTCAGGATCAAGTAAATATTGAGTCTCAGCAAGGTAGAATGTCTGCACAACAGACATTAAGAGAAAGGATGCGTGCGCAGAGCAAGCAGGCTAGTCAGCCAGTTACATTGCAACAGACAGATACCTATCAACCGGGTCAGTCTGTACAGCAGCCTCAGCAGGTGCAACAGACCCAGCAACAAGCACAGTCCGCAAACAGTACCATCATCAATACTACACAGTCTGGTAATAATGGAGGCAAAGGCTTCAAGATGAGTAAAGGCTTGGCTCTCGGTATTGTTGGTATACTTGTAGCGGCTTGTATACTCGGTTATATACTTATGAGTGGGAAAGGTAAAGAAGAGTCAGATAATACCGGAGAGCCTAATCTCGATGAACTTGAGTGGCTTGACCCTGTGAACAACAATGTGTTCTTATATACTCCCGAGGAAATAACTCAGTTGAGAGCGGCTGGTTATACAGGCGATGAAATCGAGTCTTATCAGTCCCAGATGGTTCCGGCTGAAGATTTGATTAAACAGGCAGAAGCAGCACGTGATGCGTGGGTACAGGAAGCAGTTGCTCCATTATATGACACGGCGTCTGATGAGTATAAGCATTACGTTTCGCAGACTTGGCTTACTCTCCCTCAGCGGACGGATATGACAGAATGGACTATGCTTGCATCCTATTATACAGAGAGAAAGAATCTTGATTATGAGAAGATTGATGTATATGGCAATCAGTTATTCATAAAGGTTTATCTTGATGATAATGCTCATGCTGACTGGTTTTTCTTATGTGTATCTCCGGATGAATGGAATAAGCTTAAGGACAGTGGAAACGTTATTGTCAATTATACGTACTGTACTCGATTGGTTGGTGACGACTATATGACTGCGGTTGAGGATACAACAAATATCTATATTACGCAGGCGAGTCTGGAAATCATTGAGTAGGAGATAAGTATGAACAAGAGATTTAAAATTCAATTGTCAATAATTGCATGCGTATGGGTTGTCAGCGTTGCACTGGCAATCCTCATAATGCAGTATTATGACTTTACAGCGTTGATGATTATTGCATTTTCGCAACCTATCATTTTTCTCGCTGTAATGAATATACCAAACACATTCGTCCCTATTGATGGGAATGCGGTGGGTAGATGTAAATATTCTAAGCGTAGGTTTATAACTACATGTATTACGAGTCTGTTATGTATCGTAAGTGTGACGGCTTATATCTTAGATATTACATCTAATGATACTAGGTATTTGCGAGAGCAATATGCAAAGTTGGCCTACCGGACGTATGAGTATATGGATATGGATATGCTTGTTAAGTCAAGTGAACATATGCAGTTAGTTCCGGGAAGCTACCTATTATCATTGGACACAGGACTCAGCTTAATCGTGTTTGCTAGTGACTTGGCTAACAGTTTGGGTGAATACAAGAAGACTGGTGCTGTCACACAAGTAGAACCTATTTTGGATGAGTATTCTGGTGATAGCACAGCTGTGCTATCACTGGTGAATGTGTACAGGAGTCGTACTGACGAGATTGTTCAGGATTGTGCTGTTGGTATTGACGATTCAGTGAACAATGCAATGGATAGCATTAACACTGCATCAGATGTTTGTACAACATATACTATTGTTATGTCTGCTGTCTTAGGAATAATATTCCTATTCATAGATAGTACGATTATGTTTGTGTTACGTATAGGATACTTACTCTTTCATAAGGAATCTTTAATTAAGGAGGTTTAACCATGGGATATTGGGTGGAGCATTCTAAGGACCCGTATATACCAATGTGGCTTAAAAGTAATCTGCCAGACAAGTGTGTTCACTGTGGTAGTCCTATGCAGAACTATTACAATGAAGATATTCGATGTACTAACAGGAAATGTTCTAATGAACACTGCGTAGGATTTGTTGCTGCAAAGGCTGATTTCGCAAGAAAGTTATTAGGCATAAAAGGAATAGGGTTTGCTAACTGTTTGAAGGATGCAACTCTTATCCATGCAACATCTCCATTCCAGTTATTCAGGTTGTGGAACTATACACCGGTGGTTACGATGGAACAGTTTCTTAGGATACACTGTTTTGAGGGAGTAGATTCTGAGTGGGGTATCATAACTAAGAAATTAGGAATATACACGCTTGATGAACTCTATGAGAAGTACGACGGAAAGTGGAAACAGGTTCTGCTAGATAACAAGGAAGAGATTTATGACAACGCTAAATATGTGCAGTTTGTTAAGCGACCAGAAGAGATAGTTACAACAGGACCGTCCAAGGTGTTCACTATTATGATAACAGGAACTCCTAACGGATATAGGACAAAGGAAGATTTCATTGATACACTGAATGCGGCATGTAAAGGTAGAATTGTTATACTGCATCAAAAGACAAAAAGACAGTCTGGTGTTGACTTCTTAATAAGAGAGCCAGGCTCTACAACGAGAGGTAAGGTAGACGCAGCAAGACGTGGTGGTATACCTATTGTCACGTCTGAACAGTTTATACAATATCTGATTAAAGTTATGAATGAATTGAATGCTGAAGAAAAATAATTAGGCATGCCATATATAAGTGTAAGAATGAATGAAAGGAGCAACTTGTCATGAATATTGTCGGGTTTATCGAATCGCAGTATCCTATCAAGGATAAGGTGCGTACAAGGCTTGAGAATCCATATAAGCGCATTGAGGCTATGGATGATTTACCGTATGATAAAATCGGTCCCGACGAGTACGGTACTATAACTAAGCTCGTTGAGGTCGATGAGGACAGGTACATCTCGGTTATGGAATTAATCGGGATGACTAAGGATGAGGTTGTTAAGTCAGAAGATACTGCTTTGCAGAACGTCTGGGAAGCATACATGAGTCAAATAGATTTAGAGGACTTGAATATTATAGACATCATGGAATGCGTAAAACAACATCAGAATATTGTTAGGACAAGGGAGGAGCAGCTTAGTGTACTATCTGTATAAGAAGAGCAAAAGTACTGAACTACCAGAGTTTCAGTACATCTTCAAGAAGTTTGAAGATTTCTATGAGATAGCCAAGCTGTTGGAAGTTCCCTTAATAGGTGCTTATTATATCAAGATAAAGACTGATTCCTATAAGGACATCATGAACTTTATTGATTGTTCTGAGAGTTATTCAACATTGGTAATCTACATTGAAGTAAGCGAGTCATTACTCAATTACATTACTTTGCAGAAACCTACAGTACAGTTGTTGGAATCAAAATCTAACTATGAGGTATTTAAGGAACTCGTATCAAAGTATGGTATACTGTTCAAAAAGAATTGTCTTAGAACAATGTACTTTGCAATAGGTCACAGTTATGCAGAAATGGATGAGGCACTGGAGCTACTTCAAAGAACTTTTCCTGATGTGAGCCCTATAACTGAAAATGAGATTTCAAGGTTGTTTGTAGTAGACAATACAATCTACCCAAGAAATGTATGCATTATGTTTATAAGATTGGATAGAGGAAGATATTCTAATCTTAATAAATGTATTGAATATTTCGGGAATGATATGGTTCTCTACTCTATGCGGAAAACGGCTAGGAAATTCTTAGAAGAAAAAATAAACTATCTAAAAACAGGGCGTGGCTCTAAGCTGATAGCATTACTCCCTTATCTTAATATTGTTAGGTTATGTAATGCATTGGATTACAGCCGTGGTCGGTTTATGGATATACGGACTATATTAACATTATATGAAGAAGGAGTGTACGTAAATGATACTTTACAAGAAAGAACCTTTTCCCTTACAGATGAAGAATATTATGCTCTTAGATGATGCTAAGTCTGGCGGGGTAGTTTATGTTAGCAAGACAACATATGACCAGGCACTTATGTTGCACAGTCGTTTTGACGGAAATGTTCAGCGTGTTATTGACACGTTAAAGAGTAAGAAGACAGAGGCATACATTGCTATTCCCGGGTTGCCTAATACTATCAATGCAATGGGAAAGACAATGCCTGAGCCTTTAAACATTCTCGCACCGTTCCTTATGTTATGTACTCAGAACCAGGGTATTGAATGGAATGAGAATGACAGAGAGTTCGCTTACGGTATTTTACACCAGTACTCACAGCTTATTGATTTCAATGCTATGACATTGGTACCTGCCGAAGTAAGAGCAAATGTAACAATCCCTACCGCTTTGTTAAAACAGTATCAGGTATCTTGGGATGATATCTGTTCAACTCTCGAAGATAAGGTTGTTGCATTACCTAAGCAGGCAGTTGTTCAACAGGTGGTTCAGGCACCACAGACACCTGAGGTAAAACCTATCGTGGCAGTACAGCCTGCACAGCCTGCACCTACAACAGCACAGTCTACTCCGGCTCCAGCACAGCCTGTAAAGGAAGAAGAGCCTGAACTGTCTCCTCTCGAAAAGAAACTGTTGGCTATAAGACAGCAGGCTGAGAAGAGGAATGAAGAGATAAATAAGAAAGCGGCAGAAGCACCTAAGCCTAAGCCTGTTACACCAGCGGTTAAGCCTACAACTACAGATGAACAGAAAGCTGAGGCCAAAGCAGCCAATGCAGTTCTTGACGAATACGATGTCTAAGGAGGATTATGATTATGAGTGATATGATGGTATCTGGAATTATCGTTGGCTTGATTGCCATTATGTTGTGGACACCTGCGTTGATGTCTATTGGAGTTTCTAAGTTTGAGGGTGATATTACTGCAGGAGAAAAGTTCCTGTGCTGTATACCGATATTCAATGTTATTCGTGCTGAGATTAAGTACTATGGAAAAGTTCGGCTCGTTACATTGTCTACCATTGCAGTTGTCTTTGCGAGCATCTTCCGTGTAGTAGCATGGTGGAACTTTTATTCAAATGTAACACTCGGGACAGTAAGTATTGTTTTATTCTGGGGTGCAATTGTATTCTGGGCTATCGCTAACATGGTATTCGTATACAACGTTATTCATGATGCTGATGCAGTTCGTGGTGGTAAGCTTATTCTGTTTTCTATTGCGTTTCCATTTGGGCAGTACTACATTGGCAACTACCTTGCAAATGTTGTAAGACATATGCAGAGTAAGGAGGACACATTTAAGCGATGAGTATCGACATTCAGGAGTTAACAGAACGAAAGACGTCGGAGAGGTTTCCGAATGTTCTTATCAAGACTCCGAATGAGACACTACCTGTTGTTGTAAGAACTCTTGAGAAAGGAGATATGCAACTTATTGTAGAGTTTAACGGAAGAAGAAAAGTTGTCGCTGAGATAAGTCAAAGTGCTTACAATATAGATAAGCTTATTCGTACAGTTGGGAATATCTCCTATAGGAAAGATTCAAATCAAGTCTTTGATGTGGGTGATATTGTAACCTACTTAAGTTGCGTGTAAAGTTATGGACCTTTTGATTTATTGCGTAATCCTTGCAATAGTTGGATTTGTACGCATCGGTCAAACTGCTCAAGTTTCTGATGATGAGGGTATTGTCGAAACCGGAGTAACTACAATAGTATCTGGGTACGACGATATACCAGTCGGAAATAATTTGGCATTAAAGAAAGAACTAAATGCCTACACTTTAATACTGGAAGAATTGGGGTTGATGTAAGATGTTGACTACGTTTATAATTGTTGCGTTTGTATGTTGGATTCTGGGCTTCGTTATAAATGGGTTTACATTATATAGCGTATCTCTTATTATTCCGACATTGATGTTTAGTTCGAGGAAAGTTGGCATACATATTAAGTATGGAAATATTATAGCCGCTGAAGCGCTGTTATTATTTTTCAGCTTGGTATGGAAATTGCTATTCCACAAGTTTTATGTTGTTAAGTTTTTGCTAAGTATCTTAGTGAGGGCAGTTTTCCTAATCATCTGTATTTATGATGATACTGTCTTCGTCTATGTAAATGAAGAAAGGAAAAAGATATGATTGAGAGATTACAGGGTAAGGTAGAAAAGGTCACGTTCCTCGAGAAGTATGAAGATGGACTTGACTACTGTGAGATGGTCATCGATTTTGATGAGGTAAAAATATTCGGTGACGCTAATGAGTTAATACAATTCATTGGTAAAGACGTTATGTACACAAGGCGTCCGGACGTAATAAGAGGAAAAGTAGAGATGGTTGTCTATGACCTAGTAATCATCTCTACAATACAGACGGTATCAAGTTCTGAGAATATCAAACTCGTACCGGAAGGGAACAGAAGAACTATCTGCAACATTGAGAGTAAGAATATTCGTTTCGGAGAGTTCTATCCAAACAGTGTAGCTCTTATGTCTGGTGTACAGCTTGGAAGTTCACCTAAGTCAAAATGGTTTGATTGTACAATGATTGATGCAGTATCGAAAGAATTTCAAGTTCGGTTATTCGCGTCTAATGTAGACACAAACCAAATGTCTGACTTACTCAATTCGTTCATTGGGAGTTACGTTACCTTTGATTTGGAATCTACAAAATATGGATATCAGACAAAGGAGATTGTGCAGCTTCCTAACGAAGTAGAGGAGTCTCCCGAAGTTATTGTCGCAAAGGAAATACTCGACAAGCTTATCAAGTCTGACGAAGCATTAATGGACTACGATAAGAAGTATAACTTCTTACAGTACATTAGCACGGTTATCGATGGTGAACCAGGATATAACCTTGTACGAATGGCGTCAGAGTTGTATATGATAAATGCCATTGACAATATTTCTACCGACCTCGACATTCGGGCCATGCGGCGTGCAGTTGTTTGTTCACGTGGTTACTTACTGCCTAAGAAGACTGCATGGTCTCGACCTATGTTAAACACAAATAAAATCATGATGGTTCCCGGACTCAAAGCAGACAAAGAATTGTTGCTTATGATGGATACGCTATCCGAGGAAGAGGCAAGTTCAACAAAGCTTACCTATATCAAGATTCGGGGACTCGTGAATGACATTATCAGTATAAGGAGAGGAATTGAAAATGAAAAAGATAATTCCAATATTGATGATATGCGTTCTATGCTTAACGGCTTGCTCTAGTAAGTCTGACCCTACAAGTAACATTACGGTAGGGTGGGAGAACGGTGTTATCTCTATAAATGGTAAAGACACTGCACTCACGTCATACTCTGGTTATCAGGCGGATATTGAGAATGGTGCAAGTGGTTTGACATTTCACTTCATGTTAGACAGTGCAACTGATGTGACTAATCTTACTATCAACACTCAGGGCATTATGGAAGAGAATATGGATAAGTACAAAGGTAAGTACTACTACACAGAGTACTTAGGTTCCAAGTTAACAATGGCGAAGAGTTTAGGAAATGATAATTGGCTTGTTTGCCAGGCTTTAACAAATGACTTGTCTGCGGCTATGGTTGCGAACTATGCAAGTGATTATATGGACTCTATTGCATTGACGAACGGACAGGTGTATGTTGACTTTGGCGATTTTCTTTTTGGTAACGAGTACGATACTATTACAGTAAGAACTGATTGTGCTCTTATCACAGGAATTGCCAAGGTATCACTTGGAACATACGATTGCACGCAGACTGTATCTGTTACGCAGAATAATAAAGAATATCAGCTTATGAAGGGGTCGTCATCTAAGTATGACTATTATACTTATAATGGCTATCTTATTCAGCTGGCGGCTGGTCTTGATATCAATCAGTATATAACCTTTAAGTAAGGAGATGAAATAATTGAAGGTAGTTCGTGTTCCAGTTGAAACGGACATAAACAAACTTCATGTTAAGTCTTCTGAGGTTGATATGAATGATGTTAAATTGACTAAGAATATTCATGCTGCTTTAATGGCTGTGTTTAATAAGTTGGAGGGTAAAGCACAAGGGCTTTCTGCAATACAGTGTGGATTGCCCTATTGTGCAATACTGTTGCGATACGTAAAGGGAGAAGAACCTATAATTGCATACAACCCAAAGGTGCTTGTTAAGCTCGGTTCGAAGAAGTCTAATGAAGGATGTTTGTCTGAAGGAAATAAAAGATACATAGTGCGTAGACCTATTCTCGTTAAGGTTGAGTACGTAACAAGATATAAAGAGAAAATAATCGAATGGTTGCCTTACAAGAAAGCAAGAATCTTTATGCATGAGTATGACCACCTGCAAGGTGTGTTGTTACAGGATAAGGGAACTATTGTGGAGGAATAAGAATGAAAGTAACTGTTGTTTTTCCCAAGGCCAGTTGCTATGATGGCAAAGGCTTAGACACACAGCGAATCTACAGCGCATTGATTAAGAGATATCTTAATATGCTAAAGGACTGTAACTGTAAGGTTGAGTATCTATTAGAGGACAAGCTTGCAAGAGACTTCATACGTGAAGTTGGTATAGCTAATCCTAGAGTTATAACTTGTATCAGTAAGAGTGATATTGAGTTCTTTAACAATTATAGAGACTTAATTGACTTGCAACCTTATATGTATTCTGAATTCTCAAGTGTAGAGAATTTCGCAGGTGACGTAGAAAAGAAGTATACGGTACCTATAACCCTACTACGAGAAAATAGGGACGCATATATTACAAAGCGTGTGGAGACCTATCGCAAGAGATTAAGAACATCTACTGATGCACTTTTGTTGAGTAGAAAGAATGTGTTCATGTTCAGGTCTGAGAATGGATTAGACAGAGCAACTGCACTACGTGACACTATCGCTCAGGGTGATGGACGATTGTGCATTGAGGTAAATATAAATTCGAATATGGCTATAACTTATTATGGTGGAACGTTCATGCAGGAGGAGTATTTACCTACTATTTTATCTATGTAGAAAGGACTATTGCCATGAGTGAAGATTCAGTAAAGTTAAAACGAATTACTGCTAACTTCCAGAGAATGATGACATTCAATCAGGATACGTTACAGGAATTCAATAAATGGAAAAATGACATGATAGCCAAAGGGGCCAAGGTTGCATTTGATAGACGTAATAACATATATTGTGTGGCTCCTACGATGGATTACGAGATGTATTACAATTATGTTATGTATCTCAATTCATGTCACAACGAGTGGGTGAATACAGGCTACTTTGATGCTGGTATGGTACCTTACATGATGTGGCCTAGTTTTATGGATGCGTCGCCGGTTATGGAGCAGATGCGTAAGCTAACAAGAAGTGTAGGTGTAAATCTTATAAGTGTTCCGTCAGTGGCATTATTAAAACCTACTTATATTTCTAATGGGCAGGACTATTGGATATTTAGAGAAGACTTGTATGACCTTATGAAAATAATGGAACAGTCTAGCGCAGAATACAGATTCGATGTATCCGGCCCAGATGATGCAACACTGTCTAAGTTTTTAAAGCCACTTGCAGAGATATCAGCAAGAGCAAGAGGAGGGATTGTTCGATGAATCTGTTAGAGATGAATGATGCAATTCTTTATGGTAAGAAAAAGAAAACATCTGTTCCAGTAGTTACAGCAGATGACTTGACTCTATTCAAGAAAACAATTGCTATGAGTGCAAGGATTAAATCTATGTATGAACAAACAAATGATGCAAACTCTTTCTTTGCTATATTCCCTGGTGTGAAGCAGATTGTAGGTGCAAAGAAATGTGTAGAATGTTTCTACGCTTGTAAGCTTGGATACATTATGCATGGTATACCTGCAAAGCTCGTTTATGTGCTTACGAAAATGTTTAATGAGAATGGTAAGCAGTTTGTTAATAAGTCTATGAACACTGCATTACCTTTACTCAAACCATATGTCAATTGTACGTTTGAGTACAACGGAGAGTCTTACGATTTGAAAGATGTTATTGAAAACATCTGTGGGCAATCAGTAAAGTTGCTCAATACATCAGTAAGGAAAGTTAAGTCAGGAAGCGCATGGGAAGTGTTTATTCCAGTTGCGAATCGTGTTGCTATCTTACCGGATGGTATGGCTGATATGTTATCACAGGATGACTGTGAAAGACTGTCATTTGATACCAATAAAGGTATCATATTAAATGATATACCTGTACGTACGCTCGGAAACAGACTTGGTATAACCAAGGATGATTTTGATTTGAGAGAGTGCGTCTGATAAGGAGTGTTTATGCTAAGTATTGCGGATTATATAAAGGTATTGCTGGATGACCCTTTTAAGAAGACTTTGGCTATGATAGACCAATATGATGAACGTCTGCAGAAGTTTCAGGAAGAACGTCCGGAAGTCTTATCTGCGTACAAGGCTCATATGACAAGGTTATCAAACTTTAAGACAGCATTAGAGAGCCTCAAGTTTAATCTGTCTCTCGATGTTGTCTTAGGTGTGATAACCGACGATATGACAAAGGAACAGGAAAAGTGGTTATCGGAAAAAGAAGGTGCATATGCTGATATTGATGCTGAGATAACAGAACTCAAGGAGTCTATCGAGGCTTCTAATAGACAACATAATCAACATCTTATAAATCAGAATAATGCAGGTAATGCAGGATTTACTGTTCTAGAGGAAAAGAGAAAAATACTTGAGGGTTACTCAGAAAAGATATTCGATGTATGTAATCAGTATGGTGTTACATCATCTGATATTGCTATTGACGAGAGTATGTTTACACCGGACGAGTTGAACAAACTGTATGATGATTATATCGCTTACATGCAGAAGGAGTCTAATGGAAGTAACATAATATCAAAGTTCAGGAGTGTTTGTTCAGAACAGTACTTGCAGGCTATAATACTTGGAGTATTACTGATTCTATGCTTTACGCCTCTACTTGATTTTGTGAGTATTGCGTTCTTTATTGCGTTAGGTGCAAATCAGATTCAGAATATGAATAGGGCTAAGTACTATAGTATACTATTAGCAATAACATTCAACATCAAACCAGAAAATATGGGGTATGTTGCTCTTGATGAATCCTTAATGCTTCCGGAAGAACTTACTGATGAAATGCTTGATGCAGATGAGAGGTTTGCACAGTTTGAGGAAAAGTATGACACAGTAGAGCAGATGTTTGAGGAAACAAACCCAGAGAACAGTAATGCAAAGGTAATGGCAGAGTGGGCGGCTATGTTACCTGAGAACCAGAAACACATAAAGGAACTTGAGACAATCTTCAATAATAAGATACACGCTATTTTATCTGATGTTGTTGCAGAAATAGCGTATATGAAAAAGCAGTATGATAAACTTCGTGCTGAGTACAAATTTATTGGAGAAAGATTCTCGACTCACCTTTCATTTAATGGGACTTTCACACTCGGCTTACATGATGATTGTATTGAGGAAACAGTTGATGTTGGACAAAGAAACATTATAATCAGACCGAGTGTTGATACTGCACTCATGTACAAGTTCTTACAGACAATGTACACAAATGCTATTGGAAATGTAGCACCCGGAAAAGTAAAGGTGATTGTATATGACCCTAATGATTTCGGGCGTAGTGTTATGCCTCTGTATAAAAATGAATTAAATCTGTACTTTGAGTTTTACAATGACAATCTCGGTGCAATCATTGATGAACTTGTTACTTATGTCCAAGAGAACTTTAAGGAGATGTCAGGTAAGACTATAGAGGAGTATAACAAGAAGTGCGAAGAGGTTGGTATGACGCCAATTGAGTATAGAATACTTATGGTGCTATCACAGCCTAAGACTCTTGAGGAAGATGAGAAGCTACAGAACTTCTTCGAGTATTCCGCTACAGGCGGTGTATTCATTTGGATGGTATCTGAGTCAATGCAATCTAAAACTGCATTTGTATTTAGACGTCCATTTGAGGGTGTACAGAATCCTATCAACGGAATGGTAACTGATGATTGGTGTGCTAAGGTTGCGAGTAACTACGCAGACGCTATAGCAAAGTCAAAGCCTAAAGGATTGCCTTGGAAAGAGTTTATTGATAATGTTATACCTGACTCTAAAATGTGGACAGGCATAACAGACAACTCAATGAACTTGTATCCGGGTTATCTAAACGGTGACCCTACATCATATAAACCATTTGAAGTTGGTAACACTGGTAACGTTCACGTAATCGGTGTTGGTGGTACTGGTGCGGGTAAGTCTGTATTCCTAAACCATTTGGTTGCTACTATGACGAAAGAGTATTCTCCGAGAGAACTGGAGTTGTGGTTAGTTGACTTTAAAGGAACTGAGTTTAAGTTTTATCTCCCTAATGCTGAATGTCCTTACATGTTACCGCATATTAAGGCTTGTTTATGTACATCTGATGGTGACTATGCTACGTCTTTATTCCATGCGTTGAGGGTTGAGGCGGACCACAGATATGATGTATTGAAGGAGCCTGGTTTGTATATTAGTGAGTTGTCTTACTGTCCTGACGGAAAGACATCTCCTAACCAGAAAGGTACAGTTGGTTGGAACAAATTCTGGAGACAGAAAGCACAGGACACTGGTGACGAGAGATATCTCGAGAACTGTTGGGCTAGAGTGTTATTTATTGCCGACGAGTTTCAGGTTATCTTTGAAAAGGCAGACCCTAAGAATCTTGATTTGATAAAGGCTGATATTACACAGATTGCTAAGGTAGGTCGTGCTGCTAATGTACATATATTCTTTACATCACAGTCAATGAAGAAAACTCTTAGTGCCGACATCTTACAGCAGTTTACATTGCGTTTTGCATTGCGTTGTGATAAGGAAGTATCTCAGGAAATCCTTGGAACAAGTAAGGCATCAGATATTCGTGAGAAGTTTGGCTTCTTGATTGTTAAGGCTACTGGTATTGCAAATGAAGACCAGCCTAGATACAGAACTCCATTCATTCCAGACGATGACTTACGTGAACATATCAAACGTATGGCACTATTAGCTGAAGAGAGAAAGATGCCAAAGAAGGATGTCATCACTTACGAAGAGGTAACAAAGCATCCTATTCAGCAATTGGTTGATGTCTATGAAAATCCTGTTATGAAACAGAAGTTACCAGATTCAGGAGTATTCTTCTTAGGTAACAGAATGGCATACTCACAGAATAAAGCACCAGACAATATCATCTTGACTGCACAGAACAATACTAACATTATGTCGGTATGTTCGGATTATACAGACTATGTTATGTTCTTCCAGGAGTTAATGTGCAATATACAACACAATAAGGTTCCTGGTACGGTTATAATAAACACGCAGGTACATGACTTAGGGTATATATGTAGCATTGAGAAATACGTTACATTCCCAGAGAAGCATGGTCATCTCATGTGGGAAAATAACAAACCAAAGGAAATAATCAAATGGTGTTGTGGACTACTTGATGCTCGTAAGTCTAAAGGGAAGAAGGATACACCTATATGGATTTTCTTACTTGGTTGGGATAAAGGTCCCGGCTTTGGTGTAGAGACTGATATCTCTCTCAGGTCTCAAACAAATAATTTTCTACAGACATGTGGTGAGTACAATATCCATGTAATCTTTATAAATACATGTATGATGGGAATATCGTTTGCTACGGTTAATACATGTAAGTATAGGATTGCTGCTAAGTGTTCTATCGATGACTCCAATAACTGTATTGGAACAAAGCAGGCTGGAGTAAATTATGATGGTATGAAAACAGGTTGGATATTCTCATGGCATGACGGTGGAGTAACGAGAGATAAATTATACATATCAGAGTGTGAGCGTGAAATCGCTAGTTCTGAGATTGTACTGTAGGTGGGAGAAATCCCACTGATTGCGTATTTATTAAAATGCGTAGTCAAGGAGGCTTATATGAAAGATAGAGTATATTTGGCACTAGCATTTATAGGCTTCATAGTAATTGCTATAGTAACTGTAAAGAACTATGATGTATCGCAGGATTATAAAGAGTTCGGTGTAGATACTTATTACATACCACAGGAAGTTAAGTCTAGGACTGATAGTAGTGTTGAGTTATACCAGCAAATGGTGGGTAACAGGAAGCTTACATGCCCACAGCCAGATATGACGAAAACAACAAGTTCAACACATAATCTAGCAACGCTGTATGGAAATAGTTTCGAGAATGAATACACTGCTAAAACAATATTCGTCACTATGGACACTACTGGAAGTAAAACGGCAAACCTTAGTGATAAGAGTACGGTTTTGGGCGATACTGGTGTTATACAGATAGACACTGCAAGAACAGCAAGTTCATTCAGACTCGGCGATTTATGGAGTATAGAGGATGGTGCTTATGTTGAATTGATTGCACCATTCAATTTCTTATTCGGAAATGTAAATACTACTGAAGGTTCTACTATTGTTATTATAAATAATAGAAACAACTGTAAAATAACATTTACGAATGTTGCCAATTGGTATTGTGCTGGAGCAGTTGGAACTACACAAGTAACAACAAATGGTACCGGTGATGGAGCAACGTCATGGGAAGATCATGTGAATAATCATCACACTATTATTGGTGCTACCTCAAATGCCAAAGTGTCTGGTGGTTCTACGAAAGATGTTATTGGGTATGCCACTGCTGAAACCATAGTAACTATAGAAAGATATAAGGATAATGCATGGAGTACAATATCGTTTTTAGACTTCATGACAACAGAGCGTAGAAAATAATCTGAAAGAACTTTCCTTTCTCTCACATATACTACTGAGAGAAAGGAAAGGCGAAACGCGGATAAAAATACTAAGTATAAGTACATTAAAGTTTATGTGATAAGGCTATACAGTAAGCCTTATGAAAATTGTGATAGGTGATAGGGCTATCGCATGTTTAACAAACATTAAAATTCAATGGAGGTAACAATCATGGCAAAAGCACGTTTTGACATCAAAGACAATGACGCTGCAGGCGCATTGGCATCAAGACTTGAAAACCTCGGTGACGAAATCGGACAGGTTTGCACTGAGATGAAAACTAAGGCTGAGGAGATTTCTGAAATCACTGGAACTCTTGAGTTCAACGTTCAGTTATCCAGATACCTTAGTGAGGCTGCTGAAGTTCTTGCATCTACAGCTGACGGAGTTCAGGCTGCTGGTAAGTGCTTGGCGGGTATCGTAGCTGAGTCTGTTGATTTTACAGAGCAGGCTACAAGAGGAACACTGATTTAAGGTCAGTGCCTACACAAACAATAAAATTAAATGGAGGTAAAATATCATGGCAGGAAAGACTGGTTCTGGTACATCTTGGGTTCCTTCCCAGGGTGATGCCCTTATCGAGGCAGTAAACAGTGCTTACAACGCACTGAACGAGAAGTACAACGAAATCACAGCAATCTTTGCTCAGATTCGTGGAGAGGAAGTTATCGGAGAGTCTACTTCTAAGGATAAGCTCTTAGAGGTTCTTGATGGTTTGGATGCAACATTCAATACTCTGAATGAGAAGCTTAACAACGTTAAGTCTACTCTCGACCAGGTATTCGAGGCTGTTAACAGCACAACCGACTCTAACGAGAACTCTACTGCAGAGGCTGGTGCTTCTGTAAATGCTGCTGCTAAGAGAGCTGAAGACACCAACGGCTCTGGTGCTAACTAAGTACGTAGCATACGTATACCCTATCAAAAACTTAATAAAGCCATGCTCCCCATTCCCTGAGGGAGTAATATACTTAGTGTTGACTAAGTATATTATAATGTGCATAGATATAAGAAGGAGATTCAAAAATGCAGATTTTAAAGAAAATTGTAGACAATGGAAATATTGTTGGGTATCAAATTGAGGATGGCACATTTACATTACCTATGTGTAAGAAAGCTCTCTATTTAGAGATGTATATAAACCCGCTTATCCAAGCGGGTTATAAGTATTATGGGTATGACGCTGATTTAATTGAAGACCCGAACGGAATGCCTATCAGTGAGCATGAAGCAATTGACAGAGATGAAGTAGATGAACTCGAATGGGCTGCTTCTATTGACCTTGCGTCAAGTTCTGCTTTAAGTGATGCCGAGGCGTCAAAGTACTATACATTCCGGGAAGAGTCTGCTTATCAGTTCAAAACGGAAGCGGAATACCAGATAAATACCCGTGAGGAATTCATTGCTTACCTTGAACAGGCGGAGAGTGCGTTCTTCGGAGTAAACTATGTGTCTGATAATAGACCTATTAACTTCTTTGTAAATCCGAATGCATTATTCACAATCGATGAAATAATTGAGCATCCGGAATATAAGAAGTATTTTGATATTATGGTTAAGAGACACCATATCAGAAATTATGGAACATATCAGCAGTTGGTAGACTGGTTATGCGAAAAGGGTGTGCTCAATACTCATACTCCTACAACGGCTGAATTTCTTGCTGCTTACTACGCTTGGGGTCCGGAAGGTATCAGGGATAAGTGTGTAAAGGTAGAGACCAAACTTAATGTTGATGGCGTGTTCCAGTTTATGAAAGACCCTCTCGGAAGTGCCAGTGCTGAATCCTACGTGTTCGACAACAGGGTGCGAAAGGTGTCTATTGTGGATGCCAGAGAAGGAATTCATTTCCTTAAGACACATGAGAAATTTGATGATATAACGGATGTTACTGAGTTCAAGCGGTCTCGTATTGTTATCGGTTCTAATGACCAGTTGTTTGCTATCCGTCGTGCCACTAATACTGGTAAGAAGTATCAGGCTATTGGTGGTACCTTGTACAGTGATGTGTCAGACAGGTTATACATCACACTTATTTCGGACAGTGGGTACACATACTGCTACAAGGTAGCACATAACCAGTTAAAACTCGGATTGGCACATAGTGAGTCAAATGGTTCAGTTTACTATTCGGCTATCAACTTTGCATTTGCTTCTGCGTTCCCTGGAGTAAGCTTACCGATTGACGTAATCAACAGTAACACGGATTACTATCTGTGGAATCTGTCTATCATAAAGGCAGTAGAGTTAATCAATGCTAAATCTCAGAAAGCACCTGTTCGTTCTACGTCAGAGTTCATGCTTAAAGATGGTATGAATCCGGTTGCAGTAATTGATATGATTTCGCATTCCATTGCTCGGAATAAGGATTATAATTCTAATAAGAGATACACTCTGAGTAGCAGTGACGATGATATGTGCAATGCACTTGAACTGTACCTGCAGGATATTCCGGAGTATATTCTTAATGTATTTAACCTTACTGATGAGGACCTTGAGAATGGTATTGATTCATTCCTTGAGCTGGCTGATATCGATGACTTACGTGATAGACGTGAGCAGATGATGAACCAGAAGATTGGTCCTGGACAGCCTGGGTTCGATGATACATTTAAGGATTACTTTACTAAGTTTGCTAAGGAACAGGCAAACATAAATCAGGTAAGTCAGTTGGTAGGGCGTACAACAAAGAAGTACGATGCTATTGACTATTACACAAAGTTGAGATTTGTGCATGATTGTTTACACGGAGAAATTTCTGTTGATAACTTTGGAGATGGTATCCTGGCAGACCTTGGAGCCTCTTACCTGTTGGCAGCTGAATGTATGCTTTCTGTCGTTTACGCTGAGTATGGTAATGATGTATCACGTGAGGTAGCAGAGCAGGCTATCGTGGAACTTGATACTTCTGATCTTATTGATATTAATAAAATCTTTAAGGTGCGTGATAACGCATATAAGGGATACATGGTTGATTTTGCTAATTACCGTAAAACGAGAGGTTGTACCAATTCTTGGATTTGGGCTTACTGCACAAAAGTATTCAGAGAGATTTCCAATGCTCCAGTTGAGAAACAGCGTCCTTACTTAATGGAGTTGGTTGTACTTGAGAACAACAAACAGGACTTGCCTACAAGACAGTTGATGACTAAGTGCGTTGAAGAGGCTATCGAGAAGGCTGGCTTTGAAGAGAAGTTCTTTATGGAAGACGGCCCTATAGCTACTTGGACAGAGAAGAAGTGTGCTATGCAGTCAGCTGATTGGATTGCTGCACAGTTGTTCTTCTACATCTACGCTGGCGGAATAAAGTCTGCCCCGGTTAATAGTGTTTACCATATTACGATGAATATCTACGATGCTAAGGATTTGGAAATTGATATTCCGGAAAATGTATACAACTTTGTGAAGTCATTCAATAAGGATACTCACAAGAGATACATCACTGTATATGACTTCTGTAAGTACGAGTACAATCCTAACACAACAACCGGAACTTTCAATATCTGTCTCGTTAATGCCAATGTAGATCCTTGGCATGTTAAGCCAAAGAAAGGCTATGCTATTAAGTCTTATTCATTGTTGCCTAACTACTATGACCAGGCTACACTTGATAAGGCTAATGGTGTTGGATTCTATGAAGGAGCTTATAATACTAAGGCTATCAGCGTTAGTCCTCTGAAGGCTTCTTATCGTGACTTGTTTATACCTACGTCAGAGCTCACTGAGATTATGATGTATGAAGATGAGGTTAGACAATGTACAGACCCTGAGATGCTTTATGACTTCCTTAGTCCGGAGCAGCATGAGTACATCTTTGCATATGTTCGTAGATGGGCTATGGAGAGAAAGAAAGCACAAGCTGCTGGCAAGAAGTTAATTTCTATTCCTCTCAAGCAGGATATCGTATATGCACCTATGGCTTATTCATTCTGTGATGATATCCCTTCTATGAGTCCTGTGTATAGTGATGACCTTGCAGTTGATGACAGAGCTTGTCAGACAGTTACAGATGTTAACAATATTTCATGGAGACAATTCTTCAATGTAAATGCCGCTATCGAGTCTAAACAAGTTGGTGTTAAAGAGTTCACTATCAGTGATATCAACATTTACGAGGCACAGCAGATGCGTGATATCTTATCCGGTGAGTACCAGAATGATATACCTATTACTGTTACAGGAAATTACATCAACGTAAAAGGGGATACTGTGTTTAGAGTGGCGGTGTCTAAGCTGTCTCCTCAACAGATTGTTGAGTTTGCTAATAATGGCATACTCCGCAAGATAAATGAGAATAAGTATTTCATCCGTGCAATTAACGGAGACTTTGTATTGGAGGTCTAGTATGATACATGTAACAAGTTCTACAAGAATTCCCGGGGTTGATGAAACCCTGGGAACTCTTAAATTGCATAACAGCTTTATGCCACAGTTCGCTGATTTTGATAAGGTAATGATGAATATCAATTATCTGCAGATTCAGCTTGATAAGATTACTGGACCACTGTTCGACATTATAGGTAAACCTAAGGGCGTCGACGCATCCGGTAATATGAAGAACTGGTTGGCTATGCATGCTGATACGTCGGTGTTCAATTTTGGTAAGACAGGGTTATCTCTCGATGCTGAGTCTATTGATTCTGCCATTGAGTCAGGGCAGTTAAATGAGGATACTGTTCTACTGCTTAAGACTTATCAGAAGTATTCAAACTTAGCCAAAACAAGGGGAACGCTAGTTTCGCTTTTACAGAATCCTATTTCTAATGTACCGTCATGTGATGGTCATAGAATGCTTATACTTCATCCTAATTGGGAGAAGCAGAACACAGGACGTGTTGCTATGCAGAAGCCAGCTATTCAGAACTTACCTAGGCAGGTGCAGGAAGTTATTACAGTACCCGAGGGTTATGTCTTATTACACACTGACTCCGGTCAGATCGAGCCTCGTATCGTATATTCAGTATTCATTAAGGACCCACAGATTCAGGCTTTGATAAGATTATATGATGATGCATACTTTGGTGTGCTTCACTATATAACGATGCCTGAGAGTGATATTCATAGCGGGCGAACAGATTTTCAGAAGATGGAAATTACAGATGAGATGAAGAATAACAGACAGCTTATAAAGAGGTATAATAATGCTGTTATGTATGGCTCTAAATCAAATCCTTCTGGTGACCAAATAAAGGCTGCTATGATTAAGCGTATTGGTGAACATCCTGCTAGACTTGAGTGGACGGGCGAGCTTATGGAGCAGATACGTAGAGGAAGCACTGTATTTAAGACTGCATTTGGTACTCCAATTAACACGGCTTATTCAGCTAAACTGGTTGAGGGTAATCTGAGAGCAGGAAGTGTTGACGAGGAGAAACTGAGGCTAGCAATTAACAATCCTATACAGGGGACAGCAGCTGACCTTATGAGACTGTCTGTTTATGAAGCGAACAGATTGCTTATGAATAAGGCTAAGAAGTCTTATATCATTAACTATGTGCACGATGCCGGAATGTTTGGTGTGTACGAAGATGAATATGATGCGGTGGCTAACGAACTTGCTGACATTGTATCGTATGATGTTGAAGGTTGGTTGCCTATAAAAGCTGAACCGGAGTTTGGTCGTAATGGTGGTAAATCCGGTTTAATCGAAGACTTATATTAAGAAGGGAACAAAATAAGATGAGATATACTGTTTATACAGATGGTGCAGGTTCTGCAGAGAAAAATGTTGCTGGGTGTTCTTATCTCATTCTTACGGAAACAGACTATATCAATTCTGAGAGTATCAGATTGAAAGGGGTTGCTAACCCTACACATGCGGAAACAATTAGTGTAGGGTTGGCTGCAGCCTACTTCATTGATAATGTTGAACTGAAACCTGACGATGTTGTAGAGTTCAACGTAGACTGCGCATCGACTATTGACTTTTATAATAAGTATATTTCCACTACTGGAAAAGTAAGGACAAATGTTAAGGCCATTGTCAATTCGGTATTCGTGGCAAGACAGCTTATGTCAAAGTGCAATGTTAAGTTTCAGAAAGTAAGGGGACATAAGAGTGTAATCAATCCAAACACTTATGTTGACAGATTGGCAAAGTTAGCCATTCGGAGGTAATAAGTATGTATGCATTTGTGTCTAATGAGTATAGAACAATTGTATATTCGCAGAGACAGCTTGATTTCTTAAATAGCGTGTACACGTACCCACAGTTTAGGAAAGTGGAAACTATTGCTGACGCGAAGAAGTTTTTCAATCAGTGTAATCGTGACTTTATGAAGTCAGGGTTAAATAAATACGGAAGAGAATCAGATATTGGATATATCTCAATCCAGTATTTCATAGATGGTAAGAATATTTATTGTAATGTAGACACTCGCCATTTTGGCTTTATAAAGCTTAGTAATCTACCTAGCAATGTAAAGCA
>OOCQ01000053.1_pt1 | contig 93643 bp, 65 predicted proteins | sample 1671121 | NCBI WGS metagenome assembly OOCQ01 (sample SAMN06348124, study PRJEB24527) | human gut metagenome | biome: human gut; feature: ankylosing spondylitis patient; material: feces | host: Homo sapiens | place: China | collected 2015-10 | reverse complement strand
GCAGACCTTCTTTAGAACTTGTTTCCGATGCCAATGCAAGGATGCTCACCATGTCATCAGGCTTCAACCGTGACGGAGGTCTTACCGCAGACAGATGCTTTCCATCTCCAATGAGCTTGACGTAATAAGAAACACAGACGAGACACTTTCCTTTGCAGAATACTGTAGCAAGCTAAAGGAGCAGAATCCGGAAGATGCAGAATACATAGATTACTGTGCCGAATATATCCATACCGCAGTATATGCAAACGTTTCAGACATTGACGGATACACCCGTAGCGTGATGTATCAGATACTGAACTCGAACGTGGATGTGTCAGACAAACAGGCCCTCTATAAAGGAATACAAGTAGCATACGCCAGTATCCTTTATTCCAAGAACATGAATTTTACTGAGATAACAAACCAATAAAGTACTATATTTATGAGAAAAACACTTTTTTTATTCATTGCTGCATTTCTGTATTCTGTAGCAGCAGTTTGCCAATTCCCTGAACGTATAATCAAAGTAACACCTCAGGAGGCTCTTAATGTTGCCGTCAAAGCTTGTTCAGACAATAAAAGCCAATATGATTATTTCATAAGTGAGACTTCGGTGGAAAAGGACAACAGCCTATTCCATGCCGTTTTTGTCGACAAGAAACCTGGAGCAGGCTGGGAACATCCCTGTGCGTATGTATATGTAAAAACGAGCAGATTGTCTTCAGAAACCACCCCTTATCATATCGTAGAAGAAGCCACCCATCCAAAGGGTACAATAAAGATGCGTCCAATTCGTGTTCATGACCGCTACGGTTCCAACTCCAAGTTTAAGCCAAGAGTAGCCAAGCTCAATGCCAATGCCGGTGAAAAGAACAGTTTTTCCGGCAATACCTATGCGGTAATCCTCAGCGGAGGCCTCAATATGGAATCCAACGAGGAGCGTTATTGGAACGACTGTTCCTTTATCTATCAGACCTTGAGAAACCGCTATGACGTACCCAAGAACAATATAAAGGTTATAATGTCCGACGGTACAGACCCCTCCGAAGATATGAAAAACAACAACGGTGAATATGTATCGTCCCCTCTTGACCTTGATTATGACGGCATTGCTGACATAGAATACGCAGCCACAAAAGAGAATGTCAAGAATGTTCTCAAAAGCCTGTGCGCAAAGTTGACAGACAAAGACCACCTCCTGCTTTATGTCATCGACCACGGCGGTTACGACCCTCAAGTTAAGCAGTCGTATATCTGTCTGTGGAATGAGGAGAAGCTTTATCCCGGCGAACTGAACGAGTGGCTGAGCACAGGTGATGCCGGGTATATCAATATTCTGATGGGACAATGTCATTCCGGCGGCTTTGTAAAAGCCCTGAAGGGCAACAACCGTATAGTAGCCACAGCCTGTTCGGAAGACGAGTTGTCTTACGGCTGTGAGGAACTGCCTTTTGACGAATTCGTCTATCACTGGACCTCAGCTCTGAACGGCTTTGATGCCGAAGGCAACCAGGTGACGGCGCAGACAGATACCCTTCCGACAGGAGCCTTGAAGCCTGTAACTATGATAAAGGCGTTCGAGTATGCCAATGAGCATGACATGTATACGGGCGGCAAGTTCCCATACGCCGAAGAAACCCCTTGTCTTTCATATCTGAAGAATTCAACGGCAGAGAAATTGGCTTTGGATACCATACCCCCGACGGTAGACCTCTGCATAACGGATTATACGAGACGCTTCATTTATGCAAGTCCTTATATATGGATAAGGAATCAGAATGATGGAAGGCAGAATCAGAGGACGGAAGCTCCGATAGTTAATGAAGAACATCCATACGTATACTTATATACAAAGATTTACAACCGTGGTGTTAAGCCTTATAGTGGAGAGGGTCAAAATCTCGGTTTTTGCTGGACGAAGTCTTCATTTGTCATAACAATTGACATGTGGAAAGGGTTCATGAACGAAAGATATGATGAAGTAAATAATAACGAAATATACGGTAATACTATTACTACACAAAGAATAAAAGATATTATAAATCCAGGAGATACAATTATTTCAGAGAGAAAGCATTATTTTGGTGGTAATGATTTTGACGTCGCAAGTTCTGAAGGGTTTACAATGTGTGTGTTGGCTTATCTTACAAAGCATACAAACCGTTGTGATGTTCCCATAACAGATGAAGGATACGCTGATTTATTTCATTCCGACAAACTTGCACAAAACAACATACAGATACATGCAGGAAAAGAACTTTCTGATTCATGCAAAGCAGTAACGTTGTATAATAGGTTCGATAAAATAAGTAATTTCAGCATCAGACTTCTGTCAACGGAGTCTTCCCGAAGATTATTGTCAAAAGCAGAGGTTAATTTGAACTTTCCTTCAAGTTTGGTATCTTCATTTAACGAAACCCAACAAGCGATGGATTCTGTAAGAATGGATGTCAATATAACAGGCAGAATGCGTTTGTTGGGAAGCAAAAGCGTTATTCGGAAAGTTCAAATGCGACCACAAGAAGCAGTACCTGTATATCTTACCTGTAATTTCAATGCGGATTCTGATAATGATACCCCAGAAACCTATGACCTTGACTTTGTCGTTGTAGACAACAGAACAGGAAAAGAAGTCGGCGGACAGAGATTCCGTATAAAAGAAAACGAACGTCCTGCAATTGATGCGACATTGAACAAGCGTCAAACAGATTTAGGGTATGAGACCCTTTCTGTCGTAGACTGCAGCGAGGACGTACAATATGAATGGTTTGACAAGGACGGCAAGCTGGTCGGAACCGGCTCTTCCATAACCGTTCCTGCCGGAACTGACACTTCTGAATATACAGTACGTATAACATCAAAGTCAGACGGTGCGGTTATTTACCGCAAATCGAAAGTTGGCGGAACAAAGATTATCGACACGGTAACCCCATCTGCAGACTATGTCAAAGTCTCATTGAAAGAAAAATCAGATGGTCCTTTGTCATTGCAGCTTTCGTCAACTACTTCTTCGATGCCAGTACAGTCATGTGATATAGCCCCAGGTTCAACAAGCTGTACGATGCATGTACAGAACTTCTCAAATGGAGTATACCAGATGTCATTGCTGAAAGACGGAAAGGTAATAGATACAAGAAAATTCATAAAATAATCAGTCAAAGGTATTGCCGGTATGTTGGCTTTTTCCTATATTTGCATAACACTTAGCTGCACTGGGCAAACTGAGAGAAAACTCTCTTTGCACTCATTTGCAAAGTATTAGCAAAAGCCAGACCGGCAATATCAAATAATATATTAACTAAACCCATAGGAGGTAAGATTATGAAGAAGAAATTGTCCATACTGCTCATGGCGCTATTCGCATTGTCGCTTACAGCGCAGAATGTCCGTACCGTCAATCTTGACGGAACCCCTCTTGCAGATGTCCTTGGTGATGATCTCCTGAACATAGACTCAATAGCCGTAACCGGCAAGATAATGAAGGGTGATTACGGGACACTTAGCAACGGTATAGTAAATGGGCATCTTACAGGTATAGATCTCAGCGGATGTGTAACGCAGGATGATATGGTCTATCAGCTTTCCTATTTTGATGGAGAAAAAGTAAGTTATCCCAAAAACCTCAAATATTTCAGATTCCCTCAAAATGCCAAGAACATAGTTTCTTTCAAGTTGGCAACCCTTTATGATTTCTCAATACCGTCGTCAGTCCGTACAATCAGCAACCAATGTTTTAGCAATACCACATTTGTAGATGACCTTTATATAGAAGAAGGACTTGACTCCATCGCTTTTGGTGCATTTGGCGGAGCACGAATGCCACGCAATGTCTATATGCCTGCTTCCTTAAGGACATGGGTATGCGGTACATTCGCTCAATATGTGCCGTCTCAGCAGACAACAACCAATATGTGGTTTCGCGGTGAGAATCCTCCAGCCCATGACGTAGATGACCCTGGTAACACCGGCAGTGCTTTCTATGGAACGATAAAAGATACATGGACAATATATGTGCCGAAAGGTTCACTGCAAAGATATAAGAGCAGTCCGGACTTCCAAGACCTAAAGCTGGTCGAGTATGATCCCTCCATCTTCGTAGACGGAGGGATGATCCGCACGATAAACCTTGCCGATGAGGGTGTCCACCTTTACGATGCCATCAGTCCGGGAGAGGCATTAGTGCTCGACAGCATATCCGTTACAGGCGGCGAACTCGACAAGAATGACTTCTATTTCCTTGCGCGCTGTTCAGAGAAGGGAAAGCTTACGGGCGTAGACCTGTCCGGAGCCACAAGCCAGAACAATGAGATACCCGACTGGGCATTCCGTCCGTCCGTAATAAACGGAGCACCACAGCGTGCCAATTCAAAAGGGGACTTCTTCGGTCATCTGCGTTATGTCCGTCTGCCTCATAACCTGACAAGGATAGGCGAACAGGCATTCTTCATGACAGGTCTGAGGACGATAGACATACCGAAGACGGTCAGTGTGATTGGTGACAGGGCCTTCGGCGATTGTGGTGACCTTCAGGAGGTAAGGGTGTTCAATTCAGAACCCTCGACAATAGCTGCCGCCTATGCCTTTGACGAGAGTGTGTCAAAGGCGACACTTGTAGTTCCTGTCGGTGCCAAGTCAGCCTACGAGTCAGACGAAGCATGGAAACACTTCGGTTCAATCATCGAGAGTTCGTCTGTTGACGGCATAAGCAATATAGTATCAGGCGGTGATGGTGATACAGAGAAAAGTAGCATCTATACCCTTGACGGCAGACGTATCGCTACAGGTGCTGGTATCAGCAGCTTGCCTCATGGAATGTATATTGTGAATGGCAGGAAGGTTGTGAAGTGATGTGATGCTGTAATGGATAAGGTTATGCCGAGATATAGAATGAATAAAAGGCTTAATTAGTAAGATAGCGGTGGTCCGCTCGGTGGCTGCATAGCTATGTGGTGCTGGGCGGACTTTTTTTTGTATTGGGATTAGTTACCGATTCTTCTATCTTACACTGAAGAGAGGTCCGAAAGATAATACATTATTCTCCCACAGATTGCAGCTGGACACGGATTTTTTCTTTGAACACGAATCGCTCGAATGTCAAATGTTTCTATCCGTGTGCTAAGTGGTATCCTTTTTAATTCTGCGGATGAATAATCCAATGGTCCGGAGGAAAAATCTGTGTTCATCTGTGCCATCTGTGGGAGACAAAAATAATCATCCGTGGGGGAAGAAATGAATCATATGTGTAGAAGGATATTACCGACCCCCTCTATCTCCCCCTAAAGTGGGGAGGACCGGTTTGTCCGCTTCTTGAGAGTCCTTGTGTGTAGTTTGTCCGTATCTTGAGGGTCCTGTTGGAAGTTCTGCTAATTGTATTTTTATACAATTGTACTGTGAATATCCTATGCATAAAATCAGGAGATGGATATGATTTTTATTGTATGTTGAAGCAAGCAGAAATAGATGTCCAATCAACTTCAAATAGAAAGTTACCGAATTTCTATGAGAAAGTTACGGACTTTCTATTGGAAAGTTACCGAATTTCTAAATGATGACAAAATGCGTTTACAGAGGCTTGCCGCATTTGCCATAAATGGCGTATATTGTCGTGCTGAACAATATGGTTATTTATACAGATTTACTGTTTATTTATGCATTTATGCCGCTCGTTTATCCATATAGCCTATTTGGAAAAAACTAAACAGGCTATTTGGATTTGCTAACCAGACTATATGGATATGCTAATCGAGCTTTTGGAATTTGCCAAACAAGCTATATAATTTTGTTTAGTTGTAAAGTATAAAATATCATTATAATATTATAAAGTGTAAAATAAAATGCGTACCTTTGCATCCTAATTATGAAAGTTTTGCATCAAATATACATATTTATAGTGCTTCTCCTTGTCTCATTGTCTTCAATGGCACAGGGTGCACGAGGACTCAACATCGTGGTACTGGGTGATTCCAATACCAGTATCGGCGGCGACTCTTGTACACTTGACCGCGGATGGACCCGTTGGTTCAAGGAGTGCATGCAGCCGGCTTCCATGCGCAGCTATGCCCGTAGTGGTGCCACATGGACAAACACTACTGCCACACGGTTGAACACCCAGGAGTATACAGAGGTGTTGGCAGACTGCAATGTGGTGTATAATCAGGTGGAACGGCTGACCCTTGCCTACAGACATGGTAGCCAACCGGCGCCGGATGTGATAATCATTGCCGCCGGTACCAACGACGCTTGGTTCAAGCAACGTCGCCCCCTGCTGTTCAGCAAGACCGCAGAACAGGCGTTTGTACAGACCGCTTTCATAATGGGCAGGAAGCCCTCCGCCATACTGAGTCTTGCCGAGAGCGTGCGCTATGGCGTGGAACTGCTGATGGAACGCTTCCCCAAGTCGCGCATCATCCTCTTGACCCCGATGCAGACCACCAAAGCCCCCTATTCGGATGTGCGCCGTGTGGGCGATGTGATAGAGGAGGTAGGCAGACGGATGTCGGTGCCAGTGGTAAGGCAAGACCATATCACCGGCGTATACAGTAACCGTGAGCTTCGGAAACCCTTCCTCACTTCCGACGGCACCCACACCTCAGTAGAGGGAGCACGTCGCAACGGACGGCTGCTGGCAAGACAGATAGAGCCACTGCTGTTCTAAACAGACCACGTCTTCTTTTACGCAAAGGCGATGAAACGCCAGCCGTATAAAAGCATTCCAAGAAACTATAATAAAAACAATGATATTTTCAGATTTATTTTTCCTCTTTGCCTTCCTGCCAGCCTTCTTCCTGTGCTATACGGTGGCGGCGGTGGCAGACCGACGGAGCCGTAAGTCATATGCTGTGACAGACGACGGTTCTTCGCAGCTACAGACAGGCAACATGTTCAAGAACATGGTGCTGGTGGTCTTCTCGCTCATCTTCTATGCCTGGGGAGAGCCGGTATATGTGTTCCTGATGATATTCAGCTCGTTTGTCAACTATCGTGCCGGTCTCTTTATCAGCAGCCGTCAGGAGCACCGTAAGGCAGCCCTTGCCACGGGTATAGGAGTAAACCTTCTGATACTCGGCATCTTCAAATATCTCGGTTTCTTTGCCAGTATCCTTGCAGGCTTCGGACTGCCCTTGCAGGTGCCTCAGATAGCCCTGCCGATAGGCATCAGCTTCTACACGTTCCAGAGCATCTCTTATCTCGTTGACGTCTACCGCCGAGAGTCGCCCGTGCAGCGCCGCTATGCCGCCCTGCTGCTCTACATTTCCATGTTCCCTCAGCTTGTGGCAGGACCGATAGTAAGATACGGTACGGTGGCACATGAGATACAGCATCGCCGTGTGGAGATGAATGACATTGCCGAGGGCATGTTCCGCTTTCTGATAGGATTGGGCAAGAAGGTTGTAATGGCAAACCAGCTGTCGGAGATCTCCGACCAGTTTCTTGTCGGCGGACTCTCCGAGCTTTCCACAACAGGAGCGTGGATAGGCATCGTAGCCTTTACCTTCCAGATATATTTCGATTTCTCCGGATATAGCGACATGGCGATCGGTCTCGGCCGCATGATAGGTTTCCACTTCAATGAGAACTTCCGTCATCCGTATTGTTGCGACACCATCACCGACTTCTGGCGTCGCTGGCATATCTCGCTCGGCAGCTTCTTCCGCGATTATGTATATATCCCGATGGGCGGCAACCGCCAGCATCAGGCAATGAACATCCTCGTCGTGTGGTTCCTCACCGGAATGTGGCACGGCGCAAGCTGGAACTTTATCCTCTGGGGTGTCTACTTCGGCATCATCGTGATGGTAGAGAAATACACCGTTCTGCGCATCAAAGACCGTCTGCCGCGCTTCCTTCTTCACCTCTATAGCCTTGTGCTTGTGGTGATAGGCTGGGGAATATTCTATTTCGATGACTTCGGCAAGATGCAGGTGTTCTTCAACAGCTTCTTCGGCGGCGGTAAAGTGTTCGACGACTTCCTTACACATAGTGCGCTGATGGACAACTTCTGGCTATGGGTGGCAGCGGTGTTGTTCTCCATGCCAATACGTACAGCGGTGACAGACTGGCTGGCAGGAAGACTGCGCCAGTGGGATGAACCGCTGGCAGAGACCCTCATCACCGCCGGCAGGATAGCCTTCTCGGTGGCATTGCTCGTGGTGTGTGCCGCCCTGCTTGTAGGAGCCACCAACAACGCATTCATCTATACGCGATTCTAAAGAAAAAGAAAGGAAAGAAGATGAAACAGACAGTAACGATACTCCTCCTCTTGCTCCTCGCCGCCACCACCAAGGCACAGACCGTAGCGGCAGGCGATTCAGCCGCCGTAGAGAAGGTGAAGAAATATGAAGTGAGAAAATCCCGAAACATCATCGTCGTAGACTCCGGCATGCACACCCGGGCATTTGAGCCCTTCGGTTCGCTGCCCCATGGCGCAGAGCCGTATGCCGAGATGGTAAATGAATACAAACGCCGGTTGGGCGACAGCGTAACCGTATACTGTATGACCGTGCCCAATGCCGTGGCATACTACTGTCCCGACGAGCAACAGACGTGGACCCGTCCGGAGAAACCCGTGCTCGACAACCTCTACCGCCACCTCTCAGACTCCGTCATCGGGGTGAGGATATACGATGTGTTGAAGCAGCACACAAGCGAACCTATATATTCGCGCACCGACCACCACTGGGCACCCCTCGGAGCATACTATGCCGCCGGGGAGTTTGCAAGAGCCGCCCATGTGGATTTCAAGCCGCTTTCGGCATACGAAAAGAAAACCGTTCGCGGCTATGTGGGTTCGATGTATACGTTCTCGAAAGACATGGCGGTGAAGAAAGCCCCCGAAGACTTCATCTACTATGAGCCTCAGGGCATAGACTACAAGGCGTATTTCACCAACTATACCGTTGCCAAGGGCAGGACGGTGGGGGAGAGCAAGCCCGAGGAGCGCAACTTCTTCATACACTACAAGGACGGTAGTGCCGGAGCATACTGCTGCTTCATGGGAGGAGACACCCGCACGGTGCGAGTGGTGACAGGAGTGAAGAACCATCGCCGCCTGATGATACTCAAAGACAGCTACGGCAATGCCGTGGCATCAAACCTCTTCTACGGATTCGAGGAAGTACATGTAGTGGACTTCCGCTACTTCCCCCATAATATATTAGAGTATGTTCGTGAGAACGCCATCACCGATGTGCTCTTCTGCAATAACCTGATTCATGCCTGCTCAGCTTCTACGGCACGCAAATACAGAGCCATGCTCGATAAAAAATAAACAGAAAATATGGATAGCAAGAAAATATATAGCGCAGCATACATCTCCGTGATGCTCACCGTGTTCGCCATAATGGCAGCGGTGTTCAACATCATGCCGCGAAGCAAAGTGTCGCAGCTCGAAAAGAGAGAACTCGCAAAGTTCCCTACCTTCACCGCCGACAAACTCCTTTCCGGAAGCTTCACCAAGGACATATCTTCGTGGTATAGCGATACGGAGCCATACAGAGAGCAGTTCATGCAGCTTAGCATGAACATCAAGGATGTGATATCGGTAGCCCTTTCCGAAGACAACGTAAGGTTTCATGCCTCCAACACACCGGTGCAGACCGAGGAAGACACCTACGACGAGGAGGCAGAGCGCAACGTGGGAGAATACAAGAACCGGCAGACTGCCGATGAGAATGCCAAGATTGCCAACGCCGGAATACTCATCGTTGGCAAGGGTGACAAGGCAAGAGCCCTGATGGCTTTCGGTGGATCGTCGAAGGGAGGCGGCAACTATGCAGAGGCTGCCAATAAATATAAAGAGGTGTTCGGACCGAAGGTAAACGTATACTGCATGGTGATACCTACAGCAGCTGAATTCTATTGTCCTGATGCAGCACGCAGCCGCACGTCACCACAGCGACCGGTCATAAACAACATCCACTCGAAACTCGCACCGGGAGTGCATGCCGTTGACATATATACGCCGCTCGGACAGCATGCGTCGGAAGACATATACCTAAGAACCGACCACCACTGGGCACCACTCGGAGCCTACTATGCAGCACAGAAGTTCGCTCAGGTGGCTCGCGTACCTTTTAAAACTCTCAAGAGTTACGAGCGCCATGTCGTGCACAGATACGTTGGCTCCATGTATGGATATTCGAAAGACATAGCCATTAAGAACGCACCCGAGGACTTTGTGTTCTACACTCCGAAGGGCGTTTCGTACACCACTACGTATATCGACTATACCGTAGACCGCGACTACCGCGTGACCTCAACGTCGAAGCCCCACAAAGGCAACTTCTTCTGCCACTTCAAAGACGGCAGCGGAGCAGCCTATTGCACCTTTATGGGTAGCGACATGCGCATAACGCAGGTAAGGACGGGAGTGAAGAACCATCGCCGACTGATGATTCTCAAAGACAGCTTCGGCAATGCCATACCGGGATACCTGTTCTACAGCTTTGAGGAAATACACGTTGTGGACTACCGTTACTTCGGCAGAAACATGAAACGCTACGTAGAGGAAAACCACATTACCGATATCCTCTTTGCCAACAATATCTTCAACGCCTACTCTCCTAAGATATACAAACGCTATCTCGGCTTCCTATCTCAGGCAGATTCAGCCGTAGGAGGAGCAGCCCCGAAGGTAAAAGACAAGCCGACAGCACCGGCAGAGAAGAGCGATACTCATGCAGCAGCACCCGCGGCATCAGCGAAGCCTGTAGAGAAGGACGGTCAGCCGACAGACAAAAAGACAGACAAAAAGACCGACAAGAAGGCGGAAAAGAAAGACGAAAAGACAACAGAGAAAGCCACTGAAAAGGAAACTAAAAAGCCGACAGAGGCAGAGTGACAGCACTCCAAGAACAAAGATAAACGAACAAGAAAGCATTATGCCCAAACGCCGAAACGTTTGGGCATAATGCTTTTTCTGCTTAAAAAAATATTCTAATTCTTGAAAGAATGTATCGGAGCCGGAATTCTTCCACCTCTGTTTACGAAAGCCTCGCAAGAGAAAGTGTTTACTGCCATTACAGGACCGTAGCCTAACAAGCCTCCGAAGTCAACCCTTTCGCCCACCTCCTTGCCGATGGCAGGAATGATGCGCACTGCGGTAGTCTTCTGGTTCACCATACCGATGGCAGCTTCATCGGCAATGATACCGGAGATAGTGGTGGCAGGAGTAGAGCCAGGAATGGCAATCATGTCGAGACCTACGGAGCATACACACGTCATGGCCTCCAACTTCTCCAATGTAAGAGCGCCAGCTTCCACCGCATCGATCATACCCTGGTCTTCACTCACGGGAATGAAAGCCCCCGACAGACCGCCGACGTATGACGAAGCCATGATGCCTCCTTTCTTCACTTGGTCGTTGAGCAAGGCAAGGGCAGCCGTTGTGCCTGGCGCACCGGCGTGCTCCACACCAATCTCATGCAGGATGTCAGCCACGCTGTCGCCGATAGCCGGTGTGGGAGCCAACGAAAGGTCGATGATGCCGAACGGAACGCCAAGTCTTTTTGATGCCTCCTTAGCCACGAGCTGTCCCACACGGGTAATCTTGAAAGCCGTGCGCTTGATAGTCTCGCAGAGCACCTCGAAGCTCTCGCCTCTGACGCTCTCTAAGGCATATTTCACCACTCCAGGTCCGCTGACGCCGACGCTGACCACGGCATCAGTCTCCGAAACGCCGTGGAAGGCACCCGCCATGAACGGGTTGTCGTCGGGAGCATTGCACAGGACGACGAGTTTGGCACAGCCGATAGACATACGGTCGCCGGTACGTTCGGCAGTCTCCTTGATGATATCGCCCATCAGTCGCACGGCATCCATGTTGATGCCCGTCTTTGTGGAGCCGATGTTCACGGAGCTGCAAATCAGTTCCGTTTCGGCAAGAGCCTGCGGAATGGAGCGCATAAGGAGTTCGTCGGAATGGCTCATGCCCTTCGATACGATGGCAGAGTAGCCTCCGAGGAAGTTCACCCCCGTCTCCTTTGCCGCACGGTCCAGTGTATGCGCAATCTTCACATAGTCTTCCGGAGTGTGGCATGCCGCGCCTCCTACGAGGGCGATCGGCGTGATGGCGATGCGTTTGTTTACGATAGGCACACCATATTCCTTGGAGATTTCCTCACCCGTAGATACGAGGTTGTGTGCAAGAGTGGTAATCTTGTTGTAAATGTTCTGGCAGAGAACGTCGAGTCGGCTGTCCGCACAGTCCATAAGGTTTATTCCCATGGTGATGGTCCTTACGTCGAAGTTCTCCTTTTCTATCATTTTGTTGGTCTCGATGACCTCATGGATATTTATCATAATTATTGTTTTGGAATAAAGGATACTAATTCGGAAACTAAATCATGTTCTTGTCAGGAATCAGATTCTGTGCATCATGTCGAAGATTTCCTCCTTCTGGCATTTCACCTGCACGCCGATGCCCTCTCCAAGTTCGCGTAGTTCGTCAGCTGCTCCGGTGAAGGATTTCTGCATACGGCTCATGTCAACAATCATCATCATGTTGAAATACTCCTGAACGATAGTCTGCGAGATGTCGAGAATGTTCACGTCGTTTTCAGCGAGCCACGTACATACTTTTGCTATGATGCCCTTCTGGTCTTTGCCCACTACGGTAATAATTGTCTTGTCCATATTAATTTAAATTTGAGTTTGTATTCTTAAAAAATCTTATAGTTTTATGCAAAGGTAAGCAAAAAAACAATTTTTGCATTATCTTTGTCACACAATTTGAGAAAACGAAAGAAAAAAGATATGGATACAGCGGGATTATTCCTTTGGATTTTGAATAACTTAAGCTACTGGGTGGTAGTGGTTTTTATGGCGATAGAAAGCAGTTTCATTCCTTTTCCATCGGAAGTAGTGGTTCCGCCGGCAGCATGGAAGGCCATGGATCCGGATAGTGGGATGTCGTTCGTATTGGTAATATTATTTGCCACATTGGGCGCAGACCTCGGAGCATTGATAAACTATTATCTTGCCAAATGGCTGGGCAGACCTGTTGTTTACCGCTTTGCCGACAGCAGATTGGGTCATATGTGCCTTATCGACAGGGCAAAGGTGGAGAAGGCAGAACAGTTCTTCCGCGACCACGGTGCCGCTTCCACATTCTTTGGCAGACTGGTTCCTGCTGTGCGTCAGCTTATCAGCATCCCGGCAGGACTGGCAGGTATGAACGTAGGTCGGTTCTTGATCTTTACCACTCTTGGTGCTGGAGCATGGAACACGGTGTTGGCGCTGATAGGGTGGGGCATATACAAGTATACGGACTTGAAGACCACCAACGATGTTTATCTGCAGGCTGTGAAGTATAGTCATGAGATTGGATATGTGCTTCTGGCACTTGCCGTTGTGGTAGTGGGTGTGCTTGCCTATAAGGGTCTCAAGAAGAAGTGACATATCTTTCGGAAGAGAACATTAAATGAGAAGAGGACAAAATTTAGAGATATTGAGAATTAGTTTATTTGAGGTAAAAGGTTTTTTTTATGAGGTATTATAAAAAAAGGTAAAAAGATTTATAGAAGGCTGGACGCATGGTTGTATGTAAGTCCAGCCTTCATCTTTTTTATATTATTCTCTAAGTTTGTTCTCGTCGAGTTGATGTGTCCTTCTTTTTACATCAATTGTATTATTCTTTTTATTTTATTTTTCTGTATTTCTGATTGCTTGCAGTAGGATTCTCTGGATTTGTCATCTGTAAATATCCTGCTGCAACGAGGGTATTGATGTAGCGTTCGCGGTTCTTGGAATGCATACTGACACCTATTCTGTCAAGAATCTCTTTGGTCGTGCGAGGTACGGAACAGAAGTTTACAATATCTTTTTCCTTGTTCGTCAATGCTATTCTTTTAGTGTCTAAGTCGGTGTCTAAGTGTCTAAGTCTTGTGTCTAAGTCGGTGTCTAAGTGTCTAAGTCTTGTGTCATGTTTTTCAACTTGATTACTTTCTTCCCTCCAAAGAGTGATGACAATTGAGTATTAATCTTCCGCTTCGCAACCGCCTATCAGTCCATTATCATCACTCTTCTAACGTATCAAATATAAGTGACTGATAATAAAGATAAGTCACAAACTAAGGCCGATGTGTCCTTCTTTTTACATCAATTGTAACTCGGTTGTAACACATTCTTCACATCCTGCCTTTACCTTTGCACCATAATTATATGATAACAGATTTATGATACAGAAGATTGGCAGACTCATTGCCCTTGCAGCTTTTGGCTCTATTGCAATGAACGCATCCGCACAGAGCAACGGCGGAAAGGATGAAGAAGTGGATCTCACACCGGAAATACATGGTACGGTGAGAGGAAAGTATGAATACCAGACGGAAGAGGGTGAGGGACGCTTTGAAGTGCGTAACGCCCGGTTGAGCGTAACGGGCAATGTGGCTAAGGCTGTTGAATACAAGGCAGAGATAGACCTTAGCGACGAAGGACAGATAAAGATGCTTGATGCTTACACCCGACTGAAACCTTTCGACGGCTTCAGCTTTACGATAGGTCAGATGCGTGTGCCGTTCACTATCGACGCACACCGTTCTCCTCACCAGCAGTATTTTGCCAACCGCTCCTTTATTGCCAAGCAGGTTGGTAATGTGAGAGACGTTGGTGCGACATTGGGCTATAGAATGGACCTTGGCTTTCCCGTAATCTTGGAGGCAGGACTCTTCAACGGCTCGGGACTGACGAACCAGAAAAACTATTGGACGAAGAAGGTTAACTTCTCAGCAAAGGCGCAGATGTTCTTCCCACAGGGTTTCAATCTGACACTCAGCACGCAGAAGATCAGTCCGAACGGAAACGGTATAATGATGTACGATGCCGGTGCCTACTGGCAGAAGAACGGATGGCACGTTGAGGCTGAGTATCTGTATAAACACTACAACGACGACGCTTTCAAGGCTGTTCATTCTTTCGACGGCTTCGTGAACTATGACATTGCCGTTGCCGGCAAGCGCAATCTCATAAAGAAAGTCTCTCCGCTCGTGAGATATGACTTCATGACTGACCATAGCGACGGCACTCTTGATGATGAAGGCAAGATGAAACTTACCGACTATAAGCGTTCTCGTATTTCGGGTGGTGTGACACTTAGTCTTGCCAAGCCGTTCGTCTCCGATATAAGGATAAACTACGAGAAATACTTCTACGGAAAGAATGCCCTGCCGAAGGTCTCGGAGCGCGACAAGATCGTGTTTGAGGTCATGACGCGATTCTGATTTTTTCAAGTAGACGAGTAGACAAGTAGACGAGTAGACAAGTAGACAAGTAGACAAGTAGACGAGTAGATTTGCATTACTTGTTTCGATAACCAAGCTAATTTCCTTGTCTACTTGTCTACTCGTTAACTCGTCAACTGTTTCGCAAAAAACTTGCGAAACATCATCTTACAGTGATGTGGAAACAGCCCTGCTTTACTTCATATTTGATGTAGCAGCGGTTGTTTTCTCGCATATCACGGAGCACCTCGCTGAGCACCCATTTCAGGGTGTCGTTTCTTACAGCACGTCTTGCCGGACCTTCCGGGTCGCTGACGGTAGTATAGCGGTTATAGCAGATGTCGAAGGTGGTGCCGTAGAGATGACATGAGTTCTGAGTGGCGTTTCTGTTTGTTCCACGAAGCTTGTCTACATCCTCATGAGTGCGCAATACGCTGGTAATGATAAATTTATGCAGCGGAATCTTTTTAATCTGAAGACTGTCGAAGAAGCTTCTGCCTATGTCGTTAAGTAATATTGCAGCCCGTGGCACGAGGTATGGAATGCTGCTCTTCAGCTTGTCTACAGTATAGTAAGGACTGGCACTAACGTATACCAGTTCCTTCTTTCGTCCTTCAGCATCCTCTCTGTTCATTACCGGCTTCACGCCATATAGCTTAGCGGACTCCAGTTGCACGTTGTTGCTGTCGGGGAAGGCATCGCAGAAGCGTGGCACGCTGTATATGCGGTTTTTTATCTCCTTACCGTTTTTGTCGAAGAATCTCGAAGGCTTGTCCAGAGGCACATTAGAGGCGTTGCGCCTCAGGGAGTCGTATTCAGAAACGTGTGTAGAATCGTTTTTCGAGTCGTTGTTGTTATCTCTATCAGCTGCAATCTTAGGGAAGATGCAGCGTGTTAGTGCGAGCAATATAACTATTGAGAAGAATATGGCGAGATAATTGTTTTTTGTAATTTTCATCTTTTTTTATTTTGTGTGCAAAGATAATGCAAACCGAATACAATGCAAAATGAATTTATTCATTTTTATTGTTGAGGTGCCGCTTATCTTATTAAAAGATAATGCAAAATTCTGATTAAGCGAGCGAAGAGAGAATTTATTCTCTTTTCCGAGCGTGAAGAATTTATCAAAATCGAGAGCAATACAAAATTTGCAAAGATAAGAATTGCAAATTTAAAACCTATTCATTTTTATTGCCGAGATGCCGCTTATCTTATCAAAAGATACAGCAAAAAGTTGAAAATCAGTAAAAATTAAAGCAAAATAGTTGAAAATGACTGAATTATGTCGGTGAATGGTTTTTTCCATTCACCGACATCAGAAGACAGGAAAATGCCAGTTTAAGACAGATTTTCCCCTTATCCGAAAGGATATTATCCTGTGACAGGACTTACTTTTCTTCCGCAATTTGTATGATGCGCCTGATGCCTCTGTTGCGTTGGTTGGTGATGAGCGGCACACGTTCTACCACCACCATAGAAGTGTCGAGACCCAATGCTTTTGGCTCGTCGATACCTATCTTGCTGATAAGAGCGTAGAAAGTCATCAACAAGTTCTGCTGGCGGTTGCCGGAACTCTCCGGATAATATACGCGATGAATGATGATGAATCGGAAATCGCCAGGGATTCTGTTTTTGCGAAGCGAAGGATAGGTGCTTTGCAAATCTACCTTTCCGTCTGCTACCAGATCTTCCACTACTTGTCGCAGATAGAGACTCACCCTAGGCTCTATGCGGAAACCAATGTGCATGGTTACGCTGTAGAGGGTGTCGGGAATCAGGGTCTCGCAGTTGTACTCCAGCGTGTCAGGAGTGTCATCAAACTCCATGTTGATAAGCCAGTAATGGTCTGCACGTTTCGGCTGCTTGTTGATGATGGAGTAGAGCAGTTTGTCGTCTACGGTACCTTCCAGGTTGGCATGGTTTATATAGACAAGGTTGGAGGCGTACTTGGGGATGCTCTCGTCGGCCTTGATGTCGGAGATAATCTGATAATAATCATCCAGAGGTTTGGCGCTGATATAATGGCGGCGTATCTTCATGGCTCTCACCCATACATACATCATCAGGAACAGGATGCCGCCTATGAGCATCGTACACCATCCTCCTGCGAGAAACTTCGACAGGTTGGCTGCCAGAAAGATGGCCTCGATGGTGCAGTATGTGCCCATAAACAATATCGTGAGGATTCGCGACACGCCCTTGCTGTGCAGGTAGAAACCGAGCAGCAGGGTGGTCATTAGCATGGTGATGGTGATGGCGAGTCCGTAGGCTGCCTCCATGTGCGAGGAGTCGCGAAAGAGCAGGATGATGATAACCACGCCGATGTACATGGCAAAATTGATCATCGGGATATAGAGCTGTCCCTTTACATGGGTAGGATGCTTGATTCGCATGCGGGGCCAGAAGTGCAGGTTCATGGCTTCGCTCAATATGGAGAAGGTTCCGCTGATAAGTGCCTGACTCGCAACGATTGCTGCACCCGTGGCCATGATGATGGAGAAGAACAGTAGGCTCTGCGGCATGATGGAAAAGAATGGATTCACGGACAATGCTGTCGGCACATGGTTCAGCACCCATGCTCCCTGTCCTAAATAGTTGAGAATGAGCATGGTCTTAACAAAACCCCAGCTGATGGCGATGTTCTTCCTGCCGCAATGTCCCAGGTCGGAGTAAAGTGCCTCTGCACCCGTGGTACAGAGAAATACGGCACCCAGAATCAAGAACCATTCTGGTGATTTGGCCAGCAGTATGGCTGCATAATAGGGATTGAAAGCCTTCAGTATCAATGGATAAGACGTGATGCTGAAAGCTCCCGTCACGCCCAGCAGCAGGAACCATAGTAGCATGAAGACTCCGAACGACTTGCCTATGCTTTCGGTGCCAAAGCGCTGCACGAAGAAGATAATCGTGATAATGGCAAGGGTGATAGGGATGACCGGCAGGTTGGGACTGATGCTTTCGAGTCCTTCGATGGCAGTGGTAACCGTGATGGCTGGGGTAATGATTCCATCTGCCAGCAAGGTGCTTGCGCCAATGATAGCCAATAAATAAATCCACTTTCTTTTCATCTTGCGCAACAGAGCGTAGAGGGCGAGAATGCCTCCTTCGCCATTGTTGTCGGCTCGCAGTGCCACGCATACGTATTTAATGGTGGTCTGAAGGGTGAGTGTCCAAATGATGCAGGACAATGCGCCCAGGATAGTGCTCTCGTTGATGGTTTCGCCTGTATGCAGGATAGCTTTCATCACATAGAGTGGGGATGTTCCGATGTCTCCGAACACAATGCCTAATGTAACGAGCAATCCCAGGAAGCCTACTCTGTGATGATTGCAGGCTACTGAACTTTCTGTTTTTTCTTTCATATTTATTCTCTTAAATAATAAGTTATCCTTTTGAATAAGAATAATCTTAGCAGGTAAAAATGACTCCTTAGCAGGAGACTTTTACAATACTACATCGATTATAAATTGCGTGCAAAGGTATTAATAGTTGGTAAGATGTAAGATTTGCTTGAGTTTTTTTAACAGATTTAATATTCAGAGTGCTGAGTAGTTACTTCTATAGGGGTGCTGAGTAGTTACAGTAAGTGCGTAGAGTATTACTCCATAACAGTTGCACCTGCCAATGAATGTAACGGTTTACGGAGTTTTTGAGGATGTAAAATATTTGTGATTTTTCATTGTCACATCACAGATCAGTACCCATTTTATATCTTAAAGTTATCGCATTCAAGAATAATGGTAAAAGTTATGCATTTTTTCAAACGTAGTAAAAATGGCTACGGATATTTTTGGCGTTCTCTCATAAATGATAATTTACGTTCAAGCCGAGCACAGAGCCAACGCAGTTTGAGCTATGCCGAGGCGCAGCCGTAAATGCGGACGTTAGTCCGAATTTACCGTGGCTTGACCGTTCATTAATAATGGCAAAAGTTCGTCGCGTTGCTTAGTGAGAGCATTTATTTCTTCTATATTATTATCAATTTGCTCGTATATAACTTTTACTCGTTCAAAGAACAAGTCTAACAAGGCTGTAGGAACATCTAACCACTTATTAGCCAAGAAAGTATCAGTCATAAAATTCTTGATGCCCGAAGTCTTACCCTCAAAATTGAACATATTATTATTGTCGTAGAACATACGCCACATAAAATAGAAATACGCAGATGCCTTGTAGTCCTTCATTGTAAAAGCATGACAAAAGTTTGAGCAAGTCAAATTTCCGCCATTTCGTTTCAATACACCAGGCGTTACAAACGCACTTCTACCTGTTGCTTGGGTTGGACTGCCACCAGATACTTCTATGACAATATCCCATGCAGACAATAACTTTGAAGTGTTGTTGTCTTTAATGTAGCGAATTGGTAAATCATTTAGTTTTACAATGTCTGCTCCACGGATACACCCAACTTTCATGTTTCTTTTTTCTGCAGGTTCGTCAAATCCCCAATCGCCAGTGTTATTACTGCCGATGTAATCGTTCAAAAGGCATGTATTCCAAGAGTAAGGTATGTTCATGTGAAGTTCTTCATTCCATACCATAACTCCGCCACTTGATTTATATGGTTTGCCCTCCTCATTCGGGAAATCAAACTGCACAAACCAATAGTCGTAGAGTTGCTTTGCCATCGCCTCTAAATTATCATTTATCGGCATCGTTTCTTCCTTCCCTTATATTATATTGAGACCAATACAAGTTTTATGATATGAAAGAAACAATTATACAAGCCGTTTTAGACGGCATGCGAGCGGTTTTGACTGATAATCAGTTGGAGTTGCTAACAGATGTGACCCGAAAGGCACTGTCAGAGTGTGAGATTACGCCAAAGGCAACAGAGGAAGAACAGCGCAACAAGGAAAACGCTGAACTTCTCGGGGCTTTTATATCCTCAAAGAAAGTGGAGGGTTGTTCTGACAAGACAATCCACTATTATAAGTCTTCCATAGAGAAGCTGATAGCGACTGTGAAAAATAATGTGTGCGACATTTCCACTAATGACATTCGTTGCTATCTCGCTGAACAACAGGAACAACGAGGACTTAGCAAGGTTACGATTGACAACTTGCGCCGTATCTATTCCAGTTTCTTCTCTTGGCTTGAAGACGAGGACTATATCACCAAAAGTCCTGTGCGCAGAATACATAAGGTGCGCACGGACGCTTTGGTGAAAGAGGTGTTGACGGACGAGAATATAGAAGTGTTGCGTGACAGTTGCCAAGAATTGCGTGACATTGCTATGATAGATTTGCTGTTTAGTACTGGTATGCGTGTAGGGGAGTTGGTGAAAATCAATCGTGACGACATTGACTTTCAAGAACGCCAGTGTGTAGTGTTTGGCAAGGGCAACAAAGAGCGTGAGGTTTATTTCAACGCAAGGACTAAAATCCACCTCAAAAAGTATTTGGAGCAACGCACAGACACTAATCCTGCATTGTTTGTGAGTCTGCATGAACCTCATACACGGCTGACCATTAGTGGCGTGGAAGTACGTTTGCGTCAGCTTGGAAAGCGTGTAAACCTCAACAAGGTTCATCCACACAAATTCCGTAGAACATTGGCAACAATGGCTATTGACAAGGGTATGCCGATAGAGCAAGTACAAAAGATGTTGGGACACGTAAAGATTGACACTACGCTGCATTATGCTATGGTAAATCAAGCCAATGTAAAGGCTGCACACCGCAAATTTCTTAATTAAGGTTTAGAAATGCATTATTCTGCTTGTTTATGAGTATCTTTGCGAGATAAAATAAAAGCAAGCAGAGCATGAAACTTAATGATATAGCAGAATTTGTCACCGACAAAATAAGTAGTAGTAACATTTCTTTAGATAGTTATGTCACTACGGATTCTTTATTACAAAACAAAAGAGGTAGAGAAGGTGCTCTAAATCTACCTCCAGTGCCGTGTGCCCTTACCCATTATAGACAAGGAGATGTATTGGTTGCTAATATTCGTCCTTATCTGAAAAAGGTTTGGTATGCAGATTCTGAAGGAGGGTGTTCTTCTGACGTTCTTGTTTTTAGAGCAAAGAATGGTCACTGTACTTCGTTTCTTTATACTGTTTTAATGCAGGATTCTTTCTTTGAATATGCCATGTTGGGTTCCAAAGGTAGTAAAATGCCACGTGGTGACAAAGACCAAATCATGCGATATGAATTGCCGACATTCACTCCTATGGAGGAAGAGAATATCGGCAATATGATGGTTGATATTATGTCAAAAATCAAAGTCAATCATCAGATAAATGATAATTTAGAGGCGATGGCAAAACAACTCTATGACTATTGGTTTGTGCAGTTTGACTTCCCGAACGAGGAAGGCAAACCGTATAAATCGAGTGGCGGAGCTATGGTTTGGAATGAGAAGCTGAAGCGTGAGATACCAACATCTTTTGATGTTAAATCGCTATCAGAAATAATTGAAGTTAAAGATGGCACACATGACTCACCCAAGCCACAAGACAATGGGTATTTTCTGCTTACCTCAAAACACCTTACGGAAAGAGGACTTGACTATGCAAGTGCTTATAAAATCTCAAAAGAAGACTACGAAAGCATAAACAAACGTAGTAAAGTTGATACTAATGATATTCTATTCTCTATGATAGGAACTATCGGTAATAGTTATTTTGTAGAAGAAACAAAAATAAACTTTGCTATAAAGAATATGGCTCTATTCAAAACATCTGCAAAGCGATGGTTTTCGGAATATATGTATCTATATTTATCTTCTTGCGATTATAAGCATTATGAAGGGAACAGTCTTTCGGGAAGTATTCAGAAATTTGTATCACTAAGAACATTAAGAGATATGCCTATTTTATATCACGAAGATATAATCAAAGTATTTGCAAAAGAAGTCAGAAATATAATAACAATGATGGTAAATCTTCGTAAGGAGAACATTGAACTCACTAAGCAGCGAGACGAACTCTTGCCCCTCTTGATGAACGGTCAAGCGTCAGTAAATTCGGACTAATGTCCGCATTTACGGCTGCGCCTCGGCATAGCTCAAACTGCGTTTGGCTCTGCGCTCGGCTTGCACGTAAATTATCATTTATCTGACGATTGAGTTCTATCTTGCGGTCTATCGCAGAAAGAACAGTCACAATTTTTCTTTGGTCGTTTATATCCTTGTGGAATGGAACGACCAAAGAATGGACCAAATTTCTATCCAGTGACGGTATTACACTACTTCCTTTCTCAAATGTGTTGTCTAAGTGCAAGTTTTTAAGGAGATAGTACAAATACTTCGGATTGTTCCCCTTGAAGTCTTTTAAAAATAATGTCGTATTATGTGCCCATGTTGGTTGTTCATAATAATGGACTTTTCCAACACTTCCACTTCTTCCCACAGTTATACATGGAGAATTACCACGTTCTGAATTATGGTAGCCAATGATTCCATTAGAACCAACAACTGCTACTTTACCACCTTGCATTTGCGAAGAAGTAAGGTCGTATCCTCTTTGTAATTCAAGGCATTCGCCTAACTTGTATTTATTTAGTTCCATTCTATTTTATTTCAATCTTGAAATAGTGCAAGTTGTACTTGCACTATTGTATTATTCACCATCCAGCAATCCCCTCACTTCCTTATCGAAATCAGAGTCAATGCGTTGCGTCTTATTGAATACATCATATTCTTCTTCCGCTTTCTTCTTGGCTTGTGATGCAGATATCTTGCCTTTATCGGGCAATATCTGATAACGTCTGAAAGTTAGGAATTCATTGACGCTTGCAGAGAACTGCGCCATATTGAATGTGTTTTCACGCTCAATGAAGTCTTCTATATAGTCAAAGAAACCAGTAACAGCACGCTCCAATTGTCGGATCTCCTTTTCTTGCAGATAGTTCTTGGCTATGCTGACATCTGATTTCAGAATACGTCCATCTGGGGCATTTTTCCATGTAGTCAATCCCATGTGGTCTTTCGTATGGTCTGCCTTAGAGTAGATAATCTCAGCGGCCGTCTGCCCAGTGATAGCATAGTGGAAGCGATTCTGTATCATCGCATAGAAATCTTTTGTTGTCGGAGAGTCCTTGTCATAGTCGGTGCTACACTCTGCATAGATGTCCGTAATCTGTTGCCAAATGCGACGTTCGCTTGCACGGATAGAACGCACACGTTCAAGCAATTCACGGAAGTAATCCTTACCGAATACTGCCGTTCCTTGTTTCAACCGCTCATCGTCCATAGCGAAGCCCTTCTTTATATACTCATTGAGAATCTTCGTTGCCCATTGGCGGAAACGTGTGGCTTTCAGAGAAGACACGCGATAGCCTACGGCGATGATTGCATCAAGAGAATAATATGTCGTTGTGTAGTTCTTGCCGTCAGCGGCAGTTGTTTCCATTTTGGAAATAACTGAATCCGCCACAAGTTCACCCTCTTCAAAGATGTTTTTCAAGTGCTTGCTAATAGCCGGCACGCCCACGCCAAATAGCTGTGCCATAGCCTTTTGGGTACACCAAAGCGTTTCGCCCTTTATGACGACTTGCACTTTGCCGTCAGCATCGGGCATATTGTAAAGCAGAAATTGTATTTCGTTACTCATTATCTAAATCCAAGTCATCAAGTTTATTTTCTATTTCCTCAATCTGCGGCAAAGCCGATGCTACATCAGCAAAGAGTTTTTCCGTTTCGTATTGCGCTATACCCATTGGTTGTGTAATGCCACGAAGCGAGAACTCAGCTTTCTTGTTGCTTTTAGTTCGGCAAAGAAGCAAGCCTATGGTAGGTTTGTCTTCTGGCGACTTTACCAAATCATCAACAGCCGAAATATAGAAGTTCAGTTTGCTCACGAACTCTGGCTTGAACTCCACGGCTTTCAACTCCACAACAACATAACAATGCAGTTTGAGGTGGTACATCAGCAAGTCGATATAGTAATCATCACCACCAACCGAAATATGGTATTGCCTGCCTATGTATGCAAAGCCATGCCCCATTTCAAGCAAGAAATCAGTAATCTTGCTTGTCAATGACTTTTCTATATCCAGTTCGTTTTGCAATGCAACAGTGCCGATGAACGAGAAATTGTAAGGGTCTTTGAATATGTAGCGAGCCAAGTCGGACTGAAGAGGCGGCAAGGTCTGTTCAAAGTTGTTGATTGCATGTCTTTTTGCATGGATATATCCATTGTCAATCTGAAGGAGCATCACATCACGGCTCCACCCATTCTGTGCTGTTTCTGTTATATAGTAGGCACGCTGTGCTTCGTCTTTCACCTTGGGCAGCAATGAAATATGATGATACCAAGAAATTTGAGCAAGCGGTACTTGCACAAACTCCCTGCCTTCGTTCTCTAATTCTGCAAGTGTCGCTTGCAGAATTGGCAACTTCCTTAATTCTGCAAGTGGCACTTGCAGAATTGGAAAATCGGGATATGCTGCTGCAAAGCGTTTCATATATCGCAAATTACGTACAGAATAGCCTCGGTCATCAGGATAACGAGAGATCAAATCCTTCGACAGTTGCTCTATAACCTGTTTACCCCAACCATCCTGCTCCTGTTTCTGCAATATACTTTTACCAATGTTCCAATACAAGGTCAAAGTACCCACATTCACATTAAGAGCCGTATGAAGTTTGGCAGTATCAATTAGGTGTTCAATATCTTTACGCCATTGTGCATATCCATTTGGCAATAACGTGTTGCTTCCCCTGATTATTTCGTTCATAGTGCTACTCCTTGTCAATATTATTAAACGACAGACTACGCAATTGGGCAAGTATCTCTTTCTCCAAACGGTGACTCTCTTCAAATTGTTGTGTCAGTGTGGCTTCATATTCACTCATGCGCTTGTTGAACTCCTCCTCGGTGATATCCACATAGTCAATCTTGATGTCGAAATACTGTCCTGCAGAGAGACTGTAACCTTTCTCTTTGATTTCATCGTATGTCACAGCTACCGAGAAGTCATCAACAGCCTCCTTGTTCTGGAATGTGTTCACGATCTTGTCGATTTCGAAATCGCGAAGACGGCGTTTCTGATTATTACCTTCTTTATATTCCTCACCCAGCTTGCTTGCATCGATGAGAATCACCTTGTCGCTCTGTGCCGATTTGTCAAAGAACAGCACGGAGACATTGGTACCTGTAGTAGCGAACACGTTTGACGGCATAGACACACATCCATACACCCATCTTTCATCTACGATGCGTTGTAGGATGCGCTTCTCTACGCCACTCTTAGACGTGATAAATCCAGTAGGTATGACGATAGCACCCTTTCCCGTTGGCTTCAGCGAGTTGAGCAGATGCTGGATGAAGCAAGTGTAGATAGCCATTTTAGGCTTGTTCGGATCCACCTTTTTCACAGAGTTAGGAACGCCAGCCCAAAAACGGATTGTGTCGGCAGCGAGCGTGTCACGATACTCTGGAAAATCGAGTTTGAACGGTGGGTTGCTTACAATGAAATCGAATTTCTTCAGCACACCATTATTCTCTTTATGCGATGGTTCGGTAAGCGTGTTGCCTTGCACCACATTAGGCAGAGAAGCCGAAAGGTTATTGAGAATAAGATTCAGACGCAGCATCTCGGATGATTTCTCGGAAATGTCCTGCGAGTAGATGGAGCATCTGTCCTCACCAATCTGGTGAGCCAACGCCATGAGCAGCGTGCCAGTACCTGCCGACGGGTCATAACAAGTGATGCCGCGGAAGTCCGACTTGTCGCCCACAAGCAACCGTGCCATAACCTGCGCTATGGCATGAGGTGTGTAATATTCAGCATATTTTCCGCCACTGGCGTTGTTGAATCCCTTCAACAGGTACTCGAAGATGTGTGAGAAGAAATCATATTTCTCGCCAAACACATCCTCAAAGTTGAAAGAAGCCACATTGTTCATCAGAGCCTTGGCAAACTCGTCACGCTTCTGTGTGTCGGTGACGTATGTCGTCAGCGGGAAGAAAATATTCACCTTGCTCTTTCCTGACGTGGTGACAGAGAAAGTGTCGGCATTGAGCGAGGCAATGTCAATGAGAGTAGCATCGAGCAGTGTAGAAAAGTCGCCCTTGGTGGCAGAGTTATAAAGGTGAGATAGCGTATGCTCCGGTTTCATGCGAGGCACGGAGTGTGGAAGATAGCTGAAAAGGTCTTCCACTTCATCCTCAGTGAATTTGTCATATTCAGCATCCCACTTCTCGGCGTTTCTCAGGCGTTCGCCATAAACTTCATCGCGCTTTGCCTCATAACCGAACTTATCGTTAAAAAACTTGTAAAGGAACATCTCCGTTACAATTTTATATTCGCTGCCAGTGCCAGCCAATCCGTAAGCCCCGGTAGTGCTCTTCAGAGAGTCGATAAGGGCGATGGTAGCCTCAGATATATTGATGTTGCTCATTATTATTAATATGCGTAGTTACGTTGTTGTAAATATTCTGTTGTGATGAGATTGTTGATAAACTTGCGGTCCTTGATATCAGCCCTTATGTGCATTTTCAGCAGTTCCTTGCCAATGATGGCAAGCACATCCTGTTGAAATGCCGGTTCGTTGTCGAGCTTGTTGATGTCGAGGAATATCATTCTGTCGATGTTCTGCTTCATATTTGCCAGGTTCTCCGCAATCTCATATTCATGTTTTGATATGATCGGCTTTTCGCGCTTTTCGTTCTGCTCCTCAATACGCTTGTGGATTCGCACAAACCGCTCGTCACCATTGTACTTGCTTTTCAGAAGGCGGTTGCGACGATTGATTTCCCTTATTTTCTTCATCACCTCGTCCATATACTGTATGCTCTCTTTCGCATCAGCAGTATCTTTAGGCACAAATCCCTTTTTGCGGAAATACTCACGGAACTCATCGGCAAGGATAACATATTTGTCCTCCTTTGTGTCGAAGTTTGCCTCAAACTCAGCCTGCACACGCTCGCAACGCTCACGGATGTCGTTGACAATGATGCGCATTTCCTCTGGCATTCCTTTCTTGAACTCAAATTCAAGTTCGGAAAGTGCCACATTGATGATGCCCGACACGTCGGCCTTATGCTCCGTGTTTTCAAGAAGATTGATGCGCTCGATGCGATGTGTAACCTCCGTGATAAGCGTAGGAATGGTGCCGATAGGCAGCGATGCAAGTTTCTGCTTTGTTTCCTCGTCGCCGAAAGAACGAACTTGGTTGACAATAGCCTTTGCCTCTGAAAGCGTGTTGCGCAATTCATAAAGGCTGTCCTTGTTGTCAACCTCGTCAATCTGCTTACGGAACTCCTCCATATTATCAGTGGTGAAGTTGAAGAGCACACTTTTTACCTGCCTGATTTTGGCTTCCACCTCTTCCTTCGTCACCATCACATCGTTGGCGATATTACTTTGCCCTGAGCCTGTGCCGTCAGAAGTGCGGTTCAATTCACGGAGGTAGCGGTCGTTGGTAGCATCAAAATTCTCCTTGATGTTCACGAAGTCAACCACATAACCATACTTGAAATCATGGTAAGGTCGGTTGACACGCGTCAAAGCCTGCAACAAGTCATGGCCGTCGAGCGAGCGTCCGAGGTACAGTTTCTTCAGACGAGGAGCATCAAAACCAGTGAGAAGCATCTTGTTGACAATGAGCACGTCCACTTCCTGAAGTTTCTTGAACCCCTCGATATACTCTTTACGTTCCAACTTATCGCCTTCGTCATGCAATATAAGCGAAGCTGTCAAAGGCCTGTAGCCGGAAGGCAAAGTCATCGACTCTGCTGCCATTCCGATCTGTTCCTCTTTATGCTGCCATATTTTCTCCGCATTATGAAAACGCTCCTGCCACAAGCGGAACATCTCTCTTGCCTGAGGGTTTGTCTTGCAGACAATCATGGCTCCGACAGAGTTGTCGTTCTGCTCCTTGCGGAAACGGCGGAAGTCGGATATAACATAGTCGAGCAACGCATTAAGATAACTTTCATCCTCAATGATCTTATTGCGGTCGATGTCCGACTTCTTCACTTTTACGCTTCCAGCCAATTTATCGAGGATGTCCTCAATCTTTTCCTTGTAGATGGTCTCGACAGGCTCACGCATAAGTTTGCAAGTATAGCCGTCAGCGATTGACTTGTCATAATAGTAGGTATGGATATAGTCGCCAAACACTCGCCAAGACTCACGCTCCTCCTTGAGAAGCGGCGTGCCAGTGAGGGCTATCTTCACAGCGTTTTTGTCAGCTTCGAGCAAATTCGCCAAGAAACTTCCCTTGGGATTATATCCACGGTGTGCCTCGTCGATAAAGAATATACGTTGCAGGTTGGTGCTATAGCTGTCGTCAACCTGCACCTTCGCCTTGTCTTCTTTGAACTTCTGGATGTTGACCACCATGATCTCCAACTTGCCTTCATTGTTCTGTGTGATAGACCGGCTTGCAATGTCCTTCATCAGTTCTTCACGGCTCTTGGCATTATGTACGATAAGACCACGGGCGGCAAATTCGTCGGTAGCCTGTTCCATAAGGTCGATACGGTCGACTATGAAATAGAACTTTGCCACGATGTTTTTACGTGCAAAGAAATCCGTCAGACTGCGCACGCTGTAATAGGCAAGAGCCGTTTTTCCGCTGCCCTGTGTATGCCAGATGATACCGCTCTTTATCCCATTATTTAGGGTGCGACGGATGGCATAAGAGGCGAACATCTGCTGATAGCGCATAATATGCTTTTGCAGCGTAGTACCCTGTGTGCCGTCCTCCAATTCCACCTTGCGCTCAACGTATGCTATGCCATAACGAAGCAGGAACAGGAAGCGTTCCTTGCTCAGCATGGAGGTTATGATACGGTTGGTAGGGGTATTGACATCCTTGTTGGTCTGATACTCCTTAAGGTTCTTGATGACTACACAGTTGCGGTGTTTCAATACCTTATATTCGTCGTCATCCGTTATTTCCTGATAGGGATAATTGGTAACAAACGTTTTGTTCTCCTCACGGAACACATTGAAGAAAGCCTTGCCCTTGGCAGAGCTACAATAGAATGCACCTTGAATAGGTACACGGCTCTCATTGTCGTATTCCTGATTGTTGGAGAATATCATCAACTGCGTGACGTTGAAGAAGCGGCGAAAACATGTTTTGCTCATTCGTGTATTGATGCGTTCACGCTCAGCCAAGATACCCTCGTGGTTATTTGGTTTCTTTACTTCAATAAAAGCAAGTGGCATTCCATTGATGAAACAGGTGATATCAGGACGGAAATTGTCCTCCGTATCTTCGTTTTCACAAGTAAACTCTGTGGTGACGTGCCAATCGTTGTTTTCAAGATTGTCAAAGTCAATAAGTTTTATTCCGCTATTGGAAGAAAGCATCTGGTAAAACTCGCGTCCTAAATCATCATTGTTTGCAACGTTTACAATCTTTGAAAACAACAAAGAGACTTCCTGACTTGACAAAGACGGATTCAGACGTTTGACTGCATTCAGAAAAACGTCTATCAATATATTAGTCTTGGTATCATATGCATTGATATTGTCCAAGTAGGTATAGCCCAACTTACATAGATGGAGAGCTGCAGGCACTTGTACCCTGGTATTCTCATTGAAGTTAGAATTTCCCATAAATATAGATTTAGTCGAAGTTAATGATTTCACTTACATTGACATTCAGCAACTCTGAAATTCGCTTCAGTGTTGCCAAATCAGGCTGTGTCGTATTGGTACACCATTTTGAAACAGTAGTTTGATTAACGCCCAACTGTTTCGCAAGCCATTTATTGGTCTTTTTATTCTTTACCAATACAAGTTTTAATTGATTCAGTTCTTCCATACAGTCAACATATTGCTTATAATGCAAAATTATAGATTTTTAGCGAGAAACTATATTGTTCAATTCGACCTTTAACAAGATATAACCTTTTATATATATACGTCTCCACGCTTGAACCAGTACACGTTTTATAAGTATCTGTAAATCAAAAGAAACTTTACGGCATCAATCGTAAATGATACCATCAAGTTCCCATTGTATGCAAGAAATCAATCTTGCGTTGTTTATATCAGAAGATGAATTGTTTGCTGCAAATTAGCGATTAACATCTATTAACTCGTCTTTTGCTGTTTCAATGGCTGTAAGTTTCAATTCGTCTTCGCCCTCCAAAGCATCCAATACTTTGTCGGCAAGCCAAAGGGTGAGCATTTCTTTTTCGTCTATATGGAAATACTTTGCCAATAGTATCACTTGGCTTCGCTTTGCCCTACGGTCGCCACGTTCTATCTTGCTGAACATTGGGGTATCTATCTCCAAATATGCTGCTAACTGACGTTGCAGCACCTCATGTTTGATTCTTAATTCCTTTATCTTGTTTCCTAATAACATATCCGTTGTTTTTAAGTTCGACCGAAAAGGTCGGTTTGTCGGTCGGATTTCGCTATAATCAGTCGCTTTCGCTATAAATTCCGTTGAAAACTTCGCTATGATTATGACGGAATCATTCGTTTCTACCTATTTCCAACGTTGACATTGGTCGGATTTCGGTCGGATTGTGGATTTTTCGGTCGGATTTCGGTCGGATTTGTTCACATCCGACCGTTCCTATTTCAAAATCCATCTTAGTCCGATTCTATCTATTGAATTTTCTTCATTCATTTCTACTAACAATCTGCCGACATAGCGAAGTTGTTGCTCTTCCGTCTTATTGGCTGGAAGCACATCCTTTAGATATTCGTATATACTATCTCGCTTGGCACCTTCTTCACCAGCATTGCTGAGATATTGTAGAACCATTTGACGCAACCTCTCCTTATCCAATCCTTTTGTCTTGGTGTAAGAAGGTAGTTGGTGCGTGTCTTTTGCGATACTTAAAGAGATGTTGTAATGCGGAGCCTCGCCCTCTATAAGCCCACGTTTGAGCAAGTTTTGAGCTATATCCTCATGAATTGTTCTGCCTTTTTGTACTGCATCAAGCGAGATGCAATCCCATAGTGAAAGAGTGTCGTTTGTTTTCAACAAATCAGTGTATCGCTTGTTGATTTCATTGCCGTAAATGCGGACAATTACTTTCTTCTTTATCTGGTCAATCTCATAGTCAGGCATAGGAAAATGTCTGCGCCATTGCTCATTGAACATTTTCTTGATACCACGGCTTACGGTATCAATCATATTGAAATCAACCATAGCTCTGCAAAGACATTCATTGCGGAAATGCGTTTGCGGTTCTTCGTTCCTCAAAGCGTTCTCCAAGGTGCCAGGAATGAATGTGCCAGCGTTGGAATAATACAGGTTGCCAGGATTCTCCACAAAGTTAATGCGCTGCTGAAGCGTATAGTCCTGATGAGCAATGCAGTTATGAAGAGCCTCACGAATGGTGTAGTCATCATACTGTTTCATCGTGTCGGGGAAAAGTGTACCTCCAGGCATTTCACGTAATGTCAGATTCTCAATCTTTGATAGGATTTCGTCCACCGTTAATATAAAAGGTACGGTGAAGTGTTCGTAGTCAACCACTTCCTGATTCTTGTCTCGGCGTGTCCATGTAACCTGTGCAACTGCAGGACGTAGTTTGAAAGCTGATTCGTATTTGCCCAACAATATGATAGCAGCCCGAGTTATGCCTCCGTTTCTTGTTAATCCACACTTGCCCAGAAATGTTTGAACATTCCAAGCATTCACTTCTTCTGTAGGTATGCGACTATGAACCTTCTTGAACATCATTCGAGCCTTGGCAATGGCAACCTCATCCAAATCGTCTATTGTGGCATCAGGTACAATTTCTGCAGACCAGTCCTTTGCTGTATAGATAGGCTCTTCGAGGATGACACTCATCCTTTCGTTAGTCATTTCAACCAAAGAATCTTCTATCCGCTGCCATGCCTTCTTGTGGGCAAGGACGGGGCGACGAGGCAAGTGTTTGGGGATATGAATTATCCATACTCGTTTGTTCGTATCATCAGTTACAAATTCTTCGATGCTTAGGCCTTCTGATGACAGATAAGTACATTGTTCTGTAAGTTTGAAGGTCGCTGACTGTATGTTAGCAGGTTGTCCATTGAAAGTAAGCCGTGAAATATCTGTTCCGACAATTTCAAGCGTCTTATCCTTTACGCCAATCACAAGATGTCCTCCCTCCATGTTGGCGATAGCCGACACGTAGGATATGACATCATCTTTCTCGTCACCACAGAAAGAGTTCTTCAAGTTCTTGAACTCTTTCCATTCACATCGTGCGTTCTCCTGCGGATATTGGCGGAGGAGGTATTGTTGTAGTTTTTGTTCGAGCATATGAAGTTTTAAAACAATGATTTTGGTTCTATATATATTCCTTTATTATATTTGGTTAGAAAATCAAATAATCGTTCAATGTTTGTTTTACCGATGATTCGTTTACCATCAACAATATAATGACATAAATTATTGATGCTCTTTGTGTTAGAATCTTTGACAGCATCAATAATCTTAACCCAATACCGAGCTTTAATATCTGACATGTCCTCTAGTTCAGATGGACTCAGTGCGTTTGCTTCTACAATATCCTTTAAGGTGTTATAAAGAACACACGGAGCATCTGGATCAAAGTCGTAAACTTCAATATCTATACCATCCAAATCTGAAAGATACTTTCGTGTAAGATATTTGATGGTTTCAAGTGGAATGCCACCATTCATTGCGCCCATCCAAGGGAAAGCTATTGATGTTATTCCAAGTCTGTTGTAATTATTAACAAACTTCTGCAGAGTTTCCTCAATCCATTCAACCTTTGAAGGGTCTTTCCAATCATCCTTAATAGCGAAATTTAAGATAATAGGAGTGGATTTCTTGTAAGGTAGTATCTGTCCAGGTTTAAGGAGATGCTGGAAGCAAATCTTCTGGTATTCCTTAAACATTTCAGGGTAACGTAGTTTAAAGTCTAAAGCAATACCTTTACCCATTGCTCCAACACAATTGACAGTATTAACTATTGCCATTGCTTTGGAATTAAAAATGTTTCCTTTTTTTTCTATATACGACATAACAATATTATTTTCTATTCTGCATGTTTTCTTATTGCGACAACAATTTCCTCATAAGGCTGACTTCCTTCAAAATCAGAACTCCATCCTGGAAGATATGATGTCAATTCCAAAATATTTTGTCCGATAGCTGATGGGTAAATATCTAAACGTAGATAAGATTTATCGCAACCACGACCACAGAATCTGCTTCTATCTAGAGCATCAGCATCTTTGAGCACTTTCCATATTATATCTTGGCGAACTTCATCTGGGCATTCGTTGTCCACAACGGAATGATATCTTACTGCATTCAATGTCCGTTTCCTGAGATTGGTATCACAAATTAGAGATTTGATTTTTTCTATATATAGCACCATTGACTTATAACCGTGCTCGGCACTTTCTTTATCATAACTTTTCCCAAGGTCGTGTATTATAGCAGCAATGTAACAAGCGATGGTCTCGTCATCCTGTAGCTTTATTGCTTTGCACAACAGATGGGTTGCCAATAACACTCTTGTCGTATGTGCAATTCCATGATAGGAATTAACCATGTGTGGATAGAATAAATCCTTTGTGAGTTTAATAGGCAAATTGTTCATCGTTTTAACAAATGAATCAATAGCATTACGAACCGATTCTTCCAATTTGTATTTCGTAGAATCTTCTGTTGGCATATAATTGTTGCTATAGATTAGCCATTCCTTCGTTCTTGCATTTGGATCTATAAAATAAACGTTAAACGGTTTCCCCGTTTTTGCCCATTTGATAGTTCCCGTAAGAATTAATTCTTTTCCATTATCTTTGACTACGTGTGCTGATGAAATGTCAAATCCGATACTCGAAAGAGAATCGCTTGAAATTCTGAAATAATGTTCGTCCATAAAATCAGAAGACAAAGTAGAACTGTCACCCTGTTCCTTTAGACATACAGACCTGTTTTCTCTTTCAAATAACGCCTCGCAAACTGAATCGTCATTAACTATTTTCTCGCAAATTGGATCATCCTTGAATATTTCTTTCAGGAATTCTGTATACTGTCTGTCATAACAGATAATAAGCAATGATTTGAGTTTTGAAAAATCAAACTCTGATTTTACCAAGAACTCCTGTTGTGAGTATTTCATATATCGATCAATCTCTGAAGAATCATATCCTCCATCACTTTTTGCTCGTGCCTTCGCCTCTTTCATCGTATCATACAGGTAATCAATTCCCAAATGACTAGGAGTGTCCACAATCTTATACACACAAGGGTTGTTAGATTGCATATTTCTATCACTATAGTAGCACAATTCTGGCATAACAGAAAGAACTTCTTCTAAATCGAACCTAAAAAACACGGGTATCGGACACTTCGGTAATCCTAACCCTAAAGCTTTAGGATACTTACTTTTCCATATTTTAGGAAAAATTTGTTCGCCCGTATATTCATCATAATATGGACGACCATATCCCATTTCTCCAAGTTTAGAATCTGCGCCAAGTGCCTCATTATAATACTGCGTGGGCGTACAAGGTCTGAAGTAGAAACGGGCGTATGGGTGTGCCATATTACTTCTCATTACGACTGCCCCTGCAGAATCGTACTTTAGCAGTCCAAGTTCTTCTGCTCTATTCCTGCTTAATATCTTTCTCGCCTTTATCACTGCTATCGCATTAAATAGATGTGTAAAATGGTATATATATGGATGGTCGGTCACATTCTTCAGACGGTCAATAAACTGAACCACATTACTATACTTGGCGAATACTATCTCAAAATTTGAAATATCGTTTCGAGCTTTAAGATTGTTGCTCAACTCTGACCAATACCATCTGTTCTCGTATTTTTGAACAAATGGAATAGTAAACTGAATGTCCTGCGATTGTGACACATTCTTCCAATCAAGATAATCAGCAAAGGCATCAACCATTTCCTCTGTTATCTTTGTTCCAATGCGGTTGTTAAAACGTTCCCATGAAATTTTACCAAGATGCTTTTTGACAAAATCGACTGTTGCTATTTGCAAGAAGGCTTGATTGTCCTCAATTAGAGCATTCCAAGTAATCAGATTTTCATAACAATCAATAACATCTGCTGTTAATTGAGGGTTAGAGGAGATGGCTTTCCAGTTTATTTCTGCACCCTTTCCAATTATGTAATCCAGCGTGTCAATAGTCGGCACAAAACCATCTTTACCTGTCAAAACATACCAATTCCATGGTTTTTCTCGGAGTTCATTGACAATAGCGAAATCCAAATCATCTCTACAAGAAAGCGAAGCCCAGTTCCATGGTTTATCCTGATGCTCCTTAATGTAAGCAAATTCGAATATAACCGATTCGTTGTTAACCAATGCGCTCCAATCCCATCCCATTTCCTCTGTTTGGGCTATTACCTGTTGGGTTAAACCAATATCGCGTCGTAATGACAACTTAGGAAAGGATAGTTTTGATTTGAACACTCTAAAATAGTAATCTTTATTTTTTTCTGTTGAAATCCAAGTCGCACGTTCTGATATGTACTCCCAATCCCAATCTTTGTCAATCATAAACAATCGTGGTAGTCTGCAAATATTATCAAGATGTGACAACTGTTTGAAATTCCAATTGTATTTCTCGTTATTTATGATGTCGGTATAAATTCGTATCCACAAACTTTGCGTCTTGTTTGTTCCCGTCTTAGTGAAAAGACGATTAACAGCAGATGAAGAAGAAAATATTTCCCATTGTATGTCGTCAATATACTTTGAAAGATAATCCTTTGCATCAAAATCAATACGGTTATACAAATCGCAATAATTCCAATGGTAAATTTCATCCTTATGTGATGCAATCTCTTCTATCAGCCTAGTGGTTGTTAATTGGGCAGACAAAGTTTCCCATTCACTTGTGGAATCCTCTAACTCTGATAAGATGACAGCTAATTTTTCCAAAATCTCGCATAGCTCGTCATATTCAAGGCGTTTCAGAATCTTTACCCATTTCCATTTTCTGGAATATGATTCGGCATATTCAAGAATATCGTCAATCTCAAGGCTATCTGATAAGAAATCCCAATCCCATTTGTCTATCCAGGACGCATTTCCCATTGCTTTTAGATTTATTGTCTTGTAAACACGCTTGGTCAAGCGACACCAATCCCAATTTGCATTGATATTTGCACGGAGAAAGTCTATCGATACAGCATTGGTTATTCTTGTCCTTACAGATTCGTCATCCTGCATAAGCGAATTTGCGTTAAGACAAGCGAAATAGGATTCCACCAATGATTCATCACAACAAAGCAAAACGGTCCTGGCATCAACTTCAACTGTATGTCTTAGGACAAAATTCTCGTCATCGAAAATTGCCTTGTTTGATGAAAGCCGACTCCAATCCCAAGAGAAATCAGGGAAAGAGTCAACTATATTGCTGTCGGATATTGCCGAAGATACATAAGAGAATCCCTTTGATGTTGATATGTTGTGATGGTATCTCGCAAAGAATCCCTTTTCCCAAATTAAATATGGGTTAAGTTCAAATCCATCTTTGTAAGTACTACTTGGCCAACTAATTAATTGAGTTTCTTCAAAGAAAGAAATCACATCATCTCTCCATACATATTTTTTCTTATTTGCATTGAATCTGTTACTAATATCAGAGTTTTCTTCCTCTATAATATGCTTTAATTCTGCGGAATTAACTCCAAACGCTACATTGTATTGATTCGAGAAAATACGATCCAGTAACGTGGGAAGAGAAAGGTACTGATGTACTTTTGTCAAATTGCCAATGAGGAATTCAATAGGATAATTGCTCGAAATATACCCCCAGTTCCAACAGGCATCGGGGAATTCTGCTACTAATTCTTTGCTCGCATCATCTAATTCCATTGTCAAGCCAAACAGGTTGAAAGGAATATCCTCAATGTGGCTCTTTACGAAGTCTACTCCTACCAAAGGTACTATCTCTTCCCAATCCCATTGACCATCATCCAATCCTTGTGGAAAGTCATATTCAATCAAGAACTTAACAACTAATGATTTCTCCACAGGGATTCTTGCGAGCAGCATATTACGTTCCCAAGGAAAATATTTTGATGTGTCAGAAATAAAATCTGCCGTCATCCGAAGTGTCAGTTCTCCCCAATCAAGAACGGAGGTATACTGAGGAATTATCTCTTCAAGGACCTTTACGTCACAGAATTTGGAAACGTTTCTCCAATCGTCGGAATTACACTCTTTGAATATAAGATTACGGAGTTCTGCATCTTTCCATTCAAGACGGCTGTCCTCTATCAGTTTGTCTATCTCCAAGATATCCTCGAAAGGAGCTAATAAGTCATAGTTGAGCGATGCTTCTTTATCGTTCATCAATTTTGTATAGAGAGCACGTTCAACCTTCCTATCTTTTACAGCTTGATTGATGGGTTGGTTATAAATAGAATTAAGCGTTCTGCACGGAACTCCATCTAAACTGAACAGGATATAATAATCATCTATGATTTTATACAAATCTACATCCAGACGAGCAATTCTTGATTCTATATAGGGCGTTTCTTCTGAGGCATAGATATGAATATTGTCTGCTACTTGTAACTGAAGATTCTTAACTAATTGACTTTCGTCCTCTTTAACTACAAAATAAGCACATCCCTCAGGATATCCAATATCCTGAGAATCAATGATCGTTTCTTTTATTCCCAATTCTTTTAAAAATGGGAAATTTTCAATCTTTGTTCCATCGACGTTTGAAAGGGCGGTAAATAATTTGTCTTCTACATCGAACACGCAACATGACAACGAACCTTCCATAAAACGGTACTTAGTGTTTCGTTCTAAAGAAAGTTCACCAAGCTTCGAGAGTGTAATAGATTCACCCTGCTTTTCTATTAATCCCCACGTCACCGACTCTTCTATCATCGTGTCGTATAAATGCAACTCGGCCTCATCGAAGAACAGCCCTTCATTGGGCTTATTCACGATGTCAAAGCCCAACTTTGTTCCGAGGTCATAATAACCTATGCTATGTGATTCTTCTTCAAGCAGGAGTTTGCATAACAACTCATCAAAGCGTGTCAGTTTCTCCTGTGTATAGTAAGACACTTTGCACGGATGCGCCTTTATAGGTAAAGATCTTAGTTCTTCATCATCCTTTTGAGAATGATAAACCAATTTTCCCTTTGCTATAATATCTTCGTATGTCATATTCAGTCGGCTACGTTAAAAAGGTGTTGTAAATAAATTCCATACCATAAGCCGGTACCACATACATGGATTGACTTGATGTTAAACTTATCCATAAGCAACAAGTACATTGGCAATCCCATGCGCATAGTAAGTATTCTGTCAATAGTATCGTCGCCAATACGCTGTTCCCATCTAACTAAATCGTCAACGGTATCGAATCGTTCTAAAATCGTAGATGTCAGATTTTCAACCTTCTGACTAATCTTGTCATATTCCAAAACGGAGTCATGTTGTTTGGCGTTTCCACTTTTTCCTGTAGCGGAGGTTATGGCAGTTCCTACACTAACACAGAAAGTTTCTTCGTCGCTCAACATCGTGATACCCATATTTTTCATAAAGGCTACCATTCGCTCTCTCAGCATTTGGTCACTCTTTCGCAAGGCATCGCGCATGGAAGTGTTTGGAGATACTTCTTTGGTTAGAATGTTTCTAAGGGCTGTTGTTCCAAGGTTGATACTATATGATCCTTCCAATTCTCCTTGGTTGAAAACGCTCACCTCAGTAGAACCGCCACCCTGGTCAACCATCACGGTATGACGTGATTTCAAAATGTCTGCTTTGTATCGTGAGGAAATGCCGTATGCAAACATCGTTGCAACAGATTCTTCTTTCTTCGATAGTATTCTGACATTGATACCTGCCTCTTTGCGGATACACTCAATGATTTCGTCGCGGTTCTTTGCTGTTCGATATGCTGCCGTCGCAACAGAATAAACCACATCAACCTCTTCCTTACGCATTTTTGATTTCATCCTTCTGATAACAGGAAGGACTCTGCCACGAAAGAAGTCCATATTCATTATGTTCTGTTCATCAAGTCCTCTACCTGTTTCGGTTTTCGCTGCATCCCTAATGAAATTTTTGAAACTGAATTCAGTAGAGGTCATAATTGTAGTTTCATCTTGTCCAATAAGCAGTTTCACAGCTTTAGTTGATAACTCTAAAACGGCAAAATGCGGGTTCTGTACTGGTTGACAGTCTCTTGTCAACCATGTCTCCGTTATGCGTAAATTTTTGTCGGTGTCTTTGTTGATATCTCTCGTGTTGAGATTGATGGATCTGTTTCTTGGCATAGGTACGCGTATAATTTTGAATGTATGATCCTTAACTGGTGAAGTTGTTTTCCAGTCAATGACTCGTCCTTTTGGATTATTTTTAATTTTTTCAAAAACGTTTCTGTAGATGGCTTGACCCTCTGAATTGATATAATTGCAGAAATGCACGCTATTGCCAACGACTATCAGGAGGCATTTTGCCCTAGAAAGTGCCACATTCAATCGATTTGGTGATTTGGCAAAGCCATAGTCATTCTGCTTGGGGAATCCTATGTCTGGGAATAGCCGAAAGTCTGGCCGTTGATTCCATTTTTGAGCAATACTATTACTTCTAACGAGTGACACGATAATAATGTTTCTTTCCATTCCTTGAAAACGGTCAACGGAACTCATCTTAATGCGTAACCCTTTCTTGGTCGATTGCTCAACCAATGGACGCAGTCTTTTCATTTGGCTGCCGTAGAATGTAATAAGTCCTATCTCTCTTTCTTCATCAGTAGATAACGACTGCAGGTATTGTTTAAAGCTATCTGATTCGGCAAACTTTTCGAGTACCCAACCTATAGCTTCAACTTCTCCTTTGTTTGCACGAGATGTGCCATCGCGCACTTCAGGAGAATTGGTGTCTATCCAAATGACGTGGTTCTCTGGTGACAATAATTCTGGAATATCTATATTGTGTTGACGTTCATCATCTTTGACACCGCAGCGTAAGCCGTTATCCTCTACATAGAATTGCTCAATGACATCATTGATATCTTTGTGCATTCTGTACTGAGTGTCAAATGTTCCCTTGAGCGATGCATCTATTTGACGGAAGAGCCGTTCAAAATGTGATTTTTCTAAGAGGTCGAAGTTCTTGCGAACATACTTCTCTAGTTTTAATATTTGGTCATGTTCTTCTCTGTTTGAGGATTTAATCCGCTGCATATGGAGCTTAAACAGAATGTCTTCTTTGTCCAAATTAGGAGGCAACTGTCTATGATCCCCTATAATCACTGCCTTTTCTCCATAAGCCAAAGGCAGGGACAATTCTGCAGGAGTTGCCTTACTTGCTTCATCTTGGATAACGGTTTTAAAACAAAGTTTTGTTACATAACCCTCTTTATCGGTTTCGCCATAGATGCTTCTGAATTTCTTAATGAACCTTGAGGCTCTATGTCTGCCTTTTTCTTCTGTCGCAGAATAGTTCGTATCTGAAATAGCACTACATGTCGCTCCAATTACATTGCAATGGCTGATGTATTCCTCGTATACTCTCTTCTTCCACGAAAGAGGTAAGTCTGTCAATATATCGTACCATAGTTTACGCAGTTCTGGATTTTCTATTCTGTCATGTGAACGCGAATAAATGTTTCTTAGCCATCTGTTCAGAACGATTTCTTTTATATCAAACGACTTATACTCGTCTGTTTCTTTGGCAAGTTTGTCATCTTCGATTTCGATTTTTGAAAGTTCTATACCAGCCCATTTCTTCAGTTCTGTTTGAGCATATGACAAGCCTTCTGCTGAAAATTTGTCACCAGCAGCAATACGTATGGGCTTGACAATGTTATGAATTGACGACTTAAGTTTATCAAGGGCATTATCAACGGCTAGGTTAGCCTCGGAAGTGAGTAGTATTTTTGCTTTGGGATTTTGAAGAGCAAGTTGCCATATTAATTCAGCAATAGCAGTTGATTTTCCAGTACCAGGAGGACCCTGAATAAGCGCAAGGTCTTTTGCTTCGACAGCTTTGGCTATTGCAGAAATCTGCGATGAGTTGAGATTCGCATTGAGTTGTGTGCTTTTGATCTTCTCAATGCGAGCTTCAACAATCTCTTTCTCCAAAGGTGTGGCATTTGATGCATCAAACAGATATGAAGCTAATTTAGGGTTAGCCAATAATTCAGGATGCTCCGTAATTCTGTCGAATGAATCTCTTAGACGATTCACTTTCTCTATCTCACCTGTCAAGTCGCCTGCGTCAGGTGCAATAATTCGCATTCCGTCTTTTTCAACCAGTTGTCTTACTATTCCTATGGCATCCTGAAATAAAGAAAATACGACCTTGGGATAATCTATTTTGCTTAACTTTCCAAATGGAATATCATTGTCCCCATTGTGAATGACAAAACTTTGACCTCGTAAACTACCAAAACGCAATCCCTCTCTGTCAAGAAGAGCTTCTTCATTGAGCGTGAGCAAGAAACGATCACATCCTTCTCTTATCTCCTTGATTTGCCAATTGAAATAGGCAGGTTCGTATTCAATACACTCCTCATTGTCTCCTATGTCAGGAACACCATTACTAATGCCATCCAATGCATATTCAAGTTCATCTCTATAGTCATTTTGTTCTGTGTGGGTATGATAGGGTAGAGTAAGGAACAAAGAATCCTCTTTGTCGCTTAGTACATCTATCTGAGCATAATAGTTTTGAAGTCTTGATAGGAGAATGCTCTTAGACTTATCATCCACATGTGATATTGATATCTCAATAACAGGATTTGCCTGCATACGAACATACATATTGCTACACTCGTCTGCAAATAATTGTCTAACCTCTGGATTGTATAACTCTGCATCTGTTTCGAAATACCAAAAGCCAGACAATGTCTCGTGTTTGAATACATCTGCACTAAAAACACGTCGAACCTCGTTTTGAAATGCATTAAAATGGACTTCTTGGTCAATTTCTGCAGTCAGTTTTTCTCCTTTGCTGTCTATTTTCGTGCTTCCATGTTTGATAGGAATAGGCATCTGCATATATTTTAACATGAAGTGCTGAATATCAGTAAGAGCCATCCATATAGAACGGATATTCGTGTCTTCTTCAGACATGTTTTGGATATCTTGTTTGACCTCCTCTATTTTAGCCTTACGCACTTCTTTGCGTTTCAATTTCATTGTAAGGCTAATTTTTCCATCGGATTTAATCTCGGAGATGACACAATTCACAGTATCGCCTACGTGCAAAACCTTTCCTATGACACCATACTCCACACGTGGTACTATTTGTGTAAAATATATAAGTCCAGAACCTCCGTCAAATTCAGCGAAGGCTCCAAAATCTTTTACATTTACTATTTCTGCCTTTACGGCATCGCCAGTCTTCATTATAAAATATGTATGTTTTGATTTAATTTAATATTCTGCAATGTATGGTATTTCAAAAGAATCTTCTGTTGTTTCAAGATATGCACGCGTCTCTCGGAATGTAATGATCAGGGTTACTTTTTTAAGGACTTCATTGCAAACAACGCTTGTTTGTTTATAATTCTTAGTTAGGTCTTTTTTCAACCAAGAATTATTCCAAAGTTCAACATTCTCACCCATCACAACTTTGCATAATCTGATATTATATGGTGATACGCCTTTCTTCTTATCATTCTGATATGTAATGTTTTGCAACCATAATTGATTGTAATCAGAATTAGGTTGATTACAAAGTTTTGTATACACTTTGTCTATGATATCCCTTTTCTCTTGTTCTTCTTCGAGTGAATCAACCATACGACTGAGGACCCGAAGAGCATAGTGGCTACAGCCTACATTCTCTAACGCTATTTGAACACATACTGCCGACATGGCTCGTACACTACCTCCGATAAGTTTACGCTGATAAGTTTCTGATCTTTTTTCAATAGCATTGTTTGTGTCCTCTAAATTGATAGTTGAAACTTCTCTTGTTTGAGGCTTCAGCCATTCTTCTATTCGTTTGTCTATGTCGGATAGCATGGTCTTAATGGAACCACTATCGGGATATTGGCGAGCAAACATTAGAATATATAGCAGATGTTTCTCGAAGCTGTCGAAATCAACACCTTTCTTGTTGAATATCGGTGTGTTGTAGATGTATGCAAGTTTATCAGCCTTAATAGAATCTGTAACAATACTTTCGCTAATCTTGGTTTTCTTGCTGTTCATGCGGAAATTAAGGCTTTCCAATATATGTTGCAAAATATATGATATTTTCTCTAATACGTCCTTGTCATTACAAAAAATACGATAATCGTCACGATAACGGATTATCTCATATGAAGTGGTGATGCCTTCTTTTCTTATCGCTTCATGAAGTAACAGGTCAGAATAGCCAAGGATTATCTCACCTATAAAATCAAATATGGCGCTTCCCTGGGGGATACCTATGTTGCGCCCTTGCTGGAAGGCACGAAGAAACTTTTGAATGTTCTTAGCTATCGGATTTTTTGCTTTCTGTTCGTACTCTGTATCTTTGAATGAAAATGCCCAATCAAATGCTTGTGGATTTACCGAACCATAACAGTTGGTGATGTCTGTGACGAACATATAACGGTATTCCAAAGAAAGTTCTATGCTCCGTTGTTCCATAGTACTCCACCAATTGAGTATAGTTGTGGATTTATGAAACGGCTCTTTTTCCTTAGGTATGACAGGCAATGCGCAAGATGTAATATGTGGCACATTAAACTTCTCAAAGAGTAACTTTATAACCGTCCATGATTGCTCATTACAAATTTCCCTGACAAGGAAATAATAGAGGAATGGATTTGCAAGAATAATAGGACGAACTGCATAGCGACCATCCTTGTTTAGCAAAATATCAAGGTTTACATCTGATAATAGCTCTGGTGACATACCCTCTTGCAAACACTCCTCATAGGGCGTTTTGCCAACTGCGTTCTTGACATTTTGGAGCAAATCGTCGAATACAAAGTATTCAGGTAACTCGAATCCATGATATTGTTCTGATTTCAAAAAGAAATCCATTGCCTCTGTATGATTAAGACTAAGTATATTTTTCGTTTTTTCGGTCATATATATTATGTTGATTTAATGTTCTACATACGGTTTCATCGCATTCTTTGGTACATACGCTGTTGCCACCAAACAACCATCAAACGATTCCACGACTACTCTCTGTTGTCCGGCAATCCTTACCACCCTACCATGGATGCCCTTGAATTCACCTTCAGTTATCACCACTTCATCTCCCAACTTATACTTGATATTTTCAGAAGTAACTGGGATGACGTGTGGATTCTTTATCGATGTCAAGCGGATGAAATTATCCATGGCAGAATCAGAAATTATTAGCGGAGGATTCTTGTCTGGAGCATCCTCACGGAAGGAAGTGTGATCGTAGTAGAAACTAAGCAATGCTCTACTGTCAGACGCATTGACATTGCGACACAAGGCTTCTACTTGGCTGCAAGATGCATGAACAAAGATAAATGAAGGAAGCAAAGGTTCTGTCACAATACGTTTCTTACCTTGCTTGGTTATTTGCTTATATCGTAAAGGCACATAACAATCAATGCCTTTGCCTTCAATATAGGTCTGAGCCTTGAGAATGCGACCATACGATACACGAAGAACAAACCATTGCGTACTTTGGGTAGGCACATTTTCTACCGACACCCCATCTTTGACATCATCAGAAATGGAGGGCGTACAAGAGGTAAGTCTTGCACTTGGACACGATGGGCCTGTGTCGGTAGGCTGCCCATTATACAATGAAGCGTCAGCCATCAATGGCTGTTTGGTGTTATCTTCCAATGTTATTGCTCAGAGGTTAGATTAAACCAATAGACTTTCTTTTGATAGAATTGTCAATTATTGACCACAAAAGTAGGAAATCTTATTCAGACGAAAGAATAAATAATTGGAAATCTTTACTTCTAGCATCACATTTCTGTAATTTGAGGCGATTTGCAGTAACCAACGCTACAAATCGCCTCTCGTTGTCATTATCTGGATAAACCTTGTGACTTCTTTTTTGATGGTGTCCCTAACCCCAACTTCTGTGTTCCGTCCCAATTAGTGAGTTGGTCAGCACAACCATTGGAGCCGCCAAGTGAAACGTATGTATCTGCGCTGCACGACATGAGATCAACGAACGAAAGGAAGTTCTGAATGATGGGTTCGGTATAAACAACCTCATCGGTAGCAAAGAGTTTTGTCCAATGTGCGACACATTCTCTCCGATAGTTGCCACAACCATTCCAATCCATACTCGCGAGAAATCTTTCAACGGCAAATTTTGCTCCTTGTGGAGAGCGAAGCGCAATGTTGGATTTTGTGGCAGTAGCCATAATACCATAATAGATTGCTTTGGCTTCTTTCTCATAGAAATCTATTCTGCTTGATTGCGAAAAGGCTTTGAGCTGTTCATGACCTTCACTAATAAATCGATCAAGTACATCTTGGAATCTGTCTTGTCTTGCCTGTTCCTCACGTTTTGCCTCCGCTTCTTGTTCTTTGCGTTCTTCCACACGTTTAACAGCTTCAATTATTTCTGGCTGCTTTGTCAAGTCGTTCCATTGAATAACCAAGATTTTGTATTTCTCCCATAGAGTATTGTAATTAGTCTTGAGTTTTGTAATGTCCTCGTTTTTTGAAGCTAATTGGGTATTGAGCCTTTCAATAACGGCATCCTTTTGAGTGGTTACTCGTCTGACTGCGTTCTCGTCAAGTTGCGATATATGTTGCTTCACTTTTGCATTTTCAGCCTTTAGAGCTTCATTTTCATTCTGCAATGCCTTATTCTCAATAATCAGTTTGTTGAGTTGCTGCATATAGTAAGTGTAAGTTTTGTTGACAGATGCTCGTATACCATTATTCTGCTTGTTACGTTCAACATTGATGGCGGTTACAAGAGCCTTGATAGCATCATTGATGTTTGCTGTCCGTTCCTCTCGCCAAGTCTTTTGTCCGATAAGTGCAGGAATAGGAATGGCAAGTTCTTTCTTAACGGCAACCATTGCCTCTTGTACAGGTGTCTTGATATTGAGAAGAGGGAAGGTGAGCTCTTGCTTGTCAATAGTGGCAAGAACAGCGTATTTCTCCACCTTGTCAAGAGCAGCTTTCGCCTGTCGCTCGGCTTCAAGAACGACTTTGTTCTTATGCCTTCGTCCTCGCTTTTCCTCCTCGGACAATTCATTGTAAGGGATACCGCGTGCAAGACCATACTTGCAGCCAACCTCATTGTGATAGTCTGTATGAAGTTGCGAGAGATATTCCGACTTTGCTTTTCTCGTCTCTCCCCACACCTTGGCATAAGACACACGCTCAACATAATCCTTTGAGGCAGTATGCTTGGTGTAGTTGTCTCGCTCCTCTTTTGGTAATGCTCTCCATTCCTTAGTTGAAAGCACTATGTCGGGATTGTTCTTGTTGACATACTTGCTACCAATGCGTCCACGTTTCTTGACTTTCTCCACAGGAATAGTCTGTACATGGGCATGGATGCTCGTTTCGTCACAATGGACGGCAAAACTAATGATGTTCTCCTCGCCCCATTTGCGACAGGCAAAGTCGTAGGTGTCCTTTGCCCATTGATAGATGCCTTGTTGCAATACGATGTGGCTATGATCTGCATCAGGATTGGCGGTGTCAATCTTTTGGTTGCCAAATGCGAGGTTGTACAGCACGTCGTGGTCGCCACTGAATATCATGCCGACAGTGCAGTTCGGACTGTTCTTTGATACTTGGTCGGGATGCCTGGCATCCATGTATGGTTTGAAGCCCAATTCATCAAGACGCATCTGAATGCGATCGTGGAGTGGAATAGGGTTAGATCCAAGCGGAACAAACTTTCCGCCTCTGACGATTTCAAAATTAAGATTCTTGCGAGAGAAATTATAATGGTTGTTCTTGTCCTTGTCGGCATTCTTCAACCGATAGACATTCTCGTCCCAACCTCTGCGTTCCGCCTCGTTACCCACTTGGGCGGAGAAAGATTTCTTGTCTTTGCCGACATGGATAGCGGCACGTGGTATGTTGCTTTGCATATTGTATTTCAGTCTTGTTGTACATTGTAAAAGGCGTAACTCGGTATAATGGCAGCAGGTCTCGGGCGGAGCCTGAGCATAATAGAAGGACTTTTTAAGTGAACAGCGTCAGCAAGTGAATCTAAAAGTCCCTATTATGTTCATGGACTTTTGCAAAAAGTCGGCTCCCTCACGAAAGACTGCCTCTATCCTTGACTGTCCGCCATCTGTGCGTTTTCCGTCCGGTAGGTTGGATTACGATAGACCACCTTTGTCATCATCTCGTTGAGTCGGTCGGCAATTCGGTCACCATATCGCTGACGGATTTCCTTGGGCTCAAGGTTTGTGGTGAAGACCGTGAACAGTTGGGCGTCATACCGCATAGCCAAGAGTTCCTTGATGGGATAAATGAAATTGCCGTAGTCCTGCACTTCAGCAGGTTCAGTGCCAATATCGTCTATACCTAATATATCAGCTTCCGCCAATTTGCAAAACTTATTATAGTCCGTCTTGCGGATTTGCACAATCTGCATGGCATTGACAATGGTAAAACTATAGTAGTTATCAGAACTATGTCCAGCATTAGGCGATAGGTTCGGTTTGAGGATTTCCAATCGTCTGACAAGGTTCTGCAATGCCTTGAGCATAGTGGTCTTGCCGTTGCCGCATCCGCCACATAGAACGATTCCGAACTTTGCAGTGTTTGCAGTCAGACAATTGGCTACCTGTTTGAGTTGCTCTTCAACAAAACCATTATTGATAAACCTGCGATAGCGGAGCTGTACTTCCATGATATATGCTGCCAGAAGATATTCGTATGCCTGCTCCTCCAACATAGGCAGTCTAAAACGCCCCGTCATAGTCCGTCCCTTCCGCAGGAACTGGACAAGTCCTGCGATTTTCTTTTCGTTTGCTATTTCCATATACACCTCCGTTTTTACTGTCAAAAATCTCACACCTACCCTTTATAAAAGAATCTTTGCTTTGGTGTTTGTCTTTATCTTTAATATGTGTCAAGTCCTGTGTCAAACCATGCGTCAAGTTATCCGTCAAGCCTACTGTCAAGTTATCTGTCCATTCAAGCAGTGTGTAATTGGACGGTAGATGGCGGGACTTGCCTTCTGTAAAAGCGATAAGTTTGCGCTCGGATAGATGCTTCCGTGCCGTGATGACAGTTTGCCTTGATAGGCGCAAGTCTTCACATATCCTTGTTGTGGAGCACGCAAACGGCATTTTCCAATACCGCTTATTGCTCTCGTTCACAAGGTAGGCAAACAAGGCTATCTCACTCGCTGGCAATGGCGACAACAAAGCAGAACGCCAAAGCTGGTTCATGTATTCGATATACGTCATACGCTCTCTTTACTATCGTTGTCGTAAGCATTAGGCAAGTTCTTGTCCACTTTACTCTTCCGTTTGCAATAGCCAGCAACAGTTTCGTTCATAGAGCGAGCGTGTGTAATGGTTTTGACAGCCGAAGCTGGGTACATGTTCTTGTTGCCAAACTTGATGTGTTGCAAGTAGCCAGTGCGATGCCACTGCCATAGGGTAGCAGGACATACATTGAAAATTTTGCAAACCTCCTCTGTTGTAAGAAATGTTTCCTCAGATTCTTCCTTGCGAGCAGACGCAGCTTGTTCCTCCCATTCCTTGCGTGACTGTGCCAAGAGAGCATTTGCAAAATGGTGAAGGTCTTCGGGAGTAACGGTTAGTGCTACCTGTCCTCCCATCTTTGTCAATGACATGATGTCAACCATATTTTTTCTGTTGATATTCGTTATACATACGCTGTCTTGCTCGTAAACCAGGATGCTCTTTCTCGCAGCGTGATAAAAAAGAAACACCGCCAATCCGCTGGTTTGTCGGATTGACGGTGCAAAGGTATATGGCTTTTGACAGCTCTCGATGAGATTTGAATAGGCGGTAGGATGCGACTACTATTGACTACTCTTTGTTAATGGAATTAACGTGACAACATCAAAAATCCTTAGCCAAATGCTGTTTTACGTTTGGCTAAGGATTGTAAATGGCAGCAGATTGTCAGAAACGAAATATGCTGCGACAATATGCAATAATCATAGAAAGGAAGTTCTTGCGTCCTAATTTGCGGTCGTAGAAGTGTACATTGTTATTATCGGTGACATTGTAGCCTATGGCATTTCGTAAAGACCTTCTGTGATACTTGATTTTCTCCTCAACCTGTTTCTTGACAGCATCGGACTCGTATTCCAAGTTTATATGATACTTACTGAAATACTTGTCGAAACTACTTTTCTTCAGGTTGAACTCATCGACCAGCAGACTGCGAGGAATTGTTGGGAACAATATGCCGTCCTCTATTGCACAATGGATAATGACGGCTGCATCATCTGGATGTTCACCTCTGATAAGCTGGTGAAGTCCGTACTGGATAGCATAGTATTGGGCTGCGAATGGAGTATATTCAATAAGTTTGGTCGGACGTTCTTCATTCGACACCCCACGAATAATCTTCAAGAACCCTAATACCATCTTTTGGGTAATGCCATCAAAGTGCTTCCGTATCAGTTCCTTGGTCAATGCCTCCATCTCGTCATAATGGTCGTTTCCTCTAATGGCAATATATTTGAGCGTCTTGCGGATTGAAGGTTTCTTTGCCAATTCTTCCCAAGGTATAGTTTGGTATGACATAACAGCAAGAATGGTCATGCCGAAGGCTTCAAGACTTGGCTTTTCGACATTCTCGTTCACTTTCGTTCCATCAAATTCTTCCTTTATGAGCGAAAGCATGAACCTAACGTTCTCTTCAGTTATGTTGCGAGGCTTGCCGAACTGCTGTTCAAGATCCTCGCCGAGTTCGTTTATGTTCATGCCTTTCGGTAATTTAACTGTCTAATTTGCTCGTTGAGCATTGACAACTTGCTTATCAGTTCATCAAAAGAAGGCACCTGTCCGAAAATCATGTGCTCACACATGAATTTATAGTCATCTTGCCATAGTCTTGCAATATCCTCGTTGGGCACGATACATAATGTGGCAGGATAAAGCTCATCATAGTTGAATCCTTTAAGTCCGATGAACTTTCTGCGATGTTCAAGTACCGCCTTATACAGGGCTTCGTTGTGGATTGCACGGTCAGCAATTTTGTTTTCAGAATCCATCATCATTGCCAAATCATATATATGACGTGACATACGTTCCACTCTGACCTCGTTCTTTCTGAACTCTTCATGCAACAGGAATACCTTTTCAAGGAAAGTACGCTCGGGGATGACAGCGTTCACCTCAAATGGCTTTTCTGCAAATGGAGCTTTGCTGAAATGGGCATCAATAGCAGCGTTTATAGCCTTTTTCTCAATCGGCTCCATCATCGATCTGCCGCTGATTTCTATCTTTACCGTATTCTTGATATATGGTGATGCTTCATACAAACTATGATAGGTTATTGTTATCACTTCTGGGTCAGTTGTCGTAACTGGTGTGATTATAACATCCACAGAAAAAGCATCTGTTCGTATGCCCAAATCCACTAAAGCCTTCCTTACATCATGCTGCATTTTCTCTCTTACAAAAGAACAGGCAGCGCGACGCAGTCTGTCGCTGATTTGAGTCTTCGACAATTCACCACTAAAGCCAAGGAATTCTCTGCTGAGTGCAATATCCACGTCTTCGGAGAATCTGGCTATCAAGTTCCAGCATTTGCTAAGACTTGTACCTCCTTTGAAAGCAATATGTTCTGCATATGGCAAAGTATGAAGAGCTTTCAACACCTGCGTTACCCACCAGTCCTTTTCGATACTTGACGGCGGCAATCCGGTCTGCAACGCTACGGTATTGATAGCTTCACGTTGTCTATCTTCTGGTATGTCTATGAATTTCATCGTGCAATTAGTATTTTGCGCACCCATGCAGGGGCAAGTTTAATATCATGGTTAAAATCGTTGTCGTTTACATTCTTTGCGTGCTCGACAAGCACGTTGCGTTCCTCGTCGGTTATTTTTTCTTCGCCTATGGTGCGCATGGCTGTTACAACAAGCATCATCAGCTCTGATTTATAGGCAAAGTTCTTGCCCGAAGAAGAATGCTTGAACAGGATGCCACGCCCGTTCCCGATCTTTATCCTACGTGGTGCACCGTTGGTCAGGAACACGACATTCATGGGCATCTGCGTGGACAATCCGAGACGATTCAAGGCATATGCTCCCATAGGTACAATCTTCGCCTTGTCTCGTTTGGCTATAGCCTGGGCAATGTCTTCAACAGACGGATAGATAATGCCAAGTCCATATTCCTTGTCCTCTTTGGGGTAATAATAAATGCCATGAGCCAACCGTACCAACATTCCGTCGGTGTACATTCGATGGAATGTTGACTTCACGGCTGATGGTGTTCCGCAGTCTGCATAGTCTTGTTGGAAGACTATCGAACCACGTCCTTTCCCTCTAAGCCTCATTTCTATCTTATTTACAGTGCTTTGGCTTGATGTCTGTACCATATTTTTGAAACCTTTTTATTATATTTTTGGTTCTTGTTCGTCTGCAAAGGTATAGTATTTTCTTCTAAACGCCAACGTTTTTATTGAATATCCGTTTTTGAAACGCAATTTTGGCAAACTCGCAATAGGTCAGTCTATCAATTTCACCAGCTCGCGTTTCATCTCGTTGTCGATTTCTCTGTAACGTGCAAAAGCTCGACTGCCATCTGTGTGTCCCGAAAGAGATGCAACAAGATTTGGATCTTTCACCTTCTTGTATAGGTTGCCGATGAACGTCTTTCTTGCAGTGTGGCTTGTCGCAATATCACAGATTGGTTTCTGTATAGGCTCACGAGTCTTGTTGTCAATAACAGTCACCATGCGGTCAATGCCGAGCAGTTTCAGAATTTTCTTAATCTGACGGTTGTATATGTTCTGATTTATCTTTGGCAACAACCTCGTTTCAAGGTCTGCATATTTAGCGAGAATCGCTTTCGCCTTATCGTTGAGCGGTACTCGGATGGTGCGTGGTTTGTGGTTCTTTGTCTTTTCAGCAATGTATTCCACAGCACCATCAACGATGTTGGCACGTGTCATCTTTTCAAGGTCTCCCACACGGCAGCCGATGAGACAATGAAACATGAATATGTCACGATATACTTGTGTGGATGGCGTTTCGTTACTGAGGTCGGCATAGTAGACTTTGTCACGCTCTTCAAGTGTAAGATAAAATGGAGGGCTGTCCAGTACCTTAGGCATCTCAAAGGTGGCGAAAGGGTCGTTTGTCGTGATATTATGCTTCAAACACCAGTTCACAACCGTGCGTATTCTTCTGAATATAGTATTGATGGAGTTTTCCGTTAGTTGGCGTGGTTTGAAACGCTCCTCTATGTCATCGAAGATTTGAGGATAATGCTCATAATATTCAGCCTCGTTTACCAGATATTTATGAAACTCACGCAAGTCATCGGCTGTTATGGCATCAAGTCGCATGGTGTAACCTCGTCTACGCATAATTTCCCTTTGGAAACGCTCGAAGTGCTGCAGCTTACGTACGTTATGCTCATGATGCCTTATGGATTCCTTTTCCATCGGATGGTTCTCGGCATACTGTTGGCATTGGTACACAAGGCTGTATTCGTCACCTTTTCTGCCTTGGCGGATGTTGATGTTTGGATGATGAAACTCCTCAATAACACCTTTTAGCCAACGGCTGTCCGCTCCATGATAATATTGTGCGGATATAAGTGCCGTCAAGTCCTGCACGGCTTTGTCGAATGCCGTGCGCTTTGCCTCCGCTACAAGAGCCACACGTGTCTTGTAACCCTGCCGTTCCGCGCTCCAATGATTAGGATTGATGGATAACTCGCTGACAGCCTTGATGTCAGTCTTGCCGTCACGCACACGGAAATAAACGTGCGCCTGGTCGGTTATGTTGTTCTTTGCCGAGGTTTCTCGGATGAATGCTGTTACTTTCATGCTACTCTATATATAATGATGTATAACTGGTAGATTGTATAAACGTTAGCTGATGAGGTTGACAAGATTTACTTTCGTTTCCTCATCAATCTCTCTGTATCTGGCGAAAGCTCTGCTTCCGTTTACATGTCCTGTCATGGAACTCACAAGCTCGGGGTCTTTCACTTTCTTGTATAGGTTGCCGATAAAGTTGCGTCTTGCCATGTGGCTTGTAGCAACATCACATATTGGCTTCTGAACCTCCTTTCCTGTGACGGTGTCAAGGATAGTAACCATTCTGTTAATGCCACATTCTCGAAGCACGGCACGGATGCCCTCGTTGTATTGATACACTTGCTTTGTCGGCAGAAGCTTTTCTTGCTTGCCATCGTAACGTTTTAATATTTCCATAGCCTTTGTGGTAAGCGGGACGCTCACGGTCTGCGACCGTTTGCGCATGGTCTTGTGTGGAAGATACTGCAATATGTCACCAACAATATTGTCTTTGGTAAAAGAGAACATGTCTCCGACTCTACAACCCACCATTGATTGGAAGATGAACAAGTCACGATACACTTCTAACTCTGGCTTGTTATGTAGGTTTGTATTGTAAACTTTGTCACGTTCTTCTATCGTCAGATAAAAAGGTGTGCCTTGTACCGCTGCAGGAATAGTGAACGCATCGCATGAGCGGTTTGTTGTGAACCCCATCTTGATGCACCAATGCCCAACAATACGCAGATGATGCATGATACCTATAATCTGTGTGCTTGACATCTGCTTGGGAGGGTGCATGTCAAGGCTGAACTGTTCGTAAAACTCAGGGTAGTCATTGTAATGAATATATTCGTTTATGACATACTCTCTAAAATCAAGGTAGTCTTCGGGACGGATAGTCTCGCAATAGAGCGTGAAGCCTTCCTCTCCTTCTACTTCCCTCTTGTAGGCTTCATAGCGTTGAAGCTTCTTGATTGTTGGTTTATAAACGAGTGCTGATTTCGGACTCATGGGATGTTCCGCAATGTATTGTTCCATTCTCGAAACAACTGTAGTCAATGTCTCTGTTGACCTTGAAGTTGGATTGACACATTCATCAATCACATTCTTCATCCATGCAACATCAGCAGTCGCAGAGTTATACTGCTCGCTAAGAGCCGTTGTAATGGTCTGCACCAAAACCTTGACTTTCTTCTGCTCGTCAGATGGTACTTTCTTTGTCCTTCGATAGGAAAGTGCCTCATTGTCCCAATAGTCAAGCATAACCTCAATGTCGGAACGGACTTTGAGGTCAACATCCTTATCTCGGAGTCGAAAACAAAGATTGGCTTTTGCAGGAGCGTCTTTGTCTTTAGTCTTGCATTCCTTTGTGATGATGGTAATCTTCATGTCCCTATGTTTTATATTTCAGCCACAAAGGTAATATCTTTCCCGTAAATGTTCCCATATATCCCCAAAAAACTATGATTCGTTTAAATCTATTTATGATTTGGTTTTTGCACTTTCTTTCCTTATTATCAGTTATTTGCAGGTATTATCGTCAAAATTCATCAAGTCGAATCATGGTTGTTTTAGTATATACAGTTTCCACGCTTTTTATCTCAAATTTGTTTAATTAGATATTTGGCAGGGGCGTGACAAGATTCGTGCGAGAGAAATTCGTTTAGTTCTGCGGATGATAAATAAACATCGGAACTTATACGGATGGTTACTTCTTCGCAGGCAAGCAAACTGCCTCTCTCCTTAGGAGCGACGGGAGAGAGGTAAAAACTATGTACTATGAATAGGATAATATAATGGATGCTTAAGGAAAAAAATTTTTTTTTGAAAAATATCTGTCATTCTGTCATTCCATTTTGGTAATACGTTATGAATCAAGCGTATATTTGTACTTGACAGAAGTTTTTATTTAAGAAAAATCTATCATTATCTGTCATACCTCATTATATGTGTCAAACCGCACTAACCTTCTGATAATCAACATGATTAGCATAGAAGCAACACTCAACCAAGTGTCAGACGACGGAAACCAAAAATTATAAAGTAGGGTTTAAAAGCATGGGATTTTGGTTCAGATTCATGTGTTTTGAGCTCATATGCATGATATTTGAGCTCATATTCATTTGTTTTGGATTTATATTTTTAAACATGGGAGATATATTTTAACCATGAGGGTTAGCTTCGTGAGTATGGGAGATAATTTTCTAAACATGGGAGATAGAAAAATGTCTATGGCATTTACGTATCGCAAACATGTGGTTTACGACTTGAAGGTCCTAGACTTATGACTCAAAAGTCAGGGACTTGTGACTCAAAAGTCCTAGACTTACGACTTGAAAGTCCTAGACTTATGACCCGAAAGTCGTATCCTGATGAAACTGAAAAACCGCTTCTTGACTAAGCCATGTTTACTAAAACAAAGAAAAACAGCTGTTGATGGTTGTCTAATGAAAGCCTAATAACGGGTTTATGATAGATTTAATGATGGATTTTACCTGATTTATGATAGATTCATGACAGATATTGTAAATATAAACAAATCTGTCATTGTGTTATATATCTGTATATCAATGAGTTGAATCAAGATAATGACAGAATGACAAATAATATCGAAAAAACATTTTTCACACACGTTTCTATACTATTATAAGATGAAGCGAAGTCATTCCCAAGTAAGCTGAAAAAGAAAGTCACACAACAGTCTTGCAAATTAAAATCTTGTGAAACTTCAGTAGGTGAATAAGAAGATTTTGATGTGATTGTAGTAGTGTTTCGATAAAATATATTAACTTTGCCCTGAATTTTTAATAATCGAAGATAAAGTTTTGATAGAGAAGCATATAGTATTAGAAGATATAGACCCGGTGGTCTTTTATGGAGTGGGAAACGCCCATCTGCAGATGTTGCGCTCGCTGTTTCCCAAGTTGAGGATTCTTGCGCGCGACAATGTGATAAGAGTGCTTGGAGACGATGATCAGATGTGCGCCTTCGAAGAGGTAGCGGAGAAGCTGCGCCGACACGTGCTCAAGTTCAATGCCATCGCCGAGAAGGACATTCTTAATATCGTGAAGGGCAAGAGCACGTCAGAGGAGGTGGCAAAAGACGTCATCGTCTACAACATCTCCGGAAAGCCCATCAAGAGCCGTAGCGAGAACCAGCAGAAGCTTGTTGATGCATACGAAAAGGACGACATGGTGTTTGCCGTTGGTCCTGCCGGCACGGGAAAGACGTATCTGAGCATAGCCCTTGCCGTGAAAGCCCTGAAGGAGAAGAACGTAAAGAAAATTATACTAAGCCGTCCGGCGGTAGAGGCTGGCGAGAAACTCGGTTTCCTGCCGGGCGATATGAAAGACAAGATAGACCCCTATCTGCAGCCCCTCTATGACGCCCTTGAGGATATGATACCTGCCGTGAAGCTGCAGGAGATGATGGAGAAACACGTCATACAGATTGCTCCGCTTGCCTTTATGCGAGGCCGCACGCTGAGCGATGCCGTCGTGATACTCGATGAAGCGCAGAACACGACGTCGGCGCAGCTGAGGATGTTCCTGACCCGTATGGGATGGAACACGAAGATGATAGTGACGGGCGACATGACGCAGGTTGACCTGCCACGCGGCACGCAGAGCGGACTCCGCGAAGCCCTGAACATACTTGGTGGAATAGAGGGCATCTCGATAGTGAATCTTACGCAGACCGACATCGTGCGCCATAAGCTCGTGACCAAGATCGTGAAGGCTTACGAGAAGTCTGACAAGGCAAAGCCGCAGCCGCAGTATGGAGGTCATGCGCCAAAGGAATGAGGCGATAAAGCAGGAAACATCATGCCATGACGGTCAAACAAGAGATAAACGTAAAGATAAATTGTAATTTTTTGCCGAACATTGTTGTATGTTAAGCATAAAATAAGTACATTTGCAGGCAATTATTACTGTTGTAGTTCTATAATAAGACATTTATCTGACTTTTAATATTATATAAGTAATGAAAGCATTAACAAGCACTGATTTCCATTTTGAGGGACAGAAAAGTGTGTATCACGGAAAGGTACGCGACGTTTACAACATCAATGACGACATCATCATAATGGTGGCTACCGACAGAATATCTGCGTTTGACGTGGTTCTGCCGAAAGGCATACCGTTCAAGGGACAGGTGTTGAACCAGATTGCGGCAAAGTTCCTTGACCATACTACAGACATCTGCCCTAACTGGAAACTTGCTACTCCAGACCCGATGGTAACCATAGGTCTGAAGTGTGAGGGATTCCGTGTGGAGATGATCATCCGCTCCATACTTACCGGTTCTGCATGGCGCGAGTATCAGAAAGGATGCCGTGAGCTGTGTGGCGTGAAGCTGCCAGACGGCATGCGCGAGAACGAGCGTTTCCCGGAGCCAATCATCACACCTACTACAAAGGCTGACGAGGGACACGACATGAACATTTCAAAGGAGGAAATCATTGCCCAGGGCATCGTGAGCAAGGAGGACTATGAGATAATGGAAGACTACACACGCAAGATTTTTGCACGTGGACAGGAGATTGCCGCAAAGCAGGGACTGATTCTCGTTGACACGAAATACGAGTTCGGAAAGCGCGACGGCAAGGTTTATCTCATCGACGAGATTCATACTCCAGACTCAAGCCGCTACTTCTATGCCGACGGCTATGAGGAGAAGTTTGAGAAGGGAGAGCCACAGAAGCAGCTCTCAAAGGAGTTCGTGCGCCAGTGGCTCATCGAGCATAACTTCATGAACGAACCGGGACAGACAATGCCGGAGATTACAGACCAGTATGCGGAGAGCGTGAGCGACCGCTACATCGAGCTGTATGAGCACATTACGGGCGAGAAGTTCGACAAGGCTGCTGAGAGCGGAGACATCGCTTCACGTATAGAGAACAACGTGAAGAACTGGCTCGCTTCATACAAGAAATAAAAAAGGGAAACAGAATTTGAGGATTGTACCTGTGAGGAAAAAACATGGTGCATCCTCATTTTCTCGTCTATAAAACTTATATATATAATAATGTACGAGCAAGAGAAAATTACTCCATACAACCACAATCAGGACAAAGGCACACAGGTGGAACAGATGTTCGACACTGTGGCGCACTCGTATGACTTGCTCAATCACAGACTGTCTTTCTGGATAGACAAATACTGGAGAAACTATCTCGTAAAAAAACTATCCCTCAGAAAGCCGAAGACCATACTCGATGTGGCTACGGGAACTGGCGACCTTGCCATACTGGAGGCTCGCAAGCTGAAACCGGCTACGGTAGTAGGAGCCGACATTTCAGAGGGGATGATGAAGATAGGACGCGAAAAGGTGGAGAGGGAACAGCTGCAGAACGTGATAAGCTTCCGGAAGGAAGACTGCATGAAGCTCTCGTTTGCCGACAATACGTTCGACGCCGTGACGGCAGCCTTCGGAATACGCAACTTCCAGGACCTCGAAGCAGGACTGAAAGAGATGTACCGCGTGTTGCAGCCGGGAGGAACGCTCTGCGTCATAGAACTGACAAGACCCGTCAGCTTTCCCATAAAGCAGCTCTTCACGCTCTATTCGCATACCATACTGCCACTATACGGCAGACTGATATCCAAGGATAAAAGCGCATATAAATACCTCATAGCCACCATCGAGGCCTTTCCGCAGGGAGAAACGATGGTCGGCATACTAAAACGGACAGGATTCGCCACAGCCCGTTTCGACAGGCTGACATTCGGAATATGCACATGTTATACAGCAACTAAATAATTCTTCTTGCTATGGACAAATATGGACTAATCGGGTTCCCTCTGGGACACAGTTTCTCGAAAAGCTTCTTCAATGAGAAGTTTCAGAACGAAGGCATCGATGCTGAGTACATCAACTTTGAGATTAAAGGCATTGACGAACTGCCGGAGGTGCTTGCCACAAACCCTGAACTGTGTGGACTCAACGTCACCATCCCTTATAAGGAGAAGGTGCTGAGCTTCCTCGACTATATCAGCGTGGAGGCTCGTGCCATAGGAGCTGTAAACGTTATCCGTGTGGACCATAAGGGAGACGACGTGGTGCTGAAAGGCTACAACAGCGACGTGATAGGATTCACGAAGAGCATTGAGCCGCTGCTTGAGACTTTCCATAGGAAAGCTCTGATACTTGGCACGGGAGGTGCGTCGAAGGCTATAAACTACGGACTGAAGTCGCTCGGACTGGAAACGGTGCTCGTAAGCCGCTTTGAGCGTCCGGGCACTATACAGTATAAAGACATAACACCCGACGTGGTGAAAGAATACAACGTTATCGTCAACTGCACACCGTCGGGAATGTTCCCTCACTATGACGAATGTCCCGACCTGCCGTATGAGGCGCTCGACAACCACAACCTGCTGTACGACCTTATATATAATCCCGATGAGACCCTCTTCATGAAAAAGGGCAGGGAACGGGGAGCACAGACGAAGAACGGACTGGAGATGCTGCTGCTGCAGGCTTTTGCAAGTTGGGATTTCTGGAATGGAGATGAGAAAAAGTAAAAACTAAATATAACAATGGACAAATCTAACAGATATATGATGCGTGGCGTAAGCGCAGCGAAAGAAGATGTGCACAACGCCATAAAGAACATTGACAAAGGTATCTTCCCGCAGGCATTCTGCAAGATTATACCCGACGTACTGGGCGGCGACCCGGAATATTGTAATATAATGCATGCTGACGGAGCAGGCACGAAGTCTTCTCTTGCCTATATGTACTGGAAGGAGACCGGCGACATCTCCGTATGGAAAGGCATTGCACAGGACGCTATCGTAATGAACACCGACGACCTGCTTTGTGTGGGAGCCGTAGACAATATCCTTGTGTCGAGCACCATCGGACGAAACAAGATGCTCGTGCCGGGAGAAGTCATCTCTGCAATAATAAACGGCACCGACGAACTGCTGGCACAGATGAGAGAGATGGGCATTGGCATATGGCCTACAGGAGGAGAGACGGCTGACGTCGGCGACCTCGTGCGCACCATCATCGTCGACTCTACCGTGACTTGCCGTATGAAGCGCAGCGACGTCATCAACAATGCAAATATCCGTCCGGGCGACGTCATCGTTGGTCTTGCCTCTTTCGGAAAGGCTACATACGAGACGGAATACAACGGAGGAATGGGAAGCAACGGACTGACCAGCGCACGCCACGACGTGTTCTCGAAGTATCTTGCAGAGAAATATCCTGAAAGCTACGACCATGCCGTGCCGGAAGAACTCGTATACAGCGGACAGAAGAAACTCTCCGACGAGGTGGAAGGCAGTCCGGTAAATGCCGGAAAGCTCGTTCTTTCGCCAACCCGTACCTACGCTCCGGTCATAAAGAAGCTTCTTGATGAGCTTCGTCCGGAAATACACGGAATGGTACATTGCACCGGTGGAGCACAGACCAAGGTGCTGCATTTCGTAAACGACAACTGCCGTGTGGTAAAGGACAACATGTTCCCCGTGCCGCCGTTGTTCAAGACCATACAGGAGCAGAGCGGCACCGACTGGAAAGAGATGTACAAAGTGTTCAACATGGGACACCGCATGGAAATCTACGTACGTCCGGAAGTGGCAGAGAAGGTCATTGCCATTAGCAAGAGCTTCAACATCGACGCACAGATTGTAGGACGCATAGAGGAAGGCGAGCGCAGCCTCACTATAAAGTCTGAGTTCGGAACATTCGACTATTAAGGCAAATTTGCACGGCGCAGCCAGCCTGTGCCGTGTACAGCACACGTTTTGACAGAAAAGATATTTAATAAGAACAGAAACATAAAATGCCAGACAACAACAGCATATTAGAGAAGCTTAACGGGCTTGAGAGCAGATACGAGGAAGTGTCGACACTCATCACAGACCCAGACGTTATTGCTGATCAGCAACGCTATGTAAAGCTGACAAAAGAATACAAAGACCTCGGCGACATTATGAACGCACGCAAGCGTTACATAAACTGCCTCAACTCCATACAGGAGGCGAAGGACATTCTCGCAAACGAGAGCGACCCCGACCTGAAGGAGATGGCACGCGAGGAGCTGCAGACCAACGAAGAACTGCAGCCGAAGATTGAAGAGGAGATAAAGATGGCACTCGTGCCGAAGGATCCTGAAGACGGAAAGAACGTGCAGATGGAAATACGTGCCGGAGCAGGTGGCGACGAGGCTGCCCTCTTTGCCGGCGACCTCTTTGCCATGTACAAGCGCTATTGCGACTCCAAGGGATGGAATCTCTCCGTGACAAGCGTCAGCGAGGGTGCCGTAGGCGGATATAAGGAGATTGACTTCGCCGTGAGCGGCGACAATGTTTACGGCACATTGAAGTATGAGTCGGGCGTACACCGCGTGCAGCGAGTGCCTGCCACAGAGACACAGGGACGTATGCACACCTCTGCCGCTACCGTGGCTGTCTTGCCGGAGGCTGACAAGTTTGAGGTTAACATCAACGAGGGCGACATCAAGTGGGACACCTTCCGAAGCAGTGGCGCCGGAGGACAGAACGTGAACAAGGTGGAGTCGGGAGTGCGTCTGCGCTATCCGTGGAAGAATCCGAACACGGGCGAAGTGGAAGAGATTCTTATAGAGTGTACCGAGACCCGCGACCAGCCTAAGAACAAGGAGCGTGCCCTCTCACGTCTGCGCACCTTCATCTACGACCGCGAGCATCAGAAATATATCGACGACATTGCCAACCGCCGCAAGACTCTCGTCTCTACCGGCGACCGCTCTGCCAAGATACGTACCTACAACTTCCCTCAGGGACGTGTTACTGACCACCGTATCGGTTTCACCACCCACGACTTGCAGGGTTTCCTCGGCGGAAACATTCAGGAGATGATAGATGCACTCACCGTGGCGGAGAATGCCGAGCGCATGAAGGAAAACGAATTATAAACGAAAACTGTATAAGCGAAATAAAAAGATGAACAGAAAAGAACTTATTAATCAGATATTCAGCAAGAAGTCATTCCTTTGCGTAGGACTTGACACAGACATAAAGAAGATTCCTCAGCATTTGCTCTCAGAGCCGGACCCTATCTTCAGCTTCAACAAGGAGATAATCGACGCCACGGCAAGATATTGTGTGGCTTACAAGCCGAATCTTGCTTTCTATGAGAGCATGGGTGTAAAGGGACTTGTCTCTTTCGAGAAGACAATAAACTACCTTAACGGTGTATGTCCTAACCATTTCATCATTGCTGATGCAAAGCGCGGCGACATAGGCAACACGTCTGCTATGTATGCACGCACCTTCTTCGAGGAATATAATCTTGACTCGCTGACTGTTGCCCCTTATATGGGAGAGGACAGCGTAAAGCCGTTCCTGGAGTATGACGGCAAATGGGTTATCCTGCTTGCGCTGACGAGCAACAAGGGCTCGCATGATTTCCAGCTCACGGCAGACAAGGATGGCGAGCGTCTCTTCGAGAAAGTGCTTCGCGTCTCACAGAAGTGGGGAAACGAGGAGAACATGATGTATGTTGTGGGTGCCACACAGGGCAAGATGTTTGAAGACATCCGTCGCATCGTGCCAAACCATTTCCTGCTTGTTCCGGGAGTGGGCGCACAGGGTGGCAGTCTGCAGGAAGTATGCAAATATGGAATTACCAAGGACTGTGGACTTCTCGTCAACTCCAGCCGTGGCATTATCTATGCAAGCAAGGGCGAGGATTTCGCTGATGTTGCTGCCAAGAAAGCACAGGAGCTGCAGGAGCAGATGGCTGAAGAGCTTGAGAAACTGAAATAGAAATCCTCTGTTTAGGATAGATATATATTATGCTTTGTGCATAAGTACATTAATAATTAATTTAGAAGTAAAAGCGGATGTGCTGTGAAGCAGGTCCGCTTTGTTGGTATGCTCGGCATGAGCTTATTCTAATGGGTGCAACTCCCTAACAAGCCCTAATAGCGGGAATTGTATAGCCAATAGCAAGGGTGTCCACTGCGAGGTGGAATCTGAAAGAAGCTGGCGGCAAACATCTGACCTAACGTACAGAAACTTCATATAAGGCATTTGACCATGGATGAGATTGCCAAACAAATCAAAGTCCTATAGCTATTCGGAATGGTTGGTGTAAATGAAGTGGGTATAAGATGGAAAGAATAAGCCCTTATCCGAGGAGGTCTCACGGACATGACGATTAGTTGCTTTTACGAAAGCCATGGAGTAAAGCTTGCCGTGAGAAGTCAGCAGAGGTCATAGTACCCAAGGCACGTGTGCTTATAGGGAAGGACTGAATCGTGCAGTGCAATAGTAAATGAATGTTACCTTGTGAGACACCTCGTCAGATGTCCGAAAGGAACTCTCTATCCAAGACGATAGGACGGAATCCGACAATAGGATAGAAGTGACGCTACTCATAGGGATAGCTGAAAACAACTTGCCACACATCGCAAGATGAGAAAGCACGAAACCGCCGTATGCGGAACCGCACGTACGGTGGTGTGGGAGGTCGGTAAATGTGAAAATAGGAGGTAAATGCCTTTTATGATTAGCATTTACCTCCTACCCGATTGACTTTACCTTATTCCTTTATCCTTCAATGATTTCAGCCTCGCGCCAAAGGGTAGCAAGTTCCTTGCAGTCGTTGAGGGCGGTAGCTTCGTCCACTTCATATTCCTCTGTAAGCAGCTTTGCCATGTCCTCCACGCTGAACTCCTTTCCCTCCAGCTTCTGCCAGAGATAAGCGGAACTTTCGTTCATGCTTATGATATTGCTGAAGTCGATGTTCTCCTTGCCTTCAGCAACTATAATCTGTTCGCCGCATACGTTGCGCAGGTTGAATCCTTTTTTCTGTTTCATATCGTTTGTCCTTTTCTTGTTTATCTTGTTGTTTATCTTGTTTTTCTTCTCTCTTAATGGGTAGAGCTTCTGAACACGGTTCTTCTCATTATGGCGAGCAGATAGCGCCTTATGGGGAGCAGCAGAGTCCAGATGGCGGAATAGACAATCCATTTCGTGCCGTTGGTCTTGTCCATCTTGTCTCTTCCCTTGCGGTAGAAGCCTATAGCTTCGCCCTTTATGTCGGACACCTTACAATGCTCCACGTTGATGTTGCCGTCTCCGCGCAGCACAACGTTCTCGCCCTTAATCTTCACTATGCGGTGCAGCACGAAGTGCTTCTCGTCCACTTCCGCCAATACGGGCATACCTATTGTCGGCTTCTTGGGCTTTATCAGCAGTGCCTTGTCGCGCCGGTCCTCAAGGAAGGGGCGCATGCTGTAGCCGCGCAGCAGCAGCGTCACGGTGTGTCCCTCGTCCAGCAGCTTTATGATTTCGGGTATGAAATCGGCGTTGGCAAACTGTTTTTCTACTGTCTTGATATAGCTTTTTGACATATTATTGCTGATTCTTTATCTTGCAGATATTGCTTTTTGACATATTATTGCTGATTCCTTATCGGGCAGACAATGCAGCGTGTAGATGCCTGTGGTCTCGACGAGTTTTGTTACATTGTTGCAGATAGCGTTGAAAATGTCCTTGTCCCATTTCATCGTCGAGCACGAGGGTAGGAGAGAGGCGAAAGCCTCTATGGGTTTCAGTTTCTCCACCCAGTTTTTCTTGTCTCTGTCTATGCGTGTTATGGCTCCGAGCCTTGCTTTCACGTTGCGGTAGCACGGTGTCTTGCCGCTCCACGGGCTGCCGTAGATGAAGGGCTCTCCGTCGATGATTCTCACAATCGGGTTGTCGTCGTTCATCAGGTCGCATCCCGGAATGTGCTTCAGCCAGTTAGCCACCTGCGTGCTCTTTCCCGTTCCGCTCTTGGCGATGAAGGCGTAGCCGTAGCCGTCTTTCCTTACGAGCGAGGCATGTATGAGCAGCGTCTGTCTGATGCTTCCTGCAAAGGCGAAGATGAGCATGAGGGCGTTGTTCAGTCCGAACTGTCTCATGTTGAAGTTTCCGTTCAGGGCGCATCTGCAGTTTGCGAACTCCTTGTCCGCCTGCAGCAGGCAGCATTCCTGTCCGTTGATGTTTTTTATGATGTATTGGTAGGATCCGTCCTCGAAGCGGTCCACCACGGTGTCTCCGTTTCCGGTGTCGAACTTGCCAATGCGTTCTCTTCCCTGCCTGCGTGGCTTGAGGGTGTCGTCCACGTAGAGTCTGAAAAAAATACCATCGTCTTTCTCCTTTTCGCTGATGGTGAATGGAGAGAACGATGGTATAAGTGTTGTATTGTTGAAGTCTGACGTGCTGAATATTATTTCCACGTCAAGCTCTGCTATGCGGTAGAACATATATTCCTTATTATATATATAGGGGTGTGGTTGCATTTGTGCCACCACGGGGGTTATTGAGCCATTGTTATGCGCTCAAACCTGAATTCCCCTTCGTCGATGTCTTTTATTATAAACTTATTCTTTTTGGCGAGCTTCTGCTTGGTTTTGGCATAAAGCTTCTGTATCTTCTTCTTGTCCTTGTTGTTGATGGTGGTGCAGGTTCTGTATGCCAGTCCTTTGCTGTTGAAGTGGTTTTTCAGCTGGTAGGAGTATTCCTGTTTGTTTGCCAGCATGCCTGTCTTTCCTGTTGTCGTTACGGAGTCAATCTCCTGTATCGTGGTGAAGTAGGCTGTAGAGTCGTTGAACGATGTCGCCACGCCGAACACGTACATTCTTGCTGCTTTCTTGTCTTTTGCTGTTGCGCTGACAGCCATTGTTGCTGCTACGACGAGCATGATGGCTGCAATGAGTTTGTATGATTTCATATAATTATTTGTTGTTATCTGTTTTGCCAGCCTTTGTTGTAGCGGGCGTTGTTATCTTCCGAGAAACGTCTTCAGCATCTTGTTCTGCGTATTGTGTCTCAGTCTTCTTATTGCCTTTTCCTTTATCTGCCTTACTCGTTCCCTTGTCAGTCCGTATTCGGTGCCTATCTCCTCGAGGGTTTTTTCGGGCTGGTCTATGCCGAAGAATGCTTCTATCACTTTTCTCTCCCTTTCGTTCAGGGTTTGCAGTGCGCGTTTTATTTCTTCTCTGAGAGATTCCATCACGAGCATGTTGTCAGGCTCCGGCGAGTCGTTGTTTGGCATTACGTCGATGAGGCTTCCGTCTTCGCCTTCGGTAAATGGTGCGTCCATGGAGATGTGTCTGCCGTTTATCTTCATGGCGTCAGCTATCTTGTCTTCCGGCAGATCCACTCTTTCTGCTATTTCGTCGATGCTTGCCCTTCGTTCGTTTTCCTGTTCGAATTTGTTGAGCACCTTGTTTATCTTGTTTACCGAGCCCACCTGGTTGAGCGGCAGTCTTACTATTCTGCTCTGCTCTGCGATGGCTTGCAGTATGCTTTGGCGTATCCACCATACGGCGTATGAGATGAATTTGAAGCCGCGTGTCTCATCAAATTTCTCTGCAGCCTTTATCAGTCCCACGTTACCTTCGTTTATGAGGTCGGGCAGGCTGAGCCCCTGGTTTTGGTATTGCTTTGCCACAGAGACAACGAATCGCAGATTGGCTTTTGTCAACCTTTCGAGTGCCTTACGGTCGCCTTTTTTTATTTTCTGTGCGAGTTCCACCTCTTCGTCCACGCTGAGTAGTTCCTCGTGTCCTATTTCCTGTAGATATTTATCCAACGATTGGCTTTCGCGGTTCGTTATGGACTTTGTGATTTTCAGTTGTCTCATATAGTTACAAAGTATTAAAGCGGTTCCTTTCTAATTAGTAGTTTTCCTCACTCTTATGGCAGGGCAATATTATACCGATTGCAAATCTACATAAAATTATTGTTATTTGCAACAAATTTCCAATAAAATATGAATTTAATGCTTCTAATAGTAAAAAAATATGGATGCGGTTCTGATTGTCCGCATCCATATCTTTATTTAACGTGTCAACTCTTTTACTGTTTGTCAAGCATTACTGCGAAGTAGGCCTTCTTTCCTGTCGGCGAGATGCCCTTCAGGATGAGCACAGGGTCTTTGCTTGTGGAAGCATCCTTCACGGCTTTCTGCAGGTCGTTGAGGGTCTTCATCGGTGCGTCGTTAGCCTGCAGTATGATGAAGCCTTTGTATACGGCAGCGTCTTTCAAGGCTCCGTTTGCCACCTTTGTCACAGCGAGTCCGTAAGAGATGTTCATGTCCTTCTTCTCCTGTTCTGTCACTGGGCGGAATGTTCCTCCGAGCACGTCAAGGTCGGCATCCTTCACGATGTTGGTGTTGCCCTGTTCGTTCTTCAGCGTCAGAGTGGCGGTTTTCTTTGCTTTCTTGCGCAGATAGGTCACGGTCACCTTGTCGCCCGGACGCTTGTTGGTGAGATACTCCTGGAGTTCGCTCATCTTTACCACTTTCTTTCCGTCCACGGCGGTTATAACGTCGCCTTCCTTCAGTCCTGCCTCTGCAGCTGAGCCTTCTTCCTCTACTTTAGCCACGTAGACGCCTTCCATCGTGCCGAGGTCGATTTCCTTGCCCTGTTCCTTCTGCTGGTCGTAGTAGTTGTTCACGTTTATGCCCTGAATTCCGAGCAGTCCGCGCTGTACGGTGCCGTATTTCTTCAGGTCAGCCACCACCTTGTTCATGATAGTGGTAGGAATGGCGAAGCCGTATCCGCTGTAGCTGCCGGTCTGCGAGTAGAGCATGGCGTTTATTCCCACGAGTTCTCCTCGTGTGTTTACGAGAGCTCCACCGGAGTTTCCCGCGTTGATGGCGGCGTCGGTCTGTATGAACGACTCAATGCCGTTTGCTCCGAGTGAGCGTGCCTTGGCGCTCACGATGCCCGCCGTCACGGTAGAGTTGAGGTTGAAGGGGTTTCCCACGGCGAGCACCCATTCTCCCACCTTCAGTTTGTCGCTGTCGCCGATAGGCAGGGCAGGCAGGTTGGAAGCGGTAATTTTGATGAGTGCGAGGTCGGTGGTCTTGTCGGTTCCTATGATGCGTGCCGAGTATTCCTTGTTGTCGTTGAGGGTTACGGTGAGTTCGTCAGCTCCTTCCACCACGTGGTTGTTCGTCACGATATATCCGTCCGTCGAGATGATGACGCCCGATCCGGCACCTTCTCTCTTTGGAGTCTGCACTTTTCTTTTCTGTTTGCCGCCGTTTCCTCCGGGGTTGCCGAAGAATCCGAATGGGTCGAAGAAGTCTCCGAAGGGGTCAGACTGCACGTCGACGGTCTGTACCTTGCTGTTCTGTAGGTATTTGATGTGTACTACTGACGGCAGAGCCTTTTCTGCTGCATACGTCAGGTCTACGGGTTGGCTTGGCACGGCGTTTGTGGCAGCCATTGCCAATGTCGGTGTTGTGGCTGTCAGGGTAAATACCGCTGCTGCCATTGCCAATTGATTTGATAAATTACTCATGTTTTTATAAATCTTTTGTTGTTCTATTTTCTTTCACGCACTCACACACACTCTCTCTCCCGGTAGCCGTTTTTCTGTCAGCAGGGTTTGGCGTGCGCTTGTATCCTGTCTGCGGCTGTGGGCTGTGTGTCAGAGAGCGGTCTGCTTTCGTTTTCGGGATGCAAATATAGACGCAAAGATTGTTAATCTGTCAAATTGTCTTCTACTTTTTCTCTCTTTTAACACTCAATTAGTTAGCGTTAACGGCTGTTTACTTGCCGTCTGCTTGTTTTTACTTTTGTTAAAGTCTCGGAAGTTTCCTGCTTGCGGGAGGTTGACAAGTTGGCGGTAAGCGATTTGTTTTGAAGTTACCGACCTCCTCTATCTTCCCCTAAAAATCCGATTATGCGAGATAAGAAGAAGCTTGCTTGTTCTTCTGAGCGTGAGGATTTATCTAAAGCGGGGAGGACCGGTTTTTCTTGCCTCTTGAGGAATCTTGAAAGCCATATAAGTCATTGCTAATCAGCTTATTCCGTAAGTGGTCAAACTGCTTCTCCCCTTTGGGGGAGACTGGAGAGAGGTAAGAAAATGATTGGCTTTTTATGCTTTGAAATTACCGACCCCCTCTATCTCCCCCTAAAGCGAGGAGGACCGGTTTGTCCGCCTCTTGGGTGGTCCTCGGCTTGTCTACTTGTTTGTCTCTTGAGGGGCCTTTGGCTTGTCTGTTTGTCTCCTTGATTGTTTGTCTCTATTCGTTTTTGTCTGCTTGTCTACTTGTCAACTCGTCAACTGAAAAAAGTAGACAAGGAGATTTGTCTCCTTGATGGTCGCTCCTCGCAACATTTATCAAGTAATGCAAATCTCCTTGTCTACTTGTCAACTCGTTAACTCGTCAACTGAAAGATTATCTGGCTATCTTCTTTCCGTCTACGATATATATGCCGTGAGGTAGACCCTGGGTGGCGTTGGTTGCCGGCACGTGGGTGGTGAAGCGGCGAATGGTTCTTCCGTCGAGAGACGTGACGAGGGTTGGGGGGAGCGTGGTGGCGGCATTGTCGCAGACTGGTGAGCTGATGGCTGAGACATACTGCGATGTTACGTTCTGCACCTTGCGATGGCCGTTCTCGTCCTTGGCGGCGGTTATCTCGAAGAAGCTTGTCTGGTTGACGTTCTGCACGTTTTCCGTCTGGTCTTTGCCGTCGTTGGCGTTAAACACGAAGTTCACGTAGTCGTCGTTGGTGTTCATCGTGTAGGTCAATGTGTACCATTGCTTTCCGCCCAGCTCCTGGGTAGTGGTCATCTTGTCGCCGGGCCATGAGGTTGCCGTTGTGGTGTGTGAGCCGTCGCCGCCCCACGACCATACGTTCATTTCTGTCCATCCCACCTGGTCGTTGTTTACGTTTATCGTTATCTGGTAAGGCTTGAACGATTTTATGCTGTATTGACGCTCTGTCAGTCCCCATACTCGTCCTCCTTCGATCAGCGCCATCTTCATGGTGTAGTCGCCTTCGGGTAGGGTTATTGCTGTGCCGTTGTCTACGGCGGTGCTGCTTGCCGATGGTGTGGTGCCGTCGATGGTGTATGCTATCTTGGCGCCTTCCGTTGCCGAGATGGAGCGAAGGGTGGTAGACGGTGTGCCGTAGTAGGTGCCTGAGGGCAGCGAGGTCCATGCCGTTTCGAGAGTCTTCTCCAGGAAGTAGCGGTAGTTTTTGCCCTCTGCGGCGAGCGCCCATCCTGCTGTGGCAGGAGTGTAGTCGGCTGCCGATGCTCCTATGGCGGCGAGCAGCTTGCCCTTGGTTCCTGTTGTGGTAAACACGTATTGGCGTGTGTAGCTTTCGTTCTGCATCCATGCGCTCTGGCTGTTTATTCCTGCGAGGTTGCGCAGCAGAATCATGTTCTTTATCTCTGCCTTGTATGCGGTCCAGTGTGGCAGGAAGACGCATGGTGTGCCGGGCATGGCAAGGATGAAGGCGTTGGCGGCGAGGGTGTCGGTGCGCACGGGGTCCTGCTGTGCGTCGCTGCGCACCTGTGTGTCGTGGTTTTCCACGAATGTCACGGCGTAGCGGCTCATGGTTGGGTCTGTGGCGAGTCCGCCCTGGCTCAGCTTGCTCCATTTGTTGTTGTTTACGGCGTCTCTTACGGCGTTGCGCAGAGGAAAGTCGAAGGCTGCGCTTTGTATAGCTCCGTCGGCTGTGGTGGCGCTGATCCAGTTGGCTACTGCCTGCTTGTTGTAGTCGAAATATTCTCCTACGGAGAACTGTGGCTTGGCAGCCAGATTGTAGGTGGCTGTGAATTCGGGGCTGTATCCTTTCACCATGTCGTAGCGCACGCCGGAGTATCCGAGGTCGTTAAGGAGGAAGTCGAGATATGCCTTCACGCAGTTCTGCACGTTGGCGCTTTTATGGTCGAGGTCTCGTGCAAAGTCCACTCCGTCGCCTGTGTCGTTGTTCTGGCTGAGCTGGCATCCGTTTTGTGCCGCCCATTGAGCCGTGGTACCGTTGCAGTCGTCGTGGCAGATGTCGGTGGAGAACAGCTGGTAGGTGTTTCCCTTGTATGTCTCCTTCGGGAAGTCTACCATGCTGTATTGCGATTTGCGGTGGTTTATCACCACGTCGGCGATGGTGGCGAGGCCTTTCTGCTTGAAGGTTTTTATCATGGAGCGCAGCTCCTGTTCGGATCCGAATGCGCTCTTGTAGTTGTCGAACCAGTAGAGAGGGTCGTAGCCCATGGACTCAGCTCCGCAGTTTCCGCTTTGCGGAATCCAGATGAGTTTGAAATACTGTGACAGTTCGTCTGCCTGGCTTTCGAGGTTTTTCCAGTTTGTGGCGTCGTAGCTGTTCCAGTAGAATCCTTGCAGCATCACTCCTTCGTATGCTGCCGGCCATCCTTGTGCCGCCATCGTTGCTGATGTGGCTATGGCTGCTGCCATTGTCGCTAATTTTCTGTAGTTCATGATTGTTGTTTTATTTATTTTGTTTGTTTTCTGACTCTGTAAGGTAAGTAATGATTGGATTTTAGTTACCGACCCCCTCTAACTTGTAGAGCTTTGCCGATCAGAACTCCAGTATCATGGTGCCTCTTGGTGGGAGTGTGACGTCTTTCGTGAGGTCAATCTTTCTGCCCGTGAGGATGTTGATGGCTTCCGTCGTATTGTTTATTATTTCGGCGTAGCGTTCTGGGTGCATTTTCTTCTGATGAGTGGTGCCGTTGAGGACGGTGAGTATGGCTTTGCCGTTGAGGGTGCGCGCCACTACGTATACTCCGTCTACGGGTATGAACTGCGTCTGTCTGCCTTCGGTGACGAGCTTGTTGCCCTGTCGCCAGTGTAGCAGTCTGCTGAGCCACTGGAACATCTGCTGCTGCTCCTTGGTGCGTCCTTCCTTGGTGAAGGCGTTCTGTGTGTCGCCGGGGAATCCTCCCGGGAAGTCGCGACGCACGTTTCCGTCGGTAACCTGTTTCGTGCCGTTCATGAGCACCTCAGTGCCGTAGTAAAGCTGCGGTATGCGGTTTATGGTTAGTAGCAGGGCGAGCGCCTGCTTGAGGGCGAGCGTGTCCTGTCCGTCGGCAAGGAAGCGGTCGGTGTCGTGGTTTTCGATGAACGCCATCACGTGCGACGGGTCGTTGTAGAGATAGTCGTAGCAGAGGGAGTTGTAGATGCGGTTGAAGCCGTTCCACCATCCGTCGGTCTCCTCATGTTTAGCCTGGTTGAGCCGGTCGAAGAATGCGAAGTCCATCACCGTCTTCAGGTTTGAGTTCTGTTCAGACAGCTTGGAGTCTTTCTGCCATGCCGCCGTGTAGGCAGGCTCCGTGACCCATGTCTCACCGACGGTGTTGAAGTTGGGGTATTCCTTGTTCAGCTCCTCCATCCATAGCGCCATTGCCTTTCGGTCGGCATAGGGGTATGTGTCCATTCTGATGCCGTCGATGCCTGCCGTTTCTATCCACCACTTGCTGTTCTGTATGAGATACGTCATGAGGTGAGTGTTTCTCTGGTTGAGGTCGGGCATGGTTGGCACGAACCATCCGTCAACGGTTTCCTTCAAGTCCACCTTGCTTGCGTAGGGGTCGAGCACGGGAGTGAGCTTATAGCTTGTCTGCAGGTATTTGTCGTTTACCTGTGCCGCTCCGTCGATGGTCTTGGTGTTCTTGTTGCGAGCCTGGTTTTCGGGTGCGAGCCATTCCGGATAGTTGAACCAGTCTTTTGTCGGCATGTCTTTCACCCAGGGATGTTCAAATCCGCAATGGTTGAAGATCATGTCCATCACCACCTTTATTCCCTTTTTGTGAGCTTCGTCAATGAGGATGGAGTATTCCTGGTTGGTGCCGAAGCGCGGGTCCACGCGGTAGTAGTCGGTTGTGGCGTATCCGTGGTATGTGCTTTGGTTGCCGTGGTCTGGCGAGTCGTTTTCGAGCACTGGTGTGAACCATAGTGCCGTCACGCCGAGCTCCTTGAAGTAGTCGAGGTGCTGTCTGATGCCGTTGATGTCGCCGCCGTGTCTGAGGCTCGGCTCTTTGCGGTTTATGGAGTATGGTCTCATGCCCTTGATGTTTGCCCTGTCGGTGCCGCCGTTGGCGAAGCGGTCGGGCATGAGCATGTAGAGTACGTCGGCATTGGTGAAGCCCTGTCTGTCTTCGCCCTTCATGGCTCTCTCTTTGAGGTTGTATCTGACGGTCTGCTTGCCGCCCTTGGATGTGAACTTGAGGTTCATCGTGCCTGGTCGGGCGTCCTTGAGGTTCATGTATACGAGCAGATAGTTTGGCGAGTCGAGGCGTACGAGGCTGTCGATTCTTGCGCCGGGATAGTCGGTAGATACTTCGGCGGAGCGTATGTCCTTGCCGTATACCATCAGCTGCAGCTGCGGGTTCTTCATGCCGGCAAACCAGTCGGCAGGTTCTATGTGGTCTATTTTGCTTGCTGCGTTCATTGTTAGTGCTGACCCCATGAGCAGGGTGGCTATTAGAGTTTTGTATTTCATATATATAGAATTTTTGTAGGGTGGGGGTTAGTTGTTGTACATTATCAATGCGCTCTGCGGAGCCACGCTGACTGTTGCTGTGCTGAGGGTTCTGAGTCCCTTTGCACTGACCGTGCCTTTTTCAGCCACGATGGTGTATTTTCCCTTAGGCACGGCAACGGGCTGTGCCGTCTTGCTGGCGTTCAGTATGACGATGATGTTGCGCCATGCGTCTCCTCCGGCATTGTCCTTCAGACGGAATGCCACGGTGCTCTTCGGACTTGGCAGAAACTCCAGATGCTTTCTCACCTCGTCGGCGTTGCCCATGCGGAAGGCAGGGTGGGCTTGGCGCAGATGGATGAGTCCGCTGTAGTAGTTGAAGACCATCGGATATTTCGTCAGGTTGTCCCAGTCGAGATGATTGATGGCGTCGGGCGAGTTGTAGCTGTTGTGCACGCCCTTCTTGTCGCGCAGCATCTCTTCGCCGGAGAGGATGAAGGGTACGCCCTGCGAGGTGAGCACGGCGGTCTGTGCCAGCAGGTCGAGCCTTATCAGCTCATCCTCCTGGATGCCGGGAATGCTTGCCCTCAGACGGTCGGTAAGACACATGTCGTCGTGGCAGCTCACGTAGCTCACCATCTGTGAGGGCGAGTTTGTCCAGGGAGCTTTGCTGTAGTTCACCTTCGCCATGTTTATCTGCGGATGGCTGATGGCTCCAGCGATGCCGAACTTTATGCTCTCCTCCATGTCGGGCATGCCGGCAAGGAATCCGCCCTTGTGGTCGTCGCTGAAGGGTCCGCGCAGTGCGTCGCGCATGTCGTCGCAGAAGGCGCCTATGCCGTTGAGCAGACGGGTGTTGGCTTTGGTGGCGAGCCTGTCGGCAGGCAGGGCGCATTGTCCGGCGCTCCATCCCTCACCATATATATATATGGAAGGGTCGATGGCAGCCACCTCGTGGCGTATGAGGTTCATGGTCTCAATGTCGTGTACGCCCATGAGGTCGAAGCGGAAGCCGTCGATGTGGTACTCCTGGATCCAGTATTTCACGCTCTCCAGCATATATTGTCTCATGAGCGGTTTTTCGGAAGCCGTCTCGTTGCCGCAGCCGGAGCCGTCGGAATATCTGCCGTCGGCGGTCTTGCGGTAGAAATAGTCGGGATAGACGCGCTGGAAGTTGCTGTTCTTAATGTCGAAGGTGTGGTTGTAGACCACGTCGAGGATGACCCTGATGCCAGCCTTGTGCAGCGCCTGCACCATCTGCTTGAACTCCCTGATGCGCACTTCCGGACGGAATGGGTCGGTGGAGTAGCTGCCCTCCGGCACGTTGTAGTTCTTCGGGTCGTAGCCCCAGTTGTATTGAGGCACGGAGAGCTTCGTCTCGTCGATGGAGGCGAAGTCGAACGACGGCAGGATATGTATTGCGTTGACGCCGAGCTTTCTCAGATAGTCGATGGCCCTTGGCTCAGAGAGGGCAAGGAACTTGCCGCCGTGTATGAGCTTCGACGATGGGTCGATGGAGAAGTCGCGGTGGTGCAGCTCATAGATGACGAGGTCTGTCGGCGACTCCATGCCTGGTCGTTTGTCGGCATCCCATTCCTCGGGGTCCGTGCTGCCCATGTTGATGATGGCAGCGCGCTTTCCGTTTACACCCACGGCCTTTGCGAAAAGTCCAGGACATTCGCCGTTGCCCGTGTCGAAGGTGTAGAACATGCCGCTGAGGTCTCCGTCAACGGTGGCTTGCCATTTGTTCTCACCGGAGCGTTCCATCGTGATGGTCCTGACGGCATCCGTGGCAGAGGCGCTCTTGTAGATGCGCAGCGTTGGTGCGGTGGGTGAGATGAGGCTGAACACCGTCTTGTCGGCGGCATATTGCATTTCGTTGAACATTTTCTGTGCCACTGTCATCTGTTGTGTAAAAGCAGTAAGAATACCTGCTAAGAGGAAATTTTTCAGTTTCATTGTCTCTTGATTTTTGTTTGTCAGGTAAACTCCTTTTATTTAGCCATGAGAGAAATGGCGAAGCCACCGCCGCGTGCCTCCTTGATCTTCAGCACGTCGCCACGCTTCAGCGTGCGGTGCGAGATGCGGTATGCCTTCGGGTTGCTTTCGTAGTCAGCGTCGGGAGCGTCCTGATAGATGGTGCAGTCGTAGCGCTTGCCCTTGTCGAGGAAGTCAAGCTTTATGGTAGCTGTGTGGGTCTCGTTGCCTGTTTTTCCACCCACGAACCAGTTGTCGGTGCCTTTAGCCTTGCGAGCCACGGTAATGTATTTTGCCGGTTCGGCCTCAATGTATTTAGAGTCATCCCAGTCGCATGCCACGTCGCGTATGAACTGGAAGGCATCATCGTATTTCTCGTAGTGTTCAGGCAGGTCGGCAGCCATCTGCAGCGGACTGTACATCACGAGATAGAGCGCGAGCTGTCCGCAGAGCGTGGAATGTACGAAACTCGGGTTCTGGCTCCATTCAGAGAGCTTCGTCTCGAAGATGCCAGGAGTATAGTCCATCGGACCACCCTGCAGACGTGTGAATGGCAGCATGACGGTGTGGTAAGGCACGCTTCCGCCGAAAGCTTCGTATTCAGTGCCTCTCGCGCTCTCGTTGCCCACGAGATTAGGCCATGTGCGGCAGATGCCGGTAGGGCGTGTCGCTTCGTGGGCGTTGACCATGATGTGGTGTTTTGCAGCTTCTTCCACCACACGCTGGTAGTGGTTGTTCATGAGCTGGCTGTAGTGGTACTCGCCGCGAGGTATGATGTCGCCCACGTAGCCGGTCTTCACAGCGTCGTAGCCGTATTTGTTCATCAGCTTGAAGGCATCCTCAAGATGACGTTCGTAGTTGATGGCAGATGCCGACGTCTCGTGGTGCATCATCAGCTTCACGCCCTTGGAGTGGGCATAGTCGTTGAGATACTTTATGTCGAAGTCGGGGTAGGGCGTGACAAAGTCGAAGACGTCGAGCTTCTGATGGCCGAACCAGTCCTCCCATCCTATGTTCCATCCTTCCACGAGCACCTCCTGCAGACCGTTCTTTGCAGCAAAGTCGATGTATCTCTTCACCTCCGCCGTGGTGGCGCCGTGGGTGCCGTTAGGCTTGCACTTGGAGTAGTCGGTCTCGCCCAGTCTGACGGAAGGATAGTCGTTGGTGTAGCTCCAGCTCTTTCTGCCCACGATCATGTCCCACCACACGCCACAGTATTTTGTAGGATGAATCCATGACGTGTCTTCAATCTTGCACGGCTCGTTGAGGTTCAGCGTAAGCTTGCATGAGAGCATGTCGCGAGCGTCGTCGCTGACGAGCACCGTTCTCCAGGGCGAGTTGAAAGGTGTCTGTATGAAGCCCTTTCTGCCCACGGCGTCGGGTGTGAGCCACGACTCGAAGGTGAGGGTCTTCTCGTCGAGATTCAGGTGCATGGTAGGGTAGTCGAGACAGGCAGCCTCGTGGATGTTGATGTACAGTCCGTCGCTGCTCTTCATCTGCAGCGAGGTCTGCACGCCGGTGTCGGAGAAGACGGTTGTGGAGGAGTTGCTCTTGTATTTCTCGCGGTCGCGTCGGATGATGTCCTTGATGCCCGTGAGCGGAGTAATCTGGTATTCATACTCCTGCGTGTCGTAGTCTCCTGGAATCCAGTATGCGGTATGGTCTCCTGCCATGGCAAACTGTGTGTGCTCCTCCTTTATCACGAAGTAGTTGAGCTGCTCCTGCTGCGGAAATTCGTAGCGCAGTCCCATGCCATAGTCGTATACGCGGAAGCGGATAGTGATGTTCCTCTTGGTCTGTGGCTGGTTGAGGTCCACCTGCATCTCGTTATAGTTGTTGCGTATGGTAGCCGTTTCTCCCCATACAGGGCGCCACGTCTCGTCGAAGCTTGTAATCTTGTGGCTTGTCTCCTTGAAGCCGTCCATGAGGTCGGTCTCGTCCATGCCCTTTGAGGCATGCTTGTCCTTAGCCAGTTCCAGTCCTAAGTGGGAGGGCTTGCAGACCGTCTTGCCCTTGTAGTGCATTTCGTAGGTAGGCTGTCCGCTGTCTGACAGAGAGAATTTCACAGATACGTTGCCGTTGGGCGATGTTACGGTCTGCGCCATGGTCCACAGTGGTAGCAGAACCAGTGTTATAATAGCTGTTTTTCTTTTTTGCATGACGTTTGAATTAATGATGATAGATGTTGGTTTACCCCAAGCGGTCATTAAGCCGTTTAATGTTCTTTTTTCATCATCTTGTCCTAATGACCGGTTGGGGGAAAAACCGTCAGTCAGAGGCAGAGGCTATTCTCTGCCCGTGTGCTGTATGAGTTCCTTGATGTTGTCGTTGTACTCCTTGTTTGCTATGAGGTCCTCAATGTTGAGGTGCATGCGGTAGCGCCAGTAGTGGCGTGGGTTTGCAGGTATGTTTATACGCTCGGCGTTGGCATCCTCAAGGCGCAGCTTCTCGTCGATGGCAAACCAGTCTTGCAGCGACAGAATGCATAGCATTGACGGGCAGGTGAGCTGGTTTGCTATAATCTCCCTTGCGAGCCATCCTGGCAGAGGGTGGGGTGCTGCTCCGGAGCGGTAGAGCTGGGAGTTGTAGTATTCCTGTGTGCGGTTGTAGTCTTCGTCCCACCACTGGCGCAGTGTCGGCATGTCGTGGGTAGAGAGCGTACAGACGCTGCGGTAAGGGTTCTTCCACAGTTCTCCGAACTTCACCGATGGGTCTTTAGGCATCTGCTGCAGCTCCAGGCTGAGGATGCGCAGCTCGTTCATCACCCATGCCACGCAGTCGGGCACCATGCCGAGGTCTTCGGCACAGACGAGCATGCGGGTAGCCTGCACGAGTACGGGCAGCTTTTTCATCGCCTCGTTGTACCAGAAGTTGTTGTTGCGGCGGTAGTAATAATCGTTGTAGAGGCGGTTGAACTTCTCTTTGTCGCTGTCCATGAGCGCCTCGTACATGAAGTTCAGCTGTGCAGTAATTCTCGGGTGGAACTTGTTGCTGTCGTTGTCGTCGCGAACGAACAACACGTCGGCAGCCAGAGCATACAGCCCGTCGCGCACCCATATGTCGTCGGCAGTCTCCTTGCCCTTGAAGGCAGCCTCGATCTTCCTCTCCGTGTCGTATTCCGGTTTCAGAGAGAAGATGTCATCGTGCTCATGATTTAGGTATTTTCCGATGACCTCCTCAGCGTGGATTCCGAAGACACGGTCCACTACCCAGCGGGCGATGAACGGCGTGGTGAACAGCTGTTCCTGGAAATGCAGACCGTAGCTCTCAATCTCGTCGCGCGTCATGGCAAGAGAAGGAGCAAATTGTCCGAGCAGACCATGCACGCAGCTGGTAGGAATTGCCCAGATGCGGAAGAAGCCGAGCACGTGGTCGATGCGGTAGGCGTCGAAGAATTTCGACATGTTCTGGAAGCGGCGTATCCACCACTGGCATCCGTCTTCAATCATCCGTTGCCAGTTGTAGGTAGGGAAGCCCCAGTTCTGTCCGTTTACGGAGAATCCATCAGGTGGAGCGCCAGCCTGGGAGTTGAGGTTGAAGTACTGCGGTTCGTGCCATACATCGCATCCGTTGCGGTTAACGCCGATAGGAATGTCGCCTTTCAGGATAACGCCCCTTGCCATGGCATATTCATGGGCGCCACGCATCTGGTTGTTGAGTACAAACTGCACGTAGTAATAGAACGCCACATTATTGAACTCCTTGGAACGAGGGTTGAGAAGAGCGCCGCGGTCCTGCTCATGCCATGTCTCGTGGCCCTTCCATGTAGAGAAGTCTACATTGCCGAAGGTGTCGCGCAGATGACAGTACTGAGCGTAAGGCACGAGCCAGTGTTCATTGTCCTTGAGGAACTGCTTGAAGTCGAGAGTCTTCATCACCTGCTCTCCCTCCTGCTGGAAGATGATGCGCAGATAGTCTGTCTTGGCATCGTTCACACGTTCATAGTCTATTTGCTTAAGCTCGTTAAGCTCCTTGCGCAGAGCCTCAAACTCGGTAGCTTTCTTCTTGTCGGCAATCTGCGGCAACTGACGCAGGTCGGCATACTGAGGGTGCAGGGCGAAGATGCTGATGCAGGAGTATGGGTAGGAGTCGGTCCATGTGTGGGTAGATGTGGTGTCGTTGATAGGCAGCACCTGCAGCACCTTCTGCTTGGTTTCAGCCACCCAGTCAATCATCATCTTCAGGTCGCCGAAATCTCCCACGCCGAAGCTTCCTTTGGTGCGCAGGGAGAACACGGGAACGAGAGTGCCGGCAAGTTTAGTGTCGCAGATTTCGAAGAAAGCCTGATCCATGTCGTAGACACATGCTTCTCCCTTCTTCAGTTCCGGTATTTCAATCTTTCTGTTGAAGCCAGTTTCCCAGAGCACGTCACCATTATCGGTGGTGGCAATGAACTTCAGTTCAGCAACTTTCTCTTTGAAAGCCTCTATGTCCAGGTCAGCCACCCATTCGTTGTAGTTGTGCTCATACATCTTCAGCGCACGGTCGGTGTGCCAGTTGCCAAGGCATGAGCTTTCGCCTGCAATATAGAGGTGGTCGCCTTTTCTCAGTTGCGGTGCACGCACGATGAGGCGCAGCGTCTTGTCGTATTCCGACTTCGGCAGGCTTTCATGGTGTCTGCGGTTCACGCAGTCGGTGAAGGCAGAGCTGTAGAGGTAAGAGTCGTAAGGGATGTCGGTCCAGCTGTTGTACACCGTATATTCCTTAGCCTTGGTAGCGTTGAGTTCCAGACGGTGGGTTACAGTCTGCCACTCGTGGCGCTCCTCCCTGCCGCTGTTGTCAAGACTGTAGAAATAGTCTATGCGTTCAGGAATCTTCGCCATCTCAATGTCGCACTGCCATGTCCTGCCGTCACCGGTGGTCATTCCGTAAGATGTTGTCTCAGAGGATGCTCCGCCGATGATGTTCAGTCGCAGATCCTGCCCGAACTCCGTGTCGTATTTTAGATAAAAATGTATTGTCATAGTCGTATGTCTTTTTGTTTATTTCTTGATTTTAATAAAGCCGACGCTTACAGCGCCCAGTACCAGCAGTATGGCTGCCACGAGCATCATGTTATACTGGTGAGAACCGACGCACGAGAGTATCGTGCCGCCGATGGCAGCTGCTACAATCTGCGGCAGACAGATGGTGCCGTTGAAGAGTCCGAGATAAGCTCCCTTGTGGCCATAGCCCTCAAGGGCGTTGGTGACGAAGGCAAACGGCATGGCAAGCATTGCCGACCATGCGCAGCCGATGAGCAGGAAGGGGACGATGAGCAATGTCTTGTCTGCGATGAAAGGCAGCACGGCAAAGCCGGTGGCACCGATGGCAAGACTGAGGGCGTATGCAAGTTTCTCGCCCTTTATCCTTGGCAGAACCATAGCCCATACAACACTGCCGAGAGCCTGCCAGAAGAAGAGTACGCCGACCCAGTTGCCTGCCTCTTGATAGGCTGCCGATGAAACATCGGTAGTGTGCCATACCGTGTCGGCAATTGTGCCGTTGGTGTAAGTCCACATGTACATGAAGGCAGCCCAGCAGAAGAACTGTACCAGTCCTACCTTCCAGAACATGGACGGTGCGTTCTTCAGCAGTTCCACCCAACCGGCTTTCTGCTCTTCAGCCTCAGGCTTGCGCTCGTTGTATTCTGCATATTCCTTAGGGTTCCACTCCTTAACTGTCAGTGTGGTGTACAGCACGCAGAGGATAAGGATGGCGGCACCTATATAGAAAGAATAAATTACGGAGTCTGGCACCACACCCTTCGGAGCCTCGTTGGCAATGCCGATGGCGGTGAAGAAGAACGGGAAGACGTAGCCGATGAGAGAGCCGCTGTTGCACAGGAAGCTCTGGATGGAGTAGGCGAGCGACTTCTGCTTCTCGTTCACCATGTCGCCGACAAGCATCTTGAACGGCTGCATTGCCATGTTGATGCTTGTGTCGAGAAACATCAGGGAGATAAGACCGAACACCATTGCCGTGCTTACTGCCATGCCGAACGATCCGGCATTAGGCAGCAGGCACATCACCGCTACAGCCACCGCTGAGCCTATGAACAGATACGGTATGCGTCTGCCGAAGCGACACCATGTGCGGTCGCTCAGCGTTCCCACTATCGGTTGTACCACAATGCCCATCAGAGGAGGCAGAATCCAGAAGTAACTCAGCGAATGAGGGTCAGCGCCAAGTGTGGCAAATATTCTTGATATGTTGGCGCTTTGCAGAGCGTATGCTATCTGCACGCCGAAGAAACCAAAGCTAAGGTTCCATAGTTTCCAAAAACTTAAATCTTGTTTCTGTTTCATAGGTTATCTCTGTTTTTATTATATCAGTTATTTTAAAGATTATATTTCTATATGAGTAAATGGTAGATTTTATTTATGTTATTTCAGCTGCTTATGTTTTTCAGCTGCTTTTGAAATTTATTATGTGTGTAGCTCATTTTCTGTCATGAGGGCGGTCAAGGTTTGTCGCTTATCTTGAACTGCCCCTGACAACAAGTCTTGTTCTTACCACGCGCTTCTCAATTTTGTCGTTTGGTATCATGCCTTCCACCTTGTCGATAAGTATTTCGGCAGCCTCTCTGCCCACGTCCACACCTCTCTGCTCCACGGTGGTAAGTTGCGGGTCGCATGCCACGGCGCGGTTGCCGTTGGTGAAGCCGCACACTGAGATGTCGTCGGGAATACGCAACCCCATGCTCTTTGCCGTATACATAACTCCGATTGCCGTATCGTCGTTGACGCAGAAGAACGCATCCGGTGGGTTAGGGCCTTGCAGAACGGCAGGAGTGATGCTCTCGGCATCCGCACGGTTGTCACACTCAAACATCAGGTCTTCTTCCGGCTTCAGTCCAGCCTTCAGCAGAGCATCCTTGTAGCCGTTGAACCTGTTCTTGCCGATGACGGCACTTCCTCTCATGCCGTAGAAGGCAATCCTTTTGCAGCCTGTGCTGATGAGATGGGTGACGGCGTTGAAAGCTCCCATGTAGTCGTCTACTACAACGAGACTTGCGTCCACACCCGTACATATCCTGTCGAAAAATACCAACGTTATACCTTTTTCAATAAGCGACTTGAAGTGGTCATATTGTGTTGTCTCCTTTGCCTGCGACACAATGACGCCGCACACCTGGTGCGCCTCGAACATCTGGCAAAGCTGAACCTCACGTTCGTAGCTCTCCTTGCTCATAGTGATGATGATGCGGTATCCACGTTCGGAAGCTCTCTCCTCAATGCCTGTCATTACTGATGCAAAATAGTAATGGGTTATCTCCGGCACGATGACGCCTATAATCTTGATAGGCTGTCTCTTGGAATAGCGCAAGGATTTGGCAATGTCGTTAGGGTAGAAGTTGTGCTCCGTAGCAAACTTCTGTATTGCCGTGCGCTTGTCTTCCCTTACACGTTTGCTTCCGCTAAGTGCACGGGATACGGTGGAAATAGACACTCCGAACTTCTCGGCAATGTCCTTCATAGTTGTTGTTTTACCGTCGTTCATAGGGTACGTAGTATTTTTTTCGGGTACAAAGATAAGCTAAAGTTTTTAATGTTGTTACAGCAGGAGCTTTCTATTTTGAGAATGTTTTTGCAAACGTTTGCACAATAGAATGAAAAATTATATGCAAAAAAACTATTAACGTATCATAATACTTCCTATATTTGCAAATGAAATCAAATGTAGCCTATTGAAACTAAAATAATATATTCGGGTCGTGAAGACATTAAAATGTTTTTTACACCTTTATATATATTGTAGCATAAATATTGCGAATAACTTAATTGAAACGCAAAGTAATTTAATAACATAACTAAAATTTCAAAAGATGAAGCAAGTTAAATTCAAAAATGCTTTAAGGTGTGCCGCCTTGACCGGTGGTTTGTTCCTTACGGCAAGTGCCTTCGGACAACAGGTTGTCGTGAAGGGACATGTGAAAGACGCTTCTGGCAAACCTGTCATTGGAGCCACAGTGCGTGTCGACGGCACTCAGGGTGGTACAATTACCGACCTTGATGGTAATTTCTCTATCCAGGCTGATGCCAAGTCTGTAATCAAGATCTCGTACATTGGCTACGAGACGGCTACTGTAAACGCCGGTCAGAACATTAACATTATTCTGAAAGAAGAAGGCGACAACAAGCTGAATGAAGTCGTTGTCATCGGTTATGGCCGTGCAAAGAAGACCGACCTTACCGGTTCCGTTACGGCAATGAAACCGGATGAGATGACCAAGGGTGTTGCCAACAGCGCCTCTGACATGCTCGTCGGTAAGATAGCCGGTGTTGACGTGCAGACCACAGGCGGTATGCCAGGTGCAGGAGCACAGATTCGTATCCGTGGTGGAGCGTCGCTCACAGCAAGCAACGACCCGTTGTATGTCATCGACGGACTCGTCATCGACAACAACAACGCTACCGGTATGAGTAACATCCTTGCAAACATCAATCCTAACGACATCGAGACATTCACCGTGCTGAAGAGTGCTTCCGCAACAGCAATCTACGGTTCGCGTGCCAGCAATGGTGTCATTATCATCACGACGAAGAAGGGACGTAGCGGACAGAAGCCGACATTCACGTACAACGGCGACGTTACCGTTTCTACGCCTCTCAAGAAATACAAAGTGCTTAGCGGCGACGAATATAGAGATCTCATCGAATCATTAGGAATGAGCCGTGACCTCCTCGGTACCGCCAACACCGACTGGCAGGACGAGATACTGCGCACCTCGGTTTCTACAAACCACAGCATCAGCGTGCAGGGCGGACTCAAGAACATGCCATATCGCGTGAGTGCCGGATATAACATCGGCAACGGTATCTTGAAGACCAGCTGGATGCGCCGTTTCAATTCAAGCGTAAACATCGCACCTACCTTCCTTGACAAACACTTGAACTTCAATATATCAGCCAAGTATATGTATGAGAAGGACCGCTATGCCGACGCCGGTGCCATAGGAGCAGCTATTGCCATGGACCCAACACGTCCTGTACGCATGTCTGATCCGGAATACAGCGTTGTAGGTGGCTACTATCAGACATTGGTAAGCGCATCGTACGACGACCCTAATTGGACAAAGACGTCATACTCGCAGACTCCGCAGAACCCATTGGCTATGCTTGAAAACAAGTATTGTCTGGCAAATTCCAACGACTTCAGCGGTAATGCAGAAGTAGACTACAAGATTCACGGATTTGAAGACCTTCACCTTCACGCAAGTCTTGGTGCACAGTACACCGAGACAGACCAGACCACCGATATCAGCCGTACTTCATACAGCAACAACTACTATGGCTACAAGGGACTCATGGCATACTATAAATATAATGTAGTAGGTAGTGCCTACGCACAGTATATGCATGAATTCGGAAACCATGGAGTTGATATCATGGCTGGTGCTGAGCAGGCACACTACCACCGTTCAGGATTCAACGACTACGGTAAGGGAACCAACCCGTTGACCGGTGCGGCTTTCGATGAGTCATTCAGAAAAGAAAAGGAGTGGGCAACACACAACTCGCTCGTGTCTTACTTCGGACGTCTCAACTACAACTTCCTCGACCGTTACCTCATTACAGCAACGTTCCGTGCCGATGGTTCTTCGCGCTTTGCGAAGGGAAAGAAATGGGGATACTTCCCATCAGCTGCCATTGCTTGGAAAATCAACAGCGAGCCTTTCATGAAGAATGTAAAATGGCTCAATGATTTGAAGCTGCGTTTCGACTGGGGTAAGACAGGTCAACAGAATGGTATCGACGACTTCGTATACGCTCCTGTTTATGTTAAGAGCGACCAGTTCGCACAGTATCCTTTCGGAAACGACTACTATTACACAATGCGTCCAAACAAGTATAACTCAAACCTGACTTGGGAGAAAACAGAGACTTGGAACGTAGGTTTGGACTTCGCGGCTCTCAACAACCGATTCACATTCACAGTCGACGGATATATCCGTAACACCAAAGACCTTCTGGCTAATGTTACAACAAACGCTGGAGTGACACTCGGTGACCAACTTTTGCAGAATGTCGGTTCGCTGCGCAACTACGGACTTGAACTCTCGTTCGATGTGAAACCAGTGGTAACAAAAGACTTCACATGGGATCTTACTTACAACGTGGGTTGGAACAAGAACAAGATAACATCCCTCAGAGCAGGAGACAGTGACTGGGTTTGGGTCAACGACACAAAGGCTGCCCGTGGTAACAACAACAGGTTGCAGCGCAACAAGGTGGGTTATCCTATCAACTCATTCTATGTGTTCCAGCAGGTTTACGACGAGAACGGCAAGCCTATCGAGGGCGTTTACGTAGACCGCGATGGCAACGGTTCTATCGACGATGGTGACCGCTATTACTATAAGAGTCCGGCAGCCGACGTGATAATGGGTCTCACATCCAAGTTCCTTTACAAGAACTGGGACCTCAGCTTCTCGCTCAGAGCATCTCTCGGCAACTATGTATATTATCACAATCTTGCAAACTGTGCAATAGTTTGTGAGTCGGGACTGAAGAGACAGGCAGGAGCCTTCCAGAATGTGCTTGCAGATGCTGTTCCTCTCGGATTTACAGGACAGACAGTAGCCATGAACAGCATCAGCGACTACTTCATCCGCAATGCTTCCTTCCTGAAGTGTTCTAACATCACACTTGGATACACATTCCCTGCACTCCTCAAGTATGCAGGAGAGGATTATTTCTCTGGCCGTGTTTACTTCACTGTGCAGAATCCATTCATCATCACCAAGTATAAAGGACTCGATCCTGAGGTTGCAAATGGTGTGGATGTAGATCCATATCCACGTCCAATCAGCTTCCAGCTCGGTGTTAACTTTAATTTTTAAGTAGACAAGATACAAGTAGACAAAATGCGAGGAAACCTGCTTTACTTTCCCAAGGGAAGAACTGTAAGTTACACAGCATTTTATAATTGACAGAGGAGAGCAAATCTCCTTGTCAACTCGTCAACTTGTTAACTCGTCAACTAACAAAATAAATAACTACAATTATGAAACATATAATTTTAAAGAGTGCGGCATTGGCTTTCCTGACATTAGGGACAATGTCATGTGCCGACGACTTGAATATATCTCCAATAGACCCACAGACTTCACCGTCTTATAAGGTGGAGCAACTTCTTGCCAAGCAATATGGTACATTGGGACTTACCGGTCAGAAGGGTCCTGATGGCAACGGTGATATGAGTGGCGATGAGGGTGAAAGCGGTTTCTACCGTACAGTGTTTAACCTCAACGAGCTTAATACCGATGAGGTTCTCTGGGCATGGCAGGACAATGAAGACATTGCGCCGATTACAAACATGGCATGGACATCAGCTTCTCCACGTGTGAACTGGTGCTACCAGCGCCTTGCCTATGACGTCACGCTTCACAACCAGTTTATCTCTGAGCAGACAGGTAAACTTCCTGACGATGAGATTGCAGAGATTCGTTTCCTGCGTGCTCTCAACTACTTCGAGTTCCTCGACCTCTTCCATAGAGCACCTTTCAAACTCGAGTTCAACGGAGAGCTGCCTGAAGAGAAAGTGGGAGTAGACCTCTACAAATGGATTGACGAGGAGCTGACAACAATAGAGCCTATGATGAAAGAGGTTGGAGCATACTGCAACAGCAAAGACTTCGGTCGTGCCGACCGTGGTGCTGCTTACGCTCTGCATGCTCGTCTCGCCCTCAACGCCATGGTTTATACCGACGGACAGGTAAACGATTACCAGAAGGCGAAGGACTATTGTGACAAGATTCTTGAAGCCAACGTATACGACCTTTCTAAAGAGAAAAAGAACGGATACACAGGTTATCAGCAGCTCTTCATGGCAGACAACGACGAGAACCCGGAGGCTATGAAGGAGATAATCCTTCCTATCCGTCAGGATGGAGCTAAGGCACGTTGTCACAGTGGTTCCACTATGCTTATCAATGGTACACGCTGCAGCGGAATGCCTTACTATTATCAGAGCAATCCATGGCAGTGTCTCTTAGCTCGTAAAGACATGGTTGGCAAGTTTATTCCAAGCCTTGATGTTGTTAATGCAGACAACGACGCTTGCAAGAAGTCATATGAAGCCTATCTGAAGAACAACAAACTCGATGCTTCTAAGCTTACAGAGGAAGACATCCTTCGTATGGACAATGCACTTGGTGGCAGCACCAAGGAGATTGTAAGCATGGCTGGTGACGACCGTGCCCTTCTGTATGGAGGATTTGCCGGTGGTGTACGCCGTCTGTCTCCAGACAAGACAATCAAGAGCTTCTTCGACGGACTCTCTATCGTTAAATGGTCTAACGTTCGCACCGATGGTGCAGCCGCTCATGGAGACAACTTTTGTGATACAGACATTCCGCTCTTCCGTCTTGCTGAGATTTATCTCACGCGTGCTGAGGCTCTCTATCGTCTCGGCGACAAGAATGGAGCGTTGAGAGATATCCAGAAGTTGCAGGATCGTGCTAATAGAAAGAACTTAGCACAGTCTCTCGACCTCAACTATATCCTCGACGAGTGGTGCCGTGAGTTCTATCTCGAAGGACGCCGTCGCAGCGACCTCGTTCGTTTCGGTCTCTTCACAAGCAGCCAGTATCTCTGGAGCTTCAAGGGTGGTCAGGAAAATGGAGCAGGTGTTGATTCACACTACAATGTTTATCCTATACCAGCCAACGAGATAGCAGGTAACGCCAACTTGCATCAGAACCCTGACTATTAATCAAGGGGAAGTGAATAGATAACATGTTTTATAATCATAAAAGAAAATGTATCATGAAATATATAAATAAAATAATGATGCTTCCGTTGCTCGTCTTGCCGTTCTTGTTCGCATCCTGCGAAAAAGACAATGACAGCAACCCTACGCTCGATTTGAGCCATGTGGCAGAGGGCTTCGTTCTTAACACCCCGGCTTATGCAGGCAATACATACGACCTTGCCAATTCTGATGGTGTGGAGCTTACATGCAGCCAGCCTAATTATGGCGACGGTGTGCCATACGTAGTACGCTATTTCGTTCAGGTATCCATCGACCCTACATTCGCTCAAGGAAACAAGGATGCCAAGTTCCAGGAGTTGTCAACGTCTTTCACAAAGGCAAGAATGTCTGCCAACGCCGTAGAGATGAACAATGCATTGGTAGACCTCTATCAGGAGGCTAACCCTGATGCCGACATCCCTTCTTCAATGCCTGTTTATATCAGGTTGCGCGCCATCATTGATGGCTCTATGATAGAGAATCTCGGTGAGACATATTCTAATGTCATCACACTTTCTTCTGTACGTGCAGAATACAAGGCACCAACCCTTGAATATCCTGCTTGCCTCTATGTTGTTGGTTCTTCTATCCAGGATGCATGGAAGAGTTGGAAGCAGGTGGCTCCTGTATTTGGCATGCAAGGACAGTATTACACTATGGTATATGTACCGGATGGCGGTGCCTTCAAGTGGGGTACTTACGAAGAAGACTGGCGCGGATTCGGAAAGATCACCGTTGACGACCAGGCTGGAGCTGGCGTTTCAAACAATGACGACGACAACATCGTGCTTGCAAAGGGCGGATGGTATGCTCTGCTCTTCGAGGGAGTTATGTCTTCTGACAAGAAGGCTATCAACTACACTTTGCACATCTATCCTGGCAAGGCTTACGTAATCGGTAATGCCTTCGGAAATTGGGATGAGGCAAACGATGCTCTTGCAATGCAGGCTCCTGCCGACAACTCTGGCGAGTGGGTATCTCCTGCTTGTACAGCCAGCGGTGAGCTTCGTGCTTACATCCGCATCCCTGGACTGGAGTGGTGGCGCACAGAGTTCACTCTCTATAACGGCAGCTTGTACTTCCGCAAGGAACTCATCGTAGACGGCTGGGCTAAAAACGTCGGTGAGGAGTATTCTGTGACATGCTCTGCTGGTCAGAAGCTCTATGTTAATTTTGACAAAAACACCGGTGAGATGAAGTAAGGTTGAATTGTTGGAAGATTATAAGACCTGAAAGTCTTATAAATCCGACAAGTTTGATAAACATATAATAAGAAAGAGAGATGATAGGACTTGTATTATAGTGTCCTGTCTCTCTCCTTCAAATGAAAAAATAATAAACAACAATGAAAAAGACATTATTATATAGTTTGGCAGCTTTGGCAGGATTTACTTTTGCCAGTTGCAATGGTGACTATGACGATTGGTCTTCTCCGCAGCATAATGATCAGGAAAATGCCATCACCATACCAGGATTCTCTGCTACAGGTGTAGACGTTGTGGATCTTGCAAATGCCGGCGACAGCGTAAAGCTTTTCACTCTTTCTCAGGCTGCTCTCCCAGCAGGCACAACACTTGAAAAGAGTCGCATCGTGCTTACTCCGGCAAATGAAGATATTGCCGATTCTAAAGAGGAGGCTAAGTTGAATGCTTCCAATGAGGGAAAGGTCAGCGTAGCAGAACTGCAGGCTGCAATTATTGCTGCCTATGGTCATAAGCCTATAGCACGCTTGTTCAATGCCCGTGTATATTCAGACGTGATGGTTAGCGATCAGGCGATGCTTGCTGATGCAGGTGCAATCAGCGTTTCTGCTATTCCGCAGGCTCCACATATTGAGAACGCTTACTATCTGGTAGGTTCTATTGACGATTGGTCAAAGCAGAAGAAGGATGAGTATAAGCTTGTCAATGGTGGCGGCGACCCATATTCTGATCCTGTATTCAGCGTAATCATCCCTTCTCAGGGCGATGCTAAGGTTGAGTTCAAGGTTGTTCCTGAGAGCGGTTTCGGTGCTGACGGTACTGTTGCCGTATGGGACAATGTGTTGTGTGCTACACCGGATGCTGCCGAGGGTAAGTTCTCTTATAACAATGAGGGCGGTAACCTCACCTTCAATTCTGAGTCTAAATTCCAGAAGTATAAGATTGAGCTCAATCTTATCGAAGGCACATATACCGTAACTGGTATTAGTGACCCTAAGCTTTTCCTCACGGGCAGCAATTACGACTGGGGCGGAACATGGAAGCCTCTCGTTAGAGTAAATGGTTCTGATACCGACTTCTGGACAATGATTTATCTCCATGCCGGCGAACAGTTCAAGTTTGCTCCTCAAGCAGACTGGGGTAATGACTTCGGTGCACAGGCTGAGATTATCGATGAGGCTGGTGCCAATACAAGTGCCGACGGTACAAACATCAAGGTTGGCAAAGCCGGATGGTATCTGTTGCACGTAACCAACGGCAGCAAGCAGGTAGTCAGATTCCTCAAGCCTGAGGTTTATCTCCAGGGTGATGCTATCGGCAACTGGGATCTTAAGCCACAGAACAAGTTCACAGCTCCTGCAGACGAGAATGGAGTATTCGTTTCTCCAGCCTTTGTTAGTGATGCCAATGTCCGCATGTGTGTTGTAATAGAGAAGGGCAACTGGTGGAAGTCTGAGTTCAATGTCTTCGGTGGTAAGATTGTCTTCCGTGGCAACAATGGCGACCAGGCTGCTGTGCCTGTAAAGGCTGGTCAGAAGGCTTATCTTGATTTCAACAAGCAGACAGGAGAGTTCAAATAATTTCCTGTACTATTAATCGTAACGCAAGGGCTGCGCATTTCCGCGCAGCCCTTTTGCGTGTGTATAGTTCTTTCCCGACTGTTAATTTTGTTCATATAATAGGGGTTCGTGCGAAAAAGGGTATAGACGTATATTTAGCCTGTATTATTGGTTTGTTGTCTATCATTGTGCTTTTCAGTTTGTACCAAAAAAAAGCCAATTTTTTTGCCAAATCACGAAAGCCGTAATTTGTAAGTTTTGAGAAATTACGTAACTTCTTTTATTGCTTACTTGGGAATGACTTCGCTTCATCTTAAAATAACATAGATGTTTCCTTAAGCATCCATTATTTATAGTATCCTATCCTATCCATAAGATATAGTTTCTTACCTCTCTCCCGTCTCTCCTAAGGGAGAGAGGCAGTTTGACTTCTTGTTTGAGATGCTGCTTGCTGGAAGTAAAACCGTCTAATTTCCGATGATTCATTAATAATCCGTGAAGCGAAAACGGATTTTAGACGTACAATATCATCCATCGATTTAAGATACGCCTATATGTATTTTATGTCGTCTTATGCCCCTGAAGTGTTAATGAATGTTTGGGAAAGTGTAACCTTCATAGGAAAGTGACACATTTTTGATAGGAATGCAACACCTGTTTCCTGAAAAAAATATATCTTTGTTACCCCATGGAATAGCATTAACACAAATTCTTTACAAATAAATTAAACTAACTTTATGGTTCAAATTACAAGACAAAACTGTAGGTCGTTTACCGGCCGTTTCTGGAATGGAGGAGTTAAGCGTTGCTTCGTTCTTCTTCCAATGATGTTGCTCACGTTGTTGCTTCTGCCTACACGTATTGCGGCGCAGACTACAACAGAAGACCAACGCTATGCTTTGTTCAATAGCTCGGATGGGACAACCGATTATGTAGCAGAGTACGATGCCACGAATAAGACATTGACTTTCAAGAAAAATGATGCTGATGTATCAGATATATCAAGCAACATAGTCTTTGTTGGTAACTATAATAATGTGGCTGAAATTTGTAAGGCTTTAGGAAATGTTACCATCAAGGAGATTGTCTTCGATAAGAGTTTCAATACATACGCTCCTACATCGTTGAATAGTTTTTTTAAGGACCTCAAGAGTTTGAAAACAATTACGGACCTTGAATATTTGAATACAGCGAATGTGACGGATATGTCGTCCATGTTCCATTCTTGTAGATATCTCACCGAGCTTGATCTCTCTAATTTCAATACAGCGAATGTGACGGATATGTCATCCATGTTCCATTCTTGTAGATATCTCACCGAGCTCGATCTCTCTAATTTCAATACAGAGAATGTGACGGATATGTCATCCATGTTCGACGGATGTGGAAAACTCACCAAGCTCGACATCTCTAAATTCAATACAGCGAATGTAAAGAATATGAGATCCATGTTCGAGGGATGTGGAATACTCACCGAACTCGATCTCTCTAATTTCAATACAGAGAATGTGACGGATATGTCACACATGTTCTCTAAATGTGCCGTACTTGCCTCGCTCGATCTCTCTAAATTCAATACAACGAATGTGACGAGTATGTCACACATGTTCTCTGGATGTACCAAACTTGCTTCGCTCGATTTCTCTAAATTCAATACAGAGAATGTGAAGGAAATGATCAGTATGTTCTATTCTTGTGGAAATCTCACCGAGCTCGATCTCTCCAATTTCAATACAACGAAAGTAATGAATATGTCATACATGTTCAATAAATGTTCTAACCTCCAAACTATCTATGTCAGCGATAACTTTGTTGTGACAGGAATAACAAATGAAAAAAATAAAAAGGATATGTTTACAGATTGTAAAGCGCTCAAGGGGGCTCTCCCGGAGTATGACGCAACTAAGACAAACGTCGAATTCGCCAACTACAAGACTGGCTACTTCACCAAGCTTGTAGTAAGGAATGGAGATGAGAGATACGGTATTGCAGGAGAAACGACGCAGCTTACTGTTGATAATCTTTCTCTTGATGACACCAAAGATCTCGTGGTTTACGATCCATTCACAGCTACAGCAGCTTCTTATAGCCGCACGATGGAGGATGGCACCACATGGGCTACACTCTGCTTGCCTTTCGAGGTATTGCTCGACGGACAGAACTTCCGTGCCTTCAAGCTTCTTTCGGCTGACGAGAGAACTAATACAATAGAACTCGAAGAGGTTAATACAACCATCCCTGCCGGAACTCCGGTATTCATCAAAATGAATGAAGAGGCAAACTCGCTCAGCTTCTCTGTAGCCGACAAGGAGATAGCAAATGAAGTAAAGATTGCAGCAACTGCTGACGGCTGCTATCAGCTTGTTGGTATCTATGCCACAAAGATGTTTGACAATGACAAGGACAACAACTGCTACATCCTTATGGCTGGCAAACTGATGAACCCTGCCAAGATATTAAGTGAAACATCGACAGAAGCCGTTGGCTCCAAGCCTTTCCGTGCATATATGGTGGACAACAGTTCGTCTGCATCAGGTGCAAAGACGTTCAGCATCTCTGAGAACGGCAGCAACCCTACAAACATCGACCAGCTGACCGGCACCCTCAACGACAGCAATGCCGTATACTACGACCTGCAGGGACACCGTCTTAGTCAGCCCCAGAAGGGCATCAACATCTTGAAGGTGGGAAACAAGACAATGAAAATAATAATAAAATAAGGAGAAACAATCATGGAAAAGAACGAATTGTGACATGACTTTTACAGTACTCTTACATTGTATTTTTATACAATTACTGTGTGCATGTATTGTGCATAAAAATGGGAGATGGGTATAGATTTAGATGCTTGTTGAAGCAACCTGAAATAGATATCCAATCAACTTCAAATAGAAAGTTACCGAATTTCTATGAGAAAGTTACGGACTT
>OOCQ01000048.1_pt1 | contig 95748 bp, 82 predicted proteins | sample 1671121 | NCBI WGS metagenome assembly OOCQ01 (sample SAMN06348124, study PRJEB24527) | human gut metagenome | biome: human gut; feature: ankylosing spondylitis patient; material: feces | host: Homo sapiens | place: China | collected 2015-10 | reverse complement strand
TTCCTTTATTATATATATATTATATATATATATTTAATAATCAATTAGTTATATAGTATATAAGAAGAGAGTTCGCATGTGAAATGGCATTTGGAATAATTGGAACAACTGGAACTGGAACGCTCCAAGCAGGTTGTCTCTCCCCTCGCCTACTTCTCCTCTCCAAGGCTCATTGCGAAGCCGTTGGGAACGGGTATGAAAAATCCCTGCAACTTTTTGTGTTACAGGGATTGTGTATGCTGTATTGTGTGCTTGCAGAATGTCGGGTGCTGAAGCACACGGGATTGTCATGTCTGAGGCATTACTTCTTGTTCATAGCAAGGTCCAAAGCTACTGCTATAGCTACTGTTGCACCTACCATAGGGTTGTTACCCATGCCAAGGAAGCCCATCATCTCTACGTGGGCAGGAACTGATGAGGAACCTGCAAACTGAGCGTCTGAGTGCATACGACCCATGGTGTCGGTCATACCGTATGATGCAGGACCTGCTGCCATGTTGTCTGGGTGGAGTGTACGGCCGGTACCACCACCTGATGCTACTGAGAAGTATGGCTTGCCGGCAGCAAGACGCTCCTTCTTGTATGTGCCTGCTACAGGATGCTGGAAGCGTGTTGGGTTTGTAGAGTTTCCGGTGATGGATACGTCTACATCCTCGCTCCAGTTGATAGCAACACCCTCACGAACATCGTCGGCACCATAGCAGTTAACCTTAGCACGTGGTCCGTCGCTGTAAGCGATGCGGTTTACGACGTTAAGCTTGCCTGTATAGTAGTCGAACTTTGTCTGTACGTATGTGAAACCGTTGATACGGCTGATAATCATAGCTGCGTCCTTGCCAAGACCGTTGAGGATTACGCGGAGTGGGTTCTTGCGAACCTTGTTTGCCATCTCGGCAATCTTGATGGCACCCTCTGCGGCTGCGAAAGACTCGTGACCTGCCAAGAAAGCGAAGCATTGTGTCTCCTCGCGGAGCAGACGGGCAGCAAGGTTTCCGTGGCCAAGACCAACCTTACGGTCGTCAGCAACAGAACCAGGAATGCAGAATGCCTGCAGACCGATACCGATAGCTTCTGCACACTCGGCAGCTGTCTTGCATCCACGCTTGATGGCGATGGCAGCACCGCATACGTATGCCCATTTAGCGTTCTCAAAGCAGATGCGCTGTGTGTCCTCACACATCTGATAAGGATCAACACCTGCGTCCTCGCAGATCTGATTAGCCTCTTCTACGCTCTTGATTCCCTCTGCGTTAAGGGCAGCGAGAACCTGCGCCTCACGACGCTCCTGACTTTCGTAACTTACTTTTCTAATCATAATTCTGTTTCTCCTTATTATTCTTTACGTGGATCAATAGCTTTAACAACTCCCTGCTCTGCTGTGGTACGGCCATAGGAACCTGTGAACTTCTTCACAGCCTCGTTGGCGTCCATGCCATTCTTGATGGCTTCCATCATCTTGCCAAGGTGTACGTACTCGTAACCGCATACCTGGTTGTCCTTGTCGAGGAACTGCTTTGTGATGTAACCCTCTGTCAGCTCAAGATAACGTGTACCCTTTGCTACTGTGCCATAGAGGGTACCTGTCTGAGAGCGAAGTCCCTTGCCGAGGTCCTCAAGACCGGCACCGATTGTAAGACCACCCTCTGAGAATGCGCTCTGTGTACGTCCGTATACAATCTGGAGGAAAAGCTCACGCATTGCTGTGTTAATAGCATCGCAAACGAGGTCTGTGTTCAATGCCTCAAGAAGGGTCTTGCCTGGCAGAATCTCTGATGCCATAGCTGCAGAGTGTGTCATACCTGTACATCCGATGGTCTCAACAAGAGCCTCCTGGATGATACCGTCCTTTACGTTGAGAGACAACTTGCATGCACCCTGCTGAGGAGCACACCAACCCACACCATGTGTGTAACCTGAAATATCAGTGATTTCTTTTGCATAAACCCATTTTCCTTCCTCTGGGATAGGAGCAGGTCCGTGGTTTGGGCCTTTAGCCACAACACACATGTTCTTTACTTCTGTTGAATAAATCATAATTGCATTTATAATGTATTATACAAATCTGTTATAAAAGAGAAGGTTTTTCTTATATGTTTTCATCCCGCAAAAGGGGAAAAATACACCCTTCTTCATTTTCAAGCGCAAAGTTATAAAAAATTATTTTATTATTCGTCTTTTGCCGGTATAATCTGTTTGCGGACACCGTTTTTTTTATGTAAATCAAACAACCTTAATGTTATATTTATATGTTTTGCATATTACAGTTTGCAAATAAAGGTCTGGAAGTCTTTTCCTTTCTCGTTGCTCCGGACAATGTGCGGAGCGTCAAGAGAAAGAAAGACTGTTGAGTTTGTTTCTTAATTCTTCCGCCTTCGACTTGCGGATGGACAATGTTATGGTGCATGTGTTGTCATACTGCTGTGAGACGATTCTTGGCTCCATCGTCTTCACTACCTTCATTACGCCGTTCATCATGACATAGGGGAATGAGAACTGTACTTCTTCCTCCACGAAGCATTCTTTCACCTCGCAATGCTCTATGCTGTTGGCCGCTGCCGTGCGGTAAGCTACGATAAGGCCTCCCGTGCCGAGATTCACGCCTCCGTAATATCTTATCACAACTATCAGAATGTCGGTAAGGCCGTTGGAGAGTATTTGTCCGAGTATCGGTTTGCCTGCCGTGCTGCTTGGCTCTCCGTCATCGTTGGCCTTGAAGTCGGCTTTCTCCGGTCCCAGCATGTAGGCATAGCATACGTGGCGGGCATCGTAGTATTTCTTTCTGTATTCCTGCACAATCTCCTTCACCTCGTCAGAGGAACTGACGTGATGTGCAAAAGCGAGGAATTTGCTACGCTTTTCGCTGTAGAATCCCTCGCCTGTCTTTTCTGTTATTGTCTTATATGTATCTTCCAAATTTATTTTCTTTTATCCGAGTTCATGAATAACGAGTCCTGAACGGAGTTTCGGCTCAAACCATGTAGCCTTAGGAGGCATGATCTTACCGCTGTCGGCAATATCCATAATCTGCTTCATCGTGACAGGATAAAGGGCAAGTGCCATCTTCATCTCGCCTGAATCAACGCGGCGTTTCAGTTCCTCGAGTCCGCGCAGTCCACCAACGAAGTCGATTCGCTTGTCTGAACGGAAATCCTTTATGCCGAGAAGCTCGTCGAAGATAAGACGGCTTGAAACGTCAACATCGAGCACTCCGATAGGGTCGTTAGGATTGTATGTTCCTTCGCGTGCTGTCAGGCTGTACCATTCTCCGTCGAGATACATCGAGAAGTTATGCAGAGCATTCGGACGATATACCTCAGTACCTTTCTTCTCTACGATGAAGTTCTTGTCGAGAGCTTTCAGAAAATCCTCTGATGTATAGCCGTTAAGGTCTGTAACTACTCTATTGTAGTCGAGGATTGTAAGCTGTGAAGCCTGGAAGCATACAGCCATGAAATAGTTGTATTCCTCGTCACCCTTATGGTTAGGATTCTGCTTTGCCTTTTCTGCTCCTACAAGAGCGGCTGCTGCCGAACGATGGTGTCCGTCGGCAATATAGAGGGCAGGCATGGCTGCGAACTCATCGGTAATAAGCTTCATGTCGTCCTTGTCGGATATTACCCAGAACTGGTGTCTGAATCCGTCGATAGGTGCGATAAAGTCATACTCAGGTTCCGTAGCGGCATATTTGTTGAGCAAGGCGTTCAGCTTTTCATTGTCTGGATAAGCAAAGAATACAGGCTCCATGTTTGCGTTGTTCACACGAACATGCTTCATTCTGTCCTCTTCCTTGTCGCGGCGTGTCAGCTCGTGCTTCTTGATGATACCGTTCATGTAGTCTTCAACGTATGCACCAAGCACGATGCCATACTGTGTCTTGCCGTTCATCGTCTGGGCATAGATATAGTAGTGGTCTTCTGCGTCCTGTACAAGCCATCCGTTTTTCTTGAACTTCTTGAAGTTCTCGGCTGCCTTTTCGTAAACGCGTGGGTCATATTCGCTTGTTCCCGGCTCGAAATCAATCTCGGGCTTTATGATATGATATAGACTCTTCTCGTTGTCACCAGCCTCTGCTCTTGCCTCTTCCGAGTTGAGCACATCATAAGGACGAGACTCTACTTGCTCTACAAGATTCTTTGGAGGACGGAATCCTCTGAAAGGTTTTACTGTTGCCATAGTTCTTTCTTGTTATAGATAATAAATCTGTTACGCAACAGTCCAGAAAAAGACATATGTTTACACGATATCTTCCCTGGACCATATAGCGATTCTTTTATTTACTTGTTAACCTGGAATTTAGTGCATCCGTCTTTGAAGAATGCGTTGATCTGCTTTGCGGCAGCGATACCAGCGTTGATGTTTGCCTCAGCTGTCTGAGCACCCATCTTCTTAGGTGTGCTGAAGTATCTTCCTTCAAGTTTTTCTGCAAACTCTGCATCCATGTCAGGCTTGATGTCTGTAACGAACTTCAAGTCTGTGCGCTCCTGCATAAGTGTTAGAAGTTCCTCTTCGTTGATAACCTCCTTGCGGGCTGTGTTGACGAGGATGGCGTTCTTCTTCATCTTGCTTACGAGAGCCGCATTGATGCTCTGCTTTGTCTCAGGTGTTGCTGGAATATGGAGAGAAACGACATCGCAGGTTGTGAAGAGCTCTTCCTGGTTAGCCACCGCATGTACACCAGCAGCTTCGATAGCTTCTTTCGGGCAGAATGCGTCGTATGCATAGATTTCCATTCCGAACCCCTTGGCTATACGTGCCACGTTGCGGCCTACATTACCGAAAGCAAGGATACCGAGTTTCTTGCCCATAAGCTCTGAGCCTGACTTTCCGTTATAGAAATTACGAACTGCGTAAACCAACAAGCCGAATACGAGCTCTGCAACAGCGTTTGAGTTCTGTCCAGGAGTGTTTTCAACAACTACTCCCTTCTCTTTTGCATAAGCTGTGTCGATGTTGTCGTAGCCGGCACCGGCACGAACAACGATCTTCAGTTCCTTTGCTGCATCAAGTACCTCTGGTGTTACTTTGTCTGAGCGAACGATAAGAGCATCGATATTGCCGACAGCCTCAAGAAGCTGAGCCTTCTCTGTATATTTCTCCAGAAGGATGAGCTGGTTTCCAGCACCTTCTATTTCTGCTTTGATTTCTTCAACTGCCTTTGAAGCGAATGGCTTTTCTGTTGCAACGAGTATTTTCATAGTGATTATAAAATTAAATTGATTTATTATTTTTTACTTAAAAAGATGAATCTATTAAGCACCTTAGTTTTGTCATTAAGGATACTTAATAGAGTCATCTAATTATTTTTTTTAATGTTTTGATTAATGCTGAGCTTCGAATTCCTGCATGCACTTAACGAGAGCCTTAACACCCTCTACGCTCATTGCGTTGTAGCAGCTTGCACGGAAACCACCAACAGAACGATGACCCTTTATGCCGACCATGCCCTGAGCTGTTGCATATTCGAGGAATGGCTTTTCGAGTTCCTTGTATTCGTCGTTCATAACGAAGCAGATGTTCATCAGAGAACGGTCTTCCTTGGCTACTGTGCCGCGGAACAGCTTGTTGCGGTCGATTTCTGCATACAGCAGGTCTGCTCTTTCGTGAGCTCTTCTGTTCATTTCCTCAACGCCACCGCTCTTCTTGAGCCAACGCAATGTCTCAAGACATGTGTAGATAGGAATTACAGGAGGAGTGTTGAACATACTGCCCTTCTCGATGTGTGTTCTATAGTCGAGCATTGTAGGGATAGTACGCTGTACCTTGCCTAATGCTTCGTCTTTTACGATAACCAAAGTAACACCGGCCATTGACAGGTTCTTCTGTGCGCCGGCATAGATACAATCGTATTTGGCAACGTCTACAGGACGGCTGAAGATATCTGATGACATATCTCCGATGAGTGGAACAGGTGCGTCAACGTCTTTGCGCAATTCTGTGCCGTAAATGGTGTTGTTCGTGGTAATGTGCAGATAATCACAGTCTGTTGGACATGTCCAATCTTTCGGAATGAATGTGAAATTAGCGTCTGCAGAAGATGCTACCTCAACAACTTCACCGAACAGCTTAGCCTCTTTGATAGCCTTCTTTGACCATGTACCTGTGTTCAGATACGCAGCCTTCTTTACCAAGAAGTTGTAAGGGATCATGCAGAATTCCAATGATGCACCACCACCGAGGAACAATACTGAATATCCTTCCGGAACATTGAGCAATTCCTTGATAAGAGCTGTAGCTTCGTCAATTACTGGCTGGAAATCTTTTGAACGGTGACTGATTTCTGCCAAAGACAAACCGATACCATTGAAATCTAAAATCTGTTTTGCTGTGTTTTCAATTACCTCTCTTGGAAGTATTGATGGACCTGCATTAAAGTTATACTTTTTCATTCGAAAAATAGTTTTAGGTTAATATTGCGATGCAAACTTACGCCTTTTATTTTGAACTTGCAAATATTTTATGGGGAATTTGTAAATAAAGACCTTTTAGTTGTATATAGGTGAGAGAACTACACTCTTAAACCAGTCTTTTAAGACACCTTTAAACTGATTTTGAGAGTCTGCGACAAGTATAAGTGTCATATTGCCGTTTTTAAGTTCAGATCCCATACATATTCCCTCGTAATTGGCTATACTTCGGCCCAAAAGTGAGAGTGTTGTCTTCCATTCTGTAAGTTTCTCTTTTTCAAGAAAACGTGTATCGTCATTGGCAGGGCAGTCATTACGGATATTGTACGGCTCCGTTGGTCTGACACTATAGAGCTTGCATATACAATAGGCCCCGACCTTTATTTTCGGCACATAGAATTCTCTTTCCAGTATAACAAGAGTCCCCTTTCCTATTGCAGCCACTTCGCTTACGCCAACTACGTGTGTATATCCATCGTTTCCTGATGCCACTGAGGCATCCATCCGATACATATATGTTGCTGTGTTTCTGAAATCCATGTCGAATGATTTCAGACGGAGTATATATCCACCTTCTGTGGCATCCTGGCGCAGAGGTTTTTCGTTGATGGTCCACAAAAGCCTGTTCTCTTTGTCTAAGCATAATGACTCCATGCCGCCATTCCCTTCCATACCTATATAATAAGGTGTAAGGTCGAGAGTCCTTCCCGTCGGTTTCTTTTTCTTCATGTCATACTCTACAATACGGCTTTTAGCCTCGCTGCATAGGTACAGCAAGCCGGAGCTGCTATCGAAAGCTATGCCTTCAAGGTCGCCATGTTTTGTTCCGATGCCATGAAAGCCTTTGTTCCTTACGTCTTTTATTTCTCCGCTAATGGAATCCACCGTTATATTGAATATGAAGAATCCGTCTTCTTCCGATTTGTCAGACACTACAGCATAGTCATTATGCCCGAGGTAGGTTATGCCGCTATAGTTTCCGGGAGGAATCTCTTTGGGAAAGTGTCTCTGCCGGCATTCCTTCATAAACAAAGATTGCGCAGAGACTGTCTGCGCAACCATTGCCAATAATATGATGAAACTCTTTATTTTCATTATTCAAATCTTGCTCCACGCAGCATTATGAATTTTATTTTTTTACCCTTAGGCACAACAGGCTTTTTCCATACTCCACCCGTTATAGCTATGGTGGTGCGCTTGTCTGCAGGTATGTTCTCTATTGCTTTTGACAAATCAAAGTATTGCCCGTTGCCGGTCTTTGACACATATACGTCATAGTAGATGTGATGTTTGGCAAGCTGGGGGATTGCCTTGCATAAAGCGTCGGAAAGCAGCGAGGCTACCTTTGATGCGCCATATACACAATAGTGGGTGTTGTCCTGTCTTCCGTCCGGCAATGAAGGGTGTTCGCCTGGTGAGAATATCATGTGTAGCTTCTTGGAGCCTTCCTTTCCCATTCCTTGCTCAAGGTCATGGGTAATCTTGTTGGCGTCAATGAAGACCACTCCCATTTCCTTTGCTACCTTTCGTGGGGAAACAAGATATGCGCCATGAGTGTCAATCAATGTGTCACCTTCAAAAAGGGTCTTCGACGAGTTGTCGCGCAGGTCATCATCGGCAACGGCTGTCTTACTGCCACTAAAATTACGACGCACCACACTGTTCATCAATACTGGTATTCCACCTTTTTCACGTGTCTCCCTTACAAACTTGCGAAGGTTTTCATCAAAAGTCGAACCAGGTTCTGTATGTCTCTGCTTGTCAGCCTTTTCGTCATTATGGCCGAATTGGATTATTACATAATCGCCCGGCTTTATCTTGTTATATACAGTAGTCCATCTGCCTTCATCAATGAAGCTTTTTGACGAGCGTCCGTTAACGGCATGGTTGTCTACCACGATGCAATCATCAAAATAGTTGCAGAGCATCATGCCCCACCCTCTTTCCTGCTTGTCGCCGGAAATATCCTTGTTTGCCATTGTAGAATCGCCGATCATGAATATCGTGATGGTCTTGTCTGCCTTAAATGAGCAAAGCATCATTATCATTACTGACAATATCAATGGGATGTGTAGTTGTCTTTTCATTTGTTCAAATATAAAATCTGTTGGTGCTTTTATCAAAAAAGAGCATGTCGTACAAGAACGTGTCGACATACTCTTTTTATATAACAAGTATAATTACGCTTTAACGATGGAAATCATCTCCTCAGCAGTAACCTGTTTCTGTTCGCCGGTCTCCATGTTTTTCAGAGTGACGACACCTTTCTGAATCTCGTCATCACCAGCCAAAGCGACAAACGGGATGTTGTTTGCATTGGCATAGCTCATCTGCTTTTTCATCTTTGCCGCGTCAGGGAACAGTTCTGTGCGTATGCCATTTGCACGGCTCTTGCTTACTATAGGCATACAATATTCTGCTTCCTTGTCTCCAAAGTTTATGAAAAGAAGCTGTGTGTTCGTTGTTATCTCCTTTGGATAGAGGTCGAGAGTATTCAGCACATCATAGATACGGTCTGCGCCAAACGAGATACCGACGCCGCTTATTCCCGGCATACCGAAGATACCAGTCAGGTTGTCATAGCGGCCACCACCGGTTATACTTCCCATCGGAGTATCGAGAGCCTTGACTTCAAAGATGGCACCAGTATAGTAGTTAAGTCCGCGTGCCAAAGTGAGGTCAAGCTGCAGCTCGTTTTCCAGTTCCACCTTGTCGCAGGCACCAAGAATAAAGCGAAGTTCCTCGATACCCTTCATGCCTATTTCCGAAGCGGAGAGGAAATTCTCCATTGTCTGAAGCTTTTCTTCATTTGTTCCGGATAAAGTTATGACTGGTTGCAACTTAGCTATTGCCTCTTCACTTATTCCATCGGCACGTAATTCTTCGTTTACTTTATCAAGACCTATTTTGTCCAACTTGTCGATAGCAACTGTAATGTCAACAATCTTGTCGGCTTCACCTACTATTTCTGCGATGCCTGAGAGTAGCTTTCGGTTGTTGATCTTTATCTGCACACGTATCCCAAGGCGCTGGAATACTGTGTCCATAATCTGGACCAACTCCACCTCGTTGAGTAGTGAATTGCTGCCTACGATATCTGCATCACATTGATAGAACTCTCTGTAACGTCCCTTCTGCGGACGGTCTGCTCTCCATACCGGCTGTATCTGATAACGCTTGAACGGCAACTGTATTTCATCACGGTGCATCACGACGAAACGGGCAAAAGGAACAGTAAGGTCATAGCGTAGTCCCTTTTCGCATATCTTGGAAGATAATGCGACGGAATTGCGTTCTGCCAGTTGTTCATCTGTTATCTTGCCTAAATAGTCGCCACTATTCAATACGCGAAACAGAAGTTTGTCACCCTCTTCTCCATATTTGCCAAGCAAGGTCTGGAGAGTCTCCATGGCAGGAGTCTCAATCTGTCGGAATCCATAGAGGGAATAGACAGAGCGTATAGTGTCAAAGATATAGTTTCGCTTCGCCATTTCTATTGGCGAGAAGTCGCGGGTTCCTTTAGGAATTGATGGTTTACTCATTTATCGTATTTTAAGTTTGTGTTATTTTCTGACAATAGTCTGCTCACGGTCAGGACCGATTGAGATGATCTTGATAGGAGTTTCAAGTTCAGCCTCAAGGAATTTGATGTATTCTTTGAATTCAGCCGGGAACTGCTCCTCGCCTGTAAACTTGGTCATGTCGGTCTTCCATCCTGGCAATTCCTTGTATACAGGCTCAATACCATGCTCAATGTCGTATGGGAAGTCGCGTGTCTCCTTGCCATTCTGCTTGTAGGCAACACAAGCCTTGATAGTGTCGAAGCCATCAAGCACATCACTCTTCATCATGATGAGCTGGGTAACACCGTTTATCATGATGGCATAACGCAATGCCACGAGGTCAATCCATCCGCAACGGCGCTCACGACCTGTTACCGCTCCATATTCATGGCCAAGGGCACGAAGTTCGGCTCCTGTCTCATCGAACAGCTCTGTAGGGAACGGACCGGAGCCGACACGTGTACAGTAAGCCTTCATGATACCGTAAACCTCACCAATCTTGTTAGGACCGATGCCAAGTCCTGAACATGCTCCGGCACAAATGGTGTTTGAAGATGTTACGAAAGGATAGCTGCCGAAGTCGACGTCAAGCATTGTGCCTTGTGCTCCTTCGCAAAGAATATCCTTGCCTGAACGCAGAATCTTGTTTATTTCGTGTTCAGAGTCTACGATTTCGAATTGTTTCAGATACTCTATTCCTTCCATCCATTTCTTCTCGACTTCCGTAATGTCATAGTCTGTATAACCGAGATCTTTCAGCATCTCTTCATGGCGAGCCTTATGCTGTGCATATTTCTCCTCGAAGTTATCGAAAATATCGCCGACTCTCAAACCTGTACGTGAAATCTTGTCTGTATATGTAGGTCCAATACCTTTACCTGTAGTACCAACCTTGTTTTTTCCTTTCTTTGCCTCATAAGCAGCATCAAGAAGACGATGTGTAGGCATAATCAGGTGAGCTTTCTTTGATATCTTTAGACGCTTGGTGAGCGGATGACCACTCTTCTCCAAATCCTTTGCTTCGTCCATGAACAAATCTGGAGCAAGTACTACACCGTTGCCGATAATATTCACTTTTCCACCTTGGAAGATACCTGAAGGGATGCTGCGCAGAACATATTTCTGTCCTTCAAACTCCAATGTGTGTCCTGCGTTAGGGCCACCTTGGAAACGTGCGATTACATCGTAGTTAGGTGTCAATACGTCTACTACCTTTCCTTTTCCCTCGTCGCCCCACTGCAAACCGAGCAGGACATCTACTTTACCTGTATTCATTTTTATGTGTAATTTTTTGAATTCTCTATATGTTATTTATTTAAATGAATTGTCTTCTGACGAACAGATTCAATTTTCCGTACAAAAATACAACTTTATTTTCTATTATAGTAAATATTACAACAAAAAGTGCATTTACATACACCTTTTCAAAGCCGAATCCACGATATTCGCCTGTAGCTCTCCCATTGCAGCGAAAGTGTTCAGGCTATTCATGGCTGCATGTTTTACTCCCACGGCTTTGTCGCTGAGAGCTGCAATTGCCTGGTCTATAAACTCATTAATGTCTCTTTCTGACGGTTGGCTGCCTTTTTTGAACAGGCATGCCAACAGGTTATATCCGCATATCTGCGCCAGAGTATTGTCGGATGCAATCCACAGATATCCGTATATTGAAGCATCAGCAACATACTGGTACAGATTAAAGGCTGCATATTCTGCGATTTCCTGCGTCTCAGTCTGTTCCATCCAAAGCGATAGCATCTGTCCGTCCATGCGTTCTGACGGCATAATCAGCGTTGCAAGAATCTTGCACTCCCTTACATTCTCCTTCCATAGAGCGATGGCGAGGTCGTAGTCCTTGCCGTATTCTTCAGCGATCTTGCGCAGGGCAGGAAGCTGTATGCCCCAGTTGAGGTAGCTGTTTATGCATTTCTCCCTCATGGAACCTGATGCCACCCCATTCATCTGCAGGGAGAATCCACGTTTGATTTTCTTTATCGTATCTTGTATTTCTGCTGATTGCATGTCTTCTGTATTTTATATGAAACTAAATAAGTGCAGCGTAGTCGGTGCTGTATCTTAGCATCTGCTCTGCATATGCTTCGGTATAGTCAACCGTTATGTCAGTAATGTTTCCGGCATTGTCCTTTTCCAATTTCAGCACAGGGTTTATGAAGCCTTTGTACGGAGCAAGGTTGAGTCTTGAATATCGTTGCAATACCTCCTCGTGCAATGTCTTGTCTACATTCACTCCATAGGTTTCCACCAGATGTCTGGCTGCATCATAGTCGCCTTCGCTCTTTATCCGCTGTACTTCGGCAAGCAGCCGGGCAAACAGTTCTCTTAGCATGTCATAGTCGTTAATGCGGACAAATGTCTTGCCGCCATGGTTGTACATCTCCATCACATTGTCTTTTCTGCCGTGCTCATACACCCAGTGTGCGATTAATGCACGGTTCCTCATGTGTGCCTCTTCTATCCTGTTTCCCGGCGCAATACGTACCAGCTGTGTCATCAGACCATTCATGATATATGTATAGTATGACGCCTTGTATGCTTTCTCATTGTCGAGCAGTCCAAGTTCAACAAGTTTCTTGTCTGCTATATAGTATAGTCCGAAGAGGTCAGCACGAGCCTCTTCTATTGTACTGCCATATGTCTTAAGCGCGTCTGGCGACACTCCGTCAAGAAGTCTTCCGCTGCCATGTCCGAGACATTCATGCAGGTCGGTATGCAAGTCGTCACATCTGTCGCCGTATTTGTCTATGAAACTGACGATTGCCTTGTCTTCTATGAACTCCTCCTTGAACCCGTTGCCATGTGCAGCCTCATTATATGCTCCGATAAGGTTGCTTATGGTAACGCTTTTGCTTCCGTATCTGGCTCTTATCCAGTCCGCATTCGGAAGATTGATGCCGATGGCCGTTGACGGATACTCGTCACCTCCGAGCATTGCTGCACGAACGACATGTGCCGTAACACCTTTCACCTTCTCTTTTCTGAAGCGTGGGTCTACTGGAGAGTGGTCTTCAAACCATTGGGCATTGTCGCTTATGGTCTTTGTACGCTTTGTCGCCTCCATATCCTTGTATTCTACAATTCCCTCCCAGGAGCCTTTCAGTCCGAGGGGATCACCATACACTTCTATGAAGCCATTGACGAAGTCGATATCCGAAGAATGTTCCTGAACCCATTCGATGCAATACTTATTGAATGTTTTCAGATCGCCTGTCGTATAATAATCTACAAGGGTTTCGATATATTGTCTCTGCTTGTCGTTCTGGGCATACCCCTTTGCCTTGTTGAGCCAAAAGACGATATGTTCTATGGCGGCACCGTAAAGTCCGCCTATTTTCCATACATGTTCCGTCAAGGCTCCGTCGCTTTTGACCAATGTTGTGTTCAAACCGTGGGAAACAGGTTCGTCGTCATCATTGGCAGACTGTTTCTTATAGAAGTCCTCAACGTCCTTTTGTGTGACGCCATCATAGAAGTTGCATGCTGACTCTTTGACCACATCCACTCCCTCGTCCATATTGACACGTTTTGGCATGAAAGAGGGGTCAAAGACAGGTTTTGAGAGTTCATCTATAAGCTGTTCCGCTGTTTCGCCTTTGCCAAGAGGCAAAAGCTCCTTGTTGCAGTTTTCCACGGCATTGCGCAGAAACTGTTCCGAGAAGTCCGGAACAAATTTCTCGCATCCGTAATGGTGGTAGATACCATTAGAGAACCATACTCTGTTGAGATACTCTGTAAGCGCAAGGAATTCCTTGTCCTGCCTGTCGCCTTTATATGACAAGAATACAGCCTCAAGTATTTTTCTTATCTTGAGATTATATTTCCCAAACTGGTCGAAGGTGATGTCGCGCCCCCAAAGTGTAGCTTCCGACAAGCAGTAGATAAGCTTTTTACTGTTCAATGGCAGTTTGTCGAAACCATCCAACCTGTATCTCAGCATCTGGATGTCGGCAAAGCGTACATCCTGGCATTTATAGTTCTCCATATATCTTGTTTTTCTATTCTTTAGATTTGTGTGCGGAGCATTACTCCCCACTTATCGGCTGTGGCACATCCATCCTTTCCGGTTTTGGTGTTGCCGACAGTTTGTACCTTCTTGGTGTTATGCCTTCAAAACGGAAGAAGGCGGCATAGAAAGACTGTCTGTTTGCGAATCCCACCATATTGCTTATATCCTCCATGGTAAGCTTTCTGCAGGATTCATCTTTTAACAGCATCATGGCCTCCGATACTCTGTATCGGTTTACGAAGGATGTATAGTTCATTCCGAATCTGACATTCAGCACAGCCGACACATATCGTGTGTTAGTACCGATGTCAAGGGCGAGTCTTTTTGCTGTATATCCCTTTTCCTTATACTTCTTTTTGTTTCCGATAAAATCGATGATTCTGTTCATGAGAGTGTCCATCAACTCCGGATTTACGAGATTGAGATAAGTAACATCTTTCTCTTTCTTTTCTCTGATATTATATTTAGCCATACCTATTAAAATAATTATTCTGAACTAATTCAGTTCTGTTCCTGCTTACAATACAATTTACTCTTTTCCTATGTGTGCCGCATGCACGATGAATGTGTTTTGCGGTAATGCTCATTAAATTTAATGCAAAGATACTGCAAAATATCTATATGGAAAAATAAATTACAGAAATATTCTGATGCTTTTTGTCGTTTAATTTTCCTATTCATGTTTTTACAGCTATGTATTTAAACTTTTTTTTGCTTTTCCACGTCGTAGACGTCCATTTCGTTGGAGAGGAAGGAATTCCCGAAAACGCTCTTTGCTTCATTCAGCACCACGTTCTCGTTGCTGTATTTTGAGGAGTAATGCCCGAGCATTAGCATTCCTGCCTTTGCCTCTTTCGCTACCGTGGCGGCCTGGCGGGCTGTGGAATGACAGTATTTTGCTGCCTGTTTCTCGTCAGCATCGGTGTATGTGGACTCATGGTAGAGTGCGCTTACGCCCATTATCTGTTTGTGGAGTGTCGGAATATAGCGTGTGTCAGAACAGTAAGCATAAGACAGCGGTTCTTCTGCCGGAAGGGTAAGTCTGCTGTTGGGAACAACCGTTCCGTCTGCCGTCTGCCAGTCGGCACCGTTCTTTATGTTGTTGTATTGGCTTTGCGGCACTCCGTAGTAGTCCATCATCTCCCTGTTGATATGTGGCAGGCGTGGTTTCTCCTTGAACAGGAATCCGCAGCACGGCACTCTGTGCTGGAGGGGTATAGTGGTTACGGTCAGACTCTTGTCCTCATATATCACCTTGTTTTCGGTTGTCTCCACGGGATGGAAGATGAGTTGGTATTCGAATGTTGAGCAGAAGAGTTTCTGCTGAAGTTCAAAGAGTTCCTGCATCTCCTTGGGGGCATATATGTGAAGGGGGGCTGTTCTTCCGAGCAGTCCGAATGTAGACACCAGTCCCATCAGACCGAAACAATGGTCTCCATGCATATGTGTTATGAAGACGGCTCCCACCTTGGAGAAATGCACCTTGCTTTTGCGGAGCTGTAGCTGAGTGCCCTCTCCACAGTCTATCATAAACATCTTGTCATGTATCTCTATCAGTTGTGACGATGTGTTGTGCTTGAGGTTAGGCAACGCACTTCCACATCCCAGTATGTGTATCTGGAATCTTGCCATTATGTCAAATACCTTATTTAATTTTATGTCATCCGGGAGAGCGGGTGATGATATGTGAAATGGAAAGTTACCGACTTTCTATGAGAAAGTCATATACTTACTGCATGAAAGTCACCTGTTTACCTGAAGAAAGTCACCAGTTTTCTCAAGGCAGGCAAACTGATACTCCCTGTTTCCATTACTCATGATATATTATCACTCTTGATGTCGGATGCTCCTTTTTATATTATTTCATCACTCTCTTATAGGCATAAATGCCTTGGTTGTTTTCAAGCATGAGCGAGTCAGGACCAAGTTTATAGATGCTAAAGGTGTCTGACGTTAGGATGAGCTTTCCGTTGAGTATTCTCCAGTCTACGTATGGTTTAGGTTCCTGATTGCTACATTCCACGGTTCCTCCCTCCTGGATATCGAACGTACGGTTTATGTCAGACCATTTTCCGAGCAGCGTGGTAAGGTTTATCACGGTGTTTGCAATCATCTCTCCGTCTGCATCCTTGCAAGCCAACACGGCAAGTCTGTCTCCGGCAAGCAGTCCTCCCTGCACGTTTGCGGTAGTGTCGGCACTAATTAAAGTGAACGACAGCGTGTCTCCTTTGTCGGTCAGGAGTTGTAGCATATTCATGGATGTTCCTTCTCCGCATCGTCCGTAGATGGTGGAGTCTGCTTCGTCAACCATTGCCGGCTTATTCTGTGCGGCGTTTTCATTCTTGTTCTTGTTGCCATTGCAACTTACGGCTATTGTCACGACAATCATGATAATCGCCAAGGAAAATATCTTCTTCATATACGACATCTGTTTTTGTTTGTTATACATTATTATATTATAGGCTGTCTTTTTCCTGCTTTTTTGCTTCGTTCCAGAGGTTGTCCATCTCCGCAAGAGTCATCTCCGTAAGAGGCTTGCCCTGTCGTATGGAATGTTCCTCTATATAGTTGAATCTTCTGATGAACTTCTGGTTTGTCTTTTCCAATGCGTCGTCTGGATTGATTTTGTAGAGACGTGCCGCATTGATTACGCTAAAGAGAAAGTCGCCGAGTTCCTGGGTAGAATTCTCCTTGTTGCCCTTTCTGAGTTCCTGTTCAAGTTCTCCCAATTCTTCATGCACCTTCTTCCATACGTCACCTTTGTCTTCCCAGTCAAAGCCTACATTGCGGGCTTTGTCCTGTATGCGGTATGCCTTTATCAGAGAAGGCAGAGCGTCAGGCACGCCGGAGAGCACACGTTTGTTTCCGTCTTTCTCCTTGAGCTTAATCTGCTCCCAGTTTTCTATCACCTTCTGTGCGGTGTCGGCATTCTGCATGTCGTTGTGCTGAAGGTCTTCGCCATACGGCAGAGGCTTTGGATTTTCAGCCCCCACTTGCGAAGGGTGGTACACGTGTGGATGGCGGAAGATGAGTTTGTCGGTGAGCTTCTGGCATACATCGGCAACGTCAAACTGCTGCTGCTCCTCTCCTATTTTCGAATAGAAACATACGTGCAGCAGCACATCGCCCAACTCCTTGCAGATATTTGGCGTATCGTCTTTCATCAGGGCGTCGCTCAGTTCAAACACCTCTTCTATAGTGTTCGTTCTCAGACTCTGGTTAGTCTGCTTCCTGTCCCAAGGGCATTTCTCTCTTAGTGTGTCCAGTACATCAAGGAAGCGTCCGAAAGCTTCAAGTTTTTCTTCTCTTGTATGCATAATCTGTATATTGTTAGTCTTTGAAAATTCTGTCGAATGTCATCTTTCTGATTATCATCCTGTCTGTCAGGCTTATGTCATAGGCGTCAAGCATCTCTCTGTCGTTGGAAAATTCTTTTTCCAATAGTCTGGTCACGTCCAGATAAAGCATTTTATCCTTCTTTCCTTCCGCAGCCAGCTGTCCCTTGCAGAAACTTCCGAGTAGTGCTGTCGCCTTGTCAATGTCTTTTGCAAACCATTTGCAATATGCGGCATTGAGCTTGTCCATCAGCGCATTATCGTTTCTGCTGAGAATTTCAGAGTATAGCTTTTCTGCGTCTTGCAGTCTTTTCAGTCCCATCATGGTCCATGCCAACAGGCGCTTCACATTCAGGGTGTCAGGATATGTGAAGTCCAGTCTGTAGAGCACCTTAGCCGCCTCTTCGTATCGCCGCTGCTTTATCAGCGTGATGCTATAGTCCATGGCAACAGTCTTGCGGTCCGGCTTATCCGCATATAACTCAGAATACGCCAGACACGCCTCTTTGATGTCTCCTTTTCTGAATGTTGCCTTTGCATAACCGAGCATGGCCTGCTCGTTGGTACTGTCCTTGGCAAGGACATCGCAGAAACATTGTTCCGCCTTTTCATACTCGCCGGAATAATCAAGATAGTATACACCTCTTGTCATACATGCCTGTTGGGAATCCAGCTGTTCCATATTCTTAACGACCTGTCCGAGCAGAGAAGCGTTTTTTCGCTTTAAGATGAAGTTGGCGAATTCCGGCAGCTGCTCTTCCACCTGTGTTCCTTTAAACAAAGGATTGGTCACGAAAAGGCAAGTGTTCACGGTGAAAGGGTTATACACCTGGTCGTGGTATTTGTAGAGCCTGAAGAAGCGGTAAAGGTCTTGCAGCGAAAGTCTGCGGAAATAGGCATCCGTTGTCATGTCTTCATCCTTTGTCATATTGCCGAGCATTTCATCGTTGCCTATAACCTCCTTCAGGCCGTCCGGCAGTTTTTCTATCACCGTAGCCAGGGCAAGGGCGAACGAGTATTTGTCGTTGTCGCAGAACGGTCCGTTTGCCAATATGTTACCAATAGCCTTGTCGTCCTTTAGTTTTTCCAGTCTTCTCATAAGGTCGGGATGGTTAATGTCAAACGGGCAGAACCAGTTGGGCAGCATATAGAAGAAAGAGAATCTCTTCATCTGCGAGAATCCTCCGAAATACACGTCTGCTCCAGCCTTCTGCATGTCCATGATACTTCTGAACTTCTCCTCCGTCTCCTCCATCGCACGGTCTTGTGCTCCGGGATCAAGAATGTCCGTCATGGGGTCATCCTCTTTTTCCGTTATACCAAAACGGCTTATGTTGAGGTTGCTGTTTTTTATCAGCGTAGGCATGATGTCGCGTTCTATCGTGGCGGTGTCCTGTTCCGCATTCATGCAGAAGAGCACCTGCTTCTGAAAGTCGAACAGTTCCCTCACCATGTCTTTGTTCTTACAGATGCTTGCAATGCGTAGTTTCTGTTCCTCCGTGTCTGTGCTGCTTGTCATGGAGAACACCCATCCGATGAGTGCTTTTTGTCTTACTCTGCCGTCAAGGGCATTTCTGTATATATCCACGAGGACATTAAACTTGTTGATGTCGAAATTATTCATTGTGGCAAGCATAATTGCACTCACAATCATCAGTACATCCATCGTGTCTACTGTCGGCGACAACAGGATCTGTTGCATGTTGGCAGCTTGTTCCTCAGTCCATAGGTCAGCAACCACGATGCTGCAGAAGAGCGATTGGATGAATTTGTAATGTTCCGAATATAGTTGCTTTGCCTTCTCTTTTCTTGTCGTTTCGTCTTCCAGTTGCAGCATAGCCACATCAGCCACAAAGTCCTCAAGCTTTATCCTTATCCCCTTTTCAGACATGGGCATGCCAGCTCCAACATGTGAGTTGGCATCTTTGTAGAAGTCGATATTCCTGCGCCGATAGTCGTTCCGAATGTTGCGTACAGCCTTTTTGAGCCTTGCCAGCATGTCTGCATACATCTTTTCCCTCATCGGATCATCCACTCCCTGCTCCATATAATGCACCATCAGGCGGAAGTTCTCGTCTACGCTATCCACTTCTTCGGTATATTGCACATAAGGGTGCTCCTTTATGTACGGCATGACAAGTTCAAGAGCTGCTGCAAGATCCTTCTCTCCAATCATTCGAAGAGCGTCGGTGAAGAGTTTTAAATTGCTGTCCATATCTTAATATTCTATATATTAGACCAATACTGTATTTTAATTTATCTGATAGTTGAAGTATTTCTTTACGAGCTGTCTGTAGTAGCTTCTTCCTCCTTTGTTGATTCTTTCCTGTGCAATCCCATAGGCTTTCACAAAAAGATCTATCTGCTCTTTGCGTCTGCTGTCAGTCATTGCTCTGTCGGTAAAGGCAAGCACGGCAAGCTTCTCTCCTCCCCTGCCGCTCTGCATCAGCACGTTGTGTCCTTTCCTTTTTGCCACCGAAGCCTGCGGTTCAGGAAGCCATGCTGCATCAATCTCGTTGTTCAGAAGCATATTCAGACGGAGGTCTACATCGTTCACCTGTATGCGGAACACGCGTTCCTTGTTCAGCTTTACGCTGTCTACCATTCTGTCGCACAGAAAATCGGTTGCCGAAAACCTTGTCATGGCAACCATCTTGTCGGTAAACTGTTTCGGTTCGTGCAGTCGCGACAAGCGGTTGGCGACAAGCTGCCATTGCATGTCGGTCGGCATCACGCTCTTCAGCAGGAGATTCTTGTAGTGGAAGTTCAGATAATCCATTCTTTTCACGTCTGTAAACGCCCCTTCAATGGTGTGCCTACGGAGCGAAACGTCACAGTCGAGCATCGACGTATAGTGGCGCAGCCTTACATCCACGCCGAGAGAATCGAATATCCCCTCATCCTGAGCGACGAAAGCCGGCAGACAGTTGATGGTCTGCGCCACTCCAATCTTCAGCGCAAGCGAATCCTTTTTCCTTTCGGCAGCAATTTCCTCTTTGCTTTTTCTTGTCGCCGTATTCTCACCACCGCTGCATCCCGTTGCGATGAATACAGCCAAAGGCAGTAATGCATTATATATAAATCTTTTCATTTCCTTTTTTCTATATAAATGGTCTGATTTATGCATATCAGATACCTACATCCTCGCATAAGTCAATACAAAGTTAATGCTTTATTTTGTTCTGCCGAAAAATATCGCTACTTTTGTATAATCTTATTTTAAAAGTGTAAGAAAAACGACTATGGCAAAAGACAAAACAGTATATGTTTGCAGTAATTGCGGACAGGAATCGGCAAAATGGATAGGCAGGTGTCCTCAATGTGGCGAATGGAATACGTTCAAGGAACTGCACGTTGCACCAGACACGGTAAACGGAAGCATAACATCTACTCTGATGCGCAAATCTTCAGGCTCGGCACGGGCAATGAAACTTAATGACATATCCAGTAAGGACGAGCCGCGTATTGACATGGGCGACGAAGAGCTTAACCGCGTACTGGGAGGCGGACTCGTCAGAGGTTCTATCACTCTGCTCGGAGGAGAGCCCGGTATCGGAAAGAGTACCTTGTCGTTGCAGACCGTACTTCATCTCAACAAGAAGGTTCTTTATGTCAGCGGAGAGGAGAGCGCACACCAGCTGAAGATGAGGGCACAGAGAATAAACCCCGAAGCAAGCGACAACTGCCTTGTGCTCTGCGAGACATCGCTCGAAGGAATATTCGCCAGTATAAAGGATACCATTCCCGACATCGTTGTAATAGATTCCATACAGACCATCTGCACTTCCGATGTTGATAGTTCTCCGGGTAGTGTCTCGCAAGTGAGAGAATGTGCAGCCCGACTGCTGCGCTTTGCCAAGACGTCAGGCACTCCCGTAATCCTTATCGGACACATCAATAAGGAAGGTACACTTGCCGGACCAAAGATTCTTGAACATATCGTCGATACCGTAATACAGTTTGAGGGCGACCAGCATTATATGTACCGCATACTGCGTTCCATCAAGAACCGTTTCGGAAGCACATCCGAGCTGGGCATATATGAGATGCGCCAAAACGGACTGCGTCCCGTTAACAATCCTTCAGAACTGCTTCTCACCGAAGACCACGACGGACTAAGTGGCGTAGCAATATCATCTGCCATAGAAGGAGCACGACCGTTTCTTGTAGAAACGCAGGCTCTGGTTTCTACCGCAGCCTATGGCACGCCGCAGCGTTCAGCTACAGGTTTCGATCAGCGAAGACTTAATATGCTACTCGCTGTGCTGGAAAAACGTGTCGGCTTCAAGCTTATACAGAAAGACGTGTTCATAAATATCGCCGGAGGACTCCGGGTGACTGACCTCGCTATGGACCTAAGTATCATTGCTGCTGTATTGTCAAGCAATGTAGACACCCCCATCGAGCAGGGATGGTGCATGGCGGGCGAAGTGGGACTTAGCGGAGAGGTACGTCCCGTAAGTCGTATTGAACAGCGTGTGGCGGAAGCCCAGAAGCTTGGCTTTACAAACATAATTATTCCGCGTCAGAACATGCAGGTTTTCAAAGGAAAGAATGTAGGAATAAATCTAATCCCCGTAAGAAAAGTAGAAGAAGCCCTCCGTCATTTGTTTGGTTAAAAAGTACTTGTGCAGATGGCTATTAGGACTAATATTTCTTGTCATAATACATAAATATATTCCGCAGCATAACTATGTTCTATTATAATAATTCATAAATTAATCATAATGGTGAAAATATAATTTTGTTTTAATAACATTTTACTCTATCTTTGTAAAATCATCACATGGTGTTTATTAACTAAAATAATTAAGGAGGACAATTTATGAATATCAGTACAGGTGTGAAACAGGCATTGATTCTGGCCTTAGGTATCATTGTACTTGGAGGCAGCGTGAACTCAGGATTGAAAAGTCTGGCAGGGAAAGACCGCAAGGTTGTGGTAAAGGGCTTGGCTGAAAAAGAAGTAGAGGCTGACAAGGTGACATGGCCTATCGTATCAAAGGAAATAGGCAACGACCTGCCTGAACTTTATCAGACGATAAACAATACGACGGGCACCATACGTAAGTTCCTTTTGCAGAACGGACTGAAGGCGGACGAGATAAGCGTTAACGCACCTGTCGTGATTGACCTTAACGCAGAGCGCTACGGCGAAAACAGGAATCCATACCGCTACAATATAACTTCCATTATTACCGTCACTTCGAGCAACGTGAAACTCGTACGCAGCATAATAGCCCGACAGGGAGAACTGTTGAAAAAGGGCGTGGCCATAGTGGACGGCGGTTATGAGAATCCTGTAAAATATGAGTTTGTGGCATTCAGGCAGATGAAGCCGAAGATGATGCAGGAGGCAATAGAGAATGCAGAACAGACTGCTACACAGTTTGCCGAAAACAGCAAGAGCCAGATTGACAAGATAATGAATGCTGACCAGGGACAGTTCTCAATCGAAGACCGCGACTCTAATACACCTTATATTAAAAAGGTTAGGGTGGTTACCACCGTAACGTATTCGCTGAAGGATTGATTTACATAATAGAAAAGACAGATGGGCGTGGGATGAATTATTCCTTCGCCCATCTGTTTTTTTATCCGACAAAACTGTAAGCATAAAAAACAGGCGCAATTTATCGCGCTTTATAATAATATGTCGGCAGACTTTATTAATTTTGCAGATTATAACAATACTGGGCAGACATAAACAGATACTGCCAAGCTAAATAAACCATAAGGAACTATGAAATTCAGAACAAAAAGACATCCCATTAGTCTAAGACGCACTACGGGAAAGACAAAAGGAGCAAGCCATATTGTGCTGCTGATATGTATGGCGATATGCGTGCTCTTGTCGTGCCAGACACAGAACCACAGTAACGGCGAAGGTTTCAAAAGCCTTTCCGTACAGGAATACGAGAAGGCTATAGGGAAGAAGAACGTGGTAAGACTGGATGTGCGCACAGCCAAGGAGTTTGCCGAAGGGCATATCGAAGGGGCTGTGAATATCGACGTGCTGAAGAGCGACTTCGAGAAAAAGGCTACAGCCACGCTGCCGAAGAATAAAACCATCGCCGTGAACTGCCGCAGCGGAAAGCGGAGCAAGACGGCGGCTGCTATCTTGGCGAAGAACGGATACAGAGTTGTTGAACTCGACAGCGGCTACAACGGATGGACAAATGCCGGGAAAAAGACAGTAAAAGAATAAGGATGGAAAAGAATATGACTATACGGCATTCCAAAACGTCAGACCTTCCCCGACTGATGGAAATCTTCGAAGTGGCAAGGAACTTTATGGCTGAAACAGGCAACCCAAGACAGTGGGTCGACGGATATCCGAGCGAGGAAGTAATTATGGAGGATATCAGCAACGGCGACAGCTACGTTGTAGAGAAAGACGACAAGGTGGTTGCGACCTTCGTGCTCAGAGAGGGTGACGACCCCACCTACGACATAATATACAACGGCGAATGGCTAAACAGCGAACCGTATGCCACCATCCACCGCATAGCCACTTCGGGCGAAGCGAAAGGTATTATGCACACCGTGATGCAGTTTGCCAAGCAAAGGCACGACAACATACGCATCGATACGCATGAGGACAACAAGGTGATGCGGCATCTGATAATGAAGGAAGACTTCAAGTATTGCGGCGTAATACGCTGTTGGTCAGGAGCGGAACGACTTGCCTATCAGTTTTCCAAACATAAGTAGCATATATGGCGACTATGTGTATTTCAACGATAAAACACGAAATATGACAAACGGAAACAACACCCCAAGAGCAATGGACATAGAACAGGTACGGGAATATGCGCTATCGCTGTATGGCGTGACCGAAGACCAGCCTTTCGGCGACGACAACATAGTCTTCCGCATTGAGGGCAAGATATTCCTGTACTTATGGTTAGGCGAGGAAATGAATACCCTGGCTTTAGACGCAAGACACAAGTTTGCATGCAAGCTGCCACCGGAAAGAAATGAGGCTCTGCGCGAACGCTGCGGTGCCGTCACACCTGCCTTCCACTGGAACAAGAAACATTGGAGCGATATATATTTCGAACAGCTCAGTCCCGACCTTGTAGCGGCATTGATAAAAGAATCATACGAGTTGGTCGTCAGCAACCTGCCAAAGGCGGTGAGGGGAAAATATCAAATCGGAAATTAACTAATCAATAAAATGAAAGCATACACATACATAGAGAAGGGAAAGTTTGCCCTGACAGAAAAGCAGAAACCGGAGATAGAGGAAGCGACGGACGCAATAGTGAGGGTGACGCTTGGCAGCATCTGCACAAGCGACCTGCATATAAAGCACGGAAGCGTGCCAAGAGCCGTACCGGGCATTACCGTAGGCCACGAAATGGTGGGCATAGTAGAGGCTATAGGCAGCAAAGTGAAAGGAGTAAAGGTAGGAGACCGAGTGACGGTAAACGTGGAGACCTTCTGCGGAGAATGCTTCTATTGCAAGCATGGCTACGTTAACAACTGCACCTCACCCCACGGCGGATGGGCACTGGGCTGCCGCATAGACGGAGGACAGGCGGAATACGTTCGTGTGCCATTGGCTACGCAAGGACTGAACCGCATACCCGACAGCGTGAGCGATGAGCAGGCTCTCTTCGTGGGCGATGTGCTTGCCACTGGCTATTGGGCAGCACGCATCAGCGAAATAACAGAAGAAGACACGGTGCTCATCATCGGAGCCGGACCAACGGGCATCTGCACTCTGCTGAGTGTAATGCTCAAGCAGCCCAAGCGCATCATTGTATGCGAACAGTCGGAAGAGCGCAGAACCTTCGTCAGAGGACATTATCCTGAAGTGCTGCTCACAACACCCGAGGAATGTATAGAGTTCGTCAAGAAGAATAGTGACCACGGCGGAGCCGACCGTGTGCTGGAAGTGGCAGGCGGAAAGACTACCTTCCAACTGGCATGGCAATGCGCAAGGCCAAACGCCATCGTAACTATTGTCGCGCTCTACGACGAACCGCAACTGTTGCCCCTGCCAGATATGTACGGCAAGAACCTTACTTTCAAGACTGGCGGCGTAGACGGCTGCGACTGCGAAGAGATTCTCCGTTTGATTGAACAGGGGAAGATTGACACCACACCGCTTATCACCCACCGTTTCCCCCTCAGCCGCATCGAGGAAGCCTACCGCATCTTCGAGAACAAGAAGGATGGAGTGATAAAGATTGCCATCTATAACGAATAAAAAGGGAGGATGACCATCGGCTAATATGACACAGGAGATTATCGACCGCATAAACCTTCTTGCCCGAGAAGGCGACCCGTTCCTCTTTGTTATAAACTACAGGGGCGATGATGCCTATATCCGCAAGCTCGCTGATATTGACCCTCGGGAATGCCTCTACGACTTTGAGGGAACAGGTAACGTGGAGGAAACGACAGCACGCGCTCTTCCGTCTTCCGTAACATGGGAGGTGGATGCGCCCCAATATGACGACTACAGCAGGAGTCTGAATATAGTGAATAGCAACATCATTGCCGGCAACAGCTATCTTGCCAATCTTACCTGCAAGGTGCCTGTAAGGTGCAACCTCTCGCTCCACGACATTTTCCTGAATGCCAAAGGAAAATACAAGCTGCTACTTAGAGGAGAGAAAAGCCGTGGCAGACGCTTTGTTTGTTTCTCGCCCGAGAGATTTCTGAAGATACACGACGACAGGATATATTCATACCCCATGAAAGGAACGCTGGACGCTTCCATCCCCAATGCCGTGGATATTCTGATGGCAGACAGGAAGGAGGCTGCCGAGCATGCCACCATAGTGGACCTGATACGCAACGACCTGAGCCGTGTGGCAACACAGGTGAGAGTGGACAGATACCGCTACATAGATGTCCTGCACACCAACAAAGGCGATATTCTGCAGACAAGTTCCGAAATAAGCGGACAGTTGCCTGACAACTACAGTGAGCATCTGGGCGACATCATTGCCGCGCAACTCCCTGCCGGTTCCATCACGGGGGCACCAAAGCGGAAAACCGTTGAGATTATACAAGAGGCTGAAGGCTATGATCGTGGGTTCTACACCGGAGTGATGGGAATATACAGCGAGGGAAACCTGAACTCAGCCGTGATGATTCGCTTCGTGGAACAGGACGCAGAAGGCAGACTGGCGTTCAAGGCTGGCGGAGGAATAACCGCCAAGAGCGACTGTCGGAAGGAATACGAGGAGGTTATACAGAAGATTTATCTTCCATTTGAATAATTAAAGTTTTTATTTAACATGAGCGCACAATTCGTTGAAACGATAAAGATAAAAAACGGCAAGGCAATGTTCCTCGGCTATCATCAGGCAAGGATGGAAAGAACCATCAGTCGTTTCTTTCCCAAGCTTGCCGCTTCAGCCATGCCCGGCCTGGAACAAATAGTGGAAGCCACGGCAGATATGGAGCTTTACAAGGCCCGTGTTGTATATGGCGAGCAGGGAGTGGAACTGGTGGAATACGCCCCCTACTCCATGCGCCAGATACATTCGCTGAAAGTAGTCTGCGATGATGACATTGAATACAACTACAAGAGCACCGACCGCTCCAGGCTAAATGCTCTGGTGGAGAAGAAAGGTTGCTGCGACGAGATTGTAATCATAAAGAACGGTCTTGTCACCGACACCTCCTTTACCAACATAGCCATCTACGACGGTACAAGCTGGCTCACGCCGAAGCATCCGCTGTTGGCAGGCACGAAGCGTGCTTGTCTTCTTGACCGTGGCGCCATAAAGGAAGCCGACATAACTGTAAATGATTTGATGAGAGCAAAAAGACTGAGACTCTTTAATGCAATGATAGACTTCGGCGAAAGGGAGATTCCTATCAGTCAAGTCATAATATAGTCTCTTAACAACCCATATTTATTTAAAGTAACCTGAAGGAATAACGGAGTAAAGAAGATTATGAAACTGACATACATTTTCCATAGTGGATTTGTGTTGGAGACAAATAATTGTATACTTGTGTTCGACTATTGGCATGACCCGTCTGATGTGATGAAAAACTACGTCAACCCAAGCGGCAGCAAACACATATACGTGTTTGCGAGCCATTTTCATCCTGACCATTTCACGAAGAGGATATTCGAATGGAGAGACGACAATCCTTTCTCTGAATATACCTACATATTGTCTAAAGACATACTGAAACACCGCAGGGCGCTGAAAGAGGATGCCGACGTATGGATGGCACGTGGAGCAGTATGGAAAGACGGAAACATTACAGTTGTTGCTACGGGCAGCAATGATAGTGGCGTGAGCTGGATTGTTGAGGTTGAAGGGAAACGAATATTCCATGCCGGCGATCTTTGTAACTGGTATTCACGATTCCTTGCGGAAGATCCTGTCCCGGAATGGATTGAGAGCGATGAGTTCGGACGTATTAACCCTTTGTATGAAGAAAAGCGCTTCTTGGGCGAGCTGAAAGACATACGTAAAATTACCGACACATTCGACCTCGTAATGTTCCCCATAGACGGACGTATCGGCAACGGATATACACTTGGCGCACGACAGTTCGTAGACCGCTTCAAGGTAGGCATGCTGGTTCCCATGCACTTCGTAATGAGTGGCTTTGAGTCAGCCTGGCGTATGAAACCGTTCTGCCAAGAGAAAAGCATTCCATTTTGGTGTATCGACAAGGAAGGAGCTTACATCACGTTATAACATGTAATAGCATTGTAACAGACTTTAAGCATATATAAAAACCGCTGTAACATATTTGAAATACACAAACTTTAACTTTGCACCCGAATTTCAGATCATAACTAATCTGGGATTCGGGTGTTTTCGTGTAATGCATATTATATTCAGGATAATATCATGTTATATACGACACCTTATTATATAAATACATTAGAACAATAAACAAGTCAAGAATGGAAAAGAAAACATTGAGAGGAACAAGCAGAAACAGTATCGCCGTATGGTCGATGGCTGCAATGATGCTGATGAGCAGTTTCAACCTTAAGGCACACAACGCTACAGAATCGTATTACGACACAAAGACAGCAACATGCACTACCGGGCAAGGCAAGACCAGTCAGCCCACCGACAACACAGCGGAATGGGAAAAGCTGAAAGGAGAGATCACGCTCTATATGACCAACGACATGGGGCGCAACGGCTATTACGACCAGAAGCCAATAGCCGAACTGATGGGCAGAATGGCGGATGTGGTAGACCCGGAATGTGTGCTTGCCGTGGGCGACATACACCACTTTAACGGTGTGGCTTCGCTGCAAGACCCTCTGTGGATGACAAACTACGAGCTGATATATTCCCATCCCGACCTTATGCTCGACTGGTTCCCCGTATGCGGAAACCATGAATACCGCGGCAACACGGAGGCTTTCATGAGCTACGGCAAGGTGAGCCGCCGTTGGATGATGCCGGCAAAGTATTACACCAAGGTGTTTGACCACAAGGGAACCACCGTGCGCATTGTAATGCTCGACACCACACCGCTCATAGACTCCTACCGCAAGAACTCTGAAGTTTATCCCGATGCCTGCAAGCAGGACATGGAGGCACAGCTGTCATGGCTGGACTCTACATTGAAGAATGCGAAGGAAGACTGGGTAATAGTACTTGGCCACCACCCTATCTATGCCGAAACAGGCAAGAAGGAGAGCGAGCGTCTCGACATGCAGAAGCGTCTGCTACCGATTCTCCATAAATATAATAATGTGGCAATCTATGCCTGCGGACACATACACAACTTCCAGCATATCCGCAAGAAGGGCGACAATATAGACTATGTCGTAAACTCCTCTTCATCACTTGCACGTCCTGTAAAGCCTATCGACGGAACAGTATTCTGTAGTTCAGCCGACGGATTCTCTGTATTTACGGTGGACAAGAAGCAGCTGCGCATGTCGATGATTGACAAGGATGGAAACATCATACACACCATCACAAGAACCAAATAATAAGAAAGAAACAACAGAAAAAGAAAGTTTGAAGGATTCAACAGAACTATAATATAGATGAAAAAGATTCTACTCAGCGCGGCACTTATTGCCGCCCATGCCACAGCCGCCTCTGCACACACCATTGACGGCGTGGTAAAAGACAACAAGACGGGCGAACCGCTCATCGGTACCGTGATACGGGTGAAGGAACTACCCGACGTCAGTACCACGACCGGTCTCGACGGTTCATTCACTTTGCACGAGCTGCCCGACAAAGGGAAACTGACACTCATCATCTCCTACATATCATATAAGACGAAGGAGATTGTGGTGGACGTGGCAAAGAAAGACAAAGTGGACATACCGATGGACGAAGACTCAAGACAGTTGGGCGAAGTGGTAGTGACAGGCCACCGCGAATACCGCAGCGACCGTAGCGCCATCGACCTGGAGAAGAATGCCGGTACGGTGCTCAACGTGATGAGTCAGCAGAGCATACAACTCTCACCTGACGTCAATGTGGCAAGTGTCTTGCAGCGCGTATCGGGAGTAACGATGGAACGCGACGCATCAGGAGAGGCTTCCTATGCCATCCTCCGAGGCATGGACAAGCGCTACAACTACACTCTCGTGAATGGAATGAAGATACCGAGTCCTGACGACAAGAACCGCTACATACCGCTCAACATATTCCCTTCCGACCTTATGGACCGCCTCGTGGTGTCGAAGTCGCTGACTGCCGACATGGAAGGCGACGCAGCAGGAGGTGTTGTCAATATGGTCATGAAGGATGCGCCTTCGCGTTTCGAGCTTCAGGCTAACGCAGCCATCGGAGCAACCGACTATTTCTGGAAGAACGGCAGAGACTATCTCACGAGCGACCGTTCCGACTATACCCGCAAATCACCGTATGAATCATTCGGTCCTGACTACAAAGCCACGATGGAAGACTTCAAGAACGGTCCCGTACGCTTGGAACGCCACTCCTCTCCTGCCCCCAACTTCATCGGCGGACTGAGTATAGGCAACCGTTTCTGGAACGACCGTATAGGAGTGATTCTCGCAGGAAGCATGCAGAACACCTTCCGTGGCACGGAACGAACATACAACTCCGTGAAGATGGCTTCGGGAGAACAAGCAATGTACATCTCCTGTCTGCACCACCGCTACTACAGCATCCACGACCTCACAGCCGGTGTTCACGCCAAAATAGACCTCACGTTGCCGGGACACAAGCTGGAATGGTACAACATGTTTGTACACTCCAACTCCAAAGGCGTAAGATACAACAACGGCATAAGCACGGAATACATCTCTGCCGACTCCTACACCCAGGACGACGAGGTGCGCTCCACATCAACCACACAGAGCATCTTCGCCACCAACCTGAAGGGAACACACAGTCTGACGAAAGATCTCACCCTTGACTGGTCGGGCATCTTCTCACAGGCAAAGGAGGAAGACCCCGACAGAACATACGTCTCGCTGACAAACACCGTGAGCTGTTCGGCCGACGGTGAAGGCGACGCCGTTTCAGGTTCTATCTGGGATGAAGACAAGAACATCACGAAGACACTGCCCAAGTCCTCAGAGCGCCGCTTCCAGCACAACAAGGACACCGACTGGGCAGGCTACATAAACCTCTCTTACGACACCCACTTCAGTAACGGCATGGATGCCCTTTGGAAGACAGGAGCACAGTACCGACGCAAGGAGCGCAGCAACAGATTCTACTCCTACATCTTCAATCCTGCCGACATTTCGCAGACACTCGACGGCAACGGATACGAGCAGTTCGCCAACATCGACTGGGTGTGCAAGACCCCCTATTCGCAGGCCTCACAGCTGAACTACGACTCCAAGGAGCACATCGGCGGAGCCTATACCATGGTAACGCTGAAGAGTAAGTTAGGAGAACTCAACGCCGGCTTCCGTGCGGAGCACACCAATCAGATTTATACCATGCTCCAGCATTTCCGCAACATGGGACAGGTTGGCGAGCAGAGCTATTGGGACTACCTGCCGTCGGCTTCGATAAAGTGGACACCTACCAAGAAGATGAACGTGCGCCTCACCTACTACCGCAGCATCAACCGTCCGGGCTTCTACGAGATTGTGCCTTATCAGATTCAAGGCGAGGAGTATCAGGAGAAAGGAAACCCTAATCTGAAACGTGCACGCATCGACAACATCGACCTGCGCTGGGAGTGGTTCCCGAGCAAGACGGAACAGATTCTTGCCGGCGTGTTCTATAAGTATCTGAAAGACCCTATCGAACAGGTCTTCGTGACTTCCGACGGAAAGATCGGAGCCGGAACGGATGCCTACTACATGCCCGACAATCTTGGCAACGCCAAGAACATGGGCTTCGAGATAGACGTGATAAAATACATCCGCCACTTTGGAGTAAAGGCAAACTACACATACACCTACTCTCGCATCACCACCTCGAAACGCGAGTATAAGGAAGGCAGCGCAGAATACAAGACCGGTGTGACACAGACCCGTCCGCTCGTCAACCAGGCTCCGCATACAGCCAACATCTCCCTGCTCTACAAGGACACCGAACACGGATGGAACGGACAGCTTGCCGCTTCATACACAGGAACGAAACTTGCCCTCGTGTCGCCATTCAAGGATGCCGACCAATGGGACAAGGCGATGTTCGGTCTTGACTTCAGTGCGGAGAAGAAGTTCCAGAACGGAATTTCCATCTTCTTCAAGGCGAACAATCTGCTCGACGCCAAGCGCGAGAGATACCTGAAGACGGTGAATCCGGACAATCTGGAATACGAGGGGCAGAAGAAGGACAAGACCATCGTGGGAACATACCGCTATGGAAGGACATTCCTGCTTGGTGTAAGATATAAATTGTAACAAGTTGACAAGTTAACGAGTTGACGAGTTGACAAGGGATTTGTTTAACAAGTTGACGTCTTGCAAACTTGCGAAAAGTTCAATCAGTAATTCATAAAAGAAAAAAGTAAAAATGTTAAAGTCTAAAGTAATATACAGCATGCTGCTGATGGCGGCAACTACAATGTTCTCCGTATCTTGCGAGAACGACAACATCAACCCATACGACTATGTGGACAACGGCAATGACAACAACCAGAACCAGGGTTCCGCCGAAGTCCTCAAAACGACAGTGGCAGAATACCCCGTAGGATCCCTCGTCTGGACCAAGGACACCACCCTGACGGAGAGCGTGGAGATACCCGTCGGCAGCTCGCTCTATATAGAGCCTGGCGTGACCGTCACCTGCAAGTCGGGCGTTCAGGTACCGGTGGAGATCGTTGTCCTGGGCAACCTCTATTGCATGGGAACGGCAGAGAAGCCCGTCACCTTCACCTCCGACACAAAGAAGCCTGCAGACTGGGGCGGCATCATCTGCGGATACAACTCCGAGGAAGTGGTGCTCAACCATGTTGAAATAGCCTACGCCGGAGCCACACCAACCGAATCTTCGGTTTCCTTCCAGAACAAACTCTTCAAGACCACTATCGACGGCGGTGTGCCAGCCTTCCACTTCTGCAACGTGAACGGTAAGTTCGTAATGGCAAACTGCTTCTTCCACGACAACTACAACGACCAGACCTATTTCACAGGTGGTAAGGGAGTTATCATCAACAACATATTTGCCGATTCTGGCAATGCCGCCGACGGTGGCGAGGCTATAAACGTGAAGGCAGGATGCAAGCTCGACATAGCCAACAACATTATCTATAACGCCTGCACCAATGCCTTCAAACTCTCCAATGCCGGCAACAGCGAGGTCATCCCACTCACGGAGATGACCGTATACAACAATACTGTGGTTGACTGCGGATGGCGACGCGCCAAGAACAAGAAGGGCGGCTCTGTATGGGTGGAGAAGGCAGCAAAGCCTGTCTTCGTGAACAATCTCATCTATGACTCACGCTACGGACTGAAGCAGCCTAAGAAGGATGGTGCCGATTTGGAGCACAGCCGACTGACACCTAACTTCTATTTTGCTTCCACCGACAAAGGCGTTGAACAGATAGCAGAAGGAGCTTCGCTCGGAATATGGTTCAACACCGACATCAGAAGCAGCGTAGCCGGTCAGTTCAATCCGCTCTTCAAGAATTTCCGTCAGAGCGACATCATGAACATCAACTGCGAGGTGGACTATCTGGAAAAGGGTGCTCCGCTGCCATTCGACAAGAACTGGGACTTCCATTTTCAGGATGGTAGTCCGGCTCTCTCGGGCGGTGTGACTGACTTCGTGCGTCTCTTCCCCAACGGTATTCCTTTCTTCGGAATGAAGAAGGTGAACTTCCTCGATGCCAACAACGACATCAACTACTACTTCACCGCCCCTCTGCCAAGCGCAAGGTTCGGAGCATGGATGTAATGGCCTGAGGATGTAAGATTCAGAATTCTGATTATATATAATGAAGGTAAGTATATTTGATACGTTATCTGCAGACAATGAAAGATAAAGGTCAGGGTTAACAGATAAAGAGCTGAATATAAAAAGAACAACAGATTGATAATGAAAAAGACAACAACAGTACTTGCTGCTTTGTTCCTGTCGTGCTGCGGCATACAGGCACAGGGCGGCAAGTCCGCTTCGATGACATTCCAACGCCCACGACTTGTGGTGGGCATAGTGATAGACCAGATGCGATGGGACTACCTCTATCGCTATCAGCAACGCTACACCGAGGGAGGGTTCAAGCGACTCCTCACGGAAGGCTACTCGTGCGAGAACACCCGTCTGCCATATATCCCGTCGGTTACGGCAATCGGACACACCTGCATCTATACGGGCAGTGTGCCGACCATACACGGCATTGCCGGCAACAATTTCTATAAGGACGGCAAGAAGGTGTACTGCACCGACGACTCGTCCGTGCGACCCGTAGGCACTACAAGCAAGTCGGCACAGATGTCGCCCTGCAACCTGTGGGTGACGACCATCGGCGACGAGATGAAGCTTGCCACTAACGGACGCTCAAAGGTGGTGGGAGTGTCGCTGAAAGACCGTGCCTCCATACTGCCTGCCGGACAGAACCCCGACGGGGCTTTCTGGTTTGACGACCAGACGGGCAACTTCGTCACGAGCTCTTACTACATGGACAAGTTGCCGGAATGGGTGGTAAACTTCAACAAGGAGAAGCATGCCGCAAAATATCTCTCATGCAAATGGCAGACACTCTATCCCGAGGATTCCTATACCGAGAGTACAGCCGACGCCACAGACTATGAAGACGGCATAAAGCCCGGCGAGAAGGCTCTGCTGCCACTCGACCTGCCTGCACTCTATAAGAAATACGGCTATGAAACAATTCGCAGGACTCCGTTCGGCAATTCTCTGACATTCGACATGGCGCGCGCTGCCATAAAGGGAGAGCATCTGGGCGAAGACAACGAGACGGACCTGCTTGCCGTGAGCTGTTCGAGCACCGACTACATCGGTCATCAGGTGGGCACTAACGCCATTGAGACGGAAGACACGTATCTCCGTCTCGACCGCGACCTTGCCTCTTTCCTCAACTATCTCGACAAGAATGTGGGCAAAGGCAACTATCTATTGTTCCTCACCGCCGACCACGGAGCGATGAACAACGCCCGATATCTGCAAGACCGCCGCATTCCTGCCGGATCATGGAGCGGCGATGAGGCTGCCGACAACCTCAACAAACGGTTGTCCGAAGTGTTTGCCACGGATGCGAAACTCGTAAGGGAGGTGATGAACTATCAGGTGTTCTTCGATACAGACAAGATTCGGGAGCTTCATCTCGACTACAGCAGCATAAAGCAATGCGCCGTTGAAGCTCTCCTTTCAGACTCCCGCATCCTCTATGCCTGCGACATGGAGAAGACAACTGTCTCTCCCCTGCCCGACGATGTGAAAAGACGCACCATAAACGGCTACTGCCATGGACGCAGCGGTGACGTACAGATTGTGCTGAAGTCCGGCTTCTACGCCCACGGAATGAAAGGTACAGACCACGGAACATGGAGCCCTTACGACACCCACATTCCTCTCCTCTTCATGGGTTGGAACATAAGCCACGGCAGCACTACGCGAGAGACCGAAATGACCGACATTGCCGCCACCGTTGCAGCCTTGCTCCATGTGCAGGCTCCTAATGGCTGCGTCGGCAAACCGATATTCTGATGCATAGTAGAACATCTGCAGATGGTACGAAGAGCTGTCTGCAGATGTAAATGAATACTATAATAACACGTTTTAAAATTCGCAATTCCACAAGCACAAAATACAGTCACAGCTCCAGTACATACATAAGAGAGACTGGAGCTTACTTATTTACTTTTCCACTACTCTCACGGAAGTACTTCAGTACTCTTACGTAAGTACTGGAGTAATCTCTCGTAAGTACTGGAATGAACTCCGTAAGAGCTCTTCCAAAAGTCGCATACTTACAACACAGAAGTTATAGGGTTAGACAGAACAAAGAGGGTACTTTTTGTACGTAAGTATATTCATTATAAAAAGAAATTCGGTAACTTTCGTGGAGAAATTACGTAACTTTCTCATAGAAAGTCGGTAACTTTCTAAAAACAGCCTGATTTAACCTGTTGGAAACGATGCTTACTTTGGCGGCAAAAACATAGATACATAAAGTGTTCTAAAAGGGAACAGACAGGTAATAAAATACGATAAAAGTAAGGAAAAAGCAAGAAAAGCATTATGGAGATGCAAAAAACATCTTAAAATGTTTGTAGAAACAGAAAATAGCAGTATCTTTGCAACAAAGAAATAAAGGACAGTAAAGATTGGACCGTATCGGTTAGATCGGGATACTCATCAATAAAAAAACGAAAACCGAGATGATTTCTATTGCTAATGGCGGGCCACATTCCTTCGGGATAGCTGTAGAGCCGGTGGATTACAAAGGCGTAGAACTCTCAAATCTTATTAGCTCGGAGTTTCATCACATCACGATGCGGTCTTTTAGTTAGAAGCGGTGGATTCCTATTGACAAGTATGGAACACACCGCTTCTTTTTGTATGTAGTAAATAAACTGAATAATAAATTTTATTTGAATTATGTTCTCAGGAATTGTTGAAGAGTTTGCCATCGTGACAAAAATCAGGAAATATGGCGAAAACATTGATTTCACATTTAAATGCTCTTTCACCGACGAGCTGAAGATTGACCAGAGCGTGGCGCACAACGGTGTATGCCTCACCGTGGTGGAGATTAAGGACGGCACGTATACCGTTACGGCAATGAAGGAGACTCTCGACCGCTCCAACCTCGGGTTGCTCAGCGTGGGCGACAAGGTGAACGTGGAGCGTTCGATGATCATGAACGGCAGACTGGACGGACATATCGTGCAGGGACATGTGGACCAGACGGCAAAATGTGTGGATATGAAGGATGCCGACGGCAGCACTTATTTCACGTTCCAATACGAAGCAAGCCGGGAGATGGCACAGAGAGGCTATTTCTGTGTGGACAAGGGCAGCGTGACGGTGAACGGAGTGTCGCTGACGGTCTGCGAGCCTACAGACAACAGCTTCACGGTGGCTATCATTCCTTATACGAGAGAGAACACCAACTTCTGCGACATACAGGTGGGCACGGTGGTGAATATCGAATTTGACATTCTTGGGAAATACATAGCCCGGTTGCGACATTTTGAATAAGGCATACGAGTTGACTGGCAGACAGGTTGACAAGTATACAGGATACGAGTGGATAAGTATTAATTGCTTGTCTGCTCGTTTGCTATATAGAAAACAAAGAATTACAAAACACAAATAGTAATATGGAAACAAGTCATAAAATAAACAAGGTGGGGTTAAGAAACCTGCACATGGAGGATTATGACCAGCTGGCACGTTCTTTCAAGCGTATCTATGCTGACCATGACGTTTTCTGGACAAGAGAACAGATAAAGAAACTGATTACGATATTCCCGGAGGGACAGGTTGTAATCATCGTTGACGACAAGATTGTAGGCTGCGCCCTGTCTATCATCGTAGACTACAACATGGTGAAGGGCGACCACACCTATGCGCAGGTGACGGGCAACGAGACCTTCAACACGCACAAGCCTAACGGCAACATCCTGTATGGCATAGAGGTGTTCATACATCCTGACTACAGAGGACTGAGACTTGCCCGACGCATGTATGAATACAGAAAGGAACTGTGTGAGAAGCTGAATCTGAAGGCTATCATGTTTGGTGGCAGAATACCGAACTACTATAAGTATGCCGACACGATGAGGCCAAAGGAATATATAGATAAGGTGAGATCGAGGGAAATCTATGACCCGGTACTTACCTTCCAGTTGAGCAATGACTTCCATGTTCGCCGCGTCATACGCAACTATCTGCCAAACGACGAGGAGTCGAAACATTGCGCCACCCTGCTCCAGTGGGACAACATCTACTATCAGCCGCCTACCGATTCATACGTGGAAAGGAAACCTACGGTGAGAATAGGATGCGTGCAATGGCAGATGCGTTCCTATCATAGTATTGACGATGTGTTCGAGCAGGTGGAGTTCTTCGTGGATGCCGTCTCTGACTACAAGAGCGACTTCATCCTCTTTCCGGAATACTTCAATGCTCCTCTCATGGCGAAATACAACGATATGGGCGAGGCGCAGTCTATACGTGCCCTTGCCGAATACACGGAGAAGATGAGAGACCGCTTCGTGGAACTTGCCATCAGCTATAACATCAACATCATTACGGGAAGCATGCCGTATGTGAAGGATGACGGACTGTATAATGTTGGATTCCTTTGCCGCAGAGACGGATCGTATGATATGTATGAGAAGATACACGTCACTCCCGATGAGCAGAAGAGCTGGGGACTGAGTGGCGGCAACATTGTGAAGACCTTTGATACGGACTGCGGAAAGATAGGTGTGCTGATATGCTATGATGTGGAATTCCCTGAGCTGTCAAGAATCATGGCAGATGACGGTATGCAGATACTCTTCGTGCCGTTCATGACCGACACCCAGAATGCCTACTCGCGAGTAAGGGTCTGCGCTCAGGCAAGAGCAATAGAGAATGAATGCTATGTTGCCATAGCCGGCAGCGTGGGTAACCTGCCAAGGGTTCACAACATGGATATACAGTATGCACAGTCGGCGGTGTTCACCCCTTGCGACTTTGCCTTCCCTAACAATGGAATGCGTGCGGAGGCTACGCCAAACACGGAGATGATTCTCGTGTCGGATGTGGACCTCAGTCTGCTGAACGAGTTGCATACATACGGAAGTGTCAGAAATCTGCGTGACAGACGCAATGACCTCTATGAACTGAAGATGAAGAAAGGTGGGAAATAGTCCTTGCCGTTTCAGTATTTATATATAAAAGACAGGATGCACGGCTGCATACAAGCCCTTGCATCCTGTCTTTTTCTTGTTATAATGTCTTTGTCTTTACTGATGCTGTTCGCGCAGCAGGTCGTTGACGGTCTTTACCGGATTGAAGGTAGAGAGAGGAACTTCAACGAAGACTGTGTTCCAGTTGCTCATCGCACCATTCCACAATCCGGGCAGTTCGAGAGCCTTCAAATCCTTGCCGTTCTTGCTCTTGCTGCTGATGAAGCCTGTAGCGCGGTCAACATAGTCAGGAAGATTGAATTTCTCGCCCTTATAGTTCTTCACCGCACAAACGAGGTCTACCGGATTGAAATGTGTGCCCTCTGTAAACATCTTCATATACTCGGTGTTGCTCTTGTCTATCTGACTGCTCTCAAGAATCTGCAGGCTCACAGTGCCGTCCTGGTTATATGTAAGGAACGGACCGCCACCAGGCTCTCCAACATTCTTCACTACTCCACATACGCGCATCGGTCTGTTGAGCTTGCTTCTGAGATATATCACGAGTTCAGCATCTTCAAGCTCCTTGATGTCGTGCTTGCGGCAGCAGAGGTCGCGCTGCACGAAACGGATCATCTCTTCAAGCTTTTCATGATTGTATGTTCCTTCGTCAAGCAGACGCAGATATTCGAAAGCCTTCTCCTGCAAGCTTACAAGCACTCCGGCAATGACCTGCTTGTAGGTAACGGTGTCCGCCTTCAGTCTGTCTGGCACCACATTGTCGATGTTCTTTATGAATACCACGTCGGCAGGAATCTCGTTAAGGTTCTCGATAAGTGCACCATGACCACCCGGACGGAACAACAATGAGCCGTCTGCATTGCGGAATGGTGTGTCATCAGGGTTAACGGCAATAGTGTCGGTGCTTGGTTTCTGCTCAGAGAAGGTGATATCGTATTTCACGTTGTAAGCCTTCTCATACTTATCTTTAGTATCAGCCACTTTCTTCTCGAAGAGAGTACGGTGCTCAGGACTTACGGTATAATGAATATGCACCATACCCTTGCTGTCGGCATAGAGGGCGCCTTCCACAAGATGTTCCTCAAGTGGAGTGCGTGCTCCGTCTTCATAGGAGTGGAAAAGCAGCAGTCCCTTCGGAAGCTGTCCGTAATTGAGTCCCTTGGCCTCAAGGAGATTAGCCACTACGGCCTTGTAGTTGCCTTCGCCCATCAAGGCTTCGATATTCTTGCCTTCATTCTTCTCGCACATAGCGTTGAGTGCAGGATAGAAGGCAAACTTCACGACATTGTCGAAGAATGTCTTCTCGAAATCCGTTGTAGGAACATCGTAATCTGCCGTAAGGAATGCAAACATATTCTTGAACATACGGCTTGCCGCACCGCTGGCAGGAACAAATTTCACAATCTTCTTGCCTTCTGCCTTGTAGGCATTCCATGCTTCGGTATATCTCTTTACGTCTTCTGCCGACGTAGCAATAATGCCGTTGCCGATGCTTGCGGCAGCATCAAGCTTCAAGAACGGGAAACCTGTCTTGAATTCCTCAAGCTCCTTCTTTATCTGTTGTTCTGAAATACCCTTCCTTTCAATCTGTTCTAAATCTTTAGGTGATAACATAAGTATTAATTTTTAAAGTTTTGTTTTTAATTTTTTTTGATGTTACAAATTTAGTTGTTTTTTATCGAAACCAATAACTTTTATACAAAAAATTACTTTCTTCATTAATATATATTATTATTGTAACAAAAAATGATGTGTTTCTTAGTGGAATAAAGATAATTGCATTACCTTTGTATGAGTTAAGCAGCCCAAACAAAAGGCACTAAAGAAAATTATGATTATGGAAAAGAGACTTGTTTTTACGCCTGAAGAGAGAACCGTATTGAAGGACGTCGTCGGAAGATTGCGCTCAACCAACGGATATGTCCTTACAAAGGATGACGAGATAAATGTTTTCAGACATATAAGACATGCCATTGAAAACAACGAGATTGGAAGAGACATCTTCGGACTGAACCCGGTATTGCAGAGTCTGCGCACCGCATCCATCGCTATCAGTGAGATTGGATTAAAGAGGGACGGCACAATTGCTGTATTGCTTTATCCTTGCGTAAAGGACAATGACGAAAGCATCTTTGACGACTATGGCAGGAACTTTGGCGAAAGCGTGGCACGAATTCTTAAAGGACTCGTGCATATACAGGAACTATACAAGAAGAACCCGGTTATAGAAAGCGAGAACTTCCGTAATCTCCTTTTATCGTTTGCTGAAGACATGCGCGTGATTCTAATAATGATTGCCGACAGGGTAAACCTAATGCGACAGATCAGAGACACCGAGAATGAGGAAGCCAAGCACAAGGTCAGTGAGGAGGCAAGCTATCTATATGCCCCTCTCGCACACAAGCTCGGTCTGTATAAACTGAAAAGTGAACTGGAAGATCTTAGCCTGAAATATCTTGAGCATGACGCATATTACATGATTAAAGACAAGCTCAACGAGACTAAGGCAAGCCGCGACAAATACATAGAAAGCTTCATCGCACCTATAAAGAAGAAACTCGAGGAAGACGGGCTCAAGTTCCACATGAAAGGCAGAACGAAAAGTATTCACAGCATTTGGCAGAAGATGAAGAAGCAGAAGTGCGACTTTGAAGGCATCTATGACCTTTTTGCCATCAGAATAATCCTCGACACGCCATTGGAACTGGAAAAGGTGCAGTGCTGGCACGTGTTTGCTCTTGTGACAAATATGTATCAGCCTAATCCGAAACGACTGCGTGACTGGCTCAGTGTGCCAAAATCCAATGGATATGAGAGTCTGCACATCACAGTGAAGGGACCGGAAAACAAATGGGTGGAGGTGCAGATACGCACCGAACGTATGGACGAAGTGGCTGAACGTGGACTTGCCGCACACTGGAGATACAAAGGAATAAAGGGAGAAGGCGGCATGGACGAATGGCTGACAAGCATCCGTCGGGCATTGGAGAACAATGATGACAGACAGGTGATTGACCAGTTCAAGATGGATCTCTATGAAGATGAGATATTCGTCTTCACACCTAAAGGCGACCTGATGAAGTTTCCTAAAGGTGCCACCGTGCTCGACTTTGCATACAGAATACACTCCAACGTGGGAAACCATTGTATTGGAGCGAAGATAAACGGAAAGGTGGTCACCTTCAGACATGTTCTGAAGAGTGGCGACCAGATAGAGATTCTTACGTCAACAAACCAGAAGCCTAAACGCGACTGGCTGAATATCGTGAAGACAAGTCGTGGCAAGGCAAAGGTGCGTCTTGCACTGAAAGAGACACAGGTAAAAGACGGTCTCTATGCAAAGGAGATGTTGGAGCGCAGAATGAAGAACCGAAAGATTGAATTTGACGAGAGTACTATGTCGCACCTCGTGAAGAAACTCGGATTCAAGGAGATGAATGACTTCTACAAGCAGATTGCAGACGAGACGCTCGACATAAACCATGTGATTGAAAAATACCAAGAGGTTCAAGATCACGACAGGAATCTGCTTGCACCACAGCAGCCTGCAAGAAGTGCCGGCGAATACAGTTTCGAGAGTCCGGCGGAAGACATCATGAGCAACAACAGCGATGTGCTCGTTATAGACCGCAATCTGAAAGGCATTGACTACAAGCTTGCAACATGCTGCCATCCGATATATGGAGACGACGTGTTCGGCTTCGTCACGGTAAACGGCGGCATAAAGATACATCGCTCCGACTGCCCTAATGCACCAGAACTGCGCAAGCGCTTCGGATATAGAATAGTAAAGGCGAAATGGAGCGGCAAGGATGGTGCACAGTATTCCACAACACTGAAGATTATCGGCAATGACGATATCGGCATAGTAAACAATATAACGAGCGTTATATCAAAGGAAGAGAAGATAATGATGCGCAGCATTAATATAGACAGTCATGACGGCCTTTTCAACGGAAACCTTGAAATCAACGTCGAGGACAATACAAAACTCAACCTGCTGATAAAGAAATTACGCACAATAAAGGGCGTAAAACAAATTATAAGGCTGTAAAATGTGTTGTTTAATATAAAAATGTTGTAAATTTGCATTCGATTAGCTTATGGATACAGCTTCGGCTATGTAATGGGCTATATAATAAAACTGAAATATAACATTTATAAAATAAAATAGGTATATGCTTACACTAAAACTTATCAGTGAAGAAACTGAACGTGTAATTAGAGGCCTGGAGAAAAAGCACTTTAACGGTGCGAAACAGGCAGTGTATGATGTACTCGCTCTCGACAAGATGAGACGCGAGACTCAGCAGAAACTCGACAAAGATTTACAAGAGGGCAAGAAGAAGGCGGCACAGATTGGTGCACTCATGAAGGAAGGAAAGAAAGAGGAAGCCAACACTATCAAGGAAAGTGTGGCTGCGCTGAAGGAAGAATCGAAGCTTCTTGAACATGAACTCAACGACATACAGCAGAAGCTTACCGAGTTGCTCTGCTCTATTCCAAATATCCCTAACGACGATGTTCCAGAGGGAAAGGATGCTTCTGACAACGTGGTTGTGAAAGAAGGTGGTGTAATGCCTGATCTGCCTGAGGACGCTATGTGCCATTGGGATCTGTGCAAGAAATACAACCTTATAGACTTTGACCTCGGCGTAAAGATTACCGGTGCCGGATTCCCTATCTATCTCGGAAAGATGGCTCGCCTGCAAAGAGCACTTGAGGCTTTCTTCCTTGAAGAGGCTCGCAAGAGCGGTTATCTGGAAATACAGCCACCATATGTAGTGAATGAGGCTTCCGGATATGGCACAGGTCAGCTTCCTGACAAAGAAGGACAGATGTACCATTGTAACCTCGATAACCTTTACCTCATCCCTACTGCCGAGGTACCGGTGACAAATATCTTCAGAGATGTTATTCTCGACGAGAAAGACCTGCCTGTCAAGCGTTGTGCTTATTCTGCATGCTTCCGCAGAGAGGCTGGTTCTTATGGTAAGGATGTGCGCGGACTTAACCGTCTGCATCAGTTCGACAAGGTAGAAATCGTAAGAATTGACAAGCCAGAACATTCATATGATTCTCTGAAAGAGATGCTCGACCATGTAGAAGGACTGCTGATAAAGCTGGAGTTGCCGTATCATATCCTCCGTCTCTGTGGAGGTGACATGAGCTTCACATCATCTATATGCTATGACTTTGAGGTATGGAGCGCGGCACAGAAGAAATGGCTTGAGGTTTCTTCTGTAAGTAACTTCGAAAGCTATCAGGCAAACCGTCTGAAGTGTCGCTATCGCAATCAGGAAACAAAGAAGACGGAACTCTGTCATACTCTGAATGGTTCTGCTTTGGCTTTGCCTCGTATTGTGGCTGCCATAATAGAGAACAACCAGACTCCTGAAGGAATCAGAGTGCCAAAGGCTCTTGTGCCTTACTGTGGCTTCGAGATGCTCGACGACAAGAACTTCTAAAATACAAATGTGGGAAGCAGGACGGCAGATAGCCATGTCTTGCTTTCCACATTATTAATTATATATATAGTCTTATTAACCCTAAATCACAATTCTGTATAATGCGGTTCATTATGTAATACTGATGGACTGCAACTATTACATAATCATAAAAAACAATTCTGATATTATGAATAGAATAATACAAAAACAGCAATTTTCAGAAAAGGTCTTCCTTTTCAGAATCGAAGCCCCTTTAATAGCAAAAAGCAGAAAGGCTGGTAACTTCGTTATCGTAAGAGTGGATAAAAACAGTGAGCGCATGCCACTGACTATTGCAGATGCAGACATCAAGGAAGGAACAATCACGCTTGTCGTTCAGGAGGTGGGACTGTCATCTACTAAGTTGTGTCAGCTCAACGAAGGTGACTATGTGGCAGATGTCGTAGGACCACTGGGTAGCCCGACCCATATAGAGAACTACGGTACTGTACTCTGTGCCGGTGGAGGTGTCGGAACAGCTCCTATGCTGCCTATCATAAAGGCACTGAAGGCTGCAGGAAACAGGGTGCTCTCGGTTATTGCGGGAAGGAACAAAGACCTGGTGATCCTTGAAGATGAGGTAAGGGAGAGCAGCGATGAACTGATTATCATGACTGACGACGGTTCGTATGGAGAGAAAGGTGTGGTAACTGTCGGAATGGAAAAGCTCATTGAGCAGGAGCATATCGACAAGGTTTTTGCCATTGGACCTCCAATAATGATGAAGTTCTGCTGCAAGCTTACAGAGAAATACAATATCCCAACAGACGTATCACTGAACACCATTATGGTGGATGGTACGGGAATGTGTGGAGCATGCCGACTTACCATCGGAGGAAAGACAAAGTTCGTATGTATCGACGGACCGGAGTTTGACGGAGCTCTCGTTGACTGGGATGAGATGTTTAAACGAATGGGAACATTCAAGCAGGCTGAGAGAGAAGAGATGGAACACTTTGAAGAGCATATCTGCAAGGTGGAGGAAAAGCATGAATGCAAAACTCAGAACTCTGCGGAATGTACCTGTACACAGGATGATAAAGCGTTTGTCAGTGAAAGTATGGATTCCCTTAAAGACCGTAATTCACAGTGGCGCACCGACTTACGCAAGGCAATGAAGCCAAAGGAACGTATGGCTATCGAGCGTGTGACGATGCCAGAACTGACACCTGAATACCGTGTTACCCACCGTAAGGAAGAGGTGAATCAGAGTATAACACTTGCTATGGCACAGCGTGAAGCAAAGCGTTGTCTTGACTGTGCAAAACCGACATGCACGGAAGGATGTCCTGTAAATATCGATATTCCGTCATTCATCAAGAATATAGAGCGCGGTAATATAATAGGTGCAGCACGTGTATTGAAAAACACATCATCACTACCTGCTGTCTGTGGCCGTGTATGTCCACAGGAGAAGCAGTGTGAAAGCCGATGCATGCATCTGAAGATGAACGAGCCGGCAGTGGCTATCGGATACCTTGAGAGATTTGCTGCCGACTATGAGCGCGAACATGGTGGAGGTGCAGCAATGAATGATGAGATAAAGAAGAACGGCATCAAGGTTGCTGTTGTAGGTTCTGGTCCGTCGGGATTGAGCTTTGCTGGTGATATGGCAAAGAGAGGATATGACGTGCATGTTTTTGAAGCATTGCATGAAATCGGCGGTGTGCTGAAATATGGTATTCCTGAGTTCCGTCTGCCTAACCATATCGTTGATGTGGAAATTGAAAACTTGAAGAAGATAGGTGTAAACTTCCAGTGCGATTGCATCATCGGCAAAACCATTAGTGTTGAAGAGTTAAAGGAACAAGGCTTCAAGGGATTCTTTATCGGTAGTGGTGCAGGATTGCCAAACTTCATGAACATTCCGGGAGAGAACGCTATCAACATCATGTCTTCCAATGAATACCTTACACGTGTCAACCTTATGGATGCCGCTAACCCGAAATCAGATACTCCTATAAACTTCGGAAAGAAAGTTCTTGTTATCGGTGGCGGCAACACGGCAATGGACTCTTGTCGTACAGCCAAGCGACTTGGTGCTGACGTTACTATAGTATACAGACGTTCAGAACAGGAGATGCCTGCTCGTCTTGAAGAAGTGCGCCATGCAAAAGAAGAGGGCATTAGATTCTTGAACCTGCATAATCCTATCGAATATATCGCTGACGAAAACGGATGCGTAAAGCAGGCTGTTCTGCAGGTAATGGAACTTGGTGAGCCTGATGCCAGTGGAAGAAGAAGTCCGCAGCCAATAGAAGGAAAGACTCTTACAGTTGATGCAGACCAGGTGATTGTGGCTATCGGCGTTTCACCTAATCCTTTAGTGCCAAAGTCTATCGAAGGACTGGAACTGGGCAGGAAATGTACCATTGCCGTGGGCGATGACATGAGAAGCTCAAGACCAGAGATATATGCCGGTGGCGATATAGTAAGAGGTGGTGCAACAGTAATTCTTGCCATGGGTGACGGCAGACGTGCTGCCGAGAACATGGACAAGGCTCTTCGTGGTTCCTGATTCTACATAAAGAACACGAAGTGAATTGTGCATACAAGTTGTATGCCGAAGATATAAAGAAGGATTACGGGAGAGAATTTTCTCAAGCCGTAAGTCATAGCATCTGTCCATTGGAGTGCTGATTTAAACGTGCCAAGGACAATGCCTGAGGTAGTGCCGATGAGCAGCAGTAACATGCATGCCATCGGCACTATACTCTGACTGAAACTACTTGGAAACAGATCTCCTGATACACTGAGCAATATAGCATGAGGAACACATGTCAACAGCAACATGACTATAACGGCAAAGAGTAGTTCCGTGGCGGCAAGGAAAAGTGAGAGACGCTCTCTATAATGCAGTTTCCTACTCTTCAGTAAATCTGTGATGCACCTATTTATACCGCTTTTAGTGTATACTCCATAGCTTATGGCTGCAAGAAGAAGCCATACAAGTGATGAACGTCGTAGATTGACAGCCGAATGTCCCAACAGCCATCTGACGCCTTCGCTACCAAGCAATGAGCGCACGGAACTGTCGGGAAAGGCACTGCTGATAAGCCACGAAGAAAGGATAAGCAACAGTTCTGCCAGACAGAGAAGACATATTGTAATTGAAAACAGATTATTTATTTTCTTTCTATTCATCATCCGGATGCAAATTCTCAATATCAAGGATTCTTAGTTCAAAAGCTCTTACTACAAGACGAGTGGCATTGACCCCTACCCTGCCGTTTCCTTTAGGAAAGAGTTTCTGTACGAGTTCATTCTGTCTCTTCTCCAGACTCTTCACGCCGAACGGTATTCCTCGAAGATTAGTAATCTGCTCCTTTGTATATCCAAGGGCAAGGTGACGAAGGAAACGCTCGTCATATTCATCAATCTCATAGTTGACAAGAGCTTCCTGGCGCATAATCTGAGCTTTAACGTCATGTTTGAAACGTTCAAGAATCTTTGTCATTATAGGTTGGTTGAACACATTCTTCTTTCCAGACATCACGCTCACTACATCAGCACGTGTCAGCATCTCGCCCGTCTTCAGTATTATACCATTACACCCTGCATCAAGAACATCTACCCACAATTTCTCATTGAGAATCTCTCCTGTAAAGATCAGTACTTTTATGTCCGGATAACGAACATGAGTTTCACGACACAATTCAACACCGACAGTAGTTGAGCCGCCAAGTCCGAGATCAAGAAGAACAAGGTCTGGCTTGTTCTCATTCATCAGTTTCCAGTATGACGTTTCATCCTCTGCCGTACCAATGATTTTTGCTTCTGGTATATCAGATTTGAAGATTCCTTCTGTGCCTTTAAGCTCAAGAGGAACATCCTCTACAATTATTACTTTAAATTCTTCCATATTATATATTAGATTTTTTATTGTCATTATGTTTTGTCTTTTCATCTCTCAACACTCATAGTCTTATTCAATGTCAGTCTTTCCGACAATAAGGCAGAGTAAGTATTATCGTTATTGTCCCGTTGTCAAGTTGACGTGCCGTAATGCCGCATCCACAGAGATTAGTAGCGTTGCTTGTTTCTCTGATAATCTGCCGACATATCATGAACGGTATATTATCGATACATGGCATGAAGAAGTTTGACTGCCGCTTTGCTGGCACAACCTTATCAAGCATGACCTCTAAGCGTACGTAAGTATTCTGGAAAGACAGCAACGAGCACTTGGGTACAACACCATTATTCTTCTTTTTAAGCAAGAAGAAAAGATAGTCATAGTAAGACTTGTTGCCCCAGACTACAAGTTTTCCGTCTGATAAATAATGTGAGATATCTACAGGAACACAACGCATGGATATATCATCCAACTGGCGGTGAAGCTGTTCTGAAAGGATTAAATACAATTCCTTGTAATACGTGATAAGATCATTTATCTGAACAAGAGCTTCATGTGCTGCATCAACAGTATTATTTTCCACCGAGATGCAATGGTTTATCCGTGCAGGATAATACATCGTCTCATGTTTGATGGTGCTCAGACAGTTTTCAAGGATATTGTTGCTTACATACAATCGGTCATTCTCAAACTGCATTTTCTTTACTTCATCTTTCAGAGATGTTATTGACGCACGCAGTGAAGATTCCTGTTCAGCAGCATCGGTCAGCACACTGATAATCTCTTGAAAGAGTGATGAATATTCATCTGCATATTTGTCTTTTGACAGTTGGGATATCTTCTGCAACTTCTCACAGACCGGAACTTCACTTTGAAGTATACTTGTTATAGAACGGTTAAGTTCTGCAATGGTGTGTTTCTTTATTGCCCTTCTGTAGTATAGGACATAGCCAGTGGCAAGAAGAGAAACAAACAAGAGTACAAGCATTGCAATGGCTATATTCTTGTTTGTCTCAGACCGTTGCATTATTCTACAATATTCACCCAAAGAATTGTCAGCAGACACTTCCTTGAACAGTTTTGTATATATATCATTATTATAATGGTACAAGTCCCATGAATGTAAGGCAAGAGCAGCAACGGCAGCCTCATTTCTAATGTCAAGTATGATGGCATAGTCCGTCTTCACACCTTTCCTGAACCATAGTATTTCGGCAGCTTCACCACTGTCGGGATTCATGCTCATCAATGGCAGTTTACCCGATGATGAACTCTTCAAATAGCAATCATTGAGACAAGTACGTGCGGAATCTACAAAAGCTATTGTCTTGGAATAAGCGCCATTGACATTGGAATAATAGGCGGAATCAGCAAAGGCTCTTGCCCGCTGGAGATTAAGGTCTGCAGCATAGCTGTTTCCAATACCACAGAACGTAATCATCAATGTTATAACAAGACGCATTGTTCCCTTTGGCAGACGGAAAGAGAACCGGCTGCCTTTACCTAATGAACTTTCAGCAGTTATCCGGCAAACATCAAAGATATTGCTGACCTTACGGTACTTATCAAGAATACCACGACAATTGGAAAGGCCGAAGCCATGTCCGTTAGCAACCTTCCTGTTGAATACGTTGGTAAGTTGCTCTTCTGTCATACCGCAACCGGTATCCGTAACCGACACTTCTATATAATCATTACCTTCTCTCGCTGCAACAGTAACTTTTCCACCAGGAGGAGTAAACTTACGTGCGTTATCCGCTATAGTATTAAGCATGAAGAGAGTCAGTATACGGTCGGCTTTTACAATAAGAGACGTAGGTGCAAGCGTAAGTTTGATTCCTTGCATTAAAAAGACAGTCTTACTTCTATCAAGAATATCAAACAGTTCGCTTAAAGGAAAACTCTCTATATGCAGTCCAATATCCCCATGACGGAGTTGTATCCATTGAGTAAGAACAGCATTATATTCATCTATTTTCTCAGATAATTCCTTTATATATTTATGACGTTCCGACATGGTCTCTTCAGACTCCTTGCGATGAAGAAGTTTGTCCACCTCATTAATCATGCGGTCTATAAGTGGTGTAACGCTATCTACAAGAAATACTTTGGAACGATTATCAATATTTCTTCTCTCATTCTTGTCTATATCCAGAAGCAATATGTCACGAGACTCTTCAATATCTTCAATTTTTTCATTTAAATTGCTGATATGCTGCAGATTGTCCTCTTTACATTTAAGTATTGCCTTATTTATATTGTCAGTATTGACTTGCTTTTTTGCTTCGCGGCGCAGCAATAGTATTATGAGAATAAAAAATACAATAATCAAAACAATGATGCCGACTATCATCAGATTAAGTTCACCAGATGTGCTGTCAAGCTGTGCTGCACGGGCATCGAGTTCCATATCCTGTCGCGTACGCTCCTGCATGTCGAGATAAATATTGCGATTAGTGTCGCTGTCGTATTTGTCATTCATAGAGGAATATACGATACTCATCTGTTCTCGGATACTTGCAATAAGGTCTGGAGCTTGCTTCACCTGAGGCAGGTGGTCAAAGATATAGTTCAACCAAAGTATAGAGCTCCTATTGTCGCCAATCTCCCAAAAGCACTGAGCCAAGGTTCTTATGCTACCAGCTGTCTGATATACATCACCATAAGCAGTAAACATATTCATAGACTTTTGTGCTAAATATCCGGCAAGAAGACTGTCCGGCATATTATATGTATTCAGATAGCCTATAGAAATAGGATTATTTTCAAGAAGGAATTTGCGGTTGTCACTATTTACGAAATGCTCACTGAGTGACTGCATGGCGTTTGCTTCCCAATAGCGATAGCCAAGTTTTTTAGACATCAAATAGCACTCAAGGAGCTTATCGTATTCTAACTGTAGAACACGCAACTTCGTTTTTCCTTCAATCATTCCACCACTGCCATACTGATACAACCAATTCAGATACTGGGCTGTGTCTTTCTGCATCAGTCCGTCATGACTTATCTTGTCAAGTTCAGCCTTGCCCTGACGATAAAGTCCTACATAATAAAAATAGGTGGACGTAACGAAGTGATATTCTGTTTCTGCATACAGAAGACGCCTTGCCATACGTTCATCAAGAATATCACGCTCTTCATTTATGCGTTTCATGCGTTGGCGCGCATGCTCCTTATAATTATAGAAATCCTTGTTCTTAGCCTTCCTTTGGCACAAACGCATATACTGAACATCGGCAACGAGAAGCTCTATCTGGTTGTCCGTAATATCAAGAACACTGTCAAGCTGTTTTGAGGCAAGACTATAATCCATCTTGGCAATACTGACGAAGGCAAGATTATTCAGCGCTTCTGCTTTTCCTGAATGATATGACGAGGATTTAGAAAAGGCTTGTCGGGCATAGACAAGTGTACTATCGATACTTCTATAATGATAAGTATAAGATATATCGTTTAGCCTGTCTACCAATTCTTTATCCGTATTCGAACAAGCTAAACAAAGACAAAGGCCCCAAAGGCATAAAATACCTTTGAAGCCTCTATTGAACAATTTATTATGAACGAGCCTTAGCAATGTAAGCAAGTGCTTCAGCACATTTATCAGAAACCTTCTTCCAGTCCTTAGCTGCAACAACATCTTTCGGGAAGAGCTTAGAACCCATACCTACACAGTATACACCAGCCTTAATCCAAGATGTAAGGTTTTCCTCGTCTGGAGAAACGCCACCTGTTACCATAAGCTTTGACCATGGCATTGGAGCCTTAAGACCCTTAACGAGCTTAGGACCAAGAACGTCACCAGGGAAAATCTTGCAAAGGTCGCAACCTACTTCCTGAGCAGCACCAACTTCTGATACGCTTCCGCATCCAGGTGTGTAAGGAACCAAACGACGGTTACAGATCTTTGCAATCTCAGGGTTGAACAATGGACCTACTACGAAGCAGGCACCGAGCTGAATGTAAAGAGCAGCTGTAGCCGGATCAACAACAGAACCAACACCAAGAGCCAACTCAGGACATTCTGTAGCAGCAAACTTAACAACCTCCTCGAATACCTCATGAGCAAAGTCGCCTCTGTTTGTAAATTCGAATGCACGTACACCACCATCATAGCAAGCCTTTACAACCTGCTTTGCTACTTCTGCATCTTTATCATAGAATACAGGTACCATACCTGTTTCACCAATCTTTTTCAAGACTGCCAATTTATCAAATCTTGCCATTTCTTTTTTTTATTAAGTATTTCTTATAAAATATAAAGTCCGGATGGAACACTCTGTTTCTGTTCCGATCCAGATCTTATTATATATTAGCGCTGTACACGGCCTGAAGCATCACCACCAGCAAGGTTCTCAACCTCTTCCTTGCTCATAAGGTTGAAGTCGCCAGGGATAGTATGCTTCAAAGCAGAAGCTGCAACTGCGAATTCAAGAGCCTTGCCCTGATCCTCTGGCCATGTGAGAAGACCATGGATAAGACCACCAGCGAAGCTGTCACCACCACCTACACGGTCAATGATAGGCATGATGTCATAGTGCTTGCTCTGATAGAAGTCCTTGCCGTTATAGATAAGAGCCTTCCAGCCGTTGTGTGTTGCAGAGTACGACTCACGAAGTGTAGAAACGACGAACTTAAAGTCGAACTCCTTCATCATACCCTTGAAGATTCCATAGTAACCTTCGGCATCAGTCTTACCGCCCTCTACGTCAGCGTCTGGCTTGAAGCCGAGGCAAAGCTGTGCATCTTCCTCGTTGCCGATGCAAACGTCAACATACTTCATCAAAGGCTTCATGATGCTCTGAGCCTTCTCTGATGTCCAAAGCTTCTTACGGAAGTTAAGGTCAACGCTGACAGTTACACCATGACGCTTAGCAGCCTCGCAGGCAAGCTTTGTCAGTTCAGCAGCCTTGTCGCTGATAGCAGGAGTGATACCGCTCCAGTGGAACCACTGTGCACCTTCCATGATAGCATCGAAATCGAAATCAGAAGGGTCAGCCTCTGCGATAGAACTTCCTGCACGGTCGTAAATAACCTTTGAAGGACGCATCGAAGCACCAGTCTCAAGGAAATAAATACCAAGACGGTTACCACCACGTGCAATAAAATCAGTATGAACACCATAACGACGCAATGCGTTAACAGCGCACTGACCAATCTCGTGTGTAGGAACCTTTGTCACGAAGTAAGCCTCATGACCATAATTTGCAGCGCTGACAGCAACATTAGCCTCACCGCCACCATATACAACATCAAATTGATCACTCTGAATAAATCTCTTCTGACCAGGAGAAGAAAGGCGAAGCATAATCTCGCCCAATGTAACTACTTTAGCCATTTGTTATACTATAAATAAATTAATTGTTAAATGTAATTTGCTTTTTTCGTTCACAAAATTACTGTTTTATCTCCATTCACACAAAATAAATTAAAGAAAATGTCACTTTTAAGCAAAAATGAGTTCAACAATATGTATATTTTCATTTTTTATTGCTATTTTTGCAAAATAACAAAGAACATATATCTAAAATCACTTATATAATAAAATCGGGTAGTCAGCATTTTATAATATGGCAGAAAAAGTTAGGATTAAGGATATAGCCGAGAAGTCCGGTGTATCTGTAGGAACTGTTGACAGAGTTCTTCACAACCGTCCAAATGTTTCAAAAACGGCAAGGGAGAAGGTGGAGAAAGTGCTCAACGAAATCAATTACCAGCCGAATATGTATGCAAGTGCTCTTGCGTATAACAAGTCATATACTTTCTATTGTATAATACCGGAACACGACTCTGAAGCTTATTGGGAAGAAATAGAGGATGGAACAGCCAAGGCTTGTGAGACAAGACGCGATTTCCATATCAATGTGGAGATAATGTATTTTAAAAGGTATGACACCAGGTCTTTTTCGCAAATTGCCAAGGAATGCCTGGAGAAGAATCCTGATGGAGTTATTGTAGTGCCAAGTGAGACGCAGGTTACAAAACACTTCTGCGAGATTATGCATGAAAGATCAATACCGTTTATTTTGCTCGACTCATATATACCGGACCTCAATCCGCTGACGTTCTTTGGGCAAGACTCTTTCTGTAGTGGTGTGTTCGCAGCAAAAATGCTGATGCTCATTGCCGGACATGACAAAGAGATAATGCTGATGAAGCAGGTGAAGAACGGAAAGGTAGCCAGTCGCCAGCAGGAAAACCGAGAACAGGGATTCAGACACTATATGAGTGAACACTTCCCAAAAGTGAAAATAACAGAACTGGATATTCCTGCAGAAGAATCAAACTTGGGATACGGTAAAAAACTTGAATCCTTCTTCTCCACGCACCCAAACATACGCAATTGTATTACACTTGGCTCCAAAGCATATATCGTAGGTGAATTCCTGCTGAAGACAAACAGAAGGAACATACAGATAATGGGATATGATATGGTGGAGAAAAATGCACAATGCCTAAGAAAAGGCTCCGTCTCTTTCCTTATCGCCCAGCATGCATACATGCAGGGATATAATTGTGTTGACTCGTTGTTTAAAGCTATCGTGCTTAACAAGAAAGTGGATCCTACAAACTATATGCCTATTGAACTGCTGACAAAAGAGAATGTGGACTTCTACAGAAGGACACAGCTTTAGAGCTTATGACTATTTACGAAACAAAACATCATTAAATAATATTATATATAATTCAAAAAGGAATATGAATTTATCTTCATTTATCAAAATCAACCCGGCAGACTCCGTGGTTGTGTGTCTACGCCCGTTTAAAGAAGGCGAGACTATCAATGTTGACGGCAAGGACATAAAGGTTCTTCAGGACACTCCTGCCGGTCACAAGGTTCTTATCAACGACACCAAAGAGGGTGAGAACATCATAAAGTACGGCTACCCTATCGGACACGCAAGAGAAGACCTCGTTGCCGGTAGCTGGGTTAACGAGAACAACCTCAAGACTAATCTCTCCGGTACTCTTTCATACGAGTATCATCCAGTGAATGAAACTCTCAGTATCAAGAAAGACAACCGTACATTCAAAGGCTATGAGCGCAAGAACGGTGAAGTGGGTGTAAGAAATGAAATATGGATTGTTCCTACAGTAGGATGCGTCAACGGCATTGCAGACCGTCTGGCAGGAATGCTTGAACAGGAAACAGGTCTTAAGGGTATTGACGCCGTACATTCATGGCATCACAACTATGGATGTTCACAGTTGAGCGAAGACCATGAGAACACACGCAAGGTGCTTCGCGACATAGTATTGCATCCGAATGCAGGAGCTGTGCTCGTTGTTGGTCTTGGATGTGAGAACAACCAGCCAGACGAGTTTGAGAAGCTTCTTGGCGACTACGACAAGGAGAGAATCAAATTCATGGTCGTACAGAAGGTTCAGGGCGACGAGGTGGAAGAAGGCATGAAGATTCTTCGTTCCCTTTACAATATCGCCAAGGAGGACAAGCGTGTAGACTGTCCGCTGAGCGAACTGCGTATCGGATTGAAGTGTGGCGGTAGCGACGGCTTCAGCGGTATTACCGGAAACCCGCTTGTCGGAGAATTCTCCGACTATGTAGTGGCTCAGGGTGGTACATCTATCCTGACAGAGGTCCCTGAAATGTTCGGTGCCGAGACTATTCTTATGAATCGCTGCAAGACCCCTGAACTGTTTCAGGAGACTGTTGATTTGGTAAATGATTTCAAGGAATATTTCTTGAGTCATGGAGAGCCAGTTGGTGAGAATCCTTCACCAGGCAATAAGGCCGGCGGTATATCCACACTTGAGGACAAAGCCCTCGGCTGCACACAGAAATGTGGACGTGCTCCAGTAAGCGGAGTACTTGGCTATGCTGACAGACTGAAGGTTAAAGGACTGAATCTGCTTTCTGCTCCTGGTAACGACCTCGTAGCATCTACAGCTCTTGCTGCATCAGGTTGCCAGATAGTATTGTTCACTACAGGACGCGGAACGCCATTCGGCACCTTCATTCCTACAATGAAGATTTCCACAAACAGCAACCTGTACAAGAACAAGCCAAACTGGATTGACTTCAACGCAGGCGAACTTGTAGAAGGTACCGACATGCCTACACTTGTCAATAAGTTCATCGACAAGGTGATTGCCGTTGCAAGTGGAGAAAAGACATGCAACGAGAAGAACGGATACCGCGAAATATCCATCTTCAAGAATGGTGTAACTCTCTAAACGTAAATACGTAGAGAACATTCAATCGTATATTTAAACAATACATACTTTAAAAGAAGGAGCTGAAAGCTATAAAAGCCCGAAGCTCCTTCTTATTCATATTTCAACATACAAATAACATTTAAGGAATCAGGAATAAGACAATGAACCACAAGCAAGGAATACTGGCAATATCTCCTCTAATAGTTTTCGTCATTCTGTATTTTGTTTCTTCAATAATAGCAGGTGATTTCTACATGATGCCTATAACGGTGGCATTCATGTTGTCCTGTATTTATGCCATAATGACTTTCAGAGGAAGGTCTGTCAAAGACAGAGTTGAAACGTTCTGTATTGGTGCAGGAGAGAAAAATATTATGATGATGCTCTGCATATTTGTTCTTGCTGGTGCTTTCGCCAACTCTGCCAAAGATGCAGGGTGTATAGAAGCAACGGTCAATCTGACTTTGAGCCTTATGCCGGACAGTATGATTATGGCAGGATTGTTTATTGCCGCCTGTTTCATATCTCTTGCCATAGGCACAAGCGTCGGCACTATTGTTGCCCTCACTCCTATAGCAGCAGGTCTCGCCCACTCTACCGGTTCGAGCGTACCTATGATGACGGCTGTCATCGTTGGAGGTTCTTTCTTCGGCGACAACCTTTCTTTCATCTCCGACACTACCATTGTAGCTACATCCACACAAGGATGCAAGCAAAGCGACAAGTTCCTCGTAAACTCATACACCACCATCCCTGTAGCGATAGCCGTTATGGTGATGTATTTCTTTATCGGTACGGGAACCCAGGCTCCAGCTGTAATACCGGATATAGACTATGTGAAGATTTTACCTTATATTATAGTGATAGTCTGTGCACTATGTGGAATGAACGTGTTTGTAGTATTGACTTTTGGCATCATAAGTACCGGACTTATAGGTATTGGATATGGTGTTTATGACCTGTTTGGATGGTGTCAGTCTATGGGAAAAGGCATAACTGGGATGGGAGAACTTGTAATAGTGGCTGTTCTTGCAGGAGGTCTGTTAAAGGTTATGACCGAGAATGGTGCTTTGGAATATCTGATATCCATCATGACAAAGAAAATCAGAAGCAAGAGAAGCTGTGAACTGACAATAGCCATGCTTGTAAGTTTAGTCAATATATGCACGGCGAACAATACAGTGGCAATACTCACCGTTGGCTCCATCTCCAAGAGAATCGGCGACAGCTATGGTGTGGACAACAGAAAAAGCGCAAGTATACTTGACTCCTTCTCCTGCTGCATACAGAGTATATTACCCTACGGAGCACAGATACTGATGGCTACAGGTCTTGCGGCAGTCAGCCCGATAGAGATTCTGAAATATCTGTATTATCCATTCGTACTGTTCAGCGTCTCTGTAATTGCAATATTGATACGTTATCCTAAAAAATACAGTTGATATGAATACTATAATAAACAACCTCATTTCCTTGTCCAAAGAGGGAGCATTCTCTTGCAAAGAGGATATCAAACCTATGTCGGCGTTCAAATGGAATATTTTATATAAGATGGCTGAGATAGAAGACATTGTGCCCTACGTATGCAGGGGACTGGAAAGACATAGAGAGGACATGAGGAGCAACATACCACCTATGGTCATGGACATGTTTTCAAAGGCATCGTTTACAAATGCTGACGAGATTAAACTGCAGTTCGACCTTTCTGATATCGACTCGCAGAAGCTCAGCTATCCACTGAAACGCTATCTGCTGAAGGATATCATATATAAGGAAAAACACAGCATCGACACATCCAAGATTTCATTGGACCTACTGTCCTTGATATTGCAGAATACAAACATTATACTCAGAAGCGGCATCCGGCTGAGAGGTATAATGGAACTGGGCATATTCCTCAGGACCAAAGGACAACTTGTTGACTTCGTGAAAGTAGAGTCGTGGTTGCAGAAGCTCAAACTCAAAAAGATGGCAGCCTTACAGGCAAGCGTATTGACGGACTATTTCGGCTTTGAACTTGTAGAGTTCCCATATGTGAAGAAGACAGACAAACGTGCTGCGGCTCTGACAGAGAAGTCGCTGAACAAAGTATATTGGATGAACAAGCAGGAAAGGCAGACAAGCAAGTACAATATCCGAAACTGCATCACCTTCCACAGATACTCTCATTCTGAATCGCTATGCAAGGCAACATCAACCATAATCAGAAGTCTTTCAGAAATTGAGGAATAACTAATTTTTTTTAATTTATTTTGCCCACATAACATAAAGAAGTACCTTTGCAAAATATGAAAATTAACAGATTGATAAAATATTGTTTTGTCCTATTATTGGTCTTTGCTGCTGATTGTGCCAAAGCCCAACAGTCGGACTCTTACGTGCAATGCGAGGACACATGCCGCCATATCCACGGCATCGACCTCAGCCACTATCAGGGAGAGGTGTTCTGGGAGGCTGTCGGAGACAACAGCAAGATGGCATACGTATATCTGAAAGCCACAGAAGGCAGCTCAAGAATAGACCCAACATACAAGAAAAACATCGAGCTGGCACACAGATATGGACTGAAGGTTGGCTCTTACCATTTCTTCAGACCTAAGGCAGACCTGGTGCAACAGATGGAAAATTTCAAGTCGCAATGCAGACCTGGCGACCAGGATCTCTTGCCGATGATTGACATTGAGACCAACGGAGGACTGGGAGTAGAGGAGTTTCGCGACTCCTTGTTCAAGTTTCTCAAACTTGTAGAGAAAGAATACAAGCAAAAGCCTTTGCTTTATACAGGCACAAACTTCTATAACAAATATCTGCAAGGCAAGGTTGACGGCTACAAACTGATGATAGCACAATACTCATCACGCATACCGAAACTTGCCGACAACCGCGATTACGACATGTGGCAATATACCGCAAAGGGAAGAATAAACGGTATTAACACATACGTAGACAAAAGCCGCTTCATGGGAAGACATAGCATGAGGGAGATAAGATTCAGGCATCATTAGCTTTTAATATGCTCATACATATACATTATTAAATAATAAACCTTATTAAATATAATAGAATAATATGGCAATTATAAAATGTCCGGAATGCGGACACCAGATTAGTGACAAAGCAGAAACATGTCCTGCCTGTGGGGTGAAGATTAAAGACAACATCGTCAGATGCCCGCATTGTGGCAATGTATATCTGAAGGATCAGACCATCTGTCCTTCATGCCACATGTCACCAAACGCAAGCGTTGCTCCTGCACAGCAGCAAAACCAGCAAAACAGCCAGGCGCAGCAACAGAACATTCAGCCACGACAGCAGAATGTCATGGCACAGCAACAGCCGACAAATGCTTTTGGAAACAATGAGGCGGAACAACCTGTAAAGAAGAGCAACAAGAATGTTGTGATAGCAATAATCGTTGCGCTCGCCGTAATTGTTGGAGGTGGCTTATGGTATGCCTCATCAGCCAACGCCCTTCATGGCGATGAGCAGACTGCATATATTAACGCCATGAACAGCAGCGACCCTGCTGTGCTGCAAGACTACCTTGACAGTTTCAAGGACGCTCCACAAGAGCACATCGACTCTATACAGGCTCATCTCAACATTCTGAAAGCCAACGATACGGAATGGACAAACGCTCTGCTGAGCAACTCCAAGAGCGCATTGCAGCAATACCTCGACAATCATCCAAACACTCTGCACAAAGCAGAAGCTCTGCACAAGATTGACTCTATCGACTGGGCGGCATGCAAAAGGCAGAACACTCCAGAGGCTTATCAGACATATCTATCTGACCACAGCGACGGAGAGCATGTTGTTGAGGCTCAGGAGAATCTTGACAAGCTCGATGCCACTACTGTAAGCGGTGAAGACAAACAGGTGGTAAGCAGTGCCTTCCAGCAGTTCTTCCGCAGCATCAACAATAACGACGAGATGGGAATAACATCCGCTGTAAGTAGCGAACTACAGTTCCTGACCAATCCAAACGCCACAAAGCAGGACGTCATAACCTTCCTCCACAAACTGTATAAAGATGATGTAAGGTCGTTGACATGGCGTCCTAACGGAGACTATAAGATTCAGAAGAAAGACCTTGGCGACGGAACATACGAATATGATGTTGAGTTTACTGTAGATGAGTCTGTCAGCAATATCGATTCAAGCAAAGATAAATTCAACCAGTATCGCGTGAAAGGAAAAATCGATTCTGACGGAAAGATCTCAAAGCTTCAGCTCATGAAGATTGGGTAGTCAAGATGCCCGATAACGGTTTATGCGAACTGTAAATATCAGAATATTACATACAAGCGACATTCACGGTTGCCTCTTCCCATTTGACTTTTTACATGGGAAAGAGGCAACCGGTTCTTTATCAAGGGCATACAACTATATAAAGTCACGACGCAAGACTTTCGGCAGGAACCTCTTGCTCATTGACTCTGGTGACATTCTGCAAGGGCAACCTACATTCTATCTCTCCAACTTCATCAATACGGAAAAGCCCAATCTTGCTGCTTCCGTATATAACTATATGCAGTATGACTGCGTAACAATAGGAAACCACGACATAGAAACAGGTCATCTGGTCTACGACAAATTCAACAAAGAACTTGACTCCCCACTCCTTGCAGCCAATATCATCTGTACCAGAACAGGCAGACCTTACTTTAAGCCATATACTGTCATCGAAAGAGAAGGAGTGCGGATAGCCATAATCGGTATGACAACACCTACTGTTCCTTACTGGCTGAACGAAGAGCTTTGGCAAGGCATGCGCTTTCTGTCTATAGAGAAGTGTACCAGGGAATATGTTGAGCTTGTAAAAGACAAAGAAAACGCAGACATCATCATCGGACTTTTCCATACCGGCTGGAAAGGAGGGTTGGCATTGGAAGAATATGAAGAGAATGCCGTCAGACATATTGCTGAAAGCATAGAAGGCATTGATGCAATATTCTTCGGACACGACCACAGACTGTTTTGCGATACGATAATGAACAGAAACGGAAACAAAGTTCTCTGCATCAACCCTGCAAGCGATGCTCATTATATCGGAGAAGCAGAGATTACTGTTGTCTTGGAAGATAATACTTCTGCCAACAATCATGTCATCATTAGTAAGGAGATTCATGGAAAGCTTACTTCCATGGAAGGCATTGAGCCTGACGAGAGAATTATCTCTGACTTCAACCATGATTACAGCACAACGAAACATTATATGGACCAGAGCTTCGGTTCGACAGGAAAGACGACAAGAACACGCGACTGCTTCTTCGGCAATGCTCCTTTGACAGATTTCATCCATCATATACAGATGGAGGTATGCGGAGCGGATGTCTCATTCTCTGCCCCACTCTGTTTCGACGAAGTGTTTCCCGAAGGACCTTTCCGGACGAAAGATATCTTCAATCTCTATAAATACGAGAATCAGATTTATGCGCTGATGATGACAGGAGAAGAAATAGTCAGGTATCTCGAAACGTCATACGACTTATGGATAGACACGATGTTGTCAGCGGAAGACCATATCATGAAGATACAGACCTACGAATATGAAGGACAGGAATATACCTTCTTCAAGAATCTTGCTTTCAACTTCGATACGGCAGCTGGCATCATATACACTGTGGATGTAACCCAAACTAAGGGTAGGCGTATCAATATATTGTCTATGTCGGACGGCACACCGTTCTCCCTCAATGCCAAATATAAGGTAGCCATGCACAGCTATCGCGGCAACGGCGGCACGGAGTTCCTTACTCGTGGCGCAGGAATCCCACACGAAGAATTAAGGAATCGCACCGTATTCAGAAGCCCTCACAACATGAGATACTACATACAGAAAGAATTTGAGAATCATGGAGACATGTATCTTAAAGCAGACAACAACTGGCACTTCATACCAACCGACTGGACAGAAGAGGCAATCAGACGAGACCGAAATGTATTATTCCCGGAAAGAATGGATAAAGACTGTCTGACTGTTTTAGAATAATGTAAAACTTTTAGAATATTTTCAAAAGGCATGAAAATAATTACTTTTAGAAATTCGGTAACTTTCTCATAGAAATTACGTAACTTTCTTCAAGAAATTCGGTAACTTTCCATTTCTAATGTTTTCACTCGCTTTTTCAGACCCGGAATTAGCCTACGGAAAACGAAGGCAAATGAAAATTGGCACATTATTTGTATATGTATCTTCTGATGCTATAAGCATTATTGATAATAAAACAAATAAAATAAATTATATTATGGCACAGAAAGGTAATATCGGAGTAACAACCGAAAACATTTTTCCGGTAATAAAGAAATTCTTGTATTCTGATCATGAGATCTTCCTTCGTGAGATGGTCAGCAACGCCGTTGATGCTACACAGAAGATGAAGACGTTTGCTGAAAAAGGAGAATACAAAGGGGAGTTGGGCGACCTGACAGTACGGGTTTCCCTCGATGCAGAGAAAGGCACTCTTACCATCAGCGACCGTGGAATAGGTATGACTGAAGAGGAGATTGACAAGTATATCAACCAGATTGCATTCTCTGGCGTTAATGATTTCCTCGACAAATATAAGGACAATGCAAATGCTATCATCGGTCACTTCGGACTTGGCTTCTACAGCTCGTTTATGGTGAGCAAGAAGGTGGAGATTATCACCAAGAGCTATAAAGAGGGTTCCAAAGCCGTTAAATGGAGCTGCGACGGAAGTCCTGAGTTCGAAATATCTGATGCTGAAAGAGAGAGCAGAGGTTCTGACATCATTCTTTACATCGATGACGACTGCAAGGAATTCCTTGAGAAGAACCGTATACAGGCATTGCTCGACAAATATTGCAAGTTCCTGCCCGTGCCTGTAGCCTTCGGAAAGAAGACTGAATGGAAAGACGGCAAACAGGTTGACACTGAGGAGGATAACATCATCAACGACATGGAGCCGCTGTGGACGAAGGCTCCAAGCACACTTAAGGATGAAGACTACAAGAACTTCTACCGCAGACTCTATCCTATGCAGGATGAGCCTATGTTCTGGATTCATCTTAATGTGGACTATCCGTTCAATCTTACCGGTATCCTGTATTTCCCGAAGATAAAGTCTAACATCGACTTGCAGCGCAACAAGATACAGCTGTACTGCAACCAGGTGTTCGTTACGGACCAGGTGGAGGGCATCGTGCCGGAGTTCCTCACATTGCTGCATGGCGTTATTGACTCTCCGGACATTCCGTTGAACGTGAGCCGTAGCTATCTGCAGAGCGACCGCGACGTGAAGAAGATTTCGACTTACATCACAAAGAAGGTGGCAGACAGGCTGAACTCTCTCTTCAAGGAGAACCGTAAGGAATATGAAGAGAAATGGGATGACCTTAAACTCTTCATCAACTACGGCATGCTCTCACAGGAGGACTTCTATGACCGCGCCAAGGACTTTACTCTCTTCAAGGATGTTGATGGCAAGCATTTCACATTTGATGAATACAAGCAGCTTATCAAAGACAACCAGACCGACAAGGACGGAAACCTTATCTACCTCTACGCAAGCAACAAGGAGGAGCAGTATTCATATATCGAGGCGGCAAAGGCGAAGGGCTACAGCGTGCTTCTGCTCGACGGACAGCTCGACACTCCATGTGTAAACCTGTTTGAACAGAAATTCGAGAAGTCACACTTCACCCGTGTAGACAGCGACATCATAGACCGACTCATTGTCAAGGAAGATGTAAAGAAAGACACTCTTGATAGCGACAAGACTGACATACTGTCAGCAACCTTCCGTACTCAGCTTCCTACGCTCGACCATATCGAGTTCAATGTAGAGGTGCAGCCGCTTGGAGAAACCAGCCAGCCGGTGCTTATCACACAGAATGAGTATATGCGCCGTATGAAGGACATCAGCCGCTATCAGAGTGGTATGAACTTCTATGCACAGATGCCGGACAGCTATAGTCTTGTTCTCAACAGCGACCACAGACTGATAAAGGAGGTTCTTGAAAGCAGCGAGAATGAATGCGCTGAGGAGCTGAAGCCTGTAGTTGGTGAGATAAAGGGTCTTCAGGCTCGTCTTGCAGCTCTCAACGCAGCAAGAAAAGACAAGAAACCGGAGGACATCAAGCAGGAAGAGAAGGACGACATGCAGAACACGGAGAAGAGTCTTGGCGAACAACGCTCCAAGAAGGAGGAGATAATAGCCAACCATGCCAAGGACAATAAGGTTGTTCACCAGCTTATCGACCTCGCCTTGCTGCAGAACGGCATGCTGCGTGGCGCATCTCTGAACTCATTCATCCAGCGTTCAGTTGACCTGATAAAGTAATTGTCTGCTATAAGCAGTATTGATAATATTAACGGAAAAGGTTGGGTAAGACACTATGTGCTTACTCAACCTTTTATATTTATTGCACCTTAATATAACAATGATAAGGCGTATAAATACAGCAATCCCCTCTTCCTTATGGATAATCCAGGAAGAGGGGATTGCAGTTTTTATTGCAAGATGAATTACTCTGCGTCTTCAGCAGGCTTCATGTTTGTATAAACATTCTGAACATCATCGTCGTCCTCAAGAATGTCTACCATCTTGTCGATAGTCTCACGCTGCTCAGCTGTAACGTCTTTCAGGTCAGTAGGAATACGTGTGAACTCAGCACCTGTAATCTCTAATCCCTTACCTTCAAGATGCTTCTGCAAGTCGCTGAAGCTCTTTGGATCGCCATAGATAGTAACCTCGCTCGTCTCCTCATCGAAGTCGTAATCTTCCTCTACTCCGTAGTCGATGAACTCAAGGATAAGGTCGTCCATATCAAGGTCAGCAAGCTTCTTGAAAGTGAACACACACTTCTGGTCGAACAAGAAAGAAAGAGAACCCTGTGTGCCGAGGTTACCGCCGTACTTGTTGAATACGGCACGCACATTGGCAACGGTACGTGTGGTGTTGTCGGTTGCTGCATCCACAAAGATAGCCACTCCGTGAGGGCCATATCCCTCGTAAGTTACTTCCTTGAAGTCCTTCTGGTCTTTACCCATTGCGTTCTTGATGGCACGCTCAACATTGGCGTTAGGCATGTTCTCACGCTTTGCTGTCTGAATGATAGCTCTCAGGTGAGGATTGTTCTCCGGATCCGGACCACCAGCCTTTACTGCAATTGCAATCTGCTTACCAATCTTTGTAAATGTACGGGCCATATGACCCCATCTCTTCAACTTTGTCGCTTTGCGATATTCAAATGCTCTTCCCATTGGAGTAATTGTTTATTTTATTTTTATTATTATGGTTTTTCGTAATATGAATTAGAGAACAAGTGCCTGTAGAAGCACTTATTCCCTATATTGTCTTGTTATCTCAGCTCTGCACCGAGCTGTTTCTTTATGTTTGTTATGAGCTTGCTCATCACAGCCTCGATATGCTTCTCTGTCAGAGTCTTCTCCTCGTCCTGGAGAATGAAGTTAACGGCATAGCTCTTCTTGCCCTCCGGCAGGTTTTTTCCTTCGTAAACATCAAAGAGCTCTACCTTCTTCAATATCTTCTTCTCTGCCATATAGGCAATCTTTTCTATCTCGGCAAACTCCACGTTGTTGTCAACGAGCAATGCGAGGTCGCGGCTTACCGGCGGGAACTTGCTTATTTCCTTGAAACTGAATTTAGCTTTCTTTATAGCCTTCATAAGTGCTGTCCAGTTGAGCTCCGCATAATATACAGGAGTCTCTATGCCGAAAGCCTTCAGCTGCTTCTTGCATACGATGCCGAGTTCTGCCAACACCTTGCCACCACGGTTTTCTATTGCTATGGCAGAAGAGAATATGTCGTTGTCGCTCTTCTTGAACACTACAGCTCCGAACGGCAAGCCTATTCTGCGAAGGATGTTCATCACATAAGCCTTCAGTTCAAAGAAAGAAGTGTCTTCATCCGGATGAATCCAGCTGCCGCTAACGCGTTTTCCTGTAAGCCAGAGTCCGAGATGATACTCCTCTGTGTATGCTGCATGCGGATTCTCGTCGGAATGTTTCTCCTTGTTGAAGTGATAGATGTTTCCGAACTCAAAGAAATGCAGGTTAGGATTCTTGCGCTTGATGTTGTGTTCAAGGCTCTCAAGACCTCCGAAGAGCAGAGTCTCGCGCATAACATTAAGGTCGGAGCTCAGCGGATTCATTATCCTTACCAGGTTGTCGGCGTGATAATGGTTAAGGTTGTCATAATAGGCAGCCTTGGTAAGAGAGTTGTTCAATATTTCATTGAAGCCACAACCCACAAGTTGCTCACCTACAAGATTTTCCAGTTTATGCTTAATGTCATCCTCACCCTTTATTACGAGAGAGCTTTTCAGCTGAGTCGGTATCTCCACATTATTATATCCGTATACACGAAGGATATCCTCAACCACATCGCAAGGACGCTGAACGTCCACGCGATAAGCCGGAACCTGCAGTTCAAGACCCTCTGCATCCTCTGCAAGAATCTTCATCTCTAATGACTCCACGATGCTCTTTATCATGTCTACAGGGATTTCCTTTCCGATGAGACCTGTCACATAATCATATTTCAGAGATACCTTTGCGTCTTCGATAGGTTCCGGATAAACATCCTTTATCTCCATCGACACCTTGGCTCCGGCAAGTTCCTTCGCCATCAGCGCTGCCTGCTTCAAGGCATAGATAGTACCGTTAGGGTCGATGCCTCTCTCAAAACGGAACGAAGCGTCGGTGCTCAGTCCGTGGCGGCGTGCGCTCTTGCGAATCCATGTAGGATGGAAATACGCACTCTCCAGCACTACATTCACCGTAGAATCGTATGTGCCGCTACCCTTTCCGCCGAACACACCGGCAATACACATTGGGTCTTCGGCGTTGCAGATTGCAAGATCCTTCTCGCTAAGCTTGTGCTCCTCGCCGTCGAGAGTAACGAAAGGTGTACCCTCCGGCATGGTCTTCACTACAATCTTGTGACCCTTCACCATGTCTGCATCAAAGCAATGCAGAGGCTGGCCGTAAGCCATCATGATATAGTTGGTAATGTCAACGATGTTGTTGATAGGACGAAGACCGATAACGTTCAGCTTCTCCTGCAGCCACTCCGGACTTTCCTTCACTTCGCATCCCGTAAGGCTCACACAGGCATAACGCTTGCAGGCGTCATGGCAAACGAGGTCTACGTCGATAGGCAGGTCGTTGTTGTCAACGGCAAAGGCATCGCAACTCGGACGATGAAGACTTGTCTCATATCCGTTGCGCTTCAGCCATGCATACAGGTCGCGTGCCACTCCCCAGTGTGAAAGGGCGTCAGCACGGTTTGCCGTAATGTCTATCTCAATGAGCCAGTCGCTCTCCAGGTTATAGTATTCTGCTGCCGGAGTGCCCACCTTGGCATCTTCCGGAAGAACGATGATTCCGTCGTGGCTTGTGCCTACGCCGATTTCGTCTTCAGCACAAATCATTCCGAAGCTCTCCACTCCACGAAGCTTTGACTTCTTTATGACGAACTCCTTGTCGCCATCGTAAAGCACGCAGCCCAAGTCAGCCACAATAACCTTCTGTCCGGCAGCCACATTCGGTGCTCCGCATACTATCTGTGAGGGCTCTTCCTTGCCCAAATCTACTGTCGTCACGTGGAGATGGTCTGAATTAGGATGGAGTTCACAAGTGAGAACCTTTCCCACATACAAACCTTTCAGACCGCCTTTTATGCTCTGAACCTCCTCCAGAGCGTCTACCTCAAGACCTTCTGAAGTAAGGGCGTCGCATACTTCCTGAGGAGTCAAGTTGAAATCAACATACTCCTTCAACCATTTATAAGATATATTCATTATAATGTATTTTTACAATTTCTACATTCAGTCGGGCGCAAAAGTACTAAAAATTAGCCATTTATCCAAGACTTTACTCTAAAAAACGCCCCATTTCGCCACCCATAGCCGATTATGATTTATGAAATCAATACTATAGTCCACAAGCAGCCCACTTATTGCCTTTTATCCGGCAATATATTCCGCTGCGGCATCGGCGCATCTTTCGCCGTCTACTCCTGCCGACACGATGCCTCCGGCATAGCCGGCGCCTTCGCCGCAAGGGAAGAGTCCCTCCACTCCAACATGTTGCAGAGTCTCCCTGTCGCGCACTATTCTCAGAGGTGAGGAAGTTCTCGTCTCCATAGCAATCAGAACAGCCTCGTTTGTAAGGAAGCCATGGCTCATGCTTCCGAACTTGCGGAATCCCTGTTGCAGTCTGCGGCTCACCATATCCGGCATCCAGAAATGCAGCGGACTGGAAATCACTCCCGGCGCATACGACACTTTCGGCAGGTCGTAGCTCAGCCTGGAGTTTACGAAGTCCGCCATTCTCTGTGCTGGTGCCGTCTGCTTCATGTTGCCGTTTATCCAGCAGTCGTGTTCAAGTCTCTCCTGGAAGTCCATCATCTTCAACACGTTGTCGCCTTCTATATCTTCGGGGCGCACCTCAACCACCATACCGCTGTTCGACCATTGCGTGCCTCGGTTGCTCGGACTCATGCCGTTCACCACAATCTGCTGCTTGTCGGTAGCGGCAGGGATGACGAAGCCGCCCGGACACATGCAGAAGGAATAAACTCCTCTGCCGTCGACCTGCGTCACGAAGCTGTACTCTGCCGTCGGCAGATACTTGCCTCTGCCCTGTTTGCTGTGGTACTGTATCTGGTCTATCAGCTGCGCCGGATGCTCAAGTCTCACACCCACCGCAATGCCCTTTGCCTCAAGCTCCACTCCTGCGGAATGAAGATAGCGGTAGACATCGCGTGCCGAATGGCCCGTGGCAAGGATTACCGGTCCGCGAAAGGTGCGCTCCGCCCCACTCTCCTGCTCCACAGCCTCTATGCCGACAACCTTTCTGCCGTCGAGAACAAGGGCTGTCATCTTGGTCTGGAAATGTACTTCGCCGCCACATTCAATGATGGTATTCCTCATCGCCTCTATTACGGCAGGCAACTTATCGGTACCGATATGCGGATGTGCATCGGCAAGAATGGCTGTCGATGCTCCGTGCTGACAGAACACATTAAGAATCTTCTCCGTATCTCCGCGCTTCTTGCTCCTTGTATAGAGCTTTCCGTCGGAATACGCACCGGCACCGCCTTCGCCGAAGCAATAGTTGCTCTCCGGGTCAACCTGCTGCGTCTTCGTGATGAGCGAGAGGTCGCGCTTTCTGTCTCTCACGTTCTTTCCGCGTTCCACTACGATAGGGCGCAGTCCTCTCTCAATGAGTCGTAATGCAGCAAAGAGTCCGCCTGGTCCGGCACCCACTACAATCACCTCGGGTCGTCCCTCAACATTCTGATATTCAGTATGCTGGTACTCGTCGTCGGCAGGCTGCTCATTGACATACACTCTTACCTTCAGGTTTATGAAGATGTTTCTCTGTCGCGCATCCACGCTCCTTTTCAGTATTCTTACGGAAGTGATGGTGCGTGCATCAATGGCGCACTCGTCGGCGAGCCAGTTTTTCAGTAATGGTTCCGTTGCCGCCACTTGCGGTGCCACTCTTATCTGCAGTTCTTTTATCATTGCTTGAAGATGTTTTTAATAACAGAAAGGCTTCATCGCATGGTTTGCGGTGAAGCCCTAATATCTTGCGGAAGATGATGAATCCTGATGCTATGACATCTCTGAAAGATGTCTGCTGGAGTCCGGAGCGGAATGATGTTGTCCCCTCAGCCTATCTTCCTTGTCTTGTTTTACATTTTTTACGGCTTTCCTCCTTATGGCATATTCTCCCAGAAGACAGGCAAAGCCTTGAAACTTCCCGTTTCTTTTAATTTATTTCTTTGCAGGAGCTGACTTGTAAGCCTTGTTCAAGCCGGCAATAACCTCATTTGTAATGTCGTACGCCTTGTCAGCATAGAGGATATTGTCGCCAGCCTTGCTGATGATAAGAGAATATTTCTTGTCCTTGTTGTATGCAGCGAGATAATGCTGAATGCTATCGCGCAATGCTGCGTTGAAGCTGTTGGTCTCGTTCTGGAACTCAGAGCCGAGTCTCTGCTGCAAAGCCTGCAGGTCGGCACCCTGCTTCTGCAATCCTGCCTGAACGGCTTCTGCCTGCTGCTGGGTGTATTTGTTGCTCTGTACGTCCTGCTGGAACTTAGCTGCTGCCGCCTGAAGCGAGCGCTGCTTCTGTGCGAGAGTATTCTCTATGTTCTGGCTCTTCTTCTGAAGAATCAGAGAATACTCCTTGCAGAACTTATACTGCGACATGATTGAGTCTACCTCTACGTAAGCTATCTTCATTGCTCCCGTCTGTGCTGCCGGAGCCTGTGCCTTCTCGTCTACCTTCTTTGCCTCATTGTTGCAAGATGCAAATGCCACAGCAGCAACTGCCAAGGCAGACATCGCACGAAACATATTCTTGTTCATCTTTAATTTGTTTTTTCTGTTAATTTATATTTCCAAGTCTGCAAACCGCAAATATTCCTTTGCAAAGCCACAGACAAACCGATTGCAAAGGTAATGAAAATAGTCATGCCGACAAAATTATTCTCTACATTTTTTGCCCACAACCTGTATTCCATAAGCATGCAAACATTATCCTGCAGTCAAAGAGCAATACTTAACTCGCGGAACAAAACATTATTATATTTATTAAAAAACAGAATAAACCACAGGAAAAAATTAAAATACAGCTTTTGTTTATATAAATAAAGGCTTTATTTTATTACGCAAAACCTTTATTTGTATAAATAAGGTCTATATTTAAACAATTCATGGTTTCGTAACAATTTATTCTCCGCATTTGATATTCTATATAAGTAGACATATTATATTTTCTACGCTTTTCGTTGTTTACATCATTGCTCTTCCCCGACTCTATCGCCTTTTGTATAACGACGAACAGGGGCTGACGAACGGGCTTACACTAACCGTTACCGCACAAAGACTGCGACTTTATAATTATTTTACCTTATTTTTTGGCTATTCGAACAATAATGTTGTATATTTGCAGCCGATTAAGCCTTGCCTCCAAGCTTGAAACTGCCGGCAGATGGGCTTACCACAATGCTATAAAGAACAATTTTCATAAACCAAATAATATTATGAACAAAAGCGAATTGAAACCAGCTTGCGTCTTTGAGCAGTTTGCCAAAGTAAACAAGATTCCCCGTCCTTCAAAGCACGAGGAGAAAATGATTGAGTTCTTAAAGGAATTCGGAGAGTCAAGAAACCTTGAAACCGTGGTCGACAAAACAGGTAACGTGATTATACGCAAACCTGCCACAAAGGGATATGAAGACAGAGAGACCATCATCTTGCAGAGCCACATGGATATGGTATGCGAGAAACTCGTTGACGTGGACATAGACTTTACAAAAGACCCGATTGAGACTTATGTTGACGGCGAATGGATGAAGGCTAAAGGTACAACGCTTGGCGCTGACGACGGTATCGGCTGCGCCATAGAGATGGCTATCCTCGACAGCAACGATATAGAGCACGGACCAGTGGAGTGCGTGTTTACAAGGGACGAAGAGACAGGACTCACTGGTGCCATGGGCATGGAGGCTGGCTTCATGACAGGCAACATGCTTATCAACCTCGACAGCGAGGATGATGGACAGATCTTCATCAGCTGCGCCGGAGGACAGAACGCTACCGCTACCTTCAAGTTCGACAGAGAGGATGCTCCAGAGGGCTTCTTCTTCATGAACGCATCTATAAAGGGTCTCGTGGGCGGACATAGTGGCGACGACATCAACAAGAAGCGCGCCAACTGCATCAAGCTTCTTACTCGCTTCCTCTTCATGGAACAGGAGAAGACCGACTTGCGCCTTGCCAAGTTCAACGCCGGACGCATGCACAACGCTATTCCTCGCGACGGACAGGTGGTATTTGCCGTGCCTGCTGCCGACAAGGAGACCGTTAAGGCTGACTGGAACATCTTTGCAGCCAACGTAGAAGAGGAGTTCCATGTAACAGAGCCTGACATGAAGTTCGCTCTCGAAAGCTGCGATGCCGAGAAGGTAATAAAGAAGGAAAACTCCGAGAAGTTTATTCTCGCCATGCAGGCTGTCTACAACGGCGTGCTCGCAATGTGTCAGGACAAGGCCCTGGAGTGGATGGTAGAGACTTCTAACAACGTGGCAAGTGTTAACACATCCGACAACGAAATAGTTGTGGTTACTTCTCAGCGTTCTAACGTGATGAGCAATCTGCAGAACATGACAAACACCGTAAAGGCTGCCCTGAAGCTCGGTGGTGCTGAGGTTGTGGTTAACGACGGCTACCCTGCATGGAAGATGAACCCTAACAGCAAGCTTACAGACATCGTGGTGGAGGCATACAAGAAGCTCTTCAACAAGGAGCCGCTGGTAATCGGTATCCACGCAGGACTGGAGTGCGGACTGTTCTCTGAGAAATATCCTCACCTGGACATGGTTTCATTCGGTCCTACATTGCGCGGCGTTCACTCTCCTGACGAGCGTCTGCTCATCCCTACCGTTGAGATGGTTTGGGATCATCTGCTCGAGATATTGAAGAACGCACCTAAGAAGTAAACTCAATATTATATAAATCAAATAAGCCTCAGAACAATCACGTTCTGAGGCTTATTTGATTTATAGAGAAGCGATGTATTTCTTTACTTTGTCACTCTGAACCAGCCTGCATCAATCCATCCGCGGTTGGTCTTACCTGCAGGTTCAAAGGCGGCGAAACCTATCTTGGCTCCTATCCACTTTCCTTCGCGCATCTTGAACACCTTACCCACCTTGGTGAACTTCTTGCCGTCAAGACTGTAGGCAAACTGGCACTGGCTGTTGTTCACCATCATACGCATATAGATATCAATATGTGTGCCTGGCTGATAGTCTATCTTGTCTACCTCTGTAGGCTTCAGCGTGGCAAGAACTTCAGTCTGCTGCGCCTTGCCCTTGTCGGCATTCTTACAGATGAGCTGCTGCAGCTGGAACTCTCCACCCACTCTCTTCACAACGAGTGCCGAATAGTCGAGTCCCTGCATAATGATGCCGCCGCTTTGGTTTTCTTCCTTTGATGTGAAGCGTAGCTTTGCCGTAGCAGTAAACTTGTCTGCCGGTGTCTTCTGTAGCAGCAGGTTCGGCACCTCCCACAGGCTCTGTGCGTTATCCGAGAGCTTGTGTGTATAGATGCGCATCGTACCGAATGCCGTTGGCATACCGTAGGTCTGGTCGTAGTTGGCGTGCCATTGCCATTGCTGTCCAAGCTTAGGCTCGTTGAACTCGTCGCTTTCTGCCGGATTCTCTATCGCCACCTTGCCTGCCGTCTTCGGCTTGCGGAATGTTGTAACAGGGTCGCCGCAGTAGTCGCCGTCCTTGTCTATGCCCATCACGGGCCAGTTGTCTTTCCACTCTACCGGCTGCAGATGTACCACGCGGCCGTAAGCTTCCTTGTCCTGGAAATGCAGGAACCAGTCTTCGCCGAACTTCGTGTGTATCCATGCTCCCTGGTGAGGGCCGTTTATGTTGGTCTTTCCCTGCGCCAGCACAACCTTGCTCTCATACGGTCCGTAGATATTCTTCGAACGCATTGCCACCTGGAAACCTGTAGGCACTCCTCCTGCAGGGAACATCACCCAGTACCATCCGTCACGCTTATATATCTTCGGTCCCTCGCATGTGCGGCTCTCCTTGCCGTTGCCGTCGTATATTATCACAGGGTTGCCGATAGCCTTGGTGCCGTCGGCAGACATCTCGCGTACCACGATAATCGACGCAAAGCGCGAACGACTGTTGGCATAGGCGTTTACCAGATAGCAGCGTCCGTCTTCGTCCCACAATGGTGTAGTATCGATTATTCCCTTGCCGGGGATTACACAGAGCGGCTTCGACCACTCCCCTGCCGGGTCTTTGGCCTTCACCATGAACACGCCATAGTCAGGGTCACCCCAATAGATATAGAACTCGCCGTTGTGGTAGCGGATAGATGGAGCCCAGATGCCGTTGCCGTGCTGCGGTTTGCTGAACACATCCTTCGGCTCAAGCTCCTTCACGGCATGACCTATAATCTTCCAGTTCACCATATCCTTCGAATGCAACACCGGCAGACCGGGGATGCAGTTGAATGAACTTGCCGTCAGATAATAGTCTTCGCCAACGGCGCAAGCGTCGGGATCGCTATAGTCTGCATTTATCACGGGGTTCGTGTATGTGCCGTTGCCATTGTCGGGACACCACACCTGTGACCTGTACTGCGCAGACACGGCAATAGGCAACGCCAGCAGAGCTGCGATAAATAGTTTCTTTTTCATTTTGATTTGTTTATAAATTATTGTTTGATATATCAATTCAAGATTATTATTCCAATCATTATCTACGGACAATGGCATCATTCCACCATCCGCTTACTTGGAGATTTACATACTTATCTGAAAATCACATTGACGAACTTACCCTCAATCCTCTCTATACGGAACTGATAGTTCACCTTATGTGTAATGCTCATCATGCTTGCGAACTGCAAAGGCTTCTGCGTCAGCGCCAATGCCACATGGCCCATCGTGCGTCTCATGTTCATCTCCACACAAGGGTGCAGCAGCAGTCGGCCTGTAGCCAAATCTGCCACGGCCATCATGTCAACGCCGAACGGTCCCTTGTATTCCGAACCTAACATGTCGGAAAACAGCTTTTCCATCCTGTCCACCACGCGGTCCAGAAGCTCCAGATCCACATAGCGGCTAATCCTCATGCGCTTCTCTTCCTCCGAGGCTATTACGTTGCCTGTATACTTCCCATTAGAAGTGTGGAACACCGACAGTCCGCGACTTTCTACTCGTCCTTTTCCGTCGGAAACAAACTCTACGGCAAAGTCGCACACCTTATTATAATGTGGTTCTACCATAACGTGTCCCTGACGCATGATGCTCTTCTCCACCCATGCTCTCTTGGCATCGTCCATCTTGCCGTCAACATATCTCAGTCCTCTGCCCGACGAGCTCCACGGACATTTCACCACCACGCTGCGATGGGCGGCACACACGTCTTCAACCTCTCCTATGCTGTTGCATCTGAAAGCCTCGCCACATGTCCTTCCCTCAATGCCACGACGTAGCTCTGCAAGTACATCCGTTGTATTGCAGCGGTCGGAAATCGTTCTAACGAATTGCAGCTCTTTGTCGACAGGAAGAATCCTCTCGTTCACGCCGCTCTCCAATAGCTCTGCTCTTATACGCTTGTCCCATCCCCAGGGCTTCACCCCATCGATAGGCAATTCCGCAAGGTCTTTCTTCTCTACAAACAGTACGTCGGCCATAAGCTTCTTGAACGGAGCAGCTGACTTCAGCGCAAACTTGATGTCTTCTACAAGAACGCAGTCACCGTCCGCCGCCCACAAAGCTGGCAGAAAGCCCAAGTTCATCCTCAGCTCCTGAGCAGCATGAGGAACTGAGATATGAGGCACATCGTATGACAGAGCAATGTCGTGCTCCGGATTGAATATATGTAAGTCCACTTCCTGATTTTTTCTAATTTACTATGTAAAATATACAGTCACCAAACATAAATCTTTGTTGTTTGTCACTGCATTACGTTAAAACCGTGTGCAAAATTAAATAAAAAAACGTACATTTGCAGATAAATAAGAAGAAAAATGAATAAACAGAATACAATTTGCGCCATTGCCACCGCACCCGGAGGAGCATTGGGGATAATAAGAGTTTCCGGACCAGAAGCTATTTCCATCGCCGACAGCATCTTCACACCCGTTGGCAGCGATAAGCGTAAACTACAAGAACGGCAGCCGTATACGTTGGCTTTCGGCAGAATAACCGACGGCAGTGGCAACATCATCGATGAAGTGCTCATAAGCATCTTCCGAGCCCCACATTCCTACACGGGCGAAGACTCCGTGGAGATTTCATGCCACGGCTCATCATATATTCTGCAGCAGGTAATGCAACTGCTGATGAAAAACGGATGCACCCCTGCCGCCCCCGGCGAATACACCCAACGTGCATTCCTCAACGGCAAGATGGACCTCTCACAGGCAGAGGCTGTGGCTGACCTGATAGCCTCACACTCCGAAGCTTCACACCGCATCGCCATGAACCAGATGCGAGGAGCCTTCAGCCGTGAACTGGCTGCGCTACGTAGTCAACTGCTACACCTCACATCGCTCATGGAACTGGAGCTCGACTTCTCTGACCATGAGGAACTGGAATTTGCCGACCGAAGCGAGCTTCTCAACGTGGCTGACAAGATACGTCAGACCGTTTCCTCACTCGTCGGTTCCTTCCGGGTGGGCAATGCCATCAAGAACGGCGTGCCCGTGGCTATCGTTGGCGAGACCAACGCCGGCAAGTCTACACTCCTCAACCAGCTTGTTGGCGAAGAGCGTGCCATCGTAAGCGACATACACGGTACCACACGTGATACTATAGAAGATACCATAACCATCGGCACCGCTACCTTCCGCTTCATCGACACCGCCGGCATACGCGACACTACCGATACAATAGAAAGCATCGGCATCGAGCGCACCATGCAGAAAATCAGCCAGGCGGAAATAGTGCTTCTGCTCATAGATTCTACGCAAGCCTCACAGCAATATGCTCTCCTCGCTCCCAAGGTGCTCCCTCTGTGCAAGGGCAAGAGTATGATAATAGTCTACAACAAGGCCGATATCGTTGGCGACACAAAACAGCCACACGTTACTGATCTCACATCCTCCGAATATGCCGACCTCTCATCGGTAGACGAAATCCTTATTTCCGCCAAAACGGGACAGGGCATCGATGCCCTGCGTCATCTGCTTTGCACTCTGGCGGCAGTAGATTCCGACTCTTCAAACGGCGTGATAGTGAGCAATCTGCGCCATCTGTCAGCCCTCAACACCGCCCTTGCCGACATAGAGCGAGTACTCGACGGACTTGCCTCCGGTCTGCCCTCCGACCTCATAAGTCAGGACCTCCGCAGTTGTCTCTACGCCCTTGGCGAAATAACAGGCGGCGAAATCCAAACCGACGAAGTGTTGGGAAACATCTTCAGCCACTTCTGCATCGGGAAATGACCCCTTATAAACAACTCTAAGCAACTTGGAGTAATTTGAACTAAGTCCCTCTAAATGAGGGACTTTTTGTATTTTAACACTTCAAGTTGCATATTTGTTAGTTACAGTTTTTCCAGTTATTTTTGCACCGTATTTCTACCGCGAGTGTAAAACAGAAAGTCAGATTCACACCTAAATGACATCGTAGGAACAAGCGTGAGACGCTATGAGAAAAGGCAAAAATGACATTGAGGGTACAATGTGAGACACCATGAGACGTGATGAGACAATGTGAGACACTTTAGCAGGCGAAAATTAACAAACGAGTGCAACAATTATGGAGATTCAGAAACGCTGTAAGTACTGTGGAAGATCCTTTATTGCGCATAAGATGACCACCATCTATTGCTCACCTTCGTGCAATAATAAGGACTACAAAAGAGCAATCCGGCAAAAGCAGATTGCCGAGTACATGGAGGAAGAAAAACAGAAGACTCCCAAGGTAGATATTCTTGGGGGCAAGGAATTTCTCACCCCAACCGAAGGTGCATTACTTCTTGGTCTAAGCCGCGCTACATTCTATCGCTATATGCTTAATGGCACCATAAAAGCAGTACAATTACGCGGAAAGACTATTGTTCGTAGGAAGGACATCGAGAGATTGTTTGACAATCCTCCAACTTATCAGTCCCATTCGGAGAAGAAGCAGGAGAAGCGAGAATACTACACTTTCAGGCAAATCATGGAGAAGTTCAAATGCTCAAAGAAGGCTATTATGACCAGAGTTGAGAAATACAACATCCCCAAAGTTTACCAAGGTCGCAACTGTTTCTTTGACCGTGCTCTGGTTGATGTCCATTTTGCTCAACTTATTGCGGATATTGACTTACGTGACTATTATACTATTCCGCAACTGGAGGAGAAATACAAGATGAGCCATGCAGCTGTATTATCATTTGTGACCAGAAACAAGATACCACGTATTACACAAGGAAGAACAGTCTATTACTCCAGGGCACATATTGATACGCTGAAAGGTGAGCGTGAATCCATCGATCCGAACTATTACACATACGCAGAAGTCATGGAGAAGTACCATTTCTCAAAAGACCAGATCTCTTACTACGTCCATAACTATGAAATAGACAATCATAAACAGGGACGTTTTACTGTCATCAACAGAAAGGAGTTTGACCGCATTATCAAAGAGCGCATGGAAACAAATTCTCTGGAGAAAGAAAAAGAGCGGAGAGCAAAACTGCCGAAACTCAATGCTATTCCAGAAGGTTATATTTCTGTTGCTCAAATAGCAGAAAAATATGGAGTCACGCCCAAACACGTCCAGGCTAAGACTCGTGAAGCAAAAACGCCAAAGTTTGTTATAAAGCATTTGAACTACTATAACGAGGCTGCTATTGAGCAGCTATTCAACAGAGACCCGGAGAAGTTTGAAATTCCAAAGGACTATATCACGGCACAGGAGATTGCCAAACGCTTCAAGGTCACGGTTCATCACGTTCATGGGCGAACAAGAGAGGCCAACATTCCAAAGATAACGGTGAAGCATGTCAACTTCTATGAACTGAAAGCCGTTGAAGCTCTGTTTGCCAAAAATGAGGCAAGCGAAGAACTGCAAAAGAACGAAAGTGCAGAATGGCTATCTGGCACAGATGTAGAAGAAATGCTTGGTATTACAACTTGTGCAAGAAGGTCATTCGTATCAAGGCATAAGATTCCATCCAAGAAAGAACATGGTATAGCCTATTATCTCAGGTCTGCCATTGAAGACGTAAACAATACCTTAGCTAAATACAGCGACCAATACTATACTGTAGAACAGATATGTGAGAAGTTCAACATGGACAGGGGCAAAGTTTACGGGATGCTAAGATACAGCAATGTAAGAAAAGTCCATGAAGGAAAGTTCGCCTTGTTCCTCAAAGAGGATATAATAAAAATGATCCACGAGCGACAATTCACATAAGGATTTCCAATTATTCAGACTTATTCAGCCCTTATCATGAATTATAAAGGAATGAAAGCTATCAGTATCAAATAAGTAAAGACATTTGCAACCAAATTAAATTATAAAGACTATGCAGTATTGTAAGACAGTAACACTTAGGACACGCCCCATAAAAAATGGGATGCTGTCATTCTATCTGGATTACTATCCAGGCTATCGGGACATCGTTACGATGAAAACCACTCGCCACGAATCGTTAGGAATCTACATCTATGCAGACCCTCAGAACAAACGAGAAAAGGAGTTCAACGAGATCATGACTGAAAAGGCTGAAGCCATTCGATGCCGTAGGTTTGAGAGCGTTGTCAACGAAAGGTACGACTTCTTTGACAAATCTAAGATGCATGGTGATTTCCTTGATTATTTCAACAGAGTACTTCAGGGGAAAGATCCCAAATGGAAGTTTGTTTATGAACACTTCAAGTATTTTGTCGGTGGCAAATGTCGATGCGAAGAGGTGGACATCGACCTTTGCAACAACTTCCGTAAATACCTTCTAACCGCCAAGAATCTAAGAAACGGAAAACCTATGTTCATTAACTCTGTTGCTGGATATTGGTCAACCTTCAGAGGATTTATCAATATTGCATACAGGGACAAAATGATTCGTACCAATCCGAACGACTTCCTCGAAAAAATTCCAACAGTCCCTGTTAATAAGGAAAGCCTTACACTGGCAGAGTTACAAAAGCTCTACAAAACTCCATGCGATATAGATGTCCTTAAAAGAGCCTCTATTTTTGCTTGTCTAACAGGAATGCGACGAAGTGATATTATGAACCTAACCTGGGGGAATATCAAATCTTATTCTGATGGTGGCAAATATGTCGAGTTTTACGCTCAAAAGACGAAGGCGCGAAATATCATCCCTATCAGCGAGGAAGCATACAAATTGATTTCTCAGAACAGAAAAAGTATCAACGGCAAGGTATTTGAGGGGTTCGAGATTATCATGGCACAAAAGCCCTTAAAAGCCTGGCTAAGAAAAGCGGGTATCAAGAAACGCATCACATTCCACTCTTTCCGGCACACATTCGCCTCATTGCAAGTTGAACTTGGAACAGATCTCTATACTGTCATGCAGCTGTTGGCTCATAAGAGTGTGACAACGACACAAATATATGCTTGTCATGCCGACCCGAAAAGGAGAGAAACGGCCACAAGAATCTCATCTAAGGTACTTGGCAAAGAGAAGAAAGCCAAATAACGCTCAACATATTGAGCAAACAAACAATTATTGCAACAAATCCTGCCAGCATGAATGAGCTAAGACAAGAAATATATTAAAAACGCCCAAAATATCGTAGTATAAAGAGATTATCTTTCGGTAATTCAAAAATTCTCCTTAACTTTGCAGTCCGAAAACTCAATTAAATCAGAGTAAGTATGACTAACAAAATTAAGGAGAATATTATAATATTTTGGGGAGGATTGTCAATCTGTCTTTATATTGCCAACTCCTTTGAATGGATTGATATAAGCCTGTGGCTCCAACAAATCATCAATTATGAATGCAACTTAGAGGAGACCACAAGAAAGTACATTCCTATATTTTTAACCATTTTAGTCCTAATTGGAATCGCTAAAATCATCATCGTTAGCTTTCAGTTGGGACAACTATCCATACCATCAGCTCGATGTTGCGGAAGGCAGGAGGTAAAACTCCTTTCGTCGTTACCTCTTGATGAGCAGTCTTGCTCAGAGCCACACGAAGATAACTTTACCTCTTTGATAACACCAACGACTAATGAAAGGATGCAGCACATACGAGACAGACATCTACAAGAGCAGATAGCTTTACATCAACAAATTATGAATAGCATTCACGACTATCTTTATCGTATTCTACCACCCTATATGAAGGACGAGGATATTGAAACCCTTTTCCAAAACGTGAATCTATGGCAGTATTCCCAAGAAACTCCCCTATCCCCATCCCTGACGAACGGGAAGCTTTCCACGTTGGACCTACGGCATCTTGCCTGGAATGTCGGAGAGCGACTGAAATGGACAGGTGAAAAACGTGCACTTTTCATCAAGCAGTCTTTCCCAAACGAGTTTAGAGACTCTGACATTTCTTCCATTCGCAGAAACCTCCGACAGCAAGGAGATTGTATCATTAAGATTGATGTTCCAGATAAGCACAATTATCAGTTCCACCAATTCGAGGTATAATCTCGCTTATTATGACTTATTCCAAACTTAACTTGGAATGACGAAATACAGCGTTGAATCAGTCTGTTCCTTTGCACTCAAATTACAAATAGTTTGAGATCATGCAAGAAACATTGACATTCAATGACCTCCCAGAGGTCGTTTCCCAGGTACTTTCCAAAGTGGAGAGACTGGAAAGAGTACTTGACATCATCAAAGATGAAGTGTGCAAGAAGTCTTCACTATCAGCAGAACACACGCCCATGACCATTGACGAGGCATGTGACTTCCTGAAGATGAAGAAATCCACGATGTATTACCATATTGAGCGCGACAACATTCCTGCCACCAAACGAGGAAAGAACTACATTCTTTTCAAAGACGAGCTTGTTGGCTGGCTGGAGTCTGGTCGTAAATCTCCCGTCGCATTATCGCCGGAAGAAATGAATGCTCAAAAGCTGTCATCCATCAAACGCAAACCGCGCAGGTTCGGAAATTGATGAACCAATGGTATTTAGCACGTTCCTCATTCTCATGACTGAACAATGCCATGTGACAGTCATCGGGAGGCTCTGTGATGTATGTACGGGAGAAGGCAAGTCTATTCAGACACACCTTCTCCTTTTCCGTACATATACCACGGAGCCTCTAATCCAATGACATTCAAATGTCAACACAACAAATGTTGCTTTGTCAGTCAGGATGCGTCACGGCAGTACCAATGACAACATCATTTCCAACCCAATCATAAAACAAAAATAATCTTTAGTATAAGAATGCCATTTTTTCTTGTAGCGATGTAGCGGAATCCCCTTCCGTCAGCAAAAGACGCTGTTATTCAAATAGTTACTTTCGCTACAACAGAAACAAATAGAACTTTTCCGCTACAATTATTCCTGATTAAGCAGACTTTCAATATCACAACTTAGGAAATCCTCCAAAGAAACACCGCCCGTACCTACGATAAAAGCCCGTTTGGGATGGAATGCTTCTACGAAAGCTGGCAACCCAGAGTTCATTCCGCGACGACCGCTTTTCACCTCTATAGCTGTCAACTCACCATCGTTATCTATAATGAAGTCTACCTCTTTGTCACTCTCGTCTTTACTTCTTGACGGCTCACGCCAATAATACACCTTGTAGTCCAGTTCCTCTGCCATACTCAGGATGTGTGTTCCAACCGCACTCTCTACCCATCGTCCCCAAAGTTTTGTGTCCGTCCGATCAGCAAGGAACGAATGGCCTTTGTAGGCCGTCAGCAGAGCATTGTTATATACCTGGTATTTTGGCACGGAGCCACGCTTACGTGCATCGTCATTAGCATATTTCTGCAGGCCCGTCAGAAGGGCGCATTCATCAAGGATATCTAAGTAGGCCGCAAGCGTGGTCACATTCCCGGCATCCTGCAACTGACCCATTAGCTTGGTCAGCGACAGTATTTCGGCAGAGTAGCCGCATCCCAACTCAAAAAGTTGCTTCATCAACGCTGGCTTGTAGATGTTTGAAGTCATTATAACATCCTTCTCAATGGCAGGAGCCACCAGAGAGTCCTTGATATACTTACGCCATCGCTTCTCATTATCAATCATGCCTGCAGGTCCAGGATAGCCGCCAAAGTAAATGTACTGGTCAAGCGTAACGCCGAAGGCATCCCTCATCTCCTGTAGACTCCAGTGCCCAAGTCGAATCAATTCAAAGCGTCCGGCCAACGATTCTGTCATTCCCCGTTTCAGCAGAAGGCGGCTACTACCAAGCAGCACCACCTTCAAGTTCACATGTCGACGACAGTCTTCATCCCATTCACGTTTCACCATCTCACTCCAATTGTCAATCTTCTGCACCTCGTCAATCACCAACAGACGCTCCTGCTCTTTACGTATTTGCATCGTAGCACGGGCTGACTCCCATACACGGTGAATCCAGTCACTATCCTTAGTATCCACAGCGTCAGCCACTTCTAAGGTATAAGGAATGGAGATGTCATCCAGGACCTGGCCGACAAGCGTGGATTTTCCTACCTGTCTCGGTCCTGCCAATATCTGCATAAAGTGCCTTGGTTCAAGGATGCGCTCCCGTAGCGCGTGATATTGCTTTCGTATATAAGTCATACTCAAAACGATTGTAAATTTTACTCAATTCTTATTGCAACTTTACTCAAATCTCGCTGCAAAATTACTCAATTCTTCTCAATAGACCAAATAAAACAATCATAAAATCAACAAATTCCATTTATTCTTTATCTTTTTACCATTTTCATTTGTTAAAGTTTCTATTTTATGAAAAAAAAGAGCAGCCACACACGGGCCACCCTTTTCCTGCTTAATTTAAATAGTCGTATGAAAATGAAAAAATCAGTTTGTATTCCTTGTATTACTCATGTTACTGGCATTACTGATATTGCTCCATTCATAGCATCTTCTTGAATTCGTTGCATTTTGGACACACCCAATACTGCTGCTTCGTCTTCTTGCTATAGACCTGGCACAATGGCACACCACATTGAGGACAAAGCTTTACCACTGGCTTCTTTCTGCTATCAGCATAAAAGACAGTCTTTCCAGTTGTCGGATGCACGCAAGACTTCTCCTCACAGACCCAGAAATGCTTTTTAGTCTTGGGAGAATACTTCCGTGCCAACGTCTTACGACGGCAAACAGGACATTCCTCATGAGGAACTTCCTGATCATCCTTACCAACAACGGCTGCTGAAGCCACATAATGAGACGAGCCTTCAGCAAAGGCGATATTCTCCAGAACCATCTTCTGGGTTTCTTCAAGAAAAACGCCCAACCCCATCTTTCCCTCCGCAATAGCAGATAGATTATATTCCATAACAGCAGTCAAGTCGGGCTTGGTCAACGACTCATGAATGCCATCTATCATGGCTGTGCCAAACGCAGTTGGAACAAGTTCCTTACCCTTTTTCTGAATACAGGGAAGAATATCAGACTTACCAGACTTTGTGGCGAGCAAATCTGCAATGATACTGTCGCGAGTGGCAGGGGTACCAATACCCTTACATTCCTTCAGTTTCTCCTTGTTTGGATTATCTGGACTGACGAAACGCCAGATGTTGGTCATGGCTGCCAGCAACGACCCTTCCGTGAAACGCTTTGGCGGGGTTGTCTTCTTTGTGTCTATAATATATATAGGTATAGGGATTATATCACCTGTAGCCAACGTTGGCACTTCCTTTACCTCATCGTCTTTGTCATCTGACATGGATATGCCTCTCCATCCTGGAGAAACAATCGTCTTTCCGCTGCCGGCAAAGACATATCCTTTGGCTGTCAGTTCATATTTCACTACGTCATACCTGCATGGTGGATAGAACTGAATCAAGTATCTCACGGCTATCATGTCATAGACTTTTCGCTCTCGTTCATCAAGCCCCTTCGGGATAACGCCTGTCGGAATGATGGCATGGTGTGCGCTCACCTTACCATCATTAAAACAGCGGCTCTGAATACTTTCGTCTGCATTTGATGCAGCTTCAAGACCATATTCAGCAAGGGCTTTCAGTATGCGCCCAGCGTCGCCATGCTGACTGGTAGGGATATAGTTGCAGTCGGAACGAGGATAGCTCACGAATTTCTTCTCATACAAAGACTGCACCTTGGCAAGCACATCCGATGGCGACATGCCATAGCGTTTATTGGCTTCCACCTGAAGCGTGTCAAGCGAATAAGGCAATGGAGCACTCTCTGTCTGGCTCTTCCGTTCACTGGAAGTGACACGAGCCGGTTGGTTCTTGACTTCATTCTGAATCTTCTCTACATAGTTACGTTGGATAATGCGCCCCTCGCTATCGAGAGGTGCTTCATCCGAAGGTTTCAAGATTGCCGAGAATGGGATGCCGTTCTTTGAATACTTTCCCGTCAGTTCATAGTACTCCACAGAATGGAAATTTTGAATTTCCTTTTCTCTTTCGACAACAAGGGCAAGTGTCGGTATCTTGACCCTGCCTACTCGCCACACTCCTGCAGCTCCATGTTTCCTGGCACTAACGGTATAAGCCCTCGACAAGTTGATACCAACCAGCCAGTCGGCACGTTCCCTTGCCAGTCCTGCATGATAGAGCGGCCTGTATTTCTCATTAGGTTCTATATGGTCGAATGCCCGCTTCAAGCTGTCGGTGTCCTTTGCATTGATAAGAATACGACGCACCTCTCCCTTATATCCGACATACTCCAAAATCTCGTCAATAAGAAGCTGGCCTTCCCTGTCCGGGTCACCGCCATTGACCACAACATCCGCTTTACCTAAAACACTGCGAATATATTCAAACTGCTCTTTGGTAGATGGTGAAGGACGTTTCTTCCATGTAGATGGGATGACGGGATATGTACTAAAATCAGCATATTCCTTACCATATGCTTCAGGCATGGCTGTCATCATGATATGCCCGTAGGCCCACGTCACAACAACATCCCCCTTCTGGTAACAGTGTTTATGCTTGTACGAGCTGTAATCACTCCATAAATAAGCAGCCATCGCCGTGGCAATGTCTGGCTTTTCTGCTATATAAACAATCATGACTTCTTGCTTTTATAGTGATTGACAATAAATGAAATCATATCAAGTAGCAGCCAGATTAAAGCAAGGATGGCTACAAAGAAAAAAGTGATTATGACCACCCATAGCTTGAACATGGCATGTGGTGAAAGCACTTGCCCTGACAGGAGATTGGCAGCCCCAACTCCCGTAATGATTAACCCTACTATCAAGAGTGAAATGTTAAAGAGATAAAAACCCTTCTTACTGAGACGCAACTTTGTCATATAATAAACGATTAAAGATTTCGCATAATAACACCTACGCCTGGCTGCTTAGAACGTACCATCGTCGGGTACTCTAGCTCCACGTTGAACATGTGAAGAATCCTGTAGATATTACTTTTCCCATGATACCCCGTGCGAGACATGATTTCCTTTATACTATAACCGGCATTATACATATTGATGACCATCCTGTACTTTTTAAGTTTCTTCTCATGGAACTTATCAGACAACAGTTCGGCCTGGAAATCATCAAAAGCAGCCTGCCCTTTTGTAACTGTCATGCTCGCAATGACATTAAGCGTGTTCTGGGTACTCACTTTCGGAAAAAATACATCAGAGGTGTCTAATGAATCTTTCAGGGATATTATTCTGATATTCTTACTGGCGCACAGCTTCAGGAAGAACATCATTTCGTTGAAATTGCAGAAAGCATTATCAAACGAAACCAGAACAGCCGTGTCATTGCTATTCAAACTGCTAATGAACAATTTCCAATTCTGACGTTGCCCATTGCCTTTCTCGTCATAGTAAATGAAAGAGCAAGGCATTTGTTTCATAGATAAAACAAACGCTTCTAATTGCTCAATATAATAAGCAGTATTTACATAGCCTATATACTCCATATTGCTCCGATATTCATTAAATGAACGCCGCAAAGGTAATATAATTATTTTTATTAAATCCTTTATTTAGTGAATTTAACGCACTTTTGACTAAATTGAGATGCAATTTTGGTTCTATTTGGTTCTACTTCTTAGAAAAATGATACCAACAATTAAAATAATGAGCGTACAAAAAAAAGATTTTGAGGAAAATATTGTAATTTTGCACCCCAAAAGAAATAAAGAGATTTTATGAAGAAAAGAATACAAACATTGAAGTTGCAAATAACACATTGCATCTTGTCACATGAAATTGACGCAAAGAGCATGCTTCATCACACTCTTCTGCCATTATTTATCGCGTGGATTGTTTTGCCAACATGTATGTCATGTTCAGATGATGACACCCTTGACTTTCAGTCTTCTGAGGATGCATTAAAGGTCTATCAGACTTATTTAGGTAGTTTGAAGGACATGAAGACATCCAACACGGCTATTTTCTGCAAAGAAGCTAACAAGTGGAGGTCAACCTCCGATACTGTCTTTCATTATCTTATGCGGGATTCTGTCTTTCTGAAAGATAATAATTGTGCAGAAAGATTCACAGCAATCCATGACTCAATTCGATTTGAGTTTCTACGCCTTACAGAAACATGGCGTTATTCCTATGAGGATGTGTTGAAGATTAAAGAACAGACATCAGTGTTCCATGATGACAAGGAACTTCAAGGAGCCGTCAACGAGGCACAACCCTTTTTCCTGAAACTGGACAGCATTCCTCTGTTAGAGAGTGGCAAGGCAAGCATTCTTCGCAATTACAGGAAACTGCTTAAAGACACAAAGCTGAAAGGAATCAACACGAAAAGTGATATGCTTGAATTTATCGGCAAGGAGGACATTATGTTTCGATCATTCCTGGCCCATCTATACGATATGGACAAGGAACCTCTGGCCGATATTACACAGGAAACGGAAAGCATTTGCCGGAATATATTCATTGCCGCAAAAGAAGGTAAGATTAAGGCCCGTGATGCTATGGTATATATGTCGATGAGGACAGTACGAAGATTGCTACAGAACTCTACGGCATGCATCTCGGACATTAACCACCAACAGATGAAAAGTAAGGCGCAAGGGAACGCCTATCTATGGATGATCATTCAGCCTTTCATTAGCATTGACCAGTTTTCAATCGCTACACTTACCCCACAAGAACGCAGCCAGTTCAACTACGTCATATCACAACTGCCAAAGTCAACAAAATTTGCAAAGACATTTGACATTGACCAACGAGCATTGAACTACTTGCTTCCTCAGCAATTACTGAAAATGTATGTACTCACTTTATAATTTATACTACTATGATTAAAGAAGAAATATCCAAGTTCATGGCATTGGTACCGCTAATGCTTCCCAAATTGATTAGGAGTAATGGCCCAGACGAAACGGACATCACAGATGATTCCGGCATTCTGTTCTTCTCGCTGGAAGAACGACTACCTATCAGCATTGTAATGGATGAAATAGACGATGGGATGGAACTGAAGCTGTTGTATCACGGCACAAGCAAGGATAATCCAAGGATCCATCACTGTTGTTTCTTTGCCAGTTCCAAAGCATCAAACTCCATGTTCAAATTCAACATAGTATCAGATGAGCGTGAATTTGTAGATGGCTTGAACGTGACATTGTACGATTCGCTTGATACGATGGAAAGCGAACTCGAATCCGACCTGAAATCCCATGCCGTAAGTTTCGACTTTATCCAGGCAATGGAGGTTTCTGAATTACTGGCTTTGTTTTGCACCCTGTAATGAGAGCCGAACTGTTTTATAAGATAGCCGACATCATCAACTCCAACAGCACGAAATACCGTGCCGTTATACCACGAGTGAGGAGGCAGTATATGACTCAGCAAGGTGACAAACTTGTAAAGTCAACCTGCCTCGTTCTCAATATCATGGTGACAAACCGACCAAAGAACCACATCAATCGCAGTATATGGAATATCTATGAAAACGACATCGACAGGATTATCAAAAAGATTGCTCGAAGAGACATGGATTTTGCACAGCGGATTGACAAGTGTGAGCCGACACTGTTTGACATCGAAGTTATAGTTCGCAGGGCATCTTTCCAAGCCCTGAAGCTGAAACTTGTCAAAACAGCCTACGACATATATCTGGAGAACGGTTAGGTGATATTATCCATATTACTCATATTATCATTATACAATGACAGCAAAAGTAGTATTTTTCATATTTCCCGTATTACTGGTATTACTTCCTGTTCTTATCTATAACAGGCACAGTCCTCTCGTGGTCAGAATCTGTCTGCATATGATAACCGATCCGGAATCAAAGAGAGTACCGGCAAACATTCTTGTCGTACTCCTCGTCTTTTATATTACAATACACTATGCCGTATATCCAAAAGATTGGGGAATAATTCCGCCAATCGCCATAATCATATTCCTGTCGTTCACCAAGAACTGCATAAAGACACTTTTGACAATACGTAGAAAGCATTATCTACGGTGGTGCATAACGTTGGTTTGTCTTATCATTCCCTTTATCCCCCATCTATTATCTTTGGCCATAACGCTGGCTTTCATTCTGGAATTCTCATACTTCTATCCTTCTGATGGTATGGAGAAGTTTTATGACGATCATGCCAATGAAGCGGATGTAGATAAGAAATTCATTGATGCTTATTTCAAATAAAATTTGTAATGACATTCATGTGTAAAACTCAAATACGATTCATCCAATGAAAGAGAATACAAATAGAACCAAACTGTCCTTGAAACTTGACAGCGGACTGGTTTCTTTCCTGAAGACTCAGGAGAATCATAAGTTTTCACGTTATGATGCCTTTGTATGGTTAGTGGAACACATCCTGGATTCGGATGTGGAAGATTGCGGCAAACCTTCTTCGGCATATCAAGAATATTTAGTCAGATATACCGAACTGGCCAAGACATGGCACTGGAGCAGACCGACAGTTCAGAAATTCATTGAAGGGCTTGAAGCCATGTCTGTAATCATCAAGAAAAAACATGTCAATGTTTTTGCGCTGTCTCTTCCCGACGAAAGCGCGATTGCTGACAGCCATAACGACTCTTCCACCTCCCATCCCACTACATAACCGATGCTTGCATCGTATCATTCGCAGCCCTCTTCGACGAGCTTGCTCAAACCGACAAGAGGGAAGCGAAAATCGAATAGAGGGAAGGGATGAGTTAAAACTCTAAGCCTAATTAGAGTTAACTTCCGTTAACACATTAGGCTGCCTCTCCAAAGGAGTTCCTACGGGGAGCAAGCTCAGGCAGATTATTATAAAAACATCAGTCATATGGGAGAAAGAAAGCAGGTGATGGACATGCGCTCGAATACAGATGGCATCAGCAATGCTGAGAGCAACGAACAGCAGCGTAAATGGACAAATAATCTTTGGGACAAGAAAGCCAAGGACAGCTTGGCAAACTATGACCCTTCAAGGGCTCACTTGAACTTTGAAGTGACAAAAGGCGGCAAGGTGCAGCCTATTGACACTTCAAAATCCATCCAACAAAAGATGGATGAAAACTTGTCGGCTCGTGGTATCAAAAATCCAAACGCAAGAAAGGATGTAAGGAGGAAACAACGTATTCTTGCTCAGATGATTTTCGGAGGAAGCCGAGAACGCATGTTGGAGATAGCCTTCGGAAGCCAGGAGGTTGATTTCACAAAAGGAGCAGACAACTCGCACCTGACAAGAAGTAATGACATTGAAAAATGGGCTGTTGAGGTATATAACTTTGTCGCAAAGCGTTTTGGTGAAGATAACATAGTCAGCTTCTATGTACATCTGGACGAAACTAACCCACATTGTCATTGTACAGTCATCCCTGTAGATGAAGAGAAAAATAAAATCTCCTGGACTAGCGTATTTGGCAAGAACCCTGCAGAGGAAAGCGCATCACTAAGAGAACGGCACGATGCCCTATATGAAGAAGTGAACAAGCATTGGGGCTTGGAACGTGGAAGCAATATGGCTGAAACTGGTGCAAAACATCGTTCAACCGAGGAATACAAACGTGATCTGGTCAGGGAGGTTCAGTCATTGGAGTATACGAAAGAAGGACTTGAAAGACAAATACACCGCATGGAAATCAAGGTGAAAAGTCTCTCAACAATGATTGCAAACTTACAGGCTCGAAAAGAAAAAGTCAATGAGGAGATAGAACTAATCGCACGTCAATTCGGGCAGGAAGGACAAGACAATGAACAACTTGCCAAGAAGATGCAAGAGCTGAGAAAGGAACTGATGGACATCAACCAGAAAATCGCAGAAAGACAACGCACTGTTGACGAGACAAACAACGAGATTGCCTTGACTAAGCAGCGACTGACGGCCTTGCAGTCAGAACATCGACGCGCTGAAGAGAGCTGGGGCGACGACATAGACAAGGAGGCTGCATACCTTAAAGCAAATATGAACATCACCTACCAAAAGATGCTGATGGAAACAATAGAGCCTCTGAAGCCTACACTCAGTGAAAAGCAAAAGGAAATCCTTCAGGAGTCCGGTTTCGTTGAGTTGACAGAAAACTCGAAGGATGTCATCAACTGTGCCCTGCTACTTGCCTTGCGATATGTCAAAGCCGCTACGGATTATGCCGTGTCTCATGGTGGCGGAGGTGGTGGAAATCTGACTGGCTGGGGACGCGACAAGGACGATGATGACGAAAGATGGTGGATGAAATGTATTGCTCAGTCGGCAGCCATGATGAAACCATCGGGAAGAAAAATCAAACGAGGGCGATAATATCGGTAATACAAGTAACATGAATAATATCAGTAACATTAGTAATAACAAAACAAGTAAACAATGAAAAAAGTAATGATGATCTCAATGCTTGCGCTCTCAATGACTGCAAGCGCAAAAGGATGGCCTGTTGACACACTTCACCAGGCTTCAGTTGACAACCCGTTTTTACAACGTCTGGCACCTACGCTGACAACCGACTATGTCCAAGTCGGCAAGATTAGCCAGCACTGGTTCTTCGGAATCCAAGGTGGCGCATCTGCATTCATCGGCAAGCCACTGGGATGTGGTGACTTCTTCGACAGGACGACACCTTCATTTAATGCCTACCTTGGCAAGTGGTTCACACCAAATGTTGGGGCAAGGGTGGCCTTTCAGGGATTGAAGTACAAGAACAGCGACCTGGTAAAAATGAGTTATCAGCTGGCACATGCGGATCTCATGTATAATATCGCCAACCTGTTCCGTCGTTCCTCAGAGAGTATGCCAAAATGGGATTTTGCCCCATATATCGGAGCTGGTCTGGCTCACGGTTCTAACGTGATGTCACCAGATGGCAGTAAGCTGCGAAACTTGCAGTTTGCGCTAACCTATGGCATCCATTCACGTTACCATGTCAGCCAAAGGTTCTTCCTATCTGGAGAACTTGGAGGATTTTCCACGTTCCGTGATTTCGATGGGAACGGTGACAGGGGCAAGTTGGGAGAAAACATGCTCTCCCTTTCGTTGGGTATCGGTATGAACTTAGGAAACCCAAAATGGAAACATGCCATCGACGCTGTGCCATACATTAATCAGAATGACTATCTTATTGCATACAGCAGACAACTGGAACAAAACAATCAGATGCTCCGCAATCAACATAACATCGACCAAAAGACGCTTGATGAGCTGAAGAAGATACTGGAAATAGAGGGCCTTTTGGATAAATATGGTTACTTGTTTGATGACCGTGGCAATGGGAAAAACAACTACAGAGGATTGCTATCACTTCGTTCACGCCTGAAAAGCATGAACTCCTTTTCCATACCCCAGGCTTTGGAAACACAGCCTAATATTCTGAATATCCCTATCTACTTCTTCTTCCAATTAGACAAAGCGGAATTAACGGATGAATCCCAGCTTATCAATCTCGATGAACTTGCAAAAGTTGCTATTGAGCATAACTTGAAGGTACACATCGCCGGAGCTGCTGACAGTGCAACAGGCTCAGAAAACGGTAATTCTTCACTAAGCAAGGAACGAACAAGGTTCATCGCCAAAGAACTGAAGAAACGAGGCGTACCGACAGACAGGATGAAAGGCATTTCTCTTGGCGGTATAAGCGACTTCACAAATCCCAAAGATAACAGATACAGTAAGGTTTCACTCTACCTGGAGATTGATGAGGAAAAACTAAATGACTGACGATAATTCTATGACGGACTATAGGGTAATCATAGCTGGCAGCCGCTCCTTCAATGACTATGCGCTGTTGAGGGAGCACTGCCTTTCCATCTTACAGGAAAAGATGAAGACACACAGGGTCATCATCGTTTCCGGCCATGCCCGTGGCGCAGATTCTCTTGGGGAAAGATTTGCGAATGAGTTCAGGCTTCCCTTTGAACTGCATCCCGCCAAATGGCGGTTACTTGGCAAGGCTGCAGGTATGGTAAGGAATGCAGAAATGGCAAAGTGTTCCGACGCGCTAATTGCATTTTGGGACGGAAAGAGCCGTGGCACGGGGCATATGATAAAATTTGCCAGACGCAATGGGCTGGATATATCCATCCTTGATTATACACGAATCAAGGCAGGCAATATAACCATAGCATCCCCCTTACCATCGAAGCCTGTCGTACAGTCGTTGGATGACATAAAGCAGAAGATGAGCAATACATCATTCAAACGATAACAATATATTTACGAGTAATATGGATAATATGAGTAACATTAAGAATACAACTGATCTTTTTCTACGGAAGACACAAACAGTTTCCATTGATGGCCGTGGCATAACAGGTCTGTCGTCAGGTATTGAAGAGCTGGACAGAATAACGCATGGCTTTCAAGAGGGGGACTTGATTACCATTGCCGGACGACCGGCAATAGGAAAATCCTCACTTGCACTGTCTATGGTAAAAAGAATAGCCATCGACCGCCGAATGCCTGTCATATACATATCACCCAGCATGACTGGAGAAAAGATTGTCAAGCGCCTTCTCTCGATTGTTTGTAGGATTCCACTTGAACACATCGTCAGCGGAATGCTTTCGGTGGAAGAATGGGAAAACCTTGAACGAGGCTCAGCAGCACTTCGGGACTCTCCTATATATATCTTTGACACACCAGGCATCAGCATAGACAAGCTGGAAGAACAAGTACACATGTTCTGCAAGCAAAATAAGGCGAAAGCCGTTTTTATTGATTACCTGCAACTCATCCAATCAAAGGGCAATACTAACTGGACCAGGAACGATGAAGTCACGGATGTTGTCTGCCGTCTTAAATCTCTGGCCATGACACTGAATGTGCCTTGTGTCATTCTCTCTCAGACAAACAGACCCGAACACAAAGAGAATACTGATTTCATCTACACTCCCCAACTCTCAGACCTACGCGATTCTGGAACAATAGAAGATGTGTCGGATATGGTCATGTTTATACATCGTCCTGAATATTATCAAGTCTATCAGGATGAATATGGAAACGACCTGCGTGGTATAACAGAACTCTACATTGAGAAGAATCTCACTGGACATCGGCATAGAATAAGACTGAAAAGCAATTATGATATCGCCTCTTTTGAGTCTGTCCAAACCCAACACCTTTCTTTCGATTCTGGTCAAGCATCGCCGTTCGGCATATTCTGATAGTAGCTTTATTGCAGAGTATAGCCGTTGTTGTGATGATTGGGCTATCGGCACATATATTATAAAAAGCATGACCATTAGAGGCCATGCTTTTTGTTATCTATGCACATAAGGGCGTGACATAGTGGAGCCCTGCATGTGATTTGTCACTTTTTCTTCAGCTCCAGAAACGTCCTTTGCCATCGCTGAAACTGTGGACTGCTCCTGACGTGCAACTGAAAATCTTTCGATGACTTGCGGAGTTCGTTTCTTTGCGCTGGCGTTAACCACTCTGCTGAGCTTGGCTGCTTCGCTGATGGTGAGACAGCCGATTTCTGATGCGATTCCATATTTTCTTAAGTCTTGATCTGTGATACCTGCTTCTCTCAGTTTGTTCTTGTAGTCGTTATCAATCCTTATGTCTGTAAGTTTACCGAAACTTCCGTGTCCGAAAGTCGTTATCATCACCACATTGCCACCTTTGCTGGAGATGTAGTCTCGCATATCCCTGAGTTCTGCACCAGAGGTAATGAAATCATCCAGGATGATGTAACTGGCACCCTTTGTGACATTCCCTTCAAATCGCATTCTACGGCTAAGACGCGCAACGTCAGAAGCATCTGTATGAGAGACACTAGTTATTGCAATAATGTCATCCTCTACCGTCATACCTGCCGCTGAGAATTTTGCTGCAAATGCAGCTGGTATCATATTGATGCCAGTCCCATTTTGACGATGAATATATGCTACATGAGCTTCAGGGAAACGTGTGGCGACATCAATCACTTTTTCGTCCTTTACGAGATCATCAACGAGCCTGATGGCAGCATCGAAATCACCTTGCTTGGCTGCAAGGAAGTCCGGGTGATGCCTTGCCACACTGGAAGATGTATGGTTAACGACAGCAGGAAAGCTATCCCCCCATGCCTTTCCTTGTGGCATGGAGTCCTTTTGCTGAAGCATGTAAAGGGCTGTTCCCATATCCACACTGACAGGTGTCTTTCCGAAATACATCTCTGCATCATCGGCATGGAACGTGAACAGCACCTCCATATGATTATCCTTGACCGTGATACCGTCAACGGTGAAATCGAGGCGGGTCAACCCCGCGTGCTGCCAGCTGTTCCTGCTGCTCTGACTTCACATCTTCTTGTTTAGGCTTTTCCGTTTCCGTAGTGGTCTGTTCGCCTGGCTTAGATGCCTGATGAGTCGGAGCATAGGTTTTGTTCTGTTCACGGATGTCGGAAAAGTCGGCATTAACGCCATCACGCTCAATCCGCATATTAACCGCATCGACACGCTGGCCTATGAATGATGCAGAACGCTTTACATCCAAAAGAGTTGTCTTTATATACGAGGGGTCTTCTTTTAGATTCGAGAGCCATCCCTTCAGATAGGCCGCACTGTCTGACTTTACATGCTTCGTCATCCCGTATAATACCCCCCGATATTCAGACAACCGCTTAGGCTAATCCAACACAAGTTTGT